>VOFE01000026.1_pt1 | contig 12001 bp, 18 predicted proteins | sample 5384071 | NCBI WGS metagenome assembly VOFE01 (sample SAMN12384724, study PRJNA508395) | human gut metagenome | isolation source: healthy gut D | host: Homo sapiens
GGGGCCACCGCCTGCTATCCGGAGATGCACCTGGACATGGTGCGGCCGGGCCTGCTGCTGTACGGCTACGGCGAGTTTGCCCAGGGGCTGGACCTGCGGCCGGTGATGACCCTGAAAACCACCATCAGCACCACCAAGACCTATGAGCCGGGCACCTCCGTCAGCTATGGACGGCTGTTCACCACCCAGCGGCGCACCCGCATGGGCGTGGTGCCCTACGGCTATGCCGACGGGTTCTTCCGGTGCCTGTCCGACCGGTGCAGCCTGATGACCGCCAAGGGGCCCGCGCCCCAGCGGGGCCGCATCTGCATGGATATGTCCATGATCGACCTGACGGACCTGCCGGGGGTGGACGTAGGGGACGAGGTGGAGATCTTCGGGCCCCACAACCCGGTGGAGGTCATGGCCGCCCAGGCGGGGACCATTCCCTATGAGCTGACCTGCGCCGTCAGCAAGCGGGTGCCCCGGGTGTATTTACAGAACGGACAGGTGACGGAGCGGGAGCTGCTGCTGCGGTTCTGACGCACGCCGCCGCCTGCCGCCCCATAGAATGAAGCGGGGCGGGAAAACCGGGTATAAATCCCCGGGCTGCGTGGGAGAATGAAAGTGACCCGTTTTTTCCGGGTACTTCTTCCGGCGGAGTGTGAACGTTTGTGGATACGAATGTCAAGCGCGGCGAAATTTATTATGCCGACCTGAGCCCGGTGGTAGGCAGCGAGCAGGGGGGCGTGCGCCCGGTGCTGATCGTGCAGAACGACACCGGCAACCGCCACAGCCCCACCGTCATCGCGGCGGCCATCACCTCCCAGATGGGCAAGGCCAAGCTGCCCACCCACATTGAGGTGGCGGCCCAGTGCTGCGGTCTGCCCAAGGATTCCGTGATCCTGCTGGAGCAGATCCGCACCCTGGACAAACGCCGCCTGCGGGAGCGGATGGGCCGGGTGGACGGCGCGGTGATGGAGCGGGTGGACGACGCCATTGCGGTGAGCTTCGGCCTGCCCCGCAGCAGATTGGTATAGCGGCCCGGCGGAGGGTACATAACCTTCCCCAGGCAGGAGCTCCCCCCGGGAGAGGCATTTGTCTCTCCTGGGGGAGCTTTTTTGCCTTGACGGGGCCGCCTGGGTATGGTATCATGAGGTTTACAGAACATAAACAAAGGAGGTATGACCATGTATGAAGCATTTCGGGAGGCGCCGCAGTCCAAAAAGGACCGCAGCCGCCTGAAGCTGGGGCTGTGGATCACCCTGGCGGCGGTGCTGCTGGCGCTAACGGCCACGCCGCTTGTGTGGGCGTCCCGGCAGAGCGCGGCATACCGCCGGTATATGGACGCTCTGAACGGCAGCGTGCTGTATGCCCGGGAACATGACGGCGTGTGGCTGGAGCGGGCCGGCAGCCGCGTCCACTATCCTCAGCTGGCCGGGGCCGGTATCAGCGAAAAGCTCCGGCAGGCCGGAATGGGAAAGCGCCAGCAGGAGCTGCCGGAGGGAGAGGGTGTGACCCTGGACTTCGGCGACGGCAGTCTTCTGCGGCTGTGGGAGGTGCCGATCCGGGGCGGCTATACCCCTGAGGAGACCTTCGGCGTGTTCGTGGCTTATACCTATCCCGACGGAGAGACATACTGCTATGATACCGATAACCTGGGGTGGGACCGGGTGGTGGACAGCCTGCCCTCTGCCGGGTAAGGCGGGACGGGGCATCCCCGGCGGAGACTGTGCATACACTGGCACAGCCCCTGCCGGGGATGCTTTGATGGGGAGGCGCGCTGCATGACGTATCCTGTGTATATCGGGGACCGGGCCGCCGGGACCATGACGGTGACGGCGGCGGGGGAGGACCACCTGTTCGAGGTGATCTGCCACCCCCCGGAGCCGGGCCTGTGGCGGGTCTGGGTCCAGGGGGAGGGACAGCGGCTGGCCCTGGGACTGCTGGAGGGCGGGCGTCTGCGCCGCCGGTTTTCCCGGCGGATCACCGGGCCGCTGGGGGCCATCCGGTGGGCCGGGGCGGAGTCCTGCGCCGCGAGGGACTCCCCGTGGCGGCCCGCCGGGCCGGAGGACTGCCCCCTGCCCCTGCCGCCGGGGAGTCTGTGCCGCCGGGAGGGGCGGCGGGTGCGGCTGGCCGCGCCCTATGACCGGGAGGGGCCGTTTCCCCTGACGGAGCTGTTCTGCCTGGCCCGGATCCGGGCCATGGACGGAGGCCTCTGGGCGGAATATCGCTTTGAGGACGGGTATCCTGTGCCGCCGGAGGAAAATTGAAATTTGCATATTCCGCCGCCATGTGCTATAATAGGCTGTAAATTATCGCCATAGAGGAGGAATATGCCCATGAGATGTCCCTATTGCGGCTATCGCGAGAGCAAGGTGGTGGATTCCCGTCCCGCAGACGAGGGGGCCAGCATCCGCCGCCGGAGGGAGTGCCTGTCCTGCGAGAAGCGCTTCACCACCTATGAGACCGTGGAATATCTGCCCATGGTGGTGATCAAGAAGGACGGCAGCCGCCAGAGCTTCGACCGCAGCAAGGTGCTGCGGGGCATCCAGCGCTCCTGTGAAAAGCGCCCGGTGTCCGCGGCGGACATGGAGCGCATGGCCAGCGAGATCGAGCAGGAGCTGCAGAACTCCCTGGAGCGGGAGGTCAGCACCGTGGTCATCGGCGAAAAGGTCATGGAGAAGCTGAAAAAAGCCGACGAGGTGGCCTATGTCCGGTTCGCCTCGGTGTATCGCCAGTTCAAGGATATCAACACCTTCATGAGCGAGCTGAACAAGCTCCTGAGTGAAAAATAATTGAGGCTGTCAAAAAAACCCGGAAATCTTCCGCCATCGGAAAGGAAGATAGTTACGAAAGAAACCCATCAGGGGTGTCTTTCGTTTGCAATCACAGGTTTTTCAGAACTTTCTAAGTTCTGAAAGACCGCACGCAACTTGTCAAAATGACTTTTTTGACAAGTTGAAATAATTATAGAATGTTCCGCAGGCTCAGGCGCTCCAGCTCGTCCAGCTGCTGCAGCTGCTGGCGCAGCTGGGCCAGCTCCGGCAGCAGGTCGTCCCCCTGCCGCAGACGGCACAGGGTCCGGCAGCGGGTCAGCGTCACCTGGGCCGCGTCCAGGGTCTCGTGGTGGATGACCACGTGGAGGAAGTCCTGGGCCGACTCCCAGTCGGCGGACAGGGCGTCCATGGCCTCCCGGGCCTGGTCCCAGCGCTGCTGGGCCGCCAGCTGGGCGATCCGGTCCGCCTGGTCCATCCACCGGTTGGTCCGGCGGTTCAGAGCCGCCGCGTTGAGAATGCACAGGGCCAGCAGCACCGCCAGCACCAGTGAGGGCACGATCAGAAACCGCTTCATACGTCCTCCTTGGCCTGGCAGATCACGTTGCCCCCCTGGTCCAGGGACAGGAGAAACACCTGAGACGGGTCCGTCAAGTGCTCCCGCTTCAGTTGACGGCGCAGCCACGCGTCATCCACGTCCATTTTCTTCATATTGTCCCGCAGCAGCCGCCCGTCGTTGATCAGCAGCACCGGAAGAAGCGGCTCGGTGACGTTCAGGGACAGCTGACGGGGCGTTACCGGCTGGGCCTGGGACCGCAGCAGCACCGACACCTGGCCGCTGGTCTCCAGGACGGCGTACTGCACGTCCTTCAGGTCGGTGACCCCCTGGCCCCGCAGCTCCTCCAGAAGCTCGTCCACCGTCATGCGGTTGTGGCGCATGGCCCGCTGCTGGAGCTTCCCGTAACGGACGACGATGGCCGGTTCCCCGCAGATCAGGGACCGGAACCGCCCGCTGCGGAAGCTGATATAGCTTAAAAGCGTGGTCAGGGCCAGCAGGGTCAGAATGGGCACCACGCCATTGATCAGCGGCGAGTCGAAGTCCTGCATGGGCACCGACGCCAGGTCCGACAGCAGCATGGTCAGCACCAGCTCGATGGGCTCCAGCTCGCCGATCTGACGCTTGCCGGTCAGGCGCAGCCCCGCGATCAGCAGCAGATACAGGATGATGGTGCGGAAAAAAGCAGTGGCCATGAGCATTCCCCCTTCTATGGCCAGTATGCGCCGATGAGAGAAAGTTATACCGAGGCAACCGGCCCCAGGCCGTTTGATATACAGAACGCAGAACCGAGAAAGGAGGCCCCCGGGAAAATCCCATACCAAGCGCCATGTGCCTGCCGTTTCCCGGCAGGATAACGAGGAGGAGAGAGGATCGAACCTTCGGCGGGAGCTCTCCCGCGCCGTCCGGGCGCGCACGCAGCGGGCAAATATGCGGGTGACCGCAAAACAGAGACGCTGCGACCGGAAATCGAGGCAAATTGTCTGCGTATTTGTCCTCCCCATTATCAGAAATCAGGAGGAATCATCAATATGTGTGGAATCGTAGGATATGTTGGCCGTCAGGAGGCCGCCCCCATTCTGCTGGACGGGCTGGAGCGGCTGGAATACCGGGGCTATGACTCCGCCGGTATCGCCGTGTGCGGCGATGGCGTGCTGCGCCTTTGCAAGAAAAAGGGCCGGGTGGCGGCTCTGCGGGAGCTGACCCATGACGGCGGGGACCTGCCCGGCACCCTGGGCATCGGACACACCCGCTGGGCCACCCACGGCGAGCCCAACGACGTCAACGCCCATCCCCATATGAGCCAGAGCGGCAAGTTCGCCGTGGTCCACAACGGCATCATCGAAAACTTCATCACCCTGAAGGAGGAGCTGCAGCAGAAGGGCTATGTGTTCCAGTCCGAGACGGACACGGAGGTGGTGGCCCAGCTGCTGGACTATTACTACAGCGACTGCGGCGACTTTTTCGAGGCCATGAACCGCCTGCTGCACGCGGTGGACGGGGCCTATGCCCTGGGCATCATCTGCGCCGACTATCCCGACCGGCTGGTGGCCGCCCGGAAGGACGCCCCCCTGCTGCTGGGCTTCGGCGATGGGGAGAACTTCATCGCCTCCGACGTGACGGCCCTGATCCGCCACACCCGGGACATCGCCTATATGGACGACGGGGAGCTGGCCATTCTGTCCCGCAGCGGCATCCGGGTATACGACCGTCAGCTGCGGCCGGTGGAAAAGAAGCACCACCATGTGGACTGGGAGGTGGACGCCGCCGAAAAGGGCGGCTATGCCCACTTCATGCTCAAGGAGATCATGGAGCAGCCCGCCGCCATCCGCAAGGCCACCGCCGCCCGGATCCAGGGAGGCCGCGTGGTGCTTCAGGACCTGACCATGACCCCGGAGCAGATCCGGGCCATGGGCCGCATTTACATCGTGGCCTGCGGCTCGTCCTATCATGTGGGCATGGTGGGCAAATATAACCTGGAGCGGATGCTGCGGCGCAGCGTGGAGGTGTGCCTGGCCTCCGAGTTCCGGTATGCCGACCCCATCGTGGGGGAGGGGGACCTGGTCATCGTCATCAGCCAGTCCGGCGAGACCCTGGACACCATGGCCGCCCTGCGGGAGGCCAAGAAGCGGGGGGCACGGATCCTGTCCATCGTCAACGTGGTGGGCTCCTCCATCGCTCGGGAGTCCGACGACGTGCTGTATACCTGGGCCGGGCCGGAGATCGCCGTGGCCACCACCAAGGCCTACAGCACCCAGATGGCGGTGCTGAACCTGCTGGGGCTGTATTTCGGCGAGGTCATGGGCACCGTGGACTACGAGACCTACACCGCCATGGTCCGGGATATCCTGGCCCTGCCGGAGAAGCTGGAGCAGGTGCTGGCCCAGGCGGATCAGATTCAGCAGATCGCCAGGGATTTCGCCGGGCGGGACGACGTGTTCTTCATCGGCCGGAACCTGGACTATGCCCTGAGCATGGAGGGCAGCCTGAAGCTCAAGGAGATCAGCTATATCCACTCCGAGGCCTACGCCTCCGGTGAGCTGAAGCACGGCACCATCTCCCTGATCGAGGAGGGGACCCCCGTCATTGCCCTGAGCACCTACGGCCCCCTGTTTGACAAGGCCATGAGCAACGTGGTGGAGGTCCAGGCCCGGGGCGCCAACGTCCTGGCCCTGACCACTGAGACCCACCGGGACGCCATGATATGGGGGACCCGGTGGCCGTGGGCGCCGGACCTGGACCGCCTCCACCGGCCCAGGCCCCAGTGGGGATGCTGGGCCTGACCTGGCGCTGCTGCTGGTGGGCGGCTGGTTGCGGTACGCCCTCACCCGAGCGGGAGCACCCTGGGATGAGGATCTGGATCCGCTGCGCTGTGCTCTGTCAGTGGTGACCGGGGGGCTGCTGTGCTGGTCGGAGCCTACTTCCTGGACGTCTCCCGGCTGCCTGCGCTGGGGCCAGAGTGGGTGTACATCGGTGCGGTGGCCGTTGGAGTGCTGTCTCTGCATCTCTCCCCGACTGTCAACAACGCATCCTATTTCACCCGGTATGTGGTGCTGTTCTATCCGGCAGTCTACGCACTGTGGCTGTATGCCTGCCGGGGAAAGGGCTGGCGGGGCCTGCTGGCTGCCGTGGCGGGCGGCATCCCTTTGACGGTGGTCTGTATGTGCGCCCTTTATTCAGGGGATGATTCAGGTGATGGTTATTGGTGCTTTCTGCTGTTGCTCGCTATCCAGATGGACTGGTTCACCGTGCCCCGGCGGCAGGGACTGGCGGCGGTGGGCGGACTGGCCGCTGTGATGACTGGAGCGGTGCTGTGGCTTCTGTTTGTGGCGGGCTATAATGCAGCGCGGATTCAGATTCTCCTGCACCCGGAGATAGACCCACAGGGGGGCGGGGTATCAGGCTGTAATGGCTCGCCGGATACTTGGGGCATCCGCCTGATGGGGAAGGGAGGAGACCTCTCAATCCAGCTGAATACGGTACAGGGTATGGAACTTCCCCGGAGATGATGCTGCCGGAGTGGAACCACGATTTTCTGCCCACCACCATGGTCTACAAACTGGGGTGGTTGCCCTATCTGCTCCTGCTGGCAGTTTTGGCTGTCCCTGCTGCTGTGGATGCTGCGGCGATGTGCCTGCCAGCAAAAGCCAGAGCGGAAAGCTGCTGGCACTGGCCGTTGTCCTGACGCTGGCGGTGCAGTCGGCCTTTGCGGCGGCGCTGAATCTGGGCTTTGTGCTGTTCAGTGCCCAGCTCCCTCTGGTGACGGGAAATCTCCACAGCATGGTGGACTGCGCCCTGATCGGGTTGGCGCTGTCGGCCTTCCGCTCAGAGTCCATTTTGCGGGACGCGGTGGTTCCGGTCCCGCGGCCCCCGCAAACACAAACAGCTTGACCAGAAAAGACAAGGGCGGAGAGGGAGCCCTCTCCGCCCTTGCTGTATGCAATTCGTCAGTTGGCCTCCTGAATCAGGAAGGTCTGGTTCCCCACCCCGTCCGCGGATTTCTCCACTTCCAGGTCCTCATGCGCCTCCTGCACCGCCAGCTGCGCATCCGTCATAGGCTCCCATGGGATACCGGTACTCTCCACAAAGGCCCGGGCAGCGTCCGGATCGGCTGTATGTGTGTCCAGCGGCAGGGGTGAACATGCAGCCCGTCACATTGTCCCGCAGATCCACTGTGCCGTCTTCTGCCAGGGAGAAACGCTCATAGGAGGGGGCGGCGAATCCCTCATACAGCGCGAGATATACCGTGTGATCCGAAAATATCTCCAGGCTCTGCGTGTCCAGTACATAATAGGCCCGGCCGTCCCGCAGAAAGGAGGAGCAGGCACCGTTCAGGGTGAACACGTTGACGGCCCGGGGATCATAGCCGGACACCAGGGGCGTAACAGTGAAGGCCCCGCAGGGGACCACGTCATAGTTCTCCTCTGTCAGGGGTGTGCCGTCCGTCCGGACCACGGACACCACGGCATAGGTGCGGCTTTCCTGGACATCGGCGCACCACTGGGAGATGTTGGCGCCGCTGACCATCCCCATCAGGGTGACGGTGTAGTCCCCAACGGTCTGGGTCTCATTGAGGATCACGGCGGCTTCGCTCTGGAAGGCCTCCGCCAACATTGGATCGTTCAGTTCCACCGCAACCTGGGCGGGGTCAGCCACAGCACGGCGGCGGACACAGTCACGGCCAGGAGGGCCACGGCCGCCGCAGCCAGCAGGGTAATTTTTTCGTGCGATTCATGGACATCTTGTTCTGCTCCTTTTCAGATGCGTGCCGCATGGCTGCCAGCTTTTGAAGAGTCCGCTCCTCGAAGTCCGGGGAGAAGTCCACGGCGTCAAATGCGGCGCGGTAGTTCTGGCGATTCATTCCACATCCTCCTTTAAAAGTTGGCGCAGCCGCCCCGCCCCCGGGAGAGCCGGGTCCCCACGGTAGGGAGGGGATTTGCAGCAGCTTGGAAATCTCCTTGATGGAATAGCCCTCATAATAATAGAGGTGGATGACAGCGCTGTACTTCGCCGGCAGGGCCTGCACGGCGGAAAGGATGGGGGAGGGCTCCGGCATCTCTCCGCCTGGAAGGACCTCCGCGGTCTCCAGGGGGAGATTCCGCCGCTCCGCCGCCCGGGCCATGTCGCAGGCCCGGTGGAGCGTGGTGCGGATCAGCCACGCCTTTTCGTGCTCCAGGTCCCGGAAGTGCGGCCGGGTGGTCAGCAGCTTCAAAAAGACCTCCTGCACCACGTCTTCCGCGTCGGCGGGAGAGGACAGGCGGGTCATGGCGATCCGCAGCAGCATGGGGCTGTACGCACCACCGTGCGGCGGATGGATTCGTCGGTACCAAACGAAGTCAGGGTCCTCAGCTCCTTTCACCCATAACACGGACCAGCCTGCCCGGATTATTCACCTTCCGGAAAAATTTGCAAAGCCCGTTTTCTGCCTGCGGGAGATTGACAGGGAGAAGCGGCTGTGATAATATGTAAACCAATTATAGCGTCCCTCCGCACTGCGGTGGGACTTTTTGGGACACGGTATGTCGAAAAACAGGAAAGGAAGCGGATCATGGGAAAAAAAACGGGTGTTTGCGGCGCTGCTGGCGCTGGCAGTGACAGTGGGGTCTCTGGTACTGCCGGCCCGGGCGGCCTTTACCGATACGACGGGCCACTGGGCGGAGACCGCCATCACGAAATGGAGTGAGGAGTACAGCATCATCAACGGCTATGAGGACGGCACATTCCGGCCGGACAACTCCATCACCCGGGGCGCCTTTGCGGGCATTCTGGACCGCTTCCTGAAATTCCAAAGCACCTCGCCCGCCGGGACGTTCTCTGATCTGAGCGGGAACTACTGGGAGGATGCCATCCTGAAGCTCCACGCCTCCGGCGTTTACCTGGGCAACAACGGGCAGGCCCTGGCCGGGGACACCATCACCCGCCAGCAGGCGGTGACCATGATCGCACGGGCCTTCAACATCTCGGGGGAGAGCGCAACGGTCTATTACCTGGATGCGGACCAGGTGGCGGATTACGCGAAGCCGTATCTGGCGGAGATGTCCGCCCTGGGCTACATCACGGATTCCTCCGACGGGTACTTCCGTCCCACGGACGCCATCACCCGGGCGGAGATCGTGACGATCCTGGACAACATGATCGAGGTGCTGATCCAGACCAGCACCACCTACACCCAGGACGTGGAGGGCACGGTGATGGTCAACGCGGCGGAGGGGGCCTGCCTCCAGGACATGACCATCACGGGGATCTGATTCTGGCCCCCGGCGTCACCGGGACGGTGACCCTGGAGAACGTGACCATCCAGGGCGCGGTACGGAACTTCGGCAGCGCCGTGGTCACGGACCTCTCCCAGCGGCCGGAGGAGCCGGAGCAGCCGCCGGCCATCCAGCCCGGCGACGTGTACACGCCCTCGGAGACCACAGGGGAGTATCTGACATACAGCAACCAACAGATCCCCATCTACGCCGGGGTGGAGCGGAACCGCTTCTCCCAGGGAGATTTCATGTGGGACCCGGACCGTCCGGACCGCCTGATCTATACCGGTGACGACTACCGGACCCGCTTCGGCATCGACGTGTCCGCCTATCAGAACCGGGCCAGCGCCCAACAACACCATCGACTGGGAGGCCGCCAAGGCCGACGGCGTGGAGTTCGCCATGGTGCGGATCGGCCTGCGGGGCTACGGCTCCGGCAGCATCATGGAGGATGCTTTCTACGCCCAGAATATTGACGGGGCCATGGCGGCGGGCATCGAGACCGGCGTCTACTTCTTCGCCCAGGCCATCACCGTGGAGGAGGCCATCGAGGAGGCGGACTTTGTCATCAGCCTGCTGGAGGGCCACGAGATCGACGGCCCCGTGGCCTACGACTGGGAGATGCACGACAGCACCTACCGGGTCTACGGCACCACGCCGGAGATGGCCACCGCCTGCGCAGTGGCGTTCTGCGAGCGCATCGAAGAGGCCGGCTACGACGCCATGGTCTACGCCGGGCAGTATGTCAGCTACATCAAATATGACCAGGGCGCTCTGGAGCCGTATCTCTCCTGGTACCCCGAGTACAAGAGCGAGAGCTCCGAGCTTCTGTACCCCACCCTGTACTATCACATGGACTACTGGCAGTATTCCAGCAAGTGCTCTGTGGCCGGTATCGGCGGCAACGTGGATGTGAACCTCCAGTTCATCCGGCGGTAAGCCCTTCTCTCCAAAAGAAATACGGCGGGGCGTCTGCCCCGCCGTATGGCGATTCAGGGGAGTTACTTGCGGTTTTCCTTCTGGGCCTTGTTCTGGTTCTGCTGGCTGTTCTCACGGTTCTCCTTCTGCTGAGTCTGGCCGGCATCGCGCTTGTTCTGGTTGTCGCGGTTGCTCATCAGGACACCTCCTTTCGCCTGCTTGAGTACATGGCATAGTCTCACCGCCAGCTGCGGAAATTATACGCGGAGGCTGGAAAAAACCTTGTCACCGGAGGAAAAAATGGATTGACAAAAGGACAAAAGGGTGCTATACTAATCCAGCAAAACAAAGAAGGCTGACTGCATCCGCCTCACCTCCAGCGATTTGGCAAAGAGGTTTACACTGCTGTAATCAGACCACCGGGCGGTGGTTTGTTGTTGCGCGGATGCCTGCATGGTATCCGCGTTTTGTGATTCTGAGATGGAGGTGCTTCGACCATTAGTAAAGTAGTGCATGAACTGAACGAGGAGATCAGAGACAAGGAGATTCGCCTGATCGGTTCCGAGGGCGAGCAGCTCGGCATCATGCCCCCTGCGGAAGCTTTGAAGATCGCCGACGAGCAGGGCCTGGACCTGGTCAAGATCTCGCCGCAGGCCGTTCCCCCTGTGTGCAAGCTCATGAACTATGGCAAGTTCAAGTTCGAGCGCAGCAAGAAGGAGAAGGAAGCCAGAAAGAACCAGCACGTGGTGGAGATCAAGGAAATTCGCATGTCTCCGGGCATCGATGTCGGCGACTTCAACACCAAGCTGAAAAATGCGCAGAAGTTCCTGGCTGACGGCAACCGGGTGAAGGTCTCCGTCCGCTTCCGCGGCCGCGAGATGGCGCATACCGACATCGGTAGGGACCTGCTGGACCGGTTTGCCGCACAATGCGCCGAAACCGCCAATCTGGATAAGCCCGCCAAGCTGGAGGGCCGGATGATGTCCATCTTCCTCTCCCCCAAATCCGGCAAGTAATCTGATTTCAACGATACGGAAGGAGATGATGACTCGTAAAAGAAGAAATAAGACTCTGAAGCTGGCCAAGGGCTACTGGGGCGCCAAGTCCAAGCACTTCAAGATGGCCAACGAGCAGGTCATGAAGTCCCTGACCTACGCCTATGTGGGCCGCCGGCTGAAGAAGCGGGATTTCCGCCAGCTGTGGATCACCCGCGTGGCGGTTGCTGGGCCAGGGATCACAGAAGTTGATGTAGATGCGGTCTACCTCACCCGGAGCAAAGAACACTGGTCAGCATTGGCGTCGATGAAGAACACGTTGGTGAGCCCGGACTGGGCCGAACACACCGCTCCATGGCCATGACCATGGCATCCGGCACCCATGCTCCACAGCGATGAAGTTGCCACGTCAGGCGGCTCGTGGCCGCCGCTGTGCCGGCGGTGGAAGTCGATGAAAGAACACGTTGGTGAGCCGCACCGCTCCATGGCCATGACCATGGCTCCGGCAGCCAGCGATGAACAGCA
>VOFE01000075.1_pt1 | contig 12001 bp, 22 predicted proteins | sample 5384071 | NCBI WGS metagenome assembly VOFE01 (sample SAMN12384724, study PRJNA508395) | human gut metagenome | isolation source: healthy gut D | host: Homo sapiens
TCGGTTCCGTCTTGAACAGCATTTCTCTTCCATCGGATCGCCGCGTACTCGTCAAATTTGCAATCCGCTCCCGGTAAAACTGACTGACGCAGCTGTCTCTCCATTCTTTTCCAGCTTATGGGCAACCGTTTCTTCTGTCCTTTTTTATCAATATCGAGGAACAGCTTGATGATGCCGGTATTCCATCTTCCACCAGCTGCTCTTCAAATGAATTTATGGAATGGAATGCCGCCGGGAGGTCTTTGTTCTTTGTCCGTTTCTCAAACCGGTCGATCAGCCGCTCCGGTACCAGCAACCGTCATAGATCGCGATCCTTCCCTGGCCGGCGTCTTTTCCAGAACCGCCACATGAAAGGATCCATTTTCTCCTCTTCCGTTTCATTCTTGATCGGGTGCACTTCAAATCCGCAAATCCATGCTCTGGATCAGATGACCGATCTGCACGCCTTTTCCCGCCGCTCCGAAACCTTCAAAAACAATCATGATCGGTATATTAAGCTGCCTTGCATTCACGCTGAAGCCGTCCGATCTTCGCCTCACAGACGCGGCATCTTCTCCTTGTATTCTTCCTTGAAATTTCTTTCGTCAGATCAACTTTTTCTAACATACCTCTTCCTCCTTTTATTTTTTCTGATTTCTCGGGCATATTTGAAATAAATTATTGTAATTATAGCATAGAATCCCACAAAAAAGAAAAAATCTGTATAAGATTCTTTCTTTTTTCGTATTATTATTCACTTTTCAGTTCATTCTCTTCCATACAGTTCATGATCCGGCGGAAACAAAATTTGCCCGGCTCAGGCGCTCATACATCCTGAACAGATCCATCTGCTTTTCTATATTGACAATTCCTGCCTCTATGCAATACTCTCTGGTCATCCTGGCGTCCGAAAGCTTTAGTATGTAATCAGCCGAGACATGAAAGAATCTCGACAGATCGACCAGGATATCCGCAGGCAGGGAATTTTCTCCGTTTTCAAGTCTGCTGATCGTCTGCTGGGATACGTTGATGATCTCCGCCAGATCTTCCTGCCTGAGTCTCTCTCATTCCGCAGTTCTTTAATCCACGGTTCTCCAATGTATCTTCTCGGAACACCCTTTAGTATAGTACTGATTTTATTTTATCCGATAAAGATGGTTCCGAAATATCCAAATGCAATGTATCGTTGCACTCATATTCCGGTATTTGAATACACCAAATCTGAATAATGATAGAATAAAGAAAAATGCATACCATCGGGAAAACAAATGAGACGCAACATCGAAAATATCATCGGAGAAAACATCCGGAATCTCCGGATGCAGAATCTTTTTAAAACAGAACTCCTTGCCGACAGTCTGCACATACGCCGGCAGACAATATCCGCCTACTGCTACGAGCGCGGCGTCACACTGCCGGACATCTACAAGTCTGATGGATATCGCTGATTACTTTGTTACACTTGATGAACTGACCGGAAGAATGCCGGGGAAAAAATAGCTGGAGATCCAGTCCGTACCGAAATCTCCTTTTCCATTCCATACCTATTTTTCTTTGAAAAAATGAATATCACATCCGTCCCCGGACTGGCAAGCTTCATCTCTGTTCCGTCTTCCCCAGTCCAATCCCATTACTCCAACGAACCGCCCTAGTCCACGATCCAAAGAATAATCCTCCTCAGAGTCCGCTACCGCGGTGGGGACCCTTTCGTCTCACTGTCCGCCGAACATAATTCGCCATAAAACGTCTTTATCAAATTCAAACTCATTTCCGCTCTCATCCGCCCGTGGTGCCGCATCCAGGCCGGAAATACGCTCATCGTCCGTGCCGGAGAAACTCCAGATCCTCCGGCAGGAACTTAAGATCCTCCCCGTCGTCCAACGCGGCAAGGTCGACGTATCCCGTGCTGTCCGTGGAGATCGTATACCAGGTTCTCTGCGATCCGTCATCCATGGTGATCTTCATGGCAAAATCAGGTTATTCTCATCAAAACCAGATTCAATACGTAAACGGCTCGCCATCCCGGTTCCGTGCCGTGCCTGCAGCATAAAGATGTATCCACGATAATATCCAGGAAATCCCCAACATTCCACTTGGTCACCGACTCTGGGAAACATGCCGTCCATAAACTGTTTTGCCTATTCATATTTATATCTTATCCACTTTTGTCGGTGGTGGATCAGCATGCTTTCTTCTCATTATCATCACTGCACGCAGACATACAAATGGCTGCAGCCGCACAGTCATCAAAAGCAATATCCTCTTTTTCATTCTCCATCATCCGCATTTTTATAAAAAAAGCCTTGATTACTCAAGGCTTTTTATTTAGTGCGGAAGATGGGACTTGAACCCACACGACGCAATGTCACAAGATCCTTAGTCTTGCTCGTCTGCCAGTTCCGACACTTCCGCATCCCATATTTCTGTGATCCGTTCACCTCTCGGTGCTGACCACAAGATGATATAATACTATCTGGGAGCGGAAATGTCAATGACTTTTATTTAATGCGGAAGAAAAATCTAAAGTTTGAAAATTGTTCGTCCGAACTTTTTGAAAATTACCGAGTGAAAACTTAAATGTTTTCAGGAACAACCGGAAGTCCGGCAAGCCCTGTTTTCAGATCTTCATCTGTCGGGATGTAGTCTGTCATTCTTCCATCGTTGAATGCTTCATATGCATACATGTCAAAATATCCGGTTCCTGGTCAGTCCGAAGAGGATGGTCTTCTCTTCTCCTGTCTCCTTGCACTTCATCGCCTCGTCGATGGCAACCTTTATCGCATGGCTGTTTCTCCGGCGCCGGAAGGATGCCTTCTACTCTTGCAAACTGCTCTGCTGCTTCAAATACCGCCGTCTGCTCTTACGGAACGCGCCTCCATATATCCGTGGTCATAAAGCTGTGACAGCGTGGAGCTCATGCCGTGATAGCGAAGACCCCCGGCATGGTTTGCGGATGGAATGAATCCGCTTCCCAGCGTATACATTTTTGCCAGCGGGCAAACCATACCGGTATCGCAGAAATCATATGCATATACGCCTCTTGTCAGGCTCGGGCAGGAAGCCGGCTCTACGGCAATAAACTGATAATCTGCCTCGCCGCGAAGCTGTTCTCCCATAAACGGGGAAATAAGTCCGCCGAGATTGGATCCGCCGCCGGCACATCCGATGATCATATCCGGCTTGATGCCATATTTGTCCATGGCGATCTTCGTCTCAACGCCGATCACCGACTGATGCAGGAGCACCTGGTTGAGCACGCTTCCAAGTACATATCTGTATCCCTTCTGTATGTGGGTTGCAACCTCAACAGCCTCTGAAATCGCACAGCCAAGGCTTCCTGTTGTTCCCGGATGATCCGCCAGGATCTTTCTGCCCACTTCCGTGGTCTCGGACGGAGACGGCGTCACGCTGGCTCCGTATGTCCGCATCACCTCGCGGGAACGGTTTCTGCTCATAGGAAACCTTTACCATATAGACCTGACAGTCCAGATCGAAATAAGAACAGGCCATGGACAGCGCTGTCCCCACTGGCCTGCCCTGTCTCTGTCGTCACGCCTCTGAGCCCCTGCTCTTTCGCGTAATATGCCTGTGCAATTGCAGAATTGAGCTTGTGGCTTCCGCTGGTATTGTTTCCTTCAAATTTGTAGTAAATCTTTCGCCGGAGTCTGCAGCTTCTCCTCCAGGCAGTATGCCCCTACGAGCGGCGACGGACGGTACATCTTATAGAAATCCCTGATTTTTTCCGGGATCTCGATGTAACGGTTGTCATTATCCAGTTCCTGTTTCACCAGTTCTTCACAGAATACAACCCCCAGTTCTTCAGCGGTCATAGGCTTTAAAGTCCCCGGATTCAGAAGCGGGGCGGGCTTATTCTCCATATCGGCCCTCACATTGTACCAGGGCTTCGGCATCTCGCTCTCGTCAAAGTAGATTTTGTAGGGAATTTTTGTCGCTCATAATTTGTTTTTTTTCCGGGGCTCCTTTCCGCTGTCTGCGGCAAACAAAAAAACTCCTGTCCCGACAACTAGTTATTGCAGGGACAAGAGTTATCATACATTTAACTCCTGCGGTGCCACCCGGATATGATGCTCATGCATCCACTCATCGCATACTGACATATGCTTCTTTTTTAACGAAAAAACTCCTCTCCGTCACAATGCCTACCAGCCTTCCGGCCTTCAGTTCGCCCTCGGAAGCCCATTCACCTCACCACTTGCCTGCCGCGATCCCACCATCCGCAGCTCTCTGTGAAGCAGTAAGCTACTTGCTCCCCTCATCGTTTACAGAGACTTTATCACGTTACAGTAAGAATGTCAATATCTGTTATGAACTTTTCTGCAAAACACATAAAGTCTTTCAGTTCGATGAACCGGCCGTCATCCAGGACAGCCCGTCCGCTCATCCGTCCGAACACCTGATGCTGGTTCAGTGGATACCGGGCCCGCCGACATGGCCGCATCCCGGTCAGTAGGAACCGGCGTGAACTCCATCTCAAACCGTCCGTCACTGGAAGTGAAAAGCCACTTTTTCATATAGTCATCTTCCGGGATATGGAATGTCACATCATCCAGCTTTGTCCTCCCGTCATAGAAAAGGATATTTTCCGTCGCCGCCGATGTATCCCCGAACCCGTACCCGATATTGAATCGAAAGGTCTTCCGCCGATCGTCCCGTTTCCGGAACCCCAGTACCAGGTATTGTCGTAAGTCCAGAACCCCGGCCCCAGTCCAGCGTCCCGTAATCCTTCTCCGGACTGAACCAGTAGGTCACTCCGTCAAATGACATATACCCTTCCGCCGGCATACAGTTGATCTTTGATTGTAATAAAAATGCTTTTTCCCGCTCCAGGGCGTTGCAATGACCATTGTTCCATCTGATCCGTATCATTCTTGCTGCAGCATTGATACGAGCGATCCAAAGCTGTCTCATCTGACGTTTGCGCTGCTTTCTTCCTGCATATGCGGATGTAAGAGCTCTCATTACAGACTGTTTTGCAACTCTGTACTGTTTTAGAACGTGCTCCTCTGTATCCTTTTGCTAATTTTCAAAGTTCTGTTATGTCTTTTTTTAGCGTTTAATCCGCCTTTAACTCTTGCCATTTCATCCCTAAAATAAGACCATTATTCTGTAATCCTGTATCGTCCGACAACATCTTCATAACGATCAGATCTTAGAGATATGGTAATACCTTCTTCATGTTCTTTACATTAGTAGCATCAGCAATTGTTGCTTTGTCTAAGATTTCTTTTTCTCTTTGTAGATTTCTTAGTTAAGATATGGCTCTTGTAAGCTTTATTTCTTTTAATTTCCCTGTACCTGTCTTTTTTGAAGCGCTTTGCTGCTGCTCTGTTTGTTTTGATTTTTGGCATGATATTTCCTCCTTTATTGTGCTGCCTGGGATTCATTCCGGGCATATCGGTTTTTAACGTCTTTCAGTTAAAACCATGCTCATCCCTCTGCCTTCCATCTTGGCCGGCTTCTCTACCACCGCAACATCTGCCAGTGTCTCTGCAAAATCATCCAGAATATGTTTACTTTGCTGAACGTGGGCCATCTCACGTCCACGGAAACGAAGCGTGACCTTTCACCTTATTTCCCTTTGGAAAACTTCTTCGCATTGTTGATCTTCGTGTTCAAATCATTTGTATCAATATTCGGTGATAAGACGCACTTCTTTAACCTCAACCGTCTTCTGCTTCTTCTTTGCCTCTTTTTCTTTACGGGTCTGCTCATACTTATACTTTCCGTAATCGATAATCTTGCATACCGGCGGTTTGCTGTAGGAGCAATCTTCACGAGATCAAGTTCTGCTTCCTGAGCGATTTTCATAGCCTTCACGGGCTGACATGATACCTAACTGTTCCCCATCCTCGCCGATCAGACGAATCTTCTCTGTCGCGGATCTGTTCGTTAATCATTAAATCGCTAATTGTAGTACACCTCCGTCAAATGAATTCCTTCAGGTTTCCTATGCGAAACACAAAAAAGCGAGTTAATATCATATCCACCCGACAATCAATAAAACCATTTCGAAAAATCCGAAAGGAAGTTCTTCGTTATCAGACCATAGTCACGCGATTGTGCTATGGTGAGAGTGGATACTCTTATCGTTTATTGTTTTATCTTCTTTTAAATCATGATATGATAGTATAATCAGCACGCACTCCCCAAGATTGTTTTGCTGAATCTTCCGTATATAAAAGCACATCTGTACGGAAGAAGAAAAGGAAAGAGAGTTTAACACTATGAAATCAAAACAAATTACAACTGAAGACAAATTCAACAACAAATGGGGTTTGTCATCTCCTGCATCGGAAGCTCTGTAGGAATGGCAAATATATGGCTCTTCCCTTACCGCGCAGGTGAATTCGGCGGAGCCGCATTCCTCATCCCCTATATCATCTTCGTTGTCCTTATCGGATTTACCGGAGTGATCGGAGAAATGGCATTCGGACGCGCGATGCAGTCCGGACCTCTTGGCGCATTTAAGAAGGCTTATGAAATGAAGGGGTCAAAACTTGGCACATTCATCGGGCTGATCCCCGTTATCGGATCGCTCGGAATCGCAATCGGTTACAGCGTCATCATCGGCTGGATCTTGAAATTTTTGCCGACTCGATCACAGGAAAAATTATCAGTGAAGAAGATCCTTCTGCCATATTCGGAGAACTTTCCCGCGACTTTGGCAGCATTCCGTGGCATCTTTTAGGTCTTTTTCCTTGTCTTGCTCTGCATGTCATTCGAGTTGCCGGGGAATCGAAAAAGTAAACCGCATCATGATGCCTGCTTTTTTGTTCTCTTTTTATTCCTTGCAGTCCGCGTTGCTTTCCTCGACGGTTCAGCGCCCGGGTATTCGTACTTATTCAAACCCGACTGGTCGGAAATGGCCAATCCCGCACGTGGGTATACGCGATGGGGCAGGCATTTTTCTCCCTTTCCGTTGCCGGAAGCGGAACTGTTGTTTACGGAAGTTACTTAAAATCTGATGTAGATGTTGTAAGCAGTGCCAAATACGTTGCTTTTTTTTTTGACACAGCAGCCGCATTACTAGCCGGTCTTGTTATCATCCCGGCTGTATTCTCTTTCGGCATGGAACCGAACTCCGACCAGGACTTTTGTTCATTACCATCCCGCTGTTATACGTGATATTCCGTTCGGAAGAGTTTTTGCAATTATCTTCTTCCTCGCCGTCCTTTTTGCCGGAATCACTTCTTTAATGAACCTTTAGAAAGTCCGGTAGAAGCGCTTCAAAACGGCTCGGCTGGTCTCGTCGATCTGCGATCAGCTTTTATCGGCGTGATCACTGCCGCTGTTGGAATCTTCGTTGAAGGCGGGCTCTTAAGCGCATGGATGGACAGTCTCCATCTATGTAATCCCTCTCGGAGCACTGCTTGCCGGAATTACAATGTTCTGGATATGTGGAGATAAATTTGCAAGAAATGCCGCTCAGCTCGGTCGCGTGCGCACGATCGGAAAATGGTTCAAACCAATGACAAAATATGTATTCTGCGGTGTTGCAGTACTTGTCTACATTCTCGGAATTTTCTTTTGGCGGTATCGGCTGATTAAAGACGAAAGCGCCTGTTTCAAAATTTGATATAAAGCGCATCTGCCGGATATTCAGATCCTGCAGATGCGTTTTTGTCTTTCTATTTTATTTTTATGAAACATTATCTCGACACTTTTTGATACATGTCACCGCCATTGCTCCAGGACCGATATGGCAGGAAACACTTAATGACAGAGGAGCTTCCAAAATTTCATATCCCGGGAAACGATTCATGATCTCCTGCTTCCATTCTTTTGCTTCTTCTTTTGAACATGTATATGCCATACCAAGTATAATATCTTCTTTCACATCTGCAAACGCGTTCATTGAGATCTTTTTCGATTGCATTCAGCATCGTTTTCTTCGCCGCCTTCCACCCTCTGACTTTTGCAAATGCATTCAGCTTTTTCACCCTGGATCTGAAGAACCGGCTTCAAATTCAGCACAGTTCCGATCGCCGCAGCCGCCGGGGTGATCCTTCCGCCTTTTTCAAATATTTCAACGTATCAACTGTGATATAAATACTTGCCTGCATCTTTTTCGAGAATTTTTTAATCTCTTCCGGCATCCATCCCTTTATCGCGCAAATACATTGCATCATATACAGATTGCTCTTGCGTGACCGAGATCCGCTGGTTATTGACAACCTAAACTTTCCCTTTATATTCTTCAGCGATGGACATGGCCGTAAAGCAGGTGCTGCTCAGTCCGCTGGACATGGGGATACACACGATCTGATCGTATTCTTTCAAGAAGCTTCTCCCAGAGTTCCATCACGCTTCCAGGTGAGGGCTGGGAGGTAGAAATATCTGAATCCGCACCCAGCTTCTCATAAAACTGTTCCTGCGTCAGCGTGATGTCTTCAAGATATATCTTCACCATCGATAAAAAGGGCATGGGAAGTACATAGATCCCCAGTTCTTTTGCTCTTTTCCTGTGTGATTCCACTATTACTGTCTGTAACGATCGCAACTTTACTCATATAAGTCTCCTTTATCACTTTAAACCTGACTATCTCAGACCATTTATTTCTTCTCAATTTGTTTTTCCGTTTAATTTTAAACTGTGAATCGGCGCCGGGATCCGCCTTTCCTGCTGACAAATGTCTCGCATCTGAATTCGTTTACCGGCATGATCGGCGCGTAGCCGAGCAGACCGCCAAACTCTGCCATATCCCACATCTTTCCCGATGACCGGAATGAGACGCACTGCCGTCGTCTTCTGGTTCACCATGCCGATCGCCATCTCATCCGCGATGATTCCGGCGATGGTGCTGGCTTGTATGCCCGGAATTGCGATCATATCCAGTCCTACAGAGCATACACAGGTCATTGCTTCGAGTTTCTCCAGCGTCAGCGATCCTGCATGAACCGCATCAATCATGCCCTGATCTTCACTGACCGGAATAAATGCACCACTCAAACCTCCCACATAGGAAGATGCCATAACACCGACCTTTTTTCACCTGGTCGTTCAGCATGGCAAGGGCTGCCGTTGTTCCCGGGGCGCCCCGACTCTTTCCAAGCCGATTTCTTCCAAAATCTCTGCAACACTGTCCCCTACTGCCGGAGTTGGTGCAAGGGAAAGATCCACAATGCCAAACGGAATGCCTAACCTTTGAGACGCCTCTCCTGCCACCAGCTGTCCGACCCGTGTTACTTTAAACGCTGTCTTTTTGATCGTCTCACACTAGCTCCTCAAATCCTTTTCCGCGAACTTTTTCCAAGCGCTTTCTTCACAACACCGGGGCCGCTGACACCGACATTAATCACCGCATCCGACTTCCGTCACTCCGAGGAACGCCCTGCCATGAACGGATTGTCGTCTGGCGCATTGCAGAAAACGACCAGTTTCGCACAGCCGAGGGAATCCCGCTCTTTCGTGGCTTCCGCCGTGGCTTTCACGATCTCGCCGCACAGGCGCACCGCATCCATGTTGATGCCGGTCCGGGTAGAACCTACATTTACGGAGCTGCAGATCCTTTCTGTCTGCGCCAGCGCCTGAGGGATCGAACGAATCAGATTCTCATCACTTTTCGTCATTCCCTTGGATACCAGAGCCGAATAACCACCGATAAAATTGACCCCTACAGTCTGCGCCGCGCTATCCAGCGTCTTCGCGATCTCACAAAATCCTCCGGTGTTTTACAGGCCGCCCGCCCACCAAAGGGCGATGGGGTGATGGAGATCCGCTTATTGACGATCGGGATCCCGAATTCTTTTCAATATCCGCACCGACCGCAACCAGGTCTTTTGCCGTATTTGTAATCTTCTCGTAGATCTTCCGGTTCAGTTCATCCAGGTCAGAATCAATGCAGTCCAGAAGGCTGATTCCCAGCGTAATGGTCCGCACATCCAGATTTTCGTGCTCGATCATCTCATTTGTTTCTGACACTTCATCATATTGTTTATCATAATATCCGTCCTCACTTCTATAGTCTGTGCATCTTCTCAAAGATCTCTTCGCGCTGGCAGCGGATGCGCACGCCGATCTCATCTCCCAGCTTTGCCATCTCGTCGCACCACCGTAAAATCTTTCTCAATGCCGGAGATGTCAACGATCACCATCATGTTAAAATATCCCTGGATAATGGTCTGTGAAATATCCAAACATTAATTTTATTCTCCGCAAGATATGTACACTTTTGCAACAATGCCCACTGTATCCTTGCCAAGTACTGTAACAATACATTTTTTCATTTTATTTTCCTCCTTGATCAAACCGTAATAATATCCGAAACGGTATCACGGTGGCGACAAACATATCCAGATCTTCTCCCCGGTACTCATTATCTGCCAGCGTAACTTCTAATTTGACCGTCTCATATGCAAGTTTTGCGTAATTATTTTCCTTGCTCAAATGCCCGAGCACGATATGTTTCAGATTATCATGTAGTATATCACAAAGCAGACGACCTGACAATTCATTTGACAGATGCCCTTTGTCCCCAGGATGCGCTGTTTCAGGTAGTAGGGATAGCCCCCGACCTCCAGCATGTGGATGTCGTGGTTGGCCTCCAGCAGCACCGCGTCCAGTCCTTTCAGATGCTCCACCGTATAGTCATCGTATTTCCCCAGATCTGTCGCCACCGCCACCGATCTGCCGCCGCACTCCAGACGGTAGCCGGAGGGTTCATTGGCGTCATGGGAAATGGCAAAGGGTTGACCGTTACATCCCCCAGTACAAAAGCCTCGTCTGTATGTATGGGATGGAGCAGCCCTTCCGGCATGCGCCCAAGCCCTGAATAACTCCGGATCCCTTCGATCGTGCCCGGCGTGGCGTAAATGGGGATCTCATATTTCCGGCTGAATACGCCCAGTCCCTTGATATGGTCGGAATGTTCATGTGTGATCAGGATCCTGCTCAGTTCCTCCCCTTTGATCTCCAGTTTATTAAGCCCTTCCTCGATATTCTTTTTTTACTGATGCCTGTATCAATGAGAAGATGCGTGTCGTCGCTCCCCACATAAATACAGTTGCCGCTGCTTTCCGCTGGCAATACTGCACATTCTCATCGTTTCAAATCGCTCTCCTATCTGTCTCATTGTATCTTCAAAATCTCCGCTGTTGTCGATCACTGTACCGCACGCCGCCCGGAACCGTTCTTCCCCGGGCTGGGAGGCGATCATCTGCGTGATCTTTTCATCCGTATATCCGCGGGACGCCCTGAGCCGCTGTCTTCGGGTATCTTCATCCGCGTAAATGTACCACAACTCATCGCACAGCTCCCGGCCCACATCCGGAAGAAGCGCCGCCTCCACGACAAAGAGCGGACATCCGCTTTCTTCACTTTCCCGGATCCTCTGCCGGACTGCCCGGATCACTTCCGGATGGACGATTCCGTTCAGCGCATGCAATCGTTCTTCATCAGAAAATACGACCGCTCCCAGCGCCGCCCGGTCAAGCTCCCCGTCCGCACTGAGGATCCCGGGTACCGAATCTGTCCACGATCCGCCCGAAGCAGCGGGTGCCTTTCTGCTGCGCTTTTGGCCACATCATCCATCTGGCAGATGACCGCACCGTATGTTTTTCAAGATATCCAGCACCCGGCTCTTTTCCCGAACCGACCCCGCCGGTAATGCCAAGAACTCTTGATAATATCCGCCGCCGTTCCCTGAATAGGGGCATTCATGGCCACTCGCTCGCCGAAGGACCGTTGCATGAAATTGGAGGATGACAGTTCCGGGATAGGGCGTCTTCTGCCAAACATGGTCTCCGTATAGCCCTTTTCCTTTGCATCCGCCACCAGTTTGTCGATGAATTCCTTCACCTTCGGGTAAGTGGCAAAATACTGTTCAATGTACTGTGCCGCTTCCTTTTTGCTGATACTCAGATCCTGACTCAGTCCAAAGGAACTGATACCGTAGACGATACCGAAATTGACTGCCTTGGCATTGCGGCGCTGCAGATCCGTGACCTCTTCGAACGGAGTATGGAATACCTTGGATGCTGTGATCCGGTGAATATCCTCTTC
>VOFE01000108.1_pt1 | contig 12001 bp, 11 predicted proteins | sample 5384071 | NCBI WGS metagenome assembly VOFE01 (sample SAMN12384724, study PRJNA508395) | human gut metagenome | isolation source: healthy gut D | host: Homo sapiens
AACAGCCGTTGTTCCGCGAAAACGTCGCCGAATACGACGCCTACCTCGACGCGCTCGGCAAGCCCGTCGAAGCGCGCATCGCCGATTACCATGTGGGCGGGACAGGCGACCACGCGACGGTCATGCCCGAAGGGATGCCCGCCTTCACGAAGGATGCGGTCTACGACGGCATGATGCGGAACTTCGCGCAGACCTTCGGCGACGCGATCGTCGATCGGCCGACGGGAGCGACGGACGAAGTGGCCTTCGGCACTACGCAGCGGTGGGCGGGGATTCCGTTCCGTTTCGACCGCGGCGCCGCGACCGACTTTCCCGCCGCGAGCATCCTCATCGGCGGCAAGGTCTGCTACACCCACTGGGCTCCCGCGAAGGCACACGCGAATTCCCTGCAAATCTCCTCGCCGGCAGCCGTCGACGCCGAGATCGCCGAGGCCCGTCGGGCGCTCGCATCGGGCGCCGAGCTCTTCATCGGCGGACACGGCGGAGCGGCCGGGGCCGATGCCGTGCGCTTCAAGATCGACTATCTGGAATGCGTGAAACGCCTGCTGGCCGCAAACGGGACGGCCGACGAATTCGCCCATGCATTGCGAGCGGCCTATCCGGAACTCCCGGGCGAAGCGGGACTGGATGCATTGGCGCAGGCGCTCTACGCCGACCGATAACGATCCCGCCACCGTAAAACGAAGGGGAGTCCCGTGCGGAACGCCCCTTCGTTCGCTCCGTCGGCACTCCGCCTGGCGCTGCCGCCAGTCGAGCAGCGGCAGCAGGAACGAGACATCCGATGCGCCGATCCAGAAGAACACGGCCGGATTCCGAAGTTCCGCAGCGACCCGTGCTGCCTGCCGGCGCTTCCGAACTTCTGCCGCACGCCGGAAGCGACGGCACGGGCAGCAAACGAGTAAAAGTCTCCTTTATTCAGCAGGCAGTTTCAGGATTACGGGGAGGCGGTCTTGACCGAGAGTATTTCGTCCGCGAACCCCGAGCCGTAGATGTCGTTGTTGGCCACGTCGCAGGGCAGACCGAACCGTTCGATCACGGCTTGCGTGTAGGCGTAGAGGTGCTTGGAGTCGGTCTTGAGGTTGATTCGTCCGCCGGGAACCTGCATCTGTGCGTACTGGCCCAGGAAGAGGGGTGAGGTGAGACGTTTCTTGGCCCGCCGGGTCTTGAGCTGCGGATCGGGGAAGGTGATCCAGATCTCATCGACCTCTCCTTCGGCGAAGAAGGAGGCGATCATTTCGATGCGGGTACGCAGAAAACCGACGTTGCGCATTTGCCGTTCCGTGGCGGTTTTGGCGCCGCGCCACATGCGGGCGCCCTTGATGTCGATGCCGATGTAGTTGCGCTGCGGGTCGCGCTGAGCCAGCGCGACGGTGTATTCGCCCTTGCCGCAGCCCAGTTCCAGTACGATCGGACGGTCGTTATGGAAAAAGTCGCTGTGCCAATGTCCTTTGAGCGGATGGTCGCGGCGGAAGGCCTCCTCGAAGGCGGGTTGTACGAAACATTCGAACGTGAGGTTCTCCGCAAAGCGTCTGAGTTTGTCTTTGCCCATCTGTTTTTATTCGCTTTTTTGCTGGTTGATGCCGATGGCTTCCACGCCCCGGACCGGCATCGCCGGGGTGAAAGCCATCCTGTAAATGCCGCTGTCGGGAAAAATTACGTGCCGACGATAGGGAACCGACGCTTCCTCCGCGAGGGCTGCCGGGTGCCTGCGGGGAGGAAGGCCCAGCGTGTAGGATTCCTCGAAAACCAGGGAGTCGGGCGAAATGGTCCGTATCGTCAGCCGCAGCGTGTCGTCCCGAAAGGAGTCGTTGTAACGCACGACGATGTATAGGTCGCGCGGGGTCACGGTATCCGCGTTCGGAATTTCGATTTCGGCACTTTCGCTCCACGTGCCGCCCCCGGTATCGGTTACGACCGTCTGATGCGGCGAAAGGCAGCTCGTAACGAGCATTCCGGCGATCGCTATGATACTCCGCAGGTACATTACGAGTCGTTATTGCTCTTTTTTCGGCGGTTCGGGTTGTGCTGTCTCTCCGTTTCCGCCTTCCCGACGGTTGCCTTCCCGACGGTTGCGTCCTCCGCGTCCCCGAGGACGGCGGCGGGCACCGTTCTGTCCCTCTTCGCCCGGAGATTGGGAGTGTGTCGGAGTCGGATCGGTTTCGGAGCCGTTTTGTCCCGGACGGTTTTCGGAACGAGAACGCTCCGAACGACGTTCCCCGCGCTGTTCGCTGCGAGAGCCCTGACCGTTGCCGCGTTCACCGTTCTGTTCGCCGGAGGTGTTCCCGCGTTCGGTGCGCTGTTCGTTTTTCTGGGTGCTCTGTCCGTTGCGCGACCCGTTCCGGTCGCTGTTGCGTGGGTTGCGCGGTTCGCCCTGACCGTTATTCCTTTCTCCGCGCGATTCGCGGCTTTCGCCTTGTCCGTTTCGATTATTCCGTTCACGGCGGTCGCGTTTTTCGCGGCGTTCACTCCGGTTGGCAGCGGGTTCCTGTTTTTCGTCCTTGCGGGATTCCGAAACGGCGGCCGCTTCTGCGGCGCTTCCGCTGCGGGCACCGTTGTTCCGGTTCTCGCGTTCCTCTGCCCGGTCGCTGCGGCGTCGGTTGCGGCCCTTGCGTTTGGAGCCGTTGCCGTCGAAGCGTGTGATGCTGTCCTCCTCCGAGCGATAGGTCGGTTCTTCGAACTTCTCCCGTTGTGGTTGCTCCGCCGACAGCTGATCGACCTTCTTGCCGGCGCGGTTCAGCGCTATGATCTCCTTGACGCGGGCGACGGGAAGCGTCACCACGTTGGTCATCGTATCCTTGCTGCTGCTGAAGGACATGGTACCGGCCAGGATGTCGTTCTTGACCAGGTAGTATTCGCCGTCCATGGCCTGCAGCGGTTCGCGCAGACGGCGGGAACTCCTTGCGGGCGTCGACGTAGGTGTCGTATTCGTACATCATGCAGCACTTGAGCTTCGAGCATTGTCCGGCCAGTTTTTGGGGGTTGAGGGAGATCTCCTGCATACGGGCCGAGTTGGTCGTCACACTCGAGAAATTCGAGATCCACGATGCGCAACACAGTTCGCGGCCGCAGGCTCCGATGCCGCCGATGCGTCCCGCTTCCTGGCGGGCGCCGATCTGTTTCATTTCGATGCGGATGTGGAACCGTTCGGCGAAGACCTTGATCAGTTCGCGGAAATCGACGCGCTCGTCGGCGATGTAGTAGAAGATCGCCTTGATCTTGTCGCCCTGATACTCCACGTCGCCGATTTTCATGTTCAGGCCCATGTCGGCGGCGATCTGGCGCGCGGCGATCATCGTCTCGTGCTCCAGCGCGATGGCCTCCTGCCAGCGTTCGATGTCGTAGGGTTTACGATCTTGCCGTGTTCGCCCGAAGCGTCGACGTCGAAGACGATCCCCCGTTTCGTACCGTCGTCATAGAGATCCCCTACCGCGTAAACATGTCCCGTCGGAATATAAGTCATCGGCGCAATGGAGGCGATCCGCGAACGGCGCACCCGCAGCGTGAAATCCGAGGCCTGCCGCACCATGATATTGCGCTCCGCATCGCGCACTGTGAAGCGAATACCGTGATAATCGCTTTCGGGAACAGCAATCAGAAACGACGAAACCCGCCGGTCGAAAAAGCTGCGCCGAAAGACCGCTAAGCGTGACGGCCGACCCTCCCTCCGTGAGTTCGGTCACGACGACGCCGTCGAGGGTAGGCTCCGACTGCATTACCCCGCAAATAGGCTGACCGTCGAGCGCCTCGAAACGCACCGCCTCAATCGTCGCGTCGCCCGATAATTGCAGTCGCACCAATCCTAAGCAGTGAGCGAAATGCAACATGTCCGCCGTACGGCTTCGTGCGACCATCGGTACATACTCCAACAAGTGTTCGTCATCCGTATAACGTTGCTCGGAAGGCAGCTCGATCGAAAAGGATCCCTCCGAGAAGGTCGTCTGCGACGAATAGGGATAATAGGCGAAGAACTCCTCTCCCGAGACATCGTCCGTGCCGTTGAACGTCGCAGACGGTGCCGACTGGCGCGTGACGAACATCCTGTTGGCCGCAGGTTCGGCATCGCTGCAAAGCCCGATGGCATCGCCCGCCATCCATATCGTTTTGTATCCTGCGGCCGTAGCCTCGCCCAGCGAAGTACGGGTCGCTTCGGGCGTCGAAGCGCAAATCGTAAAAAGCGATGCCGGAACTTCGGGTAACTCCGACGTATCGTTGCAAGCGGCGAATCCCGCACACAGCAGGAGCACCGAAGACAAAAAGCACGTTTCTCATCTTCATACGTTTTACAAGTCAATAGGATTTCTCGGGATCGTCCCAATCGACGACGATTTCGTCATCGACCCACTCGTCGATCGACGCGGTAAAGCCCCGTTCGACAAAAGCCTCAACAATCGACAGTTGCGGCACAACATACGGTTCTCGTTTCATAAGCATATCGTTTTAAAGGGTTTCCCGATAAAAACAATAAAAGACGCAGGCTGAACTCCTATCCGCTTTTCTGAGGTCTTCGACTACCTTTGCTGCCAAATACGAGTAAAGCCCGCGTTGAAACGCAGGCGTTTACGCTTTACTCAAGGCAGCTTTTGAAATTGTCGAAGTTTCAGAACAGCAAGAATGAAAGCTAACGCTTTTATTGTCGTATGTCACGACTCGTCGCCGACGAACCGCAGGACAAAGATACGATTTTTCGAAAGAATCTCAAATGCCTACAAAAAAATAAGGACAAAACCACCGTTCCGCCCCTGAATCTTCCGAGTTCCACCGCCTATTCGGCTGCCGCAGCCGTTTCATCCGCGCATTCCGGCGGGAACCGGCAGGGATCGCCTCCGCCCGACCGAACGGAACACCAAACGCGCCGGCCGGAACAGTTCTTACGCCTTTGCTCGTATCATATATAATCCGTATTGCCTACTTTTGCAAGCGTATCGGAGCGCTCGGCGGCAATATGCCCCGAACGCAGGCGACTCTGAAAAATCCGAACGCATGAAAGAAAACCTCCGCCGCATCGGCACATGGGCCCGTCGTCAGGGCGAGCATTTCGACCTTTACCTCCACGCGCTGCCGCAACGCACGCGGCTGACGCTCATCTTCGCGATTCTGGCGCTGCTCTCCGTCACGCTGCTCTTCATCTGCGGAAGCATCTACCGCATCGGACGGAACGACGGATTCAATGCACGGCGGATTCAATGCACGGCGGATCGATACGACACGGGAATTCCCCCCCCCTTCCCAGAAACGGGGCCGCCATGCCGCTGACCTCGGTTTAGACGGACACGCTACGGGCGGACCGAACCGGATTGCCGTAGCATCCGCACGTCCCGCCGGATGCGCAGCAGGTAGAGCACGGCGGCCGTCGTCAGCCCCACGAAATAGCCGATGAAGAGCCCCCACGGCCCTAGCCTCAGCGTGAACCCGCACAGATACCCCACCGGCAGGTTCAGCACCCAGTAGGCGGCCAACGCCAGCGGCATGATGATCTTCACGTCCTGCACGCCGCGCAGCACCCCTACCGAGATGTTCTGGATACCGTCCGGCAGTTGGTAGAGGGCGATCAGGACGAGCATCGACGAGGCAAGCGACACCACCTCGGCGTTGGTGGTGAAAATATAGGGAATCGTCTGCCGTAAAGTGACGAACACCACGGCGGCGAAGAGGTTCCACGCGATGACGATATGCAGCGCCGCCCTGGCCGCCAGGCCCAGTTCGTCGAATCGCCGCACGCCGTAGCAATGCGAAATACGGATCGTCGTCGCCGCGCCTACGGCCGTGACGATCATGAAGGCGAAATTGCCCATCGTCAGCGCGATCTGGTTGGCGCTGATGGCCACGGCGTCGAACCACCCCATCATGATGCTCGTCAGCACGAAGGCCGACGCTTCGAGGAACATCTGTCCCGAAATCGGCACGCCCATGCGCACCAGCTGCCGCACCGAGCGGCGCGAGTAACGCACTTCGGGCAGCAGCGCGGCATACTCGCGCAGACGCTTGCGGCGGTAGAAATACCAAATGGCGACGAGCGGCATGGCGATGCGCGAAATGAGCGTCGCCACGCCCGCACCCGTCGCTCCCATTGCTTCGAAACCGCAATGTCCGAAGATGAAGACCCAGTTCAGCACGACGTTCATCAGGTTGCATCCGACGACGATCACCATCGACACGACGGTGTTGCCCACCCCTTCGAGAAACTGCTTGAACGCGAAGAAGAGCATGACGGCCGGCATACTGAAAGCCATGAGCCTGTAATAGGGAATCGCCAGGTCGACCACCTCGGCGGGCTGTCCCATGCGATACATGAGCGGAATGACGGCCAGCTGCACGGCGGCGATCAGAAAACCCAGCACGGAGTAGAAGATCATGGCGTTTTTGAGATAATCCGCCGCACCGCGCTTGTCGCCCTGCGCGAACCGCTCGCCCACGAGCGGGGTCAGCCCCAGCGTCAGCCCCATTCCGGTGACGAAGAGGATGAAGAAGACCGCGCCGCCGAACGACACGGCGGCCAGCGGCAGCGGATCGTCGCCGCCGAACTGTCCCACCATGGCGTTGTCGGCGAACTGCACCAGAATTTGCCCCACCTGCGACAACACGACGGGCAGGGCCAGTTTCAGATTGGCCCGATATTGTTCCTTATAACGCGAAAAACTGTACATAGGGCCGCAAAGATACGAATAAGCCGAGAGAAAAAAGCAAGCTCGCTTGCATTTTTTCCGAGGCGAAGTATCCAAGGCGCAGCCGAAGAACGATTAAGCCGAGAACAAAGCAAATTTTATTCGCGATTGCCGAGGCGGAGTATTATCTACCGCCGCAACACTGCGGCGCCATGGCGCCGCGCGGGCCGAAGCCTCCGCCCGCGGAGGCTTGCTAAATTTGAGTATAGAGGAATTCGAATCGTAATAAATCATCGTTGCGCGGAGCGCACCACAACTTCCGCATTGCACCGGAGGAGGAATCAGATCGGACAGCGGTTCGAGCGCCCGGAGCGGGTGTGCAAAACAGCGCAGTCTTTTGTGCCCGCTCAGTGAGAACCGCCGTCCGATCCCGACGGAGGTGCCCTGCGGACACTTTTGGCGCCACCTTTTGGTGACAAAAGGTGGTAAATCCGCTCCTTGCAGGAGACGCCCAATCGAAGGTGCGGGATGCTTCCCGAAGAATCAATCGGAAAATTTATCTTCTCTTAAAATTCTTTTTCCGTGCTTTTGGCTTGATCCAAAAGCGCCAAAAGATCAAGCACGGCGAAAAGTAGCGGATGACGACACCCGCGCTCGCTGAGCGATCACGAAAGACTTCGCTTTTCGCACGATCGCTCCGGGCGCTCGCGCCGGTGCCGTCACTGCTTCCGCTATTTTCGCAGTGCGATCCCGCAGGCCGAGGCCTGCTAAAACTGAGTATAGAGGAAGTCAAATCGTAATAAATCATCGTTGCGCGAAGCGCACAACAGTCTCCGCCTTGCGAAAAGTGCGGAAAAAGAAACGAGCAGCGACGAGCGTTAAAAAACGGGGCCGGTTTGCTTGCAAACCCGCGGCAGGCGCCCGTTTTAGCGAGGCGCTGTGAGTTTCCGCAGCTTTTCGCCTGGCGGACACTTTTGGCACCACCTTTTGGTGACAAAAGGTGGTAAATCCACTCCTTGCAGGAGACGCACAATCGGAGGGGCAGGATTGTTTCCCGAAGGATCGATCGAAAAAAAATTCTCTTAGATTCTTTCTTCCGTGCTTTTGGCTTGATCCAAAAGCACCAAAAGATCAAGCACAGCGAAAGCAGCGGGCAGCGACGTAAAAAACGCCCCGAAACACGGAAGCATTTCGGGGCGTACACGTCATCTGCCGGCGGAGTTATGCCACTTTGAGCGTAACGCCCGGACCACGTCGCGCGAACCGACGTTCGAGGTCATGATGATGACCGTGTTGCGGAAATCGACCTTGCGGCCCGATCCGTCGGTAAGGTGTCCTTCGTCGAAGATTTGGAACATGGCGTTGAAGACTTCGGGGTGTGCCTTTTCGATCTCGTCGAAGAGCACCACGGAATAGGGCTGACGACGTACGGCCTCCGTGAGCTGGCCTCCTCGCCGTAACCGACGTAACCCGGAGGCGAGCCGATCAGGCGCGCCACATTGTGCTTTTCGCCGTACTCGCTCATGTCGATCCGGATCAGGCCGCCGGTGCTCGTCGAAGAGCCACTTCGACAGCTCCTTGGCCAACAGCGTCTTGCCCACGCCCGTCGGGCCCACGAAGAGGAAGACCCCGATGGGGCGGTTCTCGTCTTTCAGTCCGGCGCGCGAACGGCGGATGGTGCGCGAGATCCTCTCCACAGCCTCCTGCTGTCCCCACCACGCGGCGTGCGAGGTGGTCGTAGAGCATCTGCAGGCGCGTCATCTCGCCGCCCGATATCCGTTCGGCGGGAATACCCGTGATCGAGGTGATGACCTGCTGGATGTGCTCCCAGTGACCTCTACGGGGTTGCTCTCCAGTGAGCGCTTCCATTCGGCTCGGCTCTCGCCACTTGGAGCGGAGCGCGATTTCGCGCATGCGCGCCGAGGCGGCTTTCTCGTAGACCAGCGCTTCGACCGCTTCGCGGCGTTCGCGCCTGGCGTCGCTGAGCGCCGTCTTCATGGCCCGCAGCTCGGCCGGTTCGCGTGCCGACTGCAGGTGTATGCGCGATCCAGCTTCGTCCATGCGCGTCGATGGCCTTGTCGGGGAAATAGCGGTCGGTGACGTAACGGCCCGTGAGGGTCACGCACGCCTGCAAGGCCTCCTCGGTGTAGTGCACCTTGTGGTGGCGCTCGTAGTGGGGCGATGTTGCGCAGGATCTGGAGCGTCTGCTCGGGTGTCGTGGGCTCGATCACCACCTTCTGGAACCGGCGTTCGAGCGCCGAGTCAGTCTCGATGTTCTCGCGGTACTCGTCGAGCGTGGTGGCTCCGATGGCCTGCAATTCGCCCCGCGCGAGGGCGGGTTTGAGAATGTTGGCCGTGTCGAGACTTCCCTGGGTCGAACCGGCACCCACGATGGTGTGTATCTCGTCGATGAAGATGATCGTATCCTTCGCCTTGCGCAGTTCGTCGAGCAGTTGCTGCATGCGCTCCTCGAACTCGCCGCGGAACTTCGTGCCGCCACGAGCGACGAGACGTCGAGCGAGAAGAGCGTCTTGTCGGCGATGGTGTAGGGCACCTCGCCGCGCGCGATGCGCAGCGCCAGTCCTTCGATGATGGCGCTCTTGCCCACGCCCGCCTCGCCGATCAGGATCGGGTTGTTTTTCTTGCGGCGCGAAAGAATCTGGACTACGCGTTCGATCTCCTGCTCGCGGCCCACGACCGGGTCGATCTTGCCCTCGCGGGCCAGCTGCGTGAGGTTTACGCCGAACTTGTCCAGCACGTGCGATGTGTTTTCTCTTCGGGTTTGTTTTCCTCGCCGAAGTCGAGCATGTGCACCTGCATTTCGGTGCGGAAGTCGTCGCCCACGGCGAATTCTTGAGGTCTTCGTCCACTACGTACCCGGCGTTATGCCGTACATCTCCAGTACGCGCGAGGTAGCCGTCGAGCGGTCGCCGACGATGGCTCGCAGCGCGTGGGCCGTCGAAACGCTCCGCGTGGCGCCCGAACAGGCCCGCAGCTCTTCGGTGAAGGCGCGGTAGAACTCTTCTGGGGGCGGTCGTGTCGGTACGCTCCTGCTGTTTGCGCAGGCGAACCATTTCGCGTTCGATGCGCAGGCATGATAGGCCAACGATCCCTCCTCCCGTACAATCTCGAGCAGCAAGCGATCCTTCAACCAACGGGCCTCTCCTTGTTTCGATGTGTCGAACGCCGTGCGGGCGATCAGCCCTTCGAGCGTCTCTTGAAATCTTGGTCTGCATAAAATTCGTCGTCTAATAATTCGCTGACAAAACGCTTTGCGGAGAGGCGATATTGTGTATTCTTATAGAAATATTAAACTTATTAATAAATAATATGACAATTTGGGAGATAACCGGCAATCGAAACGCGCCGCATTCTATTATAAAACTGTATATCAACACGCTGCACCAAAGTATTCCGTTTCGTCGAGGCAGCGGGCCGGAAGGTGTACGGATCTTCCACGATGCCTTCCGCGTTTCGAAAACGGCGTTTCGCACCGCTCGGCCAACGGCGAAGCGGGCGAAGAATCCATCAAAAAATATTATGTGAAATGAAAAAATTGCGTTGAATATTTGGTGCATCTAATCATCTTTTCAAATCGAATTAAGAGTTTATGAGAAAAAAGTGTGTTCGTGCGGCATGGTCGTTCGCATTGTGTCTTTCCGTCGCATTGGCGGCTTGCGACGACGAAAACAACGAAAACGACGGGCCCGTAGTTCCCCCCCCCGTCGATGAATCGATCGATTTGACGGCTTCGGAGGCGTATGCCAACTGCTTCATCGTCACGGAGGCCGACGAGTATCGGTTTGCGACGCGCAAGGTCGACGGCTCGGATGTCGAAGGAATTGTTTCCGTCGACTGGCTGTGGTCGACAAAGAATGCAGCGGGAAACCCGTTGGTTTCGCGAGGTCTACAAAGACGGTATCGTGCATTTCCTACGTCGGATGGTACGGACGGTCGCACCGTCTTTGGCGGTTTCGATCGAAGGTCGGTGATCCGGAGCTGGCATCTATGGATGACCGGGTGCCAGATTGTTCGCCTACGACGAGGGAGGAGAATTGATGGATCGCAATCTCGGAGCGACCGCGCCGTGGAAGTCGGACGAGGGCGGCCTTTTCGGCCTATTTTCGTTGGGGACGCAAAGATCCCTTTTACGGCGGCGAAAAGAACGAAGATTCGGGCGACGGCGTCTTCCTGCGGGCACGGGAATCGACGATCGTCAATCCGGCTCATGCATCGTTGGCATGGATCGCCGTGACACGGCGGCGAGCAAAGGGGCACGCCCGGCCATGAAGAGCGACGGCGCACCCGACGACCATTTCCGGACGGCCCGCGGCGCGGGATCGGCGGCAAGGACTGGTAACCGGCGAGGACGCCGTGGGACAATGCAGGGAAGAAGACGAATTACGATCCATGTCCCGCCGGTTACCGGGTGCCGGTCAGGCCGCATACGGCGAATCTCCTGGAACGTGGACGACGGTCGAACAGCGATGGGTGCCGACGAGACCGGTGCGAGTGATGTTGGTTCGCCATGCTTTCGGTCGATGCGGGATTGACAAGTACGGGTAGAGCCTGGGTAGGCGCGGCGGAACGGTGGGATGCAGTTAGCGCCTGTTGGCGCGTACGGCGGAAGGTTCGAATGCCGCGATGTTTTCAACATGTCGGCACTTATGCAACGGCAAAATATTTCCGTCGTCGGTTTCGGGTTCGTTGAGAAAAGGAATTGATCCGCCGGCTCAGGCCGATTTGATCGGTATATTTTGGTCGCTCCCGCCGATATTGCCGTTCGCCGGGGTGAAATACGGGATGTCGTCCGATCGTATTTTCGGGGCTGTCCGGTGCCGGGCGACGCCGAATCCCATGTCGGCAGATTTATTTCGACCTTCCACAGCTCCCGGATGCATGCGGCGTTCGCTTCCGCCGGCGTTGAGGTGGACGTGTTCGGTTCGATATAATTGATTGCAGGATTTGATGTCCCGGGCATGAACTCCAGCTCCGGCGAATCCGGCGTAGTCGTGGGCGTATTTATACCCCTTGCCGTAACCCCCCCTGTCCATCAGTTTGGTCGGGGCGTTGCGCAGGTGCGGGGCACAGGCCGAGTTGCTCTTGGGGCTGGTGGCCAGATAGATCGTCGTCTCGGCCAGCGTGATGCGCGCCTCGGGCATGCCGATCTTGTGCACCGTGTCGAAGCAGGCGTTGGCCAGCAGCAGGGCGTTGGGGTTCGCCAGCCCGATGTCCTCCGAGGCGAGGATCACCAGCCGCCGGGCCAGGAACCGCGGCTCCTCGCCCCCGGCCAGCATCCGCGCCAGGTAGTAGATCGCTGCGTTGGGGTCGCTGCCCCGGACCGATTTGATGAAGGCCGAAATGACGTCGTAATGCTGTTCGCCGTTCTTGTCGTAGAG
>VOFE01000121.1_pt1 | contig 12001 bp, 13 predicted proteins | sample 5384071 | NCBI WGS metagenome assembly VOFE01 (sample SAMN12384724, study PRJNA508395) | human gut metagenome | isolation source: healthy gut D | host: Homo sapiens
TCCAGGCGATGGTACGGGACTGCCATTCGCTGTAACCTTCGGAAGAGTCGATGCAGAGCACATCCACGCCGGCATCCACCAGGGCGGGCACGCGCTCGGCATAGTCGCGGGTATTGATGCCGGCGCCGACAACATAGCTCTTGTTGGCATCCAGCAGCTCATTGGCATGTTCCTTGTGGGAATCATAATCTTTGCGGAAAACCATATACTGCAGGTTGCCCTGCTCGTCTACCAGCGGCAGAGAGTTGATCTTGTTATCCCAGATGATATCGTTGCAGTCATGCAGGCTGGTGTTGGCCGGTGCGGTAACCAGCTTGTCCAGCGGGGTCATGAACTCAGTCACTTTCAGATCGGTGCTCATGCGGGACAGGCGGTAGTCACGGGATGCCACAATGCCCAGCAGCTTGCCGTGGGGGGTGCCGTCAGCCGTGATGGCAACGGTGGAATGGCCGGTACGGGTTTTCAGGTCCAACACATCAGCCAGGGTAGCCTCCGGCGGCAGGTTGGAGTCAGAGGTGACAAAGCCCTTTTTGTAAGCCTTGACGCGGCGAACCATATCAGCCTCGGACTGAACGGACTGGGAGCCGTAAATGAAAGAAACGCCGCCCTGCTTGGCAAGGGCAATGGCGAGCTTTTCGCCGGAAACGGACTGCATGATAGCCGAAACCATGGGGATGTTCATGGTCAGGGGGCAGGCTTCTTCGCCCTTGCGGTACTTGACCAGCGGGGTTTTGAGGCTGACAGCCGTGGGGATGCACTCCGAAGAGGAATAGCCCGGAACGAGCAGATACTCGCCGAAGGCTGCAGGAGCACATTTTCCTCAGGTGCGTCCGCCGCAACCGGAAAATACGCTTGCGCCGGAACGAGCACGGAGAACTTGAACTCACGCCGCACCTTGTTTTTCCGCCATAAAGGTTTTGTACAGGTCGGAGGCGAAAACCGTTCAATCTTGCGTTTATCCACAGCATGCGCCTGTTCTGTGGACAAAATCTTCTTTTCCGCCAGACGGTTCAGCTCGTTTTCCACGCCGTTCGGCGCACAGGCGGCGTCAAAGTCGCAGAACTGCATGAACAGGTGGTGTGCTGTGCCGAGCTCGGCAGGCGTCAGCTTTTTTTCTCCCTGCTCGAACAGCGGCGCGCGCAGCTGCACCTCCTTCCGCGGATGCGGTGTCTCCTCGGCGGCCTCGTCTGCGCGGTAGCCGCGGCCGACACCGGTGGCGGTCAGCTTGCTCGGCAGATCCGCGAGGTAAGCATGCGGGTAGTCGAAGTGCGGCTGCACGGTGCAGTCGCCGGTCTCCCTGTCCTCGAAACGCAGAATTTCGGTCTCCTGTGGCTCAAGGTCGTTCGGGCAGTAGACCTTGAGCGTAAACGCGTCATTGTCCGTGCCGTGCTCGGGCACCTCAGGCGCATACTCCTCGCGGAACGCACGCGCACACGGATGCCGCAGCAGCGGTGTCAAAATCCACGCAAGCGGCGTGCGCGCCGCGCCCATGGCGTACTGCGGCAGCTCATCGAGCGATGCCAGCAGCGACCATTTTCAGCGAATTCCGCAGGCTGCCGGTGGCTGCCGTCAGAATCAGTTTTTCCTTGGCGCGCGTCATCGCTACATATAATACGCGCAGTTCTTCGGAAATCATTTCGCGGCGCATCTGCACCGAGACCGCAATGCGCTCGGCGGTGTCGTACTGCACACCGCGGTCACGGTCGCGGCACTTGCTGCCGAAGCCGAGGTTCTGGTGCACGAGCACCGGCTCCTTGAGGTCGCTGTCGTTGAACTGCTTGGCGCAGTCTGCCACGATAACGACCGGAAATTCCAGTCCTTTGGACTTGTGGATGGACAGAATGCGGACCGCACCGCCGGTGGCCTCGGCACCGACCGTCTGGAAATCCTCGCCCTGCTCGAGCATGCCGCGCAGCAGGCGCACAAAAGTCAAACAGGCCGCGGAAGCCCTGTCCCTCAAACGAGCGCGCCCGCCCGAAGAACGTCAGCAGGTTGCTCTGGCGCTGTGCGCCGTTCGGCCGCGCGCCGTACAGGCCGAGTGCGCCGGTCTGATCGTAAATCTCCCACAGCAGGCGGTACACCGGCTGATCGCACGCAAAGGTGCGCAGAAAGTCCAGCCGCTGCAGAAGGTTTCCACCTTCGGAAAATCCGTTCTCGACTGCAGAAGCGCGTCATAATAGCTGATCTTGCGATCCACAAGGCGAATATCTGCCAGTTCCTGCTCAGTGAAGCCGAACAGCGGCGAGCGCATCACACCGATAAGGTCAACATCCTGCCTCGGATTATCAATGACGCTGAGCAGCGACACCATCGTGCCGACCTCGGCAGTCTCCAGCAGGCCGCCGCGCTGCTCGGCGCTGGCTGTTACGCCGATACGCTCCAGCTCCGCAATGTAGGTCGGCGCCCTTGTTTTTCGGCGAGCGCAGCAGGATTACGATGTCGCCCGGCGTGACCGGACGCAGCTTTCCGGTCTGCTTATCCGTCACCGGAAAGCCTTCGTCGAGCAACGCACGAATGCGCTTTGCGGCAAGCCGCGCTTCGAGTTCGGTCTTGTCCGGCGCATCATCGTCTTCGCCGAGTCCGTCCGCATCCACGAGCAGGACTTCGGTCTTGTACCGCTCGTTTCCGGCCTCCGGATAGTAGTCCGCACCGAGGTGCAGCGCCTCCTTCGTCCGTGTACACGAGGTCGCCCACGGTCTCGCCCATGACGGCGGCAAACAGGTAGTTGCACGCGTCCAGCACAGCCGCCCGCGAACGGAAATTCTGCCCGAGGACAACACGGCGCGGCTGCCCGTCGGCGGCATCCGCCGCCTCACCGAAGCTGCGGTATTTCTCAAGGAAAATCGACGGATCCGCCAGTCGAAAGCCGTAAATGCTCTGCTTGACGTCACCGACCATGAACAGGTTGGTCTCGTCTCTGGAGAGTGCGCGGAAGATGGCATCCTGCACGGCGTTGGTGTCCTGATACTCGTCTACCGCAATTTCGGTGAACTGCTCGGACATGGTTTTCGCCAGTGCGGACGGCTTTGCCGTCTGTATACAACAGACGCACGGCAAAGTGCTCCAAATCGTTGAAATCCGCAGCATTTCTTGCACGTTTTGCTGCCGTAAAGGCATCGTCGAAGGCGTTTACCATGTCGATGAGCGCGAACAGCGCGGGTGCTGTCGGCCGCGGTCGTACTCCGCTTCTTCTGCGGTGACGGTCAGCCATTTCTCCCGAAATTATTGGCAACGCTCTTCCTCCTCGCGCATGGCCTTGATCTGCTCGAGGAACGCCTTGTCCTCGAATTTTCTCGCGGCCTTGAGTCGGTCAAACGAAATCGACCGGGCAGCCTTCACGCAGTCGTCCCAGCTGCCGTTATACAGCGCATCGAGCAGACGCTCGGCCTGATTTAAGTCGCTCGTCAGCGCGGGCAGATAGTTGTCCGCCAGCTCATCAATGCCGGTCAATTCATCCACAGCCATGTGCAGAAATGCCGCACCGTGCTGTGCCGCCGACCTTGCCTGCTCGCGAAGAACACAGCCGTGCGGCGTGTCCATGCCGCGCGTGTACAACTCCGCACGCACGTCCTCAAGGAACGCCCGCGGGTCCGGATGCGCCTGAATCTTCTCGTAGGTGCCGAGAATGACCTCGCCCAGCTTTTTATCGTCGCGCCCCGCCGTCAGCAGGTCACAGAGCGCAAAAACTTCTCGTCCGCCTGCTCGTAGGCCGTATCGAGCACTTCTTCGAGCACCTCGGCGCGCAGCAGCGCCCTCGTTTTCGTCCATCAGGCGAAAGTCGGGCGCGATGCCGAGCACCGCCGCCTGCTCGCGCGCGAGCGACAGACACAGCGCATGCACAGTCGTGATTTTCGCGCGGTGCACGAGGAACAGCTGCCGCCGCAGACGGGTATCCCGCGGGTTTGCGGCTACGGCCGCACCGAGGGCCGCACCGATTGCTCGCGCATTTCGGCTGCCGCTGCGTTGGTAAAGGTAACCAGCAGCAGGCGGTCGATATCGACCGGATCGTTCTCGTCCGTCAGCCGCCGGAGCACGCGCTCGGTCAGCACGGCCGTCTTGCCCGAGCCGGCTGCCGCTGAAACCAGCAGTGCACCGCCGCGGTCGTCGATTGCGGTCTGCTGATCAGGTGTCCACTTCGGCATTGTCGTCCCCTCCTAACTGCTCCCCAGAATTCCTTGTCCTTGATGTTTTTCAGCCAGCGCACCTTGTCTCCGGCGGTCTCATCGAACCGGCAGGCTGCCCGGAAATCACACCATTCGCAGTAGCTGCGGTCGGTCTTGCGCGGGTCGGCTTCAATGCTGCCGTTTCGCAGAGCCTGTCCCATTTCGAGCAGCTTTTTCTGCGTGTAGCGTGCCAGTCTGCCGAATTTCGCCAGATCGGCTACCGCAGACTTGGCGGCAAGCGTCGGCTCATCCTCGCCCTTCCCGGTCTTGATAGACACCGGAATAAACCGTCCGTCACCCTCCAGACCGTGCTCCATCGCCTCGAGCAGCGACATATCGTCGCTCAGCAGACCCGAACGCCGCAGCGCCTTATCGCGCAGGATGCGCAGCCCTTCCTCGTCTGTGGCGCGCGCCGCGTCCGGCAGCTCATCGCGCACCGGAACGTACAGAACGCCCGCCGGTACGATTTCGTTCAGCTCGGCAGTCAGGCGGGCACGATAGCGGTCAAGACCCTCCTGCTGCAGCGCGTACAGATAGATGATAAGCTGCATGTTGAGTCCATACCAGATGTCGGACAGCGAAAATGACTTTTTCCGCTTTTATAGTCCATAACGCGCAGATAGAGGCGGCCGTTTTGATGTAGCCGTCCACGCGGTCCACCTTGCCGGAGAGTGAAACCGACACATCGCCGTCCTCACACTGCACGGGCGGCAGGTCGCCGCTGCGCGAAGTCCAGCTCATAGTCGATCGGCGCAAAGTCGGATACGCGCAGTTCTTCGATCACGTTGTCGAGGATCTGCTCCACGGCGCGCACCAGTCGGCGGAACAGGTACTGGAAACGCGCGGTTTTGTTCTCCAAGCCGCCCAGTTCCTCCGCGACATACTGCCGTACCGCTTCACGGCAGGCTTTGCGCACGGTCGGCTGATCGGCATGGGCGGCGCCGCCCCTCGCACTTTCCAAGAGCATCCAGCGCATGCTCGAGCACATAGTGGATGAACGTGCCGGTCGAGCGCATCAAACTTCGCCACGCGGCGCGGCGGCCTTCAAACCATACTGCATAAAGAATGCAAACCGGCAGGAATAGAACGTATCCACACGCGAAGCGGTCAGATTGAGGCTTTTCCGTACAATCCGTCAATCGTGTGCGGACTGCTCAGCGGTCCTCTGCCGCGCCGCTGCGCCTGCGCGTTTTGACTCGCTCATCATCCTTATAGTAGTCATAGGCAGCCCGCACGGCGGCTGTCCGGTCGCCCGAAAGATACGCGCACGCGAGTTCGACCGCCGGTCGTTCCGCCTGCAGGCGGTCACGCACGGTCTCCGTCCGGTGGGTGGAAAACGGCACATCCGGCAGCAATTCGCGCACTGTGTTTACGAAGTAGGACGGTCGCGTTTCACCGCCGCCTGCGTCGATGGTGTGATACGTCAGCAGCAACTCGTCCGTCGGGCACGCGAGTGCTCGATAGAGCGTTTCCTGCTCCATCAGTAGGCGTTCCTCGCCGTAGGCTTTGAGTTCCGCCGAGCGCATCCATTTTGTCACGGTCCATGTCGCTCAGCAGCGAGGTCGAGGACGGGGTTTTCGGTATCAGGCCGTCATTGACGCCCAGCAGGATGACATATTTCGCATTTTCCGTACACGCACGCTCGATGTTGCCGCAGGTCACGCGGTCGAGCGAAACCGGAATCGTACCCACATCATACTCGCCGAGCACCAGCCGGAACAGCTGCGCGAAACGGTCGAGCGTCAGCGGCATATCACCGCACACCCATGCAAACTGCTCCATCGCAGAGACCAGTATTTCCACAGCTGGCGGTACTCGTCGGCCAGCTGCAGACGGACCCGCCTGCTCGTGTCCGGCGGCGCGGTCAATCATGCGCTGCGGCGCATCCACCGCGAGAAGAAATGCATAGAGCGCACGCACGCAGTCGCCTGCAGGCTGCTCACCTGCAAGTGCCTCGCGCAGTGCGGAGAACGGCGCGATTGCCCGTTTGCGGAGTGTGTTCAGCTCGGCAAGCTGTGCCTTCGCGTTCTCGTCGATGGACAGACCGTAGCCGTCCGGATGCTCGGTCCACTCGCGTTCCCATGCTCCGCCGCGGATGTTCAGGTGAGCACATAGTTCTCTAATTTGTCAATTTCGTCCCAATCCAAGCCCGCGAGTCCGGTCTTGAGACAGGAGAACAGATCTTCATATCGGAAGTGATTTCGCACCGCCTCGAGCGCATTCGTGACCAGCGCCATCGGTGGACGGGACAGCAGATCCGGCTTTTCCGCGAGGAACACCGGAATGTCGTACCGCGCCATCGCCATTGCAAAGGAACGCGCTGTACGGCTCGATATCGCGTGCCGCAACCACAAAATCGCGGCAACGCGCGCCTTCGTCCGCACCTTGCGCCGAATGTACGCCGCTGCGTGCTCACACTCGTCAAACGGTGAAAGCCGCCTCGTACAAACGAACGCCGGCCGCGCTCTCCTGCGGGGTGCGCACCGGCAACAGGCTTTCGCGTTCGAGCGCAGCCAGTCCCGCCGGTCGGGCCACCTTGCTTTCACCCAGTTCGATGTGCTCGACCGTCTGGTTATGATGCTTTGCCATCCGGGTTAATTTCTGCACTGTTTTACAGCCGGTAAGGAAAATCTCTGGGTAATCCGTATCGCAGGTTACCGCCGCAGAGAGCGGCACACCTGCCGCCAGCATGGCATCAACTACTGCACTTTCCTGCACGGTAAAGCCGAGAAAGCCATCCAGATAGACCGCTGCACCGTCCAGCGTGTGACTTTCTGCCAGACGGTCGCGCAGGTGTGTCAGACGGTCTCTCGGGTCAGGCAGAGACTCATCGCACAGGCGCTCATATGCCGTCAAAATCTGTGCAAGATCGGACAATTTTTCTGCAAGTACAGCGTCCTCACTCTCCTCGGCAGCCGCAAACAGCGTCTCCGGTGCGACTGCACAGGTTTTGCACTCGTCGATCAGCCGCAGCGCCTCCTGCAGCAGCTCCGGCTTGTCTGCCAGACCCTTCCACGCACTCAGCCCGCCCTGCACACGGCGTGCCGCCTCCTGCAAGGTCAAAGCTGACCTGCCGGTGTCAGCATCTGCTGTGCCAGTCCGCCGACCTCAGAGAACACACGGTCAGCCAATCGTGAGAACGTCAGCACCTCGGCCGTGCGTGCGCCGTGGTTGTGCGTGGCTGCAGCAAGCCGCCGCTCCATCAGGTGCGAGTTCAGCTCGGGCACGAGCAGAATCTGCCGTCCCTCTCCCTTTTCACTCAGCGCCGCGATCTCCCGCAGGATGGCCGTTGTCTTGCCGCTTCCCGCTCGTCCGGTCCAGATCCGCATGGCACACTCTCCTTTCGTTTCATAGCTATTTGATTATAGCACAACCGAAGCAAATTGAAAATGGATACACCCACCGCAGTGGGCGTCCAGCGAACAATCGCCCATAGGGCGGCTCTTAGCGAGTCGGAATAGAAAACAGGAAATTATCAATAAAGACCGCGTAGTCGTTTTATCCCTTTTCGTGCGTTATCCGCTTATTTTCCAGTCTTTTTTGAACTTTTCCGGTGTTTTGTTTGCATTCTCATATTCTGTAAAATTATTTTTTCAAAAACTCTTGCATTTTTTCTCCGCTTGGGACTATACTTTCCTCAGGCAGAGCAATAAAGGCTTTGCCCCGCAAAACCAAATATTTGATTCTTCAGGGCAGGGTGCAATTCCCGACCGGCGGTAGAGTCCGCGAGCGGATGCCATTCGGCGAAGGCATGATTCGGTGAGATTCCGAGGCCGACAGTATAGTCTGGATGGAAGAAGAATATGCGGAAAGATTTTCCGCTTGCTGTTCTGAAATGCTGATTCGGTGTTTCAGACTTTTCATTTTCACAATGCTTTTCTCAGCGTCCCGAAGATTCTGTCTTTGGGACGTTTTTTATGGCTGTCGCCAAACTATCGTGAAATTTTCTACAGAATTATATCAGGTGATTCTATGCAGGAGCAAAAACAGGAATATATGCGTCGGGCGCTGGCGCTGGCCCAGCGCGGGCCGGTCACGTCAACCCGAATCCGATGGTCGGCTGCGTCATCGTCAAGGACGGAAAAATCATCGGTGAAGGCTGGCACGAGCACATCGGCGGCCTGCATGCCGAGCGCAATGCATTCGCGCACTGCACCGAGGACTGCACGGGCGCAGACCTTTACGTCACGCTCGAGCCGTGCTGCCACTGGGGACGCACGCCGCCGTGCACAGACGCAGTCATCGAGCACAAGATCGGCCGCGTGTTCGTCGGCTGCCTCGACCCGAACCCGCTGGTAGCCGGCAAAGGCGCACAGATCCTGCGCGACGCAGGCATCGAAGTCGAGACCGGCGTGTGCGAGGACGAATGCCGCCGCGTGAATGAAGTTTTCTTTCACTACATCACGCACAAAACGCCGTTTGTGACGCTCAAGTACGCGATGACGCTGGACGGCAAAATCGCCGCGCACACTGGCGACAGCCGTTGGGTTACCGGCGAGAGCCGCCCGCCGTCATGTGCACGAAACGCGCAACCGGCTGCCCGCCATCATGGTCGGCATCGGCACCGTGCTTGAGGACGATCCGCTGCTCACCTGCCGCATTGACGGCGGGCGCGATCCGATCCGCGTAATCTGCGACAGCCGCGCAAGAACGCCGATCGACAGCAGAATCGTACAGACGGCGAACAAAATCCCGACCTATATCGCGGTCGTCGGTCGAAATGAGCGCACCGCTGAACTGGAACGGCGCGGTGTACACATTCTCGAATGCAAAACGAAAAACGAGCGCGTAGACCTTGTCGACCTGATGCGCCAGCTCGGCGCACTCGGCATCGACGGTCTGCTTCTCGAAGGCGGCTCGGCACTTGCGTTCTCCGCGCTGGAGGCCGGTGTGGTGCACCGCGTGCAGGCATACATCGCCCCGAAAATCATCGGCGGTGCAGGCGCGAAAAGTCCGGTCGGAGGTCTGGGATTTGACAAGATGGTGCAGGCGCTTCCGCTGAAGGACGTGACCTGCATGCCGATGGGCGAAGATTTCCTGATTGAAGGGAGATTGTAATGTTTACTGGACTTATCGAAGAAATCGGTACGGTGCGGCGCATCGAGCGCGGTGCAAAGGGCGCTCGGCTGACGATTGCGGCGGATACCGTGCTCGAAAATACAAAAATCGGCGACAGCATCGCTACGAACGGCGTGTGCCTGACGGTAGTTTCGCTGACGGACGACAGCTTCAGCGCCGACGTGATGGCGGAGAGCCTGCGGCGTTCCGCGCTCGGCAGTCTGCAGAGCGGCTCGCCGGTCAATCTGGAGCGCGCGATGCCGGCCGACGGACGGTTCGGCGGTCATATCGTATCCGGCCACATCGACGGCACCGGCTCGGTTCCCTCGCAGCGGCGCGAGGACAACGCCGTGTGGGTAACGAGCAAAACGCCGGCTCCCTGCTCCGGTACATCGTCGAAAAAGGCTCGATCGCCATTGATGGTGTCAGCCTTACCGTGGCGGCTGTGACGGACACCGACTTTTCGGTCTCCATCATTCCGCACACCGGCGCGCAGACCATTCTGCTCGGCAAAAAGCCGGGCGAGGCGGTCAACCTCGAATGTGATGTGATCGGCAAATACGTTGAAAAAATGCTCACGCCGCACAAATCCAGCGGTATTACGATGGATTTTCTTGCCAACACGGATTTTAACGGAGGTTTCTCTTATGGAATATCAGTTCAATACAGTTGAAGAGGCGCTCGAAGAGCTTCGCGCCGGACACCTCATCCTCACCATTGATGACCCGGACCGCGAAAACGAGGGGCGACCTGATCTGCGCGGCACAGTTTGCCACGACCGAGAATGTCAACTTCATGGCAACTCACGCCAAGGGCCTGATCTGCACACCGATGAGTGAGCAGGTTGCACACCGTCTCGGTCTCGAGCAAATGGTAAAGGTCAACACCGACAACCACCACACCGCGTTCACGGTCTCCATCGACCATGTGGACACCACGACCGGCATTTCCGCCGAGGAACGCGGCTTTACCTGCCGTAAATGTGCGGATATCCACACCAAGCCGGAGGAGCTGCGCCGTCCGGGACACGTTTTCCCGCTTGTTGCACGCCGCGGCGGTGTGCTGACCCGCAACGGACACACCGAGGCAACTGTCGATCTGTGCCGTCTGGCCGGACTCGAGCAGTGCGGTCTGTGCTGCGAGATCATGCGCGATGACGGCACGATGATGCGCACCTCCGAACTGATGGAGAAGGCCAGGGAATGGGGCCTCAAGATCATCACCATCAAGGATCTGCAGGACTACTGCCGCCGCCATGACAAGCATGTTGTGCGCGAAGCCTGTGCGAAAATGCCGACCCGTTTCGGTGAGTTCCGCATCTACGGCTACGTCAACGACCTGACCGGCGAGCACCACGTTGCGCTCGTCAAGGGCGAGATCGGCGATGGCAAGAACCTGCTCTGCCGCGTACACTCCGAGTGCCTGACCGGCGACGTCTTCGGCTCCCGCCGGTGCGACTGCGGTCAGCAGCTGGCGGCAGCCATGCAGCAGATCGACAAGGAAGGCCGCGGCGTGCTCCTCTACCTGCGCCAGGAAGGCCGCGGCATCGGGCTGATGAACAAGCTGAAGGCGTATGAGCTGCAGGAAAAGGGCTTCGATACCGTTGAGGCAAACGTAAAGCTCGGCTTTGCGCCCGACCTGCGCGAATACTGGATCGGCGCTCAGATCCTGCAGGACCTCGGCGCGAAGGAGCTGCGCCTGCTGACCAATAATCCGGAGAAGATTTACGGTCTGGACGGCTTCGGTGTAGAGATCGCCGAGCGCGTGCCGATTGAGATTGCACCGCAGAAGGACGACGCATTCTACCTCAGAACCAAGAAGATTAAGATGGGACACCTCTTTAGTGAAACATTGTAATCAATCTATCCCGCAGGGCGGGATGATCTCACCTCGCCCTGCAATATATCTGTTCACCATATTGAAAGGAAGATTTTAAGATGAAGGTACTCGAAGGCAAGTTAGTAGCAACCAAGGGCAAGTTTGCAATCGTTGGTGCACGTTTCAACGAATTTATCGTTTCCAAGCTGATCTCCGGCGCGGAGGACACGCTGGTGCGCCACGGTGTGGACAGCGCAGGCGGAACTTCGTGCCGCTCTGGGTGCCTTCGGGGATATGCTGCACAATGCGGCCATCCACGGTGGGCACCTCAACGTCATCGCCCAGCACAGCCTGGCTGAAGGTGATGGGCACATGGATGGTAACATCGTACCCGTCACGCTCAAACATCGGGTCGGCCTTAACGGTAACATGCACGATCACATCGCCGGCCGGGCCGCCGTTGGAACCGGCATCGCCCTGGCCGCGCAGTGCAATGTTCTGGTCATCATCAATACCAGCTGGGATATTGATCTCCAGGCTCTTGCGCGCGGCGGTCTTGCCGGTGCCGCGGCAGGTCTTGCAGGGGTTCCGGATGATGGTGCCGCGGCCGCCGCAGTGGCTGCAGGGCTGCTGGCTCTGCATTACGCCAAAGGGGGTGCGCTGCTGTGTTACAACATAACCACGGCCGCCGCAGTCGGGGCAGGTTTCGGGGCTGGTACCCTTGGCCGCACCGGTGCCGCCGCAGTCGGGGCAGGTATCCTGGCGGTTGATGGTGATCTTCTTGGAGCAGCCGTGGGCGGCTTCCTCAAAGGTCAGGATCACGCTGGCCTGAATATCATGGCCCTTGCGGGGTGCATTGGCGGTGCGGGTGGAAGAACCGCCGCCAAAGCCGCTGAATCCACCGCCAAATCCGCCGCCAAAGATATCGCCAAAGATGTCGCCCAGGTCCACGCCGCCAAAAC
>VOFE01000158.1_pt1 | contig 12001 bp, 18 predicted proteins | sample 5384071 | NCBI WGS metagenome assembly VOFE01 (sample SAMN12384724, study PRJNA508395) | human gut metagenome | isolation source: healthy gut D | host: Homo sapiens
TGCTCCACCGCTGCGCGGTGATGCACAAGGCCATCACCATCCTGATGTTCAAGCTGGAATGCCAGGTCATCGACCGCAACCCGGATTTCCAGATGCAGGGGCGGGACTATCTGCGCCGCATCGACTGGGACGCCCACACCGTGCAGGTAGGGGGGGAGAAGAGCTATCCTTTGCGGGACACCTCTTTCCCCACGGTAGACCCGGCAGACCCCGCAAAGCTGAACCCGGACGAGCAGCTGGTGCTGCGCAAGCTGGTACAGTCTTTCCGGCAGAGCGAAAGATTACAGCAGCACATTGAATTTTTGTACGCCAAGGGCAGCGTGTACCACATTGAAAACGGAAACCTGCTCTACCACGGCGCTGTGCCTATGAACACGAAGGGCGGCTTTGCGGTGGAGCATTTCGAGGGACGCTGCTATTCCGGCCGTGCCCTGATGGATTACTGCGACGCCCGCGCCCGCCGTGGCTACTACGGGGCAGAGGGCAGCGCCGCCCGCCAGAGCGGACAGGACTTTTTGTGGTATCTGTGGTGCGGCAAGCTCTCGCCGCTGTTTGGCCGCAGCGCCATGACCACCTTTGAGCGGCTGTATATCGCAGACCCCGCCACCCATGCGGAGGTCAAGGACCCCTATTATAGCTGGTACAACGACGAAGCCGCCTGCCGCCGATGAAGAGGGCTTCCATGACATTGCCACCACCATGCGCTTGGTGGCCGGCATTGAGAAATCCCATGAGGAGCGTTATCGCAAGCTGCTGCAGAACCTGAAGGAGGATGTCGTCTTCAAGTGCGGTGAGGAAACCATTTGGGTTTGCCGCAACTGCGGATATATCCACATTGGCAAAACCGCGCCGGCACTCTGCCCTGCGTGCAAGCACCCGCAGGCTTACTTTGAGCGCCGCTGCGAAAATTATTGAGCCCTTTGCTGGTTTTCGGGCTGTAACCACATGCAAATATTTTGGCGGTACGGCGGTCAGCCGTACCGCTTTATTTTTGCTTCCTGTTGCCCACGGGCCGGTCTCGGCAGGGGCTTTGCCTCCAGGTAGCCTCCAGGCAGCCTACCCGATGCAGAGCGGACGGCACAGCTGTAAGGGGACGGAAAGAAAAACATTTTTTATGGCATGAATGCTGTTTATTCAGGCGTACCGGGGCCGGCAGGGGGCTGTAAAGCCCCGCCGGCAAAAAAACGGACGCCAATTGGCTCTTGAAAAATGAAAAATAACCCGTATAATGAAGGAAAGGATCAAGCCGCTGGAGGTTTGACGGAGAGAGGAGCTTTTGAGATGACAGCATTATTTGAACAACTTCCGCATGGTGGGCAGGCGGTGGAAAAAGAGGCCTTCGGCATCCCGTTTTCCCTGGCCTATGACGGTGCGCGTATCCTGCCGTTTGACCCGGGCGCTACCTGGAACTCGGTGAAAATGAGGGGCTTTGCGTACGCGTATTTGACCGGCATGGTCAACCGCAGCGGCTGGTGCAGCGAGTGGTGGGGCCAAAATGAGGTGCGCGGCTGCTATAACAAGCGAATTTTCATTGGCGACCAACTCGGCGCCGCCCTGTTTATCTACAAGGATTGGACCCAGGAGATTGTGCCGCTGGTCTTCGGCCTGAATGTGTGGAATTACGACTTGTACCACACCAAAAGAGCTATGAAACCTATCTGACCACCTTTGAGTCGCCCTATAACGAGCCCTTTGCCTCGGACCCGGCGGCCAAAAGCTGCTGGACGAGGCGCTGCTGCTCAACGAAAGCGACGGCGACAAGGGCCTGCATTATATGATGTGCGTTCCCCTGAAGAAAAAGCCGCTGATGAAGATCATTCTTGCGCTGGCAGAATCCAAGGCCGACGATGTGTTTATCTCCGGCGTTACCCTGGCCCGCAGGGACGTACCCTGACGGAACGAAAATCGTGGATCCGAAGATTTTCTCAACCGCAGCTATACCGATCGCCTGGACCGTCTGTCTCGGCGGCTGTACCAATACCTCGATGAAATTCCCAGCCATGTGGAGCCGGTTGCCGTGGAGGCGCCTGTCTGCCCGTCCGTCACCTTTAAGGGCAGCAATATTGCGGAGCTTTACACCAATGTGTACAACCTCAACATGGACGATATGGCTAAACATAAGGTGGACAGCGACGGCATGACGCATACCTCCACGCCGGGCACGGCAAATTTCGGCCTTTATATCGGCCTCGGGACCTTCCCGCAGGGGTCTTCCTCCTACGCAAGCCACATTTGGACCCGGGACATCGGCCGGGTGCTCACCGAGCTGGCTTTCTGCGGCGCGACGGAAAAGCTCCCTGGCCGCCGCCGACTGCCTGCATGACTACTTGGATTGCTCAGAGCTGGCGGTTCCCCAGGCCCAACTGGAAGCGCATCGGCATTACCGTGAACTGTCCGAAGAGATGCAGCAGGTGACAGCGGGCAAGAGGAAACGATGGGCATGCCTCAATTATGATTTTATGGCCCGCCTCTTCTTCAGCGGCATCACCGACCGGAACTGGGTACACGCGCATCTGGATAAACTCACCGACGGCGGAGTGGTTTTTGCTGGCAGATGGACTGCCCGGAGGAATCAATTTTGACAAGGTGCTGTATTCGGACAGCGAGACTTCCGCGCAGACTTACGGTGGCTATGACCTGTACGCCAACATCATTGCCTGCTATGCGCTGCGCGCCTACGCGAAAATGGCGGCGGAGTGCGGCCTTGATGAGCAGGCGCGGCGCTGGGCGGGTTACAGCGACCGTCTGTATGACGGCATTATGGAGGTCTTCACCCTGGACAGCGAGCGGTACGGGCGCATCTTTACCGACAACACCTATGATTGCTGGACGCACGAGTACAAGCGCTTCGGCCCGCTGTTTTGCTCTCCGACCTGGAGACCTACGACCCGGCTTTGCGGGCGGCGAGCTGTATGAGATTGCCCGGCGCACGCTCAGGCACAGACGGACGATTACCTCCACCCCTGGTCCGGGCGTCAGATGGGCTACGGGCAGGGCTATGGCCCATCTGCTCGCCATGCTGGACGACTACAGCCGCTTTACCGAAAGCGTGAAGGCGGCGGCGTGCTACAGCTACCACCACACCGATGTCAACTATATTGTGCCGGAGGGGGTCATCGTACCCGAGCCGCCGCTACTGGTTCCGCAACTGCGACCAGGGCAACGCAGGTGAAGGTGGATTATGCCTATGAACGCACCGGGAACGGCTACCGGGTCTTGCTGAATGCGCACGAACCCCCTTGCCGTAAACCGGGTGCGCTTCGGCCCGTTCCCGCAGGTACAGCCCGCTTTGAGGGCTGCGGCGAGATGCGGAGGTGCGCGCCGTTGGAGACCGCGTTTTTGTCTATGTTCCTGTAAACCGCACGCTGGATAAGCTCGATTTGTCCAAGCAGGAAATGGCGCAGCGCGCCGGGTAAAAAAAGTCAAGCGCCCCCAGTGCCCATGAACCGCCCCATTGCGGACAGTACAAAAAGCCACTGGTGCAGGAATATTTTTAACAGGAATTGAAAAATGGATGCGTGTAATTGTAAAAATGGATGTAGCGGTCAATCATCTCGTTCGCTTCCAAAAGGTAGCTGGTTTGTGACGGTAGATGCATTCTGTTTTGAGGATGGAAAAAATTTTCTGCCATTGCGTTGTCATACGGGTTTCCACGTCTTGACATTGAAGGCGTAATGCCGTATGTTTGAGTTAGCTCAAAATATGCTTGTGAGGCGTACTGAGCACCTTGGTCGCTGTGGAGCTGCAACTCCGCGGCGACCTTCTTCTTTTCTCTGCGCACTGCCTGGCGGATGGTGTCCAGCACCAGGTTTACCGTTTGCTGCGTTGCCGTCTTGTAGGCTACAATGCTGTTGTCATACAGATCACGGATCACAGACAGATACAATACGCCTTGCTTGGTCTTAATATAGGAAATATCGGTCACCCATTTGCTATTCGGTGCTTCAGCGTGAAAGTCCCGGTTGAGAAGATTCTCGTATTTGTGTACCTGCTGGCCTATCTGCTGCCACTTCCTGCGGCGACGAATTTCGGCCAGCAGGCCGTATTTTTGCATAACACGCAGGATTGTCTTGGGATTGTGGTAAATTCCTTCGTTTCTCTTCAGCCATTGCCACATTCTCCGATAACCGTAAGTGTGAAAGCATTTGCCTTGCTGCTGTCGAATCGTTTCAGCAAGGGCAGCATCCTTTTCCGGCTGGTTCATCCGTTTTACAAAGCTGTAATACCCCTTCTGGACACCGAAAAGAATTTGCACATAACCAGTATGGGGTACTCTTTCCTGTGGCGGTAAATCACCGCATACTTTGCCTTTGCTCTCACTTCCTTCCTGTGAATTGCAGAAAATCCCGCAGCAGCTTATTTTCCATGCGCAACCTCCGAATCTCATAAGCCTGCTCTGCCACAATCTCTCTTGGTGTAGCTTATCTTTTCTCGGTCGCCCTTTGGGCCGTGGAAGAATCCCGGCTTCCGACTTGCGTTCCTTTCGTCTCTCACGCTTGAGCAGCTCTTTTACTACCTGCTTATCCCTATAACCGTAGTGTTCCGCAATTTCCCTCTGTGTTTTCCCTTCTGCCAGCATAGCTTTGATCTCTGGCAACAACGCTTGAATGTGTGTGTAATTCCGTTTTTCCATGACAATACCCCCTGTTGTAGTTTATTTTCCTACATCAGGGGGCTTTTTGTCTATTGTCCGTTTTTACTGGTTCAGTTCACCAGGCCGGGCATGGGGGCGGCTTGTATCCACAATGACACCGGACCGTGTTTGCTGCCAAACGGCAGCCGAAGCGGTCCGGCGTTTTCATTTAAAATAGATTGGTTTATTCCCGGTCAGGGTCAGAGGGATGGTAACGTACTTATAGATGTTGAGGTTTTTCCAGTCGCCGCCGGTCACCAGCTTCAGGCGCAGGTGTTGCCCGTCCGCTCCTGTCCGGTTGTCAGAATCCGGGGCAGTACCAGCCCTCCGGGTTGTTTTTCTGTTTATCGGCCAGCCGCCAGGGCCCCCACGGGTGCGGCGCCGTGTAGTAGTCAAACCAGGTTTCTTCGGTGTCGTCGCGCCCGTTTCCAGTGTAATACCAGGCCGCCATCAGATATTGCCCGATAGCCGGGATATAGGTGGGCCCTGCCTCGCCGCAGTGGAACGGCGCGTCGATGATGTGGGCGGCTTTTGCGGCATCTGATGTCCAGTTTTCCTCCTGCATGCCGTCGCCCCCGGTATAAAAAGCTCCAGTCGCGCGGGTTCAGGTCCCCGAGCCGGTCGCGCAGCACCCTGCCGAGGACGTAATAGTCGCCGCTGTCCCAAAAAGCCGTTGTTGGACACCGCGTAAATATATTGCTGGGCATTGTCCACATCCGGCGCGGCGCCGTCCTGCCCGTAGTGGATGAAATACGGCGTACAGAAGTCGCTGGGGAACATCGGGTCGTGATAATTTTCCGATTCGGAACGCGTCCAGGTCTTTCCGAAATCGGCGGACTTAAGGATGCTGGCGTTGATGACCGTCTGGCGCTTGCGCACATCGCCGGATTCGTCGCCGTAGCAATGGCGGCCGGCGACCAGGTAGAGAACGCCGTCCACGCAGTAGCAGCCGGAGGTCTTCCAGGTGCGTCCATCCTCCTTTTCCTCGCCCTGCTTGCCGTATTCGGGCATTCGGTTGACGGTGGCTCCGCTGAGGCCGTCCGCCTCTACAACATTGAAATTAACGTTGTTCCGGTCCCCGCCGTGAAAACCGGCGGTATCGTTGGAGGCCGCATAGTATCTGCCGTCCGGTCCCTGTGTCGGGTCCCAGGAATCACCGCTGCTGGCGGCGATCAGGTCGGGCTTGCCGGCGGTAATTTGCCGGATTACAAAAGGTTCCATCATGAACTCCTCCCAGGTGCGGCGCTCGTTTACGCGCCGCAATTTTAATTGCTCCCATTATACACAGTCGGATACCGGTTTTCAATCCCCGGAGGAGGTTATTTTTTCCGCTTTTAGCACTCGCGCAAAGAAGGTTTTCCCCGGCGGGATAGGGGTGTTACCAACGCGGCGCGGCTGCCGGACAGCGGCTGCCGATTTTAGCCGCCCGGGCCTCGACAAAACAGCCGCATAGACCGCACAGGCCGTTGACAAGGTTTTTGCAGCATGTGCACGCCGAAAGTCGTTCACGGTAAAAGCGCCTGCCGGGGCGCGCAGTTCGGGGGACAGGCTGTCAATGTAAGCCTGCACCGTTTCATAGAGCGTATGATCTGTTTCGTTGAGCAGGCAGCGAAAACAATGAGGGCCGCGTGGGGCCTCCTCATTGGGCGCAGGGAGGAGGGACGGTTCATATTTTGGCTGCATGGGCGTTCTCCTTGTAAGGCGGCAACGTGAGGGGACTGGTGGGTACCACAAAGGGCACAGCCATTCGGCTATGCCCTTTTGATCTTTTTATCTGTCGCCGGTTTATTGGCCGGAGGTGCTGTCCTCCGTCGGGTAGAGGAAATTGCGCAGTAAGGTACAGTTTTCCGTCAGGTCATCCATGTACAGGACCTGTCCGACGCCGTCGATTCTGCGGTCCTCAAACGTGTTGTCGTTGGGGATGCATGGTCTCCTGTTTATAGTCCGGAATCTGACCCATCAGGGAAATCAGGTACAGAATTTCGGAGTTGCTCAAATTGGTGGTGACATGCGGCAGGTAGTCATAGGCAATATTGTTCATCTCAATGGGGTTCAGCCCTTAAAGCGCTCCAGCATAGCGAGGATAACCTGGCGCTGGCGGCCCGTACGGCCAAAATCGCTGTCAATGTCGCGTATGCGCGCATAGTAGAGGGCCAGCCGCCCATCCAGGTGGTTGACGCCCTCGTGCAGGTTGCTGCCCATGACCTCGTTTTCATAGGCGGCGCTCTTGGCGCTCATGTCAATATCGATGCCGCCCATCTTGTCAATCACCTGCTCAAAGTTTTCAAAGTCGATTTCGACATATTTATCAATTTGAATGCGGAAGTTGTTCTCCAAGGTCTGCATGGTCAGCGCCGCGCCGCCGTTGGCATAGGCGGCGTTGAATTTATCTTGCCTCCAAGGGTGGGAATTTCCAGGTACATGTCCGCAGGAAGGAGACAAGGCGCAGAGATTTTGTGCGGTTGTCTATAGAGACCAGCATGGTGGTGTCCGAGCGGCTGGAAGGCCGTCGTCCCCTTTATCCGTGCCGATCAACAGGATATTGGTGACCTTGTCGTCGTTGATGACGTCCCAGGCTGGGGCCGCGCTGGGCTGCTCGGTATATTTGGACAGATCGTCCTCAATGCCCGGCGTGCGGTTGACCCGGTTGAGCATCACTGTGGCATATACGCCCACCGCCGCCGCGACCACCAGCACCAGCGACACCAGCACCACGGCCACGCGCTTGCCGGTGCTTTTCTTTTTCTTGCGGTAGCGGTTGCCGGTAGGCCGCCGTCCGCCGGAACTGCTGTAGATTTCGCGGTCTACATAATTATAGCGGTCAATCGGTTGGCTTTGCCTGCTGTTTTTTCGATTATTAGCCATGATACACTCTCCATATTATTTCACATTCCGTCAGCGGCTGCCGCATATTCACCGCAAAATTCTTCACTCATCCCAAGTCTTGGCCTGTCCACTCAAGTATTTATATTTTATTGCCTGGCAGGGGAATAAGTCAATATTTAGGCCGTTATTAAAATAATAAACTTTTGTAACCGTGCAGCCGGGCGTCCGGTGCAAACAAAATGCGGCGCCGGCGCGTCTAAATTTAATTGGGGTGTGTAGGGCGGGCACGCTGCCCCGGCGCAATGCGGATATGGTTTAATGCTATTTTTGGCATCGGGCCGTGCATTTATACGCCGAAAGGTAGTCTGCCGTTCGTACTTTTGCGGGTTTCCGGCAAAAAACAACAGCCCGGCTTCAGCGATGGAAGTAAAGCCGGGCTGCTGCCAAAGATTTAGAATAGGCGGGAAACGCTTCAGCAACGGAATCAGCGGCTGGGGCCAGGGTGGAATTCCTGCTGCTCACAGTAGGCGCAGCGGTATTTTTTATCGCCGCCCAGCAGGAAGATATGGTCCACCTCTTCCTCGATGCTGGTAATACAGCGGGGATTTTTTGCACTGGATGACGTTTTTCAGCTTTCTGGGCAGCTCCAGCTCCTTCTTTTCGGCAATGACGCCGTTGCGGATGATGTTGACGGTGATGCTGCTGTCGATAAATCCGAGGATTTCAGATCAATATCAATGTCGCCGTCGATTTTAATAATGTCCTTTTCCCGAACTTTTTCGCTGCGGGCATTTTTGATGATGGCGACACAGCAGTCCAGCTCGCCCAGGTCGAGCAGGTCGTAAATCATCATACTGGTGCCGGCCTTGATGTGGTCGATGACGATGCCGTTTTGCAGACTGTCGATGTTAAGCATGGGCGGTGTCTCCTTTCTCTGCCAGCCTCAGCAGGGTGAGAATCAGCGCCATGCGCACGTAGACGCCGTTTTGGACCTGCTCGAAATAAGCGGCGCGGGGTCGCTGTCCACGTCCAGGGCAATCTCGTTGACCCGGGGGAGCAGGGTGCAGCACCGCCATATCCGGCTGCGCCAGGCGCATTTTATGTTCGGTCAGGATATAGCTGTCCTTTAAACGGACGTAGTCCTCCTCGTTGAAAAAGCGCTCCCGCTGGACGCGCGTCATATAGAAGGATGTCAAGGCAGGGGCAGGGCTTCCTCCAGGGAGGTGGTCTCCTCATAGGGGATGCCGCGCGGGGCGGACAGCCTCGCTGAGGACATATTCGGTACCCTGAGCTCTTCCGGCGAAATCAGCACAAAGCGGATGCCGGTGTAGCGCGCGAGCGCCCGGATGAGGGAGTGCACGGTGCGGCCGAATTTAAGGTCGCCGCACAGGCCGATGGTCAGGCCGTCGAGTTTACCCTTGCGCTTACGGATGGTCATCAGGTCCGCGAGCGTTTGGGTGGGATGCTGGTGACCGCCGTCGCCGGCATTGATGACGGGATGCGGGAGTAGTGCGCGGCGCGCAGGGGCGCGCCCTCCTTCCGGGTGACGCATGGCGCAGATGTCCGCGTAGCAGGAGATGACGCGGATGGTGTCCGCCACGCTTTCTCCCTTAGAGGCGGAGCTGGAGTCCGCCGAGGAAAAGCCGAGGATGCTGCCGCCCATGTTGAGCATGGCGGCCTCAAAGCTCAGGCGGGTGCGGGTGCTGGGCTCATAAAACAGGGTGGCGAGCTTTTTGCCCGCGCAGGCCTGCGCGTAAGCCTTGGGCTCTGCTTCAATCCGGTCGGCCAAATCCAGCAGGCCGCCGATTTCCTCCACGGAAAAGTCAAGCGGGTCAATCATATGAACCATAACTTGTATCACGCCTTTCTTTCCGGCTGTTCAAACACCGATTTTATTGTGTTGCTTCACTTGCTCTAACCATATAATATACTATAAAATTTCACACTTGTCCAGCCAATGGGAAAAGATCTATCGCCTGCTGCCGGATTTTACAGTTTATTTTTGCAGGCAAGACTGTTATACTGTTTTTATTACGCTGCGGCGGGCAAATGAAAAGAGAGGTGGGATGACATGGATAAAGCGCATGACGGCGGGGACGGCCTTAGGATAAACCTGGACAGGCTGCACACAACGGCGCTGGGGTTGAAGCGTATCCGGCGGAACCTGGGCCTGGGAACCGACATTGCCGACGGTGATATCGCCTGCTGGTGCAGACGAAAAATAGAGGAACCGGGCAGCCGTTTGTTCAGAAGGGGAAAGAATTGGTATGTATACGCATCGGACTGTACCATGACCATCCATGCCGGCAGCCTGACCATCATTACGGTGCACCCGAATAAGCGGGGTACAGAATAAGGGCCCTTTAACGCAAGGGCATCATCCGCATTGACCGTTGCCGGTAAAAGCGGGACACGGTCGCAACAGGTTTTCGTTGAAAACCTGTTGAAAGTGTTGAAAGGTTATCGCGCCCATAAAAATTACCGACGGCCGCGCGGTGAGAAATGAGGAGGCAAGAGCCAAATGGACCGGAAATGCTATGGAAAACTGGAGTCTTACATGCAGCGCTGTATGCAGGACAGCGCCCACGACCAGGAGCATGTTTACCGGGTGCTTTACCAGGCACTGGACATTGCGGGCTTTGAAAAAGATGCCGACCTGGAGGTGCTGGTTGCCGCCTGCCTGTTGCACGACATCGGCCGGAAGGAGCAGTTTGAAACCCCCGGTCTTTGTCATGCCCGGGTGGGCAGCCAAAAGGCCTATGCTTTTCTGGTGGCCCAGGGTTGACGGAGGCAAGAGCGGCGCATGTGCGCGACTGTATCGGCACTCACCGATTTCGTGCGGACAGGCCGCCGCCGCAGACGCTGGAGGCAAAAAATTCTGTTTGACGCCGATAAAATCGATGTAACAGGCACGCTGGGCATCGCCCGCACGCTTCTGTACAAGGCCGAGGTTGGCGAAGCGCTCTACAGCGTGCTGGCGGACGGCACGGTTGCGGACGGCAGCGGAAAGGAAGAGACGCCGTCGTTTTTTCAGGAATACCACTACAAGCTGAAAAAACTTTATGACGGTTTTTATACGGCGCGGGCGGGAGGTGCGCTGTCCCGCCGGCAGTCGGCGGCGGATTTTTATGCGCATATGCTGGCTGAGGTGCGGGGATCCTACAGCGGCCGGGACATGCTGCGCCGCCTGCTCGGAAATGCGGATTGAAGCCGCCGCTCTTCCGTGCTATAATGAGGCTGTGAAGAGACGGATAACGGGGAGGATGCGATGAATCAGAACCTAATGCGTACGCTCGAGCAGATCGCCGGCGAGGAACAGGAGATTCTGGACGGGCGTACCCAGGTGCGCAAGACCCTCTACACCGCCGGCAGCGATTTTACCATAGACAGCCGCAAGATGCTGGAAAAGGGCCGCCTGATTGATATCCGCACCCACACGCGGTTTATTGATTTTCCCAGGCACAGGCACAATTATATTGAGATTATGTATATGTGCCGGGGCTGCACAACGCATATCATCAACAACGGCGACCGGGTTACGCTGGAGACCGGCGACCTGCTGTTTATGAACCAGCATTGCAGCCATGAGGTCCTCCCGGCGGGCAAGGACGATATTGGCATCAACTTCATCATCCTGCCGGAATTTTGGCAGGGCGACGATGTCGTCGGCTTTGACGCGAAGGAGGCGCTCTCCGGCGGCATCCAGACCACCGGCAACTATCCCGGCAAGGCTACCACGCCCGAGCAGCTGATGGCGGACTTTGACGAAGTTCTGCGCCTGACGCCGGGCAAAAAGAAACTGAATCTGCATGCAAGCTACGCTATTTTTGAAGGTGGCGAGTTCGCCGACCGCGACGCCATCCAGCCGAAGCATTTTTCCCGCTGGGTCGTCTATGCCAAAGAGCGCGGCCTCGGCATCGACTTTAACCCGACGTTCTTCTCCCACTCCATGGTCAAGGACGGTCTGACTCTCTCGTCCCCGGATGAGACGGTCCGCAAATTCTGGGTCGAGCACGGCAAGCGCTGCATGGCCATTGCGGAGTATTTCGCCGAAGAAACCGGCAAGCCCTGCGTCATCAACTTCTGGATTCCCGACGGCTATAAGGATTACCCGGCAGACCGCCTCTCCCCCCGCCGCCGCTACGCGCAGTCGATGGATGAGATCCTGTCTGTCCCGTATGACAAGACAAAGGTTTTCCCGTGCATCGAGTCCAAGGTCTTCGGCATTGGTCTGGAAGCCTACACCGTCGGCTCGGCAGAGTTCTGCACGAACTATGTCAATACCCGCCATATCACCCCGCTCATGGACAACGGTCACTATCACCCGACGGAACTTGTCTCCGACAAGATCAGTTCCATGCTCCTGTTCAACGACCGGCTGGCGCTGCACATCACCCGCCCCATGCGCTGGGACAGCGACCATGTGGTACTGTTTGACGACGAAACGCGCGAAATGATGAAAGAGGTCGTCCGCGCAGACGCGCTGGATCGCGTGTTCCTCGCAACGGACTATTTTGACGCCTCCAGCACAATCCGGTAGAC
>VOFE01000179.1_pt1 | contig 12001 bp, 21 predicted proteins | sample 5384071 | NCBI WGS metagenome assembly VOFE01 (sample SAMN12384724, study PRJNA508395) | human gut metagenome | isolation source: healthy gut D | host: Homo sapiens
GAAGGTGGGCCAGCTGGCGCTGGCCAGCACGCCGCCGTTTTTGGCGTCCAGCATCACCACGGCGCCGCTGCGCACATCGGTGCCGTTGAGAGCGGTGCTGGTGCCGTTGCCGTTGGCCTTCAGATCCTGGATGGTTGCATCCAGGGCCTCCTGGACCTTTGCTGCAGCTCCAGGTCCAGGGTGAGCACCACGGAATCCCCCGGAACAGGCTGCGTGGTGATGCTGTCGTCGATGATGGTGCCCTTGGAATTTTTCACCAGGGTGCGGGTCCCCGCCGTGCCGCGCAGGCTGTCCTCCGCCGCGGCCTCGATACCGCTTTTGCCGATGGTATCGTTGAAGGCATAGCCCTTTTCCTTCAGCTCCTGGTATTCCTCCGCATAAATAGGGCCCACTGTGCCGATGAGATGAGGGCCAGGTCGCCGCTTTTGTATTCCCGCACCGGCGTGGTTTGAACGTCCACGCCGGGATATTCCGCGTTATGTTCCTTGATCTGATAGGTGGTCTCCGACGACACGTCGTCGGAGAAAACAAAGGGTTTTTCAGCGCAAATTCTCGGATTTCCATTTCATAGCGGACTCCGGCGATGCGGCGCTGTTCCTCGGTGGAATAGCTCTCCAGCGCGTAGCGCTTGACCAGCTCGGCCATGCAGTTGTCCGCTGTGGCGTATTCCGCCATGCGGAGCAGCGCCTTGAGCTTTTCCACGTCGCTGTCCCGATCCGTTTCAAAGGCATAAGAGCCGCTTCCGGTGATGGGCAGGGTATCGTTCCAGCCCTCGTGCGCTTTCCCCAGCAGATTGGTCAGGGAGAGAATAATCTGGTTCTGCTGGTATTGCTGTTCGGCATCCTTTCCCCGCGGGAAAAAGCGTAGTCGAACACCACGGAATAGCTGGCCCGGTTGACCGCGATGGGATTGAGGTTTCGATCCAGGATCTCTCCCCGGGAAGCGGCGATGGTCAGCTCCGTGGTGGTATTACGGCCCGCCAGGTCGGCGTATTCCTTTCCGTCCACGATCTGGACCTGAAACAGCCGAAGGCTGAACAGGAAAAAGACGAACACGATCACCGCCGCGGTGGCGCCACGCGGCGGCGGACGGATTGATTCATCGGATGGATCATGGCGTTTCCTTTCTTTTCACAGAGGGCGGCGGATCATTCCCGTTTACGCAGCACATGGGCGATGAGCCGGACAAGGCCGTACAGCAGGGGAGAAAGGGCCAGGGAATACAGAATATTGGGCAGCGTCAAGTGGAGCAGCATGTACCAGGGCTCCGTTCCCCCCAGCAGGACGTAATTGAAAAACCAGTCCATCAGTCCCTGGAACAGCAATACCCCCGCCGCCAGCAGCAGGGCGGACAGCAGATTGTTGCGGATGAGCAGGCGCAGCAGCAGGCCGCAGGCGCAGCAGGCGATAAGCAGCACGATGGCGTTGAAGCCCAGCAGCCGGTCGGAGTACAGATCCCAAATCAGACCCCCTGCAATGCCCGCTGCCGCGCCGCCGACAGGGCCTGTAAACATGGCGATGAACACCACGGTGGGCACCACCAGCAGGGCCTGGCCCCGAAGATCTCCGGGATCAGCCGGGGCGCCGCCTGCAGCAGGCACATGAGCAGAAGAAACAGACCGTAGGCGGTCCATTGCAGATAGCGTCCGCTGAGCTTACGGACGGGATCGCCGCTTTGTATTTTTGGGGCTCCGCCATGGCGTTCCCGCCTTTCCGAGAAATTGAAAGGGATAGGGCCTATTCCGCCGCTTCCCCTGTCCGCTGAATTCCGTGATGACCAGTACCTGGGACAGCCGGGACAAGTCGGCATAAGGCTGAACCACCGCGTACAGGGTCATGCCGTCCGATTCCGGCAGTACCTCCTCGATTTCGCCGATGAGCAGGCCGACGGGGTAAATGCCGCCCATACCAGAGGTGATGATCATATCCCCCGCCTGGGCGCCGCCGTCCCGGGACAGGAAGCCCAGCTTCAGCTTGCCCTCCTGGGCCAGAGACAGGGTGCCGCCGGTGATGCCGTTATTGCGGGTACGGCTGACCGTGGCGCTGACCTGGGTTTCCGGATCCAGGATGGAACGGACCTTGGAGTAGTTGAGGCCGGTTTCGTATACTACGCCCACCAGCCCCTCCGGCGTAATGACCGGGTCGTTGACGCTGACCCCGCTCAAAGTGCCTGCGCTGATGGTAAAGTTGTTGTATTTGTCCGCCGGGTCGATGGCGATGACCCGGGCGTCGGCAAATTGGTAGTCGTTATCTTGTTCGATGATATTCAGGTATTCCTTGAGCCATTCGTTCTGTTCCCTCAGGGAATCCAGCTCCACCTGTTTGCTGCGGTAGTCGTTGAGCTGGGCCTGCAGCTCGTCGATCTGCCGCTGCAGCTCGGCGGAGCTGCCGAACATGCCCGCGAAGCTGTTCAGTCCGCCAGAGACGGCGGACGCCGCCGACTGGAGCGGCGTGAGGATGGCCCCGGAGATCATGGAGGGGATGGTGGCCATACCGCCGGTGGAGGCCGCATAGATCATCACGCCCACCAGTAAAAAGGGCGATGGCGGCCAGCACCTTTAAAGCCGAAGCTTTTGAAAAAAAATCCTTCATTGTTCCGGCCTCCTCCCGTGAAAGCCCAAAAGGGCGAACCGTACGCAGACGGCCGCCCCTCGGTAAAATTCCTGTTGTTTACCCGTCTTAGTAAGCGGCCGGCTTTATTTGACACGGCTGGAGCGGAAATTGCTGACAACGCCGGTTTCCAGACACTTGCCCGTACCGACGGCGACACAGTCCAGGGGCTCGTCCGCTACCCGGACCGGCATGCCGGTTTCGCGGTTGACCAGGATATCCAGTCCGCGCAGCAGGGCGCCTCCGCCGGTAAGCATGATGCCGTTGTCGATGATATCGGCGGACAGCTCCGGGGGCGTGCGCTCCAGGGTGGAACGGATGGCGTCCACAATGGCCCCGATGGGGTCGGCCAGGGCCTCCCGGACCTCCTCGGACGAGATGGTGATATTTTTGGGCAGGCCGTCCACCAGGTTGCGGCCTTTGACGTTCATGCTCTCCTCGTCCTCATAGGGGAAGGCGGATCCGATTCGAATCTTGATATCCTCCGCGGTGCGCTCGCCGATGAGGAGGTTGTACCTCTTTCTTGATATAGGAGATGATGGCCTCGTTGAAGTCGTCACCGCATGGTACGCACGGAGCAGGAGGTCACGATATCGCCCAGGGAGATGACGGCAACCTCAGCCGTACCGCCGCCGATATCCACCACCATGCAGCCGGCCGCCTCTTCCACGTTGAGGCCCACGCCGATGGCGGCGGCCATCGGCTCCTCAATCAGCTCCACGTCCTTGGCGCCCGCGTTGCGTGCCGCTTCCTTGACGGCCCGGCGCTCCACCTCGGTAACGCCGGAGGATGCACACAATGACGCGGGATGGCGCATAAAGGAGGAACGCGTCGCCTGCCTGATAAAATAGCGGAGCATGGTGGAGGTGATGTCGAAATCGGCGATGACCCCATCCTTCAGCGGGCGGATAGCGGTGATGGAGCCGGGAGTACGGCCGATCATTTCCTTGGCCTCGGTGCCCACGGCCACCACGACGTCTTCCTTCACATCCGCGGCCACCACCGACGGTTCCCGGATGATGATCCCTTTCCTTTGAGATACACCAGGGTGTTGGCGGTTCCCAGATCGATGCCGATGTCATGGTTGAAAAACATAACGAACTCTCCTTTTTCTTTATCGCACCCGTGCTTCGCCGGATTTCGTTTCGTCAAAAACAAGCCGGAGACTTCCAGATTTCTTTATTATATACTGCCCGTTTTTTTTCTCAAGAAGGAAAGCGTGATTTCCGGGAAAATCTTCCTTTTTATAAAAATTAAGAAAACAGGCGCAGAAACCGGCTGGCCCGCGCACCGGGAGCCCCATCACCGTGTAATAATCGCCCCGAATCCCGCGGATATACCGCAGCCCGGCCCCCTGGATGCCGTAGGCCCCGGCCTTGTCCATGGGCTCGCCGGTGGCGATATAGCGGTCGATTTCTCCATCGGTCATGGGATAGAAGCATACCCGTGCCCGGGAGAGAAAGCCGCCCGCTGCGGGCGATGCGCTTTTGGCGGGGCGCACACCCATACGGCGGTCAGCACCTCATGCTCCCGTCCCTGGAGGGCGGAGAGCATGGCGTGAGCGTGCCCTGCGTCCCGCGGCTTGCCCAGCAGGGGCCTTCCGAAATCCCCTCAGACACACGGCGGTGTCCGCTCCCAGTACGATACAGCCGGGATGCCGGGCCGCCACCTCCTCCGCCTTGCCCCGTGCCACTGCCAGCACCGCCCGTTCCACGGGAAGAGGGATCCGGCGGCGCTTCCGACCGGGCTGGATCGACAGCAAAGGACAGCCCTAGGCGCTCGAGAATTTCTTTTCTCCGGGGGAGGCGGAGGCCAGAATCAGAGGAAGGGACATAACGGTTCCCCTCCCCTACCGGATTTTGCGGTACAGCAGCAGGGCGCCGGTAATCAGCAGCACCTGCAGCACGTTGACCTGCATATGGAAGGAAAAGCTGACCTGAATCACCGCCAGATCCAGGCTGATGGCGTCGAAGCCCACCCCTTCCCCCAGGTAAGCCACTTGAGGTATTCCACTCCGGAGGTCAGTTCGCCGATAAGGGCGGACAGCACGATCGCCGCCAGCACAAAAAAGACCAGCAGCAGGGTATTTTTGGTTTTGGTCATAGTATAGCCGCCTTTTCACGCCGCCAGACATTGTTTCGCCCGCGGACGGTAATGGGATAGGTCGATTTTATAGCCGGCCGGTGGAGCCGAAGCCGCCCGCGCCCCGTTCGGTGTCGCCCAGGTCGTCAGTTTCCTCCACCTGGGGCAGGCAGACGGGCATGACGGCCAGCTGGGCGATGCGTTCGCCGGGCTGGATGGTGTAGGCCTCCTGAGACAGGTTGACCAGCCCCACCCGAAGCTCACCGGTGTAGTCGCTGTCGATGACGCCCACGCTGTTGGACAGGGTCAGACCGTGCTTGACCGCCAGGCCGCTGCGGGCGAAGATCAGGCCCACCGTTTCCGGGGAGGGCAGACGGATGGCGATGCCGGTGGGTACGGTGACGCGGCCGCCGGGGCCACGGTCAGCGGCTCCTCCAGCAGGGCGCACAGGTCCATTCCCGCGCTTCCGGGGGTGGATCGAACAGGCAGCTTGGCCTCGGGATTGAGTTTTTGATCTTGAGAGTCATGAGCGGCGTTCCTTTCTTTTTTTGGTTTCTATTGCACAAGGAGAGGATTCTCCTGCGGAGCGGGAGATCAGCGTACGCCCTGACGGTACAGGCCGCGGGTGAAGCTGTCCGGCGGGGGACCGCCGTTTCGGTGACGGCACAGCTGCTCCGCCGTTTCCTCCGGCGATTCCCCGGTGAAATGGAGCAGCAGGAAATCCACCTTCGGCAGCTTGTCCAGCCGGTCCGCCCAGTACTGGGGCAGGGAATTGAGCACCTCCGTGCAGCTTCCCGGGCCATCCTCGCAGGCCACAGGGAAGGCGACGCCCTTGCGGTCGGTCAGCCTGCCGTTTCCCCCGCAGGAGGGGCAGGGGACCGCGGCCCCTTTTTGTTCCGCCGCCGCCCGCAGAGGACAGTTCCGGGTCAGCATCAGCGGCTGGCGGCCGTAGATCAGCAGTCCAGCGGGCAGGGGCAGCGTCAGCTGCTGCAATTGACGGAAGGCCAACTCCGGAGACAGGGTAAGGGCGGCCAGTCCCCGTTCGGCATAAAAGGCCGCCGCCTCCCCATTGGTCACATTGAGTCCGAAGCCGCCCAGCGGAGTCAGCTCCGCCTCCCGCGCCAGGGGCAGGGCCCCGATGTTGCCGCACAGGGCGGCGTCGATCCCTGCCCGATGGGCGCTTTCCAACAGGCGGCGCACCGTTTCCTCCCGGCCGAAGAGGCCACGGGGGATTTCCACGGCCGTGGGACCGGCCGCAGCCAGCCGCCGCAGGGTTTCCTCCGGCAGAGACAGCGGCACAATGAGCAGGGAGGGAGGAGCGCCGCCGGACAGAGCCGCCTCCGCTTGGGCGGCGGTGCGGCACCGGGCCGCCAACCGAAAGGGCCCTCCCTTTTCCCGTTTCAGCGGGGCATAGGCCGTGGGGAGGGGAGCCGCCGGGAGAGCCTGCCGGTGAAAGGCTGGAGGCGTGCGGCGTACCCGCTCCTCCGTCAGCCGCTCCAGCGCCTCCCGCCGCAGAGCGTTGAGGGCGGCGAGAGGAAGCGCCAGCCCTGCCTCGACAGCGGCCGTCACGGCTTTCACGCAGTAGGGGGTGCCGCCGGTTTTACGCAGCGCCGCTTCCGCCCGGCTCGGGTCCCGCGGGGGCGTTCCGCGCGGACTCCGGTACGGGGCCTTCCGCGGTGGCGGCGTGCCCTCGCCGTCCCGGACGCTCAGACGGCAGGCCGTAAGCTTCCACGGTCAGGGGACAGCTCCACCGGCACCCGGGGCGTCTCCTTATGATACAATCCGGCCAGCCGTCCCAGCACCGGAGCGGCGGCCTCCACGTCCTCCTTGCGGCGGAAGCCGAACATCGCGCCTCCCCGCTGGGAAACATAATAACCATCAGTAAAACCGAATCTGGAAAATACTGCTTGTAAATCATGCTTCAGCCCGGAAGTATCCTCCCGCGCACCGCGGCGGCATAGGTGGAGACGGCGGCGGCCACGTACTCCGGCCGCTTCATCCGCCCCTCGATTTTCAGGGAGGCGACTCCCGCGGCGGCCAGCTCATCCACATAGCGGCGCAGGCAGAGATCCCGCAGGCTTAAAGCGGCGTCCTCCGACCCGGGAGGCCTACCGCTGCCATCCGCACGAAAGGGAAGGCGGCATGGCTGGGCGCACAGTCCCCGGTTGCCCGAACGGCCGCCCAGCACGGCGGACAACAGGCATTGCCCGGAGACGCTCATGCACAGCGCGCCGTGGACGAAGACCTCCAGCTCACAGCCCTGCCCCGCACAGGCGGCGATTTCTTCCCGGCTCATTTCCCGGGCGAGCACCACCCGGGTGAAACCGGCGTCCCGCAGCTCCCGCACGCCGGCGGGAGTATGGCAGGACAGCTGGGTGGAGGCATGGAGCGGCAGACCGGGGACAGCGGCGCGCAGCCGCCGGGCCAGCCCCGTATCCTGGATGATTAGGGGCGTCCACCCGCTGGGCGCACGCCTGCTCCGCCAGCTCAGGGCTGCGGACAGCTCCTCCTGCCGCAGCAGGGTGTTGAGGGCCAGATACAGCCGGGCGCCCCGGGCATGGCAGGCGTCTGCCGCCTCGCCCAGGGCGTCTCCGGAAAAATGGGCGGCGTTTTCTCGGGCGTTGAAGCGGGAGCCTCCCAAATAGACGGCGTCGGCGCCGCAGCGCAGGGCGGCGGTCAGGGCCTCGGGGGATCCTGCCGGCGCCAGCACCTCCGGCCGGACGGGGGGAGTGGTCATGGCTCAGAGTCTGGTCTGGCCGCTTAGCTGATCCAGCTCCCGGCGCAGGGGCGTCCGCTTCCCGGCGGGCGTTCTCCGCCTCCTGCCGGGCTTTGGCGTTGTCGTCCAGATAGCCCTTCATCTGGCTGCGCAGGTTATCCGCGGCCGCCTCCGCCTTCCGTGCCCGGTCGGCGTTGGTCAGCGCGGTCATTACCGCGGCCATGGTGGTGGAAATGCGGGGATCGCTGTCCAGCAGCACCCGCATGTCGTGATCCACCTCGCTTACCAGCTCCCGCATATAGCTGTCGCTTTCATCGGTGGTGAGAACGTAATCGGTGGCGCAGATGTTCAGCTTGATCTTATTGACGGACGGCATGTGAAACTCCTCCTTTTGAAAATCCGGAGGCCCCCGCCCTCAAAAAGGAAAGCAGGGGCGTTCCGTGGTTTATTGTTCCGGTTCCGAACGTTTGACGTGAACGTCCATCTGGGGATAGGGGATGGCGATCCCCTTGGCGTCCAGGGCGGGCTTGATCCGGGCATTGAGGTCATATTGCAGGTTCCAATAATCCGCGTTGCGGCACCATACCTGCAGGGTGAGCACCACGGCGGAGTCGTCGTAGCGTTTGACCTCCGCCCGGGGCGGCGCCGGTTCCCGCAGGACCAGGGGATGCTCCTCCCCAGGGATCGCAGCGCGGCCTTCGCCTCCTCCAGATCGCTGTCGTAGCTGACCGTGACCTCAAAATCCTGCCGCCGGAATTCATGGGCGGAATAGTTGAGGATGGAAGCGGTCATCATTTTGGTATTGGGGATGGCGGCGCGCATATTGCCCACGGTGTCCAGATAGGTGTGCATCAGCTCGATTTCCGTGATGGTTCCGGACAGGCCGTCCACCTCGATGAAATCCCCGGCCTTGAAGGGTTTGGTAAACAGCAGCACCATGCCCGACGCCAGGTTGGACAGATTTTCCCGAATGGCCAGGGCGACGGCCGCGCCCACGGCCGCAGCACGGCCAGCAGGCTGCCCACCGGGACTCCCAGCTTATCCAGAGCCATGACGACTACCAGGGACCAGGTGGTGATCCGCAGCACCCGCAGCAGGTATTTGACCGCGACGGGGTCCATGGTAGTGTGCTTAAGCATGGCGTTGACCGGCCGGGGCAGCAGACGGAAGCCGCCAGTCCCAACAACAGGATCAACACAGCGGACAGCAGATGGGGGAAAAAAGGAGACCAGTCCGCCCCAAAAGGTTTCCAAAACCGTGCGAATATGCTCCATCTGGTCCTCCATTTCTTTCCACAGATCGCCCATCGGTTTCTCCTCCTTCATTGTAAAAACCGCGGCGAGCTTTTGTCAATACGCGGGTTTTCATTTTCAGATATATGAAAGGAGGAAAATGGTCTTGACCGCGAAAAAAGAGGAAAAAAGACCGCGTGGCTCCTGTGCGATGTGGATCGGCTCTCTCGGCCGGTCAGAGAAAGGCCGCTGTCGTAGAGACAGGTTACCGTTTCAAAGGCATAATCGCCCTCGGACGACGGGCCGGTCACCACATACCGCATGGTTTGGGCCTTTGCCAGACAGGTGGAAGCGGCGTAGAAATCCAACACCGCATCCTTTTCACACAGAGCTTTCAGAAAACGATTGGCCGTCGGTTCCTTCGCTGTCGGCACCGCCGGCTGTTGGAGGGGAACTGATCGGGTCCTTTTTTTTCTGTTTCTGCAGGGAGCCGCGGCGGAGATATCCTCCGCCCGATTTTCCGTTATTTCACCGGAGGGCTGACAGGAGGCGGTATGGGTTTCGGTCTTTGACAGTTGATGGAGGAACACGTGCATCCTATACACAGTCTATTTCTTTTTTGTATCGCAGGACAAGGAACAAATCGTTACAATGTGGGTTCAAATTTGTTGCCTTTTATGCAGAAAATTCAGAATAAATGGAAATACCGCGGGAAGGAGGTATCTTTTAATAGACGGCCGTGATGTAAAAAGCGGGGCAGGCGAAGGGCCTGTCCCGCTTAATCGCTTGGTGGGGAGTTACTTAATAAAGGTGAACAGCTTGCCGATAACCGGCAGGGGGGCGGCGCTGATTCTGGGCGACATTGACGATGCCGACGATGGCCAGAGCCACACAGCCCAAGCTCAAAAAAGGCTGCAGATGATCCGGATAATAAAGCCCAGGATCGGGATCCAGCCCAAAATGGTGGAAACCACGCCGATGACTACCTCCAGCAGGAACAGGATGAGTCCCTGATTGGTGTGGAACCGGACGTCCGGGTTATCCTTTTCCACAAACAAGCCCAGAAGGCACAGCACGGAGAAATAATCCAGAATGCAGATGACCTTGGCCGAGCTGTTGTCCACCGACGGCGGCGCCTGATAAGGCGCCTGCTGGGGCTGATAGGGCTGCTGAGGCGGCTGCTGATACGTCTGCTGCGCAGGCTGGGTAAGCTGAACGGGAGGCTGCTGCGGCGCCTGCCCGGGGCCTGGGGCTGCGGCGAGGGATTTTGATTGACAGGATCCATATTGGTCACTCCTCCGATAGTGTAGTGTCACGATTCGTATCTTTATTCTAACAGATTCCTACGCCGGTGGCAAGAGGGGGGGAACGGGTAAAAGGCGCGGAAAAAATGAGATAACCCTTAAGGTTTCATGAAAGTGACGGGATTTGTTTGACAAGGGCTAGCTCCGATTGTTATCATGACAACGGGCCGCGGGGAAGCACCCGGCGGCGGAAAAGGAAACGTATCCGAAAGAACCCTGTCCACGCCCGGCCTTTGCCGGACGGGATATCGAGAGGAGATGGAGCGGTTGAACAAAAAATCGTGGTGGCGCCGGTGTAACCGGGGATTTGTTTTTTCCATGGTGCTGCTGGCCGCCGTCCTGATTTACGTGCTGGTGACGCAGCTGATGCTGATCCCGGTGCGGGCGGCGCTGGAGGACAAAGCGAACGCTGTGCGCGACGTACTGATGGACAGCTACCAGTATGCCTCCGCCCAGCAGGCCTCCGCCTTGACGGCGGAAGGGCAAAAGCAATGGCGGGAGGAGCTGTCCGCCCAGCTGGAGCCACTGTTCGATGAGAATTCTGATTATCTGGACAGCTCGGTGCGCACGCTGATGGGGCCGGCGATAGAAGGGCTGAAGGAGCAGGTCCGCGTGGATGGCCGTGAGCTGCTGAAAAAGGAGCGGACCGCCTGCGTGGTGGACGAGGATGTGGCCTCCGTCACCATGCGGTATACATATCGGATCAGCGGTCACTTGTACAGCTTCTATTCCGGCGAGTTTGTGGACGCCTCCGACGCCCGCCAGTCCGTGAGCATTTCCCTGTCACTGCGAAAGACCGGGGAAACCTGGAAAATCTATCGGATCAGCGATGTGACGGAGGAGCCGGTAAGAAACGCGGAAGGGGGATCCTCTTATGAGCGAAGTGCTGGTACTGGACGGGGTATGCAAAACCTTCGGCAAGCGCGCCGTGGTGCGCGACGTCAGCTTTTCCGTCAAGGAGGGCGAGGTCTTTGGGTTCCTCGGCCCCAACGGCGCGGGGAAAACCACCACCATCAAAATGATTCTCGGCCTGCTGTCCATCGACAGCGGCTCCATTCTGGTGGACGGCCACAATGTGGAGACAGAGTTCGAGGCGGCTATGAAAACCTCAGCGGCATTGTGGAAAACCCCGATATGTATCCGTATCTGTCGGGATATGACAATCTGATGATCCAGGCCCGTGCCTGCGGCGTGGGGAGCGCAGCAGGTGGACGAGGCGGTGCAGATGGTGGGTATGCAGATGCGTATCCGGGAAAAGTTCAAAACCTATTCCCTGGGGATGAAGCAGCGTCTGGGGATCGCGCAGGCGCTGCTCCACCAGCCGAAGATCATGATTCTGGACGAACCCACCAACGGCCTGGATCCCGCCGGTATCCAGGAGATGCGCAATCTGCTGCGCCATTTGGCGCATAACGCGGGGTTTCCGTCCTGGTATCCAGCCACATCCTGCAGGAGATGCAGCTGATGTGCGATACCGTGGGCATCATCAGCAATGGCGCGCTGCTGCAGGTGGCGGATGTAGAGGAGCTTATCAGCCGCAGCAAGAGCAATACCTACCGCTATATTCTGCGGCCCTTCGACCGGGCGGCGGAGCTGCTGCGCACGTATCTTCCTGACCGGATATTGGAGATCACGGGCGATCACGCGGACCTGCGGATCACGGAGGAGGAGATCGCCACCGTCAACCGGCGGCTGATGGAGAATGATGTGGTGATTCTGGGGCTGGCTCCGGTGGGGCAGTCGCTGGAGCAGAGCTTTATGGAGCTGACGGGGGAGGAACGTCATTGGGTAAGCTGATACAAAACGAGCGCATCAAGTTGTACCGCAAGGTATCCACCTGGGTTCTGACCGGCATCGTGATCGCTTTGAACCTGTTTATGCTGCTGGTAACCAAGTTCAGCATGTCCTCCTTTATGGAGTATACCGGGTATCAGGCGGACTGGAACGAGCAGTATACCTCCATCATCCGCGATATGAAGCAGATCTGCGAGGGGGATCCCAACGAAACCGGCGCGTATTATACCGCTCAGTGGCTGCAATATCTGAAGGACAGGCAGA
>VOFE01000210.1_pt1 | contig 12001 bp, 12 predicted proteins | sample 5384071 | NCBI WGS metagenome assembly VOFE01 (sample SAMN12384724, study PRJNA508395) | human gut metagenome | isolation source: healthy gut D | host: Homo sapiens
GCTCATTGATTGTGATAAAATCGGTACACAGATCAGAGAAATTTTCTGCAACGACTTTTGCATATTCTCCAAACCACTCCACCACATCTTCATTGAGCCATCCGCCTTTTTTAAACAGCTCATATGGAAACTCCCAATGAAACATGGTGATAAACGGACGAATTCCGTTTTCTTTCATGCAAAGAATCATATCGCGATACATCTGTACAGCTTTCTCATTCACCTTCCCGGTTCCCGCCGGAAGAATTCTTGACCAGTTGAGTGAAAAACGATAATTTTTGATTCCAAGTAACCGCATCAAAGCAAAATCTTCTTTATAACGGTGCATATGATCGCAGGAAACATCTGCAGTCTGTTGTTCATACACCCTGCCGGAACGCACAAACTCATCCCACACATTCTTTCCACGGCCATCGTCAGGATCGGTTCCTTCCACCTGATAAGCACTGCTTGCCACTCCCCAGACAAAATCTTTTGGAAACATATTTTTCTTCCTCTCTCTATTTTTCAGAAACAATTACAGAGATCAGTTCAAATGCACTCGGCATGGTAGAATCTCCGGAAATCAGCCGTATTTCCACCGTATGTGCCCCTTCTTTTCCATGCACCAGAACCGGAGTCAGCGTCAGGGAATCCCCCCAATCCTCATCAAAGTTTGCATCCAGTGTCACCGCATGTGCTTCATCCCCATCCACAATGGCCAGTGCCACCGGCGCCGGTTTCGTTACACAACGCTTATACTGTGCTGCAATCTCACTTCCATTTACAGCAAACGTTAACGATGCTCCTTTTTCTTTTGCGGACCATCCATTTTTGAAGCAATCTTTGACTTCTTCCTGTACTCTGGTATCTTTGACAAATCCCTGGTTTTCAGGTTCATAATTACGATTATCCAGACGCACTGCTTTTTCATAGCAATTGTCTGTCAGTGGTTCTGGGAATTCTGGTTTTGCATCCTTTGTCTGTGTTATATGGATTTTCTCTAAGGCATAAGTAATCACAGATGCAACCAGCTCATGCCCTTTGTCGTTTGGATGCAGATCATCCTCTGTAATCTCGCGGTTTGGAATCCGCCCCGCAACGACCTCCGGATAAATACTGCTCTGCATGCTGACCGCCGGAAGCTGATAATGTCTGGCTATCTGACCGTGCATGATCTGCGCATTTCCACCGTTATTATAATAAACATTGTGCACCAGCATCACAGCAGGTTCGTTTTTATCCTGCCATACACGGCGTACCAGTCCTTCATATGTCTCACGGAAAAATTCCGTCGATTCATCATTGACCGAAAATTCAATGATAACAAAATCCGGTTTATGGGAAAGCAGATCGGACTCGGCACGGGCCGTCCCGAAATGTGATGTTGTTCCACCGATTCCGGCATTGATATAATGAAATTTGGCCTGCGGAAATGTTTTCTCCCACCACTGAAATACGCGGTAAGCATAACACAGCTCCGGTGCGGATGCAAGACATCCCTGCGTGATCGAACCACCAAGGAAACCAATGTTTAATGTTTCCCCGGCCTCTGCCCTTGCCATTAATTTTTTCATCCGGTACAGATTGCCCGGATTGGAAATACCTCTTTCATATTCAATCTGCATTGTTATACTCCTTATATAATGTAATCAATTTTTTTTTTAAAATTGATTACATATCCCAAATCTCCTCTCCGAGGCTTTCGATGAATGCGGTAAGTTCCTTACTCATCTGTTCTGCCTCCGGAATACGGATATGCCCCGGTGTTCCTTTTCCGTTCTGTGAATACAGGAAATGGTGTACCCGCGGACTGTTTACTGTTTTGCACACTTCCTCAATGGAAATGTCCCAGTTTTCGTTATGTTCCAATATTGTGGTTGTCAATATAAAGGTTGCCTTCGGATATACTTCCATAAGATGCTCTAAAAATCTGCGGTAATGCTGCCGCCAGTTTTCGGAACGTGCACTGTTATAATCTTCTGCCATATAATCATCCGGGTGGTTATCATTCTGCCGAATGCAAAAATACATCGTGAAAAATCCCATGGTTTTACTTCACTGGTTCCGGCTGGTATTCATTCTGCCCGAATCCGGCTCCATAAAAGCCGGTTTTGTCAACATCTGGTGTATAACGTAAGAATACGAAAAATCCCGTGGTTTTACTTCACTGAGTTCCGGCTGGTATTCTATTTTATCATAACAGGATTCTACTTTTTTCATCGGGTTCCCTAATCCGGCTCCATAAACCAGCCGGTTTTGTCGACCAGTATGCCCAAGAAAGTTCCGGTAAAACGAATCTGAACAAAACTTGCCGCTACGGGTTCCTTTGGATTATCAAAATCAATTCTTCATTGTAACTTGTCGTCCATGCATAATTATCTCCTTCCATTTCCGTGTCTGATTCCTGTTCGTCTTGATGTCATCTCATCCGCTTAAGTAAATGCCAGGCCAACGTAGCTGTCTATAGTAGATGGCGATCTTTCCCACTGTCGTGAATGGTTGCGCACGGGAAGCATACATTCGGTACGAATCCGCGCTCCTCATACCACTCTTCCGGTGTCAGCAGAAAGGTCTCACAGCGGTATTTTACGATGGACGGATTGTCAATATCCAGTATTGCTCCACCGATGGAATAGACATAACCGTTACATGTACCGGATACCCCATGGTAAAATAACAGCCATCCTTCGGAAGTCTCAATGGGAGCTGCACCGCCGCCGATCTTCAAGGACTCCCACCATTCGGAAGACTTTCCCATCACATGTCTGTGTTTGCCCCAGTATACCATATCCGGGCTCTCACTGAAGAAAATATCACCGAAGGGCGTATGTCCGCTGTCGGAAGGACGGGACAGCATCATGAAGTTTCCATTGATTTTTCTAGGGAACAGCACGGCATTCCGGTTGAACGGGAGGAACGGATTCTCGATTCTGGTAAACGTCTTGAAATCCGTGGTTTTCGCAATACCGATGGCTGCGCCGTAGAAATCCTGACACCAGATGATATAGTAGGTATCTTCTACCTTTACCAGTCTGGGATCATATGCATAGATTGGCATAAACGGTTCGCCGTTTTCATCTACAAACGGAATCTTGTTTTCTTCAAAATCCCAGTGGATGGCATCTTTGCTGTGTCCAAGATAAATATATGGAATACCATTGGTCTGCTCTCCACGGAACACACCGATGAAAGCATCACCATATGGCATAACCGCACTGTTAAAAATTCTTGCAACACCCTTTAACGGATTTCTTCCGATAATCGGGTTTTCACTGTATCTCCAGATCGGGGCTCCGTTCTGAGGTCCTTGTGGTCTCTCCTGCCATGGTACATTTGGTACCGGAGCTGTCAGCATCTTTACTTCACTCATAATCAACTCTCCTCTTATTTATGATTTTTTAAATACTCTAAATTTTTTCTTAATCAGGTCGCATCTCTGCTGTACACACAGTACACTTCTTCCCGGGTCCTGTGGTGTATTAAATACATAATCGATCAGACGGTCAATCGTTGTAGTAGCCACATGCATTCTTGTATCAGAAGAAGCATAGTAAATAAATACTTCGTTCTTATCGTTTACGATTGCACCGTTGGTAAATACAACATTTGATACATCTCCGACACGCTCCTCGCCTCTCGGTCCGATTAACAGTCCGGATGGCTCTGCAATTACCTTAGACGGATCGTTTAAATCCGTGGCAAATGCATAGATCACATAGCGCAGACCTGCTGCAGTATTTCTTACGCCGTGTGCAATATGAATCCAGCCGCGATCAGTCCTGATCGGAGTAGCACCTGCACCGTTCTTTGCCTCGGTAATGGTGTGGTACTTACGGATGCTGGTCATCTTTTCTTCGTCAATGACTGCATGTGTGATATCATCGCAAAGACCGAATCCAATACCGCTTCCGCTTCCGGTATCAATGAAGTCATCCATCGGACGGGTATAGAATGCATACTTTCCATCTACAAATTCCGGATGCAGCACTACATTTCTCTGCTGGGGAGAACGAAGGGTCTTTAAATTCTCCAGACGCTCCCAGTGCTTTAAGTCTTTTGTGCGGACAATACCTGCTGCTGCAACTGCCGCAGACAGATCGTTCACGCTGGTATCTTTGCTCTCGGAACAGAATACTCCGTAAATGTATCCGTCCTCATGCTGTGTCAGTCTCATATCATAGACGTTTGTCTCCTCCGGACATACATCATCCAGAAGGATCGGGTAATCCCAGAAACGGAAATTATCAATTCCGTTATCACTCTCAGCTACGCCGAAGAAGGACTTTCTGTCATTTCCCTCGATACGGGCAACCAGATAATACTTTCCGTTTAAATAAATTGCTCCGGAATTCATGACTGCATTGATTCCGAGACGCTCCATAAAAAATGGATTTGTCTCCTCGTTTAAGTCATATCTCCAGGTGAGCGGAATCATATCTCTTGTAAGAACGGGATTCACATAACGGTCAAATACACCATTATAAAAGTCGCTTTTTTCATTTTTACGTGAAAGCAGCTTTTCCTGCTTTGCCAGTTCTACATAATATCTTTCATGCATTATTTAAAGTCTCCTTATTACTTCCATACACATTCTTCCGTTATGATACGGACATTTCCAAGGTTCTACGATTGGTTCTCCTTCTACCGGAGTTCCATCCTGTCTTACCAGCCAGAACCACTCCGATCCCGGCCGCTTATCAATGACATAGTCTTTGATAAACTGCCATGTGGCTTCTGCTGCCTCTTTGTATTCTGTTTTGGACGGATCTTTTTCATATCCGTTCAAGAAACCGATTACGGTCTCTGCCTGTACCCACCATACGCGATTGGTATCTACGACACCTTTATCGCATTCATTTGACAGAGAATGACCGTCAAATGCTACCTTATATATGTTCTCGGTTAATGCTTTCGTGATCGGTGAAAGTCTGTTTGTATAAGCATCGTCATCTAAAATTTCCAGACTTCGGTCCATCAGCCATGCGGTCTCAATATCGTGTCCGTAAGAATGAAGATCAATGATGCTGTTATAATTTTTATCAAAGAATACCTCCTGCCGTTTCAGCTTGGGATTGTATACTTTGTCAGCAAATACATCCATGATCCATTTGAGTTTTTCTTTTACCTGTTCATCCTTTGAAACACGATACAGCTCGGTATAAGCTTCCAGTACGTGCAACAGGGTGTTCATCGTTTTTTCTGCCAGCACACCGTTTTCTGATAATTTTTCATTGGACTCCGGCTGAAAGTCTCTCGTAAAAGCTTCCAGATATCCCTGATCATCGGTACATTTTTCCTCGATCATATGGAATAACTGTTTTGCAAGATCCAGCGCTTCCTTCTTACCAGATGCTTCATAGTAAGAAGAAAGTGCGTAAATACAAAATGCCTGATTGTATGTATGTTTGGTCGTATCCAGTGGCGTCCCATCATAATTCATGGACCAGTAAATACCACCGTTTTCTTTGTCAATGCAGTGATCCTTCAGGAAAGCATATCCATGGTCTGCTTCTTTTAACAGACTCTCATCTTTTAAAAGTGTATAGGCATTGGAGAAGAACCATGTAATTCTGCTGTTTAAGATACAACCCTTTTCTGCTTTTTTATCAAGTTTCAGATCATACCCCATGTATCCATAATATCCGCCGAACTCATCATCCCTTAAATTTTTCCAGAATGGAATAATAGATGAAACGAGCTGGTCTTTTATTTCTTCCTTCATATTCATATCTGCATTCCTCTGTTTTCTTAATAATTAACCCTTAACTGCTCCTGCTGTGATTCCGCTGTAGATCTGTTTCTGGCAGCAAATAAATACGATCAATGCCGGAAGCAGTGAAATGATAACACCTGCACAGATCAGGTTGTATTTACTTCCCATAGGTCCTACGAATGTATACAGGGAAAGTGCCATCGTTCGGATCTCTTTTCTCTGTAAGTACAGACTTGCGGAATAGTATTCGTTGTAAATACCAACACCCTTTAAGATACATGCAGTAACAATTGCCGGTTTTAACAGCGGAAGAATAATCTTCCAGTAGATGGTCCAGTAAGAAGCACCGTCTACGATTGCGGACTCATCCAGCGATACGGAAATGTTCTCCATGAACTGAATGAAAATGTAAATCGAAATAACATCGGTACCACAACTCATGATGATATAACCATATAAGTGATCGACCAGATTGAAGTAACTCATGATGTTGAATACGGTTACCTGCATAGCTACTGCCGGAAGTAAGGAAGCAACCATGAATAAGTTACGGATCAGCTTATTTCCCGGAAATTTGAAACGATCCAGAACATAAGCCAGCTGTGTTCCGATAAATACGGAAACAATCAGTACGCAGACCATAACGATTACGGAGTTGATGAATGCGTGTCCCATGTTCGCATCTATAAATGCTTTTACATAGTTACTGAAGTTTAAAAAGCTTTTCGGTAATGTCATAACATTTGTTGACTGATACTCTGTCTCAGTTTTAAATGATGTGATGACACAACTGATAATCGGTATTACAGCGGCCAGTGAGAAGAAGATCAAAATCACATATTTTAAAACGCCCCAGACAATGGAACCGATAGAAAACTGTCTTCCTGATTTTGTTGTATAGGTTGCCATCTTACATTCCTCCCTTCATCGCTTTCTTCGCCTGTTTTTCAGCTTTCAAGCGGGCTTTCTTTGCCTTGTAAGATTCTTCATCCGAATCCGCTTCACGGAATATATACTTAAAGAACAGCTGCTGCAATCCTGCACAGATCAGGATGATAACCAGAAGAACTACTGCCATGGCAGATGCCAGACCTACCTTCTGAGAAGTATGTGCGATACGGTTCATTATTACGAAATAGGTTCCTGTTCCGTTTCCACCGTTTGTGATAACGTATGGCGGCTCGAATGCACTTAAAGAACCTGTAATGGAAAGGATAATATTTAAAGTTACAATTGTTTTAATACTTGGCAGGATAATATGCTTAAACTGCTGTAATTTATTTGCACCATCCAGTTCAGCTGCTTCGTATAACTCTGCGTCTACAGACATGATTGCTCCGATGAAAAGAACCATCATCTGTCCTAAATAACGCCATACGGAAGTTGCCACCAGAGACCAGTTGTTTACCCTGGTATCTTTTAACCAGTATGGAAGATTGTCTAATTGAAATCCACACCACTGTAATACCGTATCGAATACAAATCCTCTGGTGTAGAAGAATTTGAAGATAAATCCAATGGCAATACCACTGATCAGATAAGGGAAGAATAAAAATCCCTTAAAGATGTTTCCACCTTTTACTTTAAAACTTAAAATTGTTGCAAGGAACAATGCCAGAACCAACTGGATCAATGCACCCGCGATATAGAATAAACTCAGTTTCAATGCTCCGAAGCAGTCGCTTCTGCGGAACACATCAATGTAATTTTTCCACCCTACGTACTGTCTGTTCTGTACTGGGGTTGTATATTTCATTTTATAAAAACTGAATTTTACCATCTCTCCAAATGGTAAATATGTAAATACAAAGAGCAGTAACAATGGAACAATCGTGAATCCGATGCAAATCAATGTCTTCTGACCTTTTCTGCTCTTTGCCCATTTAACCAGATTAAACGGTTTCTTTTCTTTAACAGCAGATGCCATAATGCCTTTCCTCCCATATTTTCGTAATATATTGGGGCAGGAATTTTCCCGCCCCAATGTTATTGGCATGTAGACTTTTTACTGATAATTATTCAGTTACATCTACACCTTCTGTTTCCTGTGCATCGCTCCATGCTTTGTTCCACTCAGCTACGATATCATCATAGCTCTTATCTCCGCTTGCAGCGTTCTCAATAACAGCCTGCAGTCTTACACCATCACCATCCTGGTTGATGTTAACTTCAGAATCGCTGTTTAACTCGTTTAACAGATCTTCTTCACCCTCTACTGCCGGCTCATCCTGAAGAAGCTCAACATTGTCGAAGGAAAGCTGTGTATCTGCGCCCTTTACTACAGGAAGTGAATACTCATTGTAAGCGTATCCAGATCTTTCAACCAGCCACTTAACGAATACAAGTGCTGCCTGCTTATCATTGTCATCTAAGTTCTTGTTGATAGCATATCCTCTGTCTGCTGCTGCAGCTGCATACTGCTTGCCATCTACAGTGATTGGGAATGGCATATATCCAACATCATCAGCGTTGTCACCAGCCTGCTTCATCTGTGGCAGAGCCCATGATCCAAGTACCATACAAGCGATCTCGCCGTTGTTCATCTTACCCTTTGAGCTTTCCCAGTCAGTTGTTGTGTAGTCATCCTCTGTCAGACCTTCTGCAACTGCATCGTAAAGGATCTTGTATACTGCATATGCATGAGTCTCATCACCGTAATCCTTGAATGGATCTTTTGTATGAGCAAGTTCCTGATTCATGTACTTAACATCACCTGTTGCAGGGATTCCGATGTAAGCATCCCACTGTCCGGATAATGCCCATCCAGCAGCGTAGTTTGTGTAAAGCGGAATAGCGTCTGTCTTTTCCTTGATTGCTTTCAGATCTGCGATGAACTCATCCGGAGTCTTTGGAAGATCTGTGATTCCAGCCTTCTCGAATACTTTTTAGTCATTTTTCATATTTTTAGTCTCTTGTTTTCCGCAGGCTTTCTTTTTCCTCTTATTTTAATTTTAATTAGCTTAATTTTTCATTTTTTTTTTTCCCTCCTTAAAATATGAGGCTTTATTGTAATTTAAAATACGTTTTTTGTTAATTTAATCATCACTGCTTTCTTGTTTTTAATCATACCATATTGTGCAATTAAACACATTCCCTATAACTGCACAATTCTACATACTGTTTTTTGTATATAATTACCATTGATTTTTTTCTGCAGATGAGTGATTTTAGGTTTTTACTGTTTCATAGCTTATCCATTGATTTTTAGGTTTAACCAAGGTATACTGAAACCAGAAATAATGTGTGATGTAGTGAAAGAATCGAGGATATCTTATGGATCAAGCAATATCGTGGTCCCCGTCCGTCTGTTCCGGGATATTATCAGATAACCAGAAAAAATTCCATATATTTCCGGAATCCGGAGCAGGATGGTTTTTTGCATCTGCTGGGAAAAGGGATGTTTGTTTTTCCGACCATCTGTTCTCTTTCGTTTCATATTGGGCCTTATCATGCTTTTTCTTCCGGATCAGACCGCATACGGTGAAAATAATACGCATAGACTTTCCGACCGGTGTGCCGTCTTACTTCCATCCTCCGGTGATGTCACCATCCAGATTGAAATCTGTCCTGCCGCTATTTTTCGGAATATCTTCCGTTTTTGTGTGCGGACGACCGCATTTTTCATGCGAACCGAACCGGGCGGATGACATCGTATGACCTGTTCTCGCTTTTTCACACCTTGGAGCATCTGCACAGATCCGGAACCGGTTTCCTTTGTTTTTATGTAAAACTTCCATGTGGATTACCAATATTCTGACAGAAATGATCATCTATGCCAGACATCCGCATCGACGGATACCTTCCCGCGCATTATCTGAAGGAAATCCATCATTTTTTGATACCCATTAAGGAAAATTATTCCCTGGACGAACTGGAAAATACCTATTCCGTCAGCAAATACCGTATCTGCCGTGAATTTTCCAAATACTATGGGGTTTCTCCCGATCCAGTATCTGAACCACAGACGGATGGAAGCAGCTAAAAACACTGCTTCTGACCACCGATGAAACCATCCATGAAATAGGCGAAGTATGGTAGGAATCCATAATACCAACCATTTTATCAATCTGTTTAAACGGGAAACCGGGGCAACCCCGCTTGTGTTTAAGCAGGATGCCCCGGTTTCTATATCCGAGCTACACTATCTTTAAATACCACGTGCCCATCTACGATAAACACGCCCGCCGTGTACGTTGTTTTCATTTGCAATTTTTTTACGATCTTGTGAATGACACGGCGTGCCATCTCCGCAATATCCACTTCATAGGTTGTAATTCCAATATCGCACAATCCCGGAAACAGATAATTATCAAATCCCACAACAGAGACATCCTCCGGGACACGGTATCCCTCTCTCTCCAGCTTGCGGATCAGATATGAAGCTGCCAGATCACAGTTGCAGACAAACGCTGTCGGCATGTCGGTCGGAAGCTGATAATATTTTTCCAGATCCATCCGTCCGGTATTCCGGTCACGGTCGTCAATCACATAATCTTTTGGGTTGGAGACCCCATGCTCCAACATGGATTTTGCATATCCCAGATAACGGTCCGTGATAATACTGTTGGTCATGCCAATCGTTCCCACATATGCAATCTTCCGGTGTCCCATGCGGAACAAATAGTTGGTCAGTGCATAGGTTCCATAAAAGCTGTTGGAAATCACGGTATCCAGTCCGACCGTATCATTATAGAAATCCATGCATACAATCGGGACTCCGGCCTCGGCATTCTATATGTTCCATATAGGATTTTGTCATATCTCCCAGAATAATAATACCATCTACTTTTTTCTCCTGCACGAGAAGCGGCATCTGGTTTTCCAGGACATTGTCCCTGGGGATGCTTTCCAGCAATGTAAAGCATCCTCTCGCTACAGCTCTTTTATTTACTTCCTGATACATCATGAGGTAAAAAGAATCATATTTATCCAGATAAACTTCCTGTATCAGGACTCCGATATTATATTGTTTTTCCGCAGACTGCCGTTTCGTCTCTGAAGGACTGCGGTATCCAAGTTCTTCTGCAAGATTTCTTTATTTTCTCCCGCACTTCCTCGCTGACGCCTTTTTGTCCGGACAAAGCCTTTGAAACAGTTACCGTGCTGACACCAACCTGTTCCGCAATATCTGCCAAGTTTTACTGCTTTTGCCATAATTCCCTCGATTTTTCATACTAAATCTATTTTTGAAACCAAATATATTTTGATTAATTTAAGTTAATTTTATATTTCTTTTTTGTCAATTAGTCTGCCATAAAATGATACAGATAGCTCCGGTAGTCTCCCTGCTCAGACGGTACACCGGCATTCATCAGCAGATCACCACCGTATACATTTTTCTGTTTCTCGAGACGATAATCCAGATTCGGATTCAGTCCCTGCAGACGTACCTTTAGGCTGTGGTAATTTGGTCGTGCGTGTACGGTCACAAAGGTAATCCAGTGCTTCTTTTTTATCCTTGGATACCACCATATAGCAATCATAGAAATGATTTTCACGGTATGACGCGATACGATAATAATCACCCTCCCGCACTAGATCATTGTACTTGTGATACATCGCAGTCTGCTGTGGAATCTGCTCCTGTTCTTCCTTTGCAATCTTTGTGATATCCAGCTCGTAACCAAAGGTTCCTGCCAGGGCAACTTCCCCTCTTGTCTTAAACGGGTATTTCGTGCCTACGGTATGGTTCGGACAGTCTGACACATGCGCTCCGATCGCGGAGAGCGGATACATAAGTGCTGTGCCCTCCTGAATCCAAGCCGCTCGATGGCATCATGTCGTCGGAACACCAGATCTGTGGACTGTAATACAGCATTCCCGGGTCAAATCTCGCTCCGCCGCCGGAGCAGTTCTCCAGCAGGAGCTCCGGGAATCCGGTGTCAGACGCTCCTGCAATCTCATAGACGCCGAGCACATATCGGTGCAGCAATTCTCCCTGATTTTCGACCGGAAGCGCGCTGACTTCCCAGATCGGTCAGCTGACGGTTCATGTCCCACTTGACATAAGCGATGTTTGCACTGTTTAAAATCGCACGGATCTTCTCATAGATACAGTCCCTCACATCTTTTCTGGAGAAATCGAGCACATACTGATTTCTCGACCGGCCTGTACGTGCCCGGAAGGGCAATTGCCCAGTCCGGATGCGTCCGGTACAGATCCGAATCCGGCGAGATCATCTCCGGCTCAAACCAGATGCCGAATTCTAATCCGATCTCATTCACCTGGTCGACCAGCCGTTTTAATCCACCCGTGATCTTCTGCTCATTTACCTGCCAGTCCACCGAGACTTGTGTTGTCATCAT
>VOFE01000324.1_pt1 | contig 12001 bp, 11 predicted proteins | sample 5384071 | NCBI WGS metagenome assembly VOFE01 (sample SAMN12384724, study PRJNA508395) | human gut metagenome | isolation source: healthy gut D | host: Homo sapiens
CACGCCGCCGTTTTCAATCAGCATGATATCGTCCGCGTCGTCCACGATTGCCACGCCCGCAATTTTGCCGGTCTTGGCCGTGATGTTATAACCCTTGAGGCCCTTGCCGCCGCGGTTTTGCGGACGGCGCTGGCCGTCTTCGCCAAGGCGCAGATAAGATTCGATCTCCGTGCGCTTGCCGTAGCCGCATTCCGTGACGGAAAGCAGCTGCTTGCCTCTCAAGGCGATGCCCGCGCCGACCACATAGTCTCCCGCGTCCAGCATCATGCCGCGCACACCGGCTGCGTCGCGGCCCATGACACGCACGTCGTTTTCGTTGAAGCAGATGACCATGCCGTTCGCGCTTGCAAGCAGGATATCCTGCTTGCCGTCGGTCTTCATAACGGCAATCAGTTCATCGCCCTCCGAGAGCGTCAGCGCGCGGATTCCGGCTTTGCGCGCGGTATTGAGGCTTGCCAGTTCCAACCGTTTGACAGTGCCGTTTCTGGTAACAAAGACAAGATAATCCTCGTCGAATTCATGCACGGTGATACCCGCCGTGACCTTCTCGCCCGGCTCAAATGGGAGGATATTGACCAGATTCGTGCCCTTGGCCGTGCGGCCTGCCTCCGGGATCTGATAGCCCTTGCGGCGGTGCACCTTGCCGAGGTTTGTGAAGAAGAGGATATAATCATGCGTGGAGGCGGTAAACACGCCCTCTACGAAGTCCTCCTCCTTCGTCGTCATGCCCGTGACGCCTCTGCCGCCGCGCTTCTGGCTGCGGTAGGTCGAAGCGGGAACACGCTTGCAGTAGCCCGCATGGGAAAGCGTAAAGACGCACTGCTCCTCTTCGATCAGGTCTTCAATGTCGATCTCGTCCTCAACATCCTGAATTTCAGTCAGACGATCATCGCCGTATTTATCGCGGATGGCAGTCAATTCGTCCTTCAGAACGCCCTTGAGCATTTCCTCGTTGGACAGCAGTTCGCGGTAATACGCAATGCGCTTTTCGAGTTCCTCATATTCCGCTTCCAGCTTCTCGCGTTCGAGTCCCTGCAGACGCTTAAGCTGCATGTCCAGCACGACCTGCGCCTGAATCTCGGACAGATTGAACCGCTCCATCAGGCGCTCTTTTGCGTTGTCATAGCTTTCACGGATGGTCTTGATGACCTCGTCGATATTGTCCTCGGCAATGAGCAGACCCTCCAGCACATGCTGCCGGTCGAGCGCTTTTTTGAGATCGTACTGCGTCCGCTTCGTGATGATCTCTTCCTGGAAGGTCAGGTATTCATCCAGCATATGCCGCAGGGACAAAATCTTCGGCTGCTGCTGGTTGTTGACCAGCGCAAGCATCGTCACGCCGAACGTGGTCTGCATCTGCGTCTGGGCAAACAGCCGGTTCAAAACGACCTGCGGGTTCGCGTCCTTTTTCAGTTCAATAACGACGCGCATGCCGTTGCGGTCGGTTTCGTCGCGGATATCGGAAATGCCCTCAAGCCGCTTGTCGCGCACCTGCTCGGCCATGTTGGCGATCAGCTGGCGTTTGTTGACCTGATAGGGAAGTTCTGTGACGATGATGCGTTCGCGGTTCTGTCCGAATTCCTCAAACTCCGTCCGGGCGCGGACAGTGATCTTGCCGCGGCCCGTGGCATACGCGGCGCGGATGCCGCTGCGGCCCATAATGATGCCCTTTGTCGGGAAATCCGGACCCTTGATATAGTCCATGAGGTCTGCCAGTTCTGCTTCCGGGTTTTCCAGAATGCAGATGCAGGCGTTAATCACCTCGGTCAGGTTGTGCGGCGGGATATTTGTCGCCATGCCGACGGCAATACCGGACGAGCCGTTGACCAGCAGGTTCGGGAAGCGTGACGGCAGGACGCGCGGTTCCTTTCTCGATTCATCGAAGTTCGGGTCCCACAGAACGGTTTCCTTGTCGATGTCGCGCAGCATCTCGTTGCAAAGCTTCGACATGCGCGCCTCGGTATAACGGTAGGCCGCGGGGGGATCGCCGTCAACGGAACCGAAGTTGCCGTGGCCGTCAACGAGCGGATAGCGCATGGAGAAATCCTGCGCCAGACGGACCATCGCGTCGTAGACCGATGCGTCGCCGTGCGGATGATACCGGCCCAGCACGTCGCCGACACATGTCGCCGATTTCTTAAACGGCTTGTCGGAGGTCAGGCCGTCCTCGTACATGGCGTAGAGAATGCGCCGGTGGACGGGCTTTAAGCCGTCTCGTACATCCGGCAGCGCACGGCCGACAATGACGGACATCGCGTAGTCGATGTACGAACTTTTCATCTCATGTACAAGTTCCGACTGCACGATCCGCTGTTCCGGGAACATGATATCCTCGGGCTTGTAATCTTTATGTGCCATTTATGCTTTCTCCTTTGTGGGGGGGGCCGATGCCGGTCACAGCCGTTTGCGGCGAAGGAGCGTTACGGATGTGATCTGCCGCTTGCCGGTACATATCGGCCCGCGCAGGATGCACCGGTTTATCGGTAATTTCAGGCGAAATCGCAGCAGATTCAGGGCCGATGTGGGCATCGGCCCCTACAAAAGATTGACTGGAATCAGATATCCAGATTCACGACGTATTTCGCGTTTTCTTCGATGAATTCCTTGCGCGGCTCGACGTCCTCGCCCATCAGAACGGTGAAGATCTGGTCGGCCTGCACGGCGTCTTCGAGCGTAATGCGGCGCAGCGTCCGCGTAGTGGGGTCCATGGTCGTTTCCCACAGTTCATGCGGGTTCATTTCGCCGAGACCCTTATACCGGGAGATATCGACCTTCGCGTTCGGGTTGTCCGCGCGCATTTCGGCGGAAATCTGATCGCGCTCCGGGTCAGAATACGCCACACGCTGCGTCTTGCCGCGCGAAAGCTTATAAAGGGGCGGGACAGCGGAATAGACATAGCCGTGCTCGATCAGCGGCCGCATGAAGCGGAAGAAGAATGTGAGCAGAAGCGTGCGGATGTGGCTGCCGTCAACATCAGCATCAGCCATGATGATGACCTTGTGATAGCGCAGTTTGTCGAGATTGAATTCGTCGCCGATGCCGGCGCCGAGCGCGGTAATGACCGGCTGCAGCTTGTCGTTGCCGTATACCTTGTCGGCCCGGGCCTTTTCTACGTTCAGCATCTTGCCCCAGAGGGGGAGGATTGCCTGGAAGCGGGAATCGCGGCCCTGTGTGGCCGAGCCGCCTGCGGAATCACCCTCGACGATATAAAGTTCGGTGAGCGTGGGATCGGTGTCGTTGCAGTCGCGCAGCTTATCCGGCATCTGGCCGGATTCAAGGCCCGTCTTACGGCGGATTGCTTCGCGGGCTTTTCTGGCGGCTTCCCGCGCCCGGTTGGCCATCATGGCTTTGTCGAGAATCAGCTTGCCGACGGCTGGATTTTCCTCTAAGAATTCCGTCAGCTGCTGTGTGACGATATTGCTGACAAGCGTGCGCATGGAGGCGTTGCCGAGTTTGGCCTTTGTCTGTCCTTCAAACTGCGCCTCCGTCAGCTTGACGGAAACGATGGCCGTCAGACCTTCGCGTACATCGTCACCGGTGACCTTATCATCGCCCTTGATGTAGCCTTTTTTGACGCCGTAGGCGTTGAGCACATTCGTCAGCGCCCGCTTAAAGCCCTCCTCGTGCATGCCGCCCTCGGGGGTATGGATATCATTTGCGAAGGAAACGATATTGGAGTTGAACGAGTCGTTATACTGCAATGCGACCTCCGCCGTGTCGTCGCCCTTGGAGCCGGACATGTAGATGACCTGCTCGTGGATCGGCGTTTTGTGGCGGTTATACCAGCGGACGAATTCGCGGATGCCTCCCTCGTAGCACATGGAGTCCATGCGATCCTTTTCGGGCTTGTCGGCGGATTCGATGCGCTCGTCGCGGATGGTGATATGCAGACCGGCGTTCAAAAATGCCTGCTCGCGCATGCGGGTATGGAGGGTTTCGTAGTCATATTCCAGCGTGTCGAACATCTCGGGATCGGGTTTGAAGGTGACCTTCGTGCCGTGCTTGTCCGTGGTGCCGATGATGCGCATTTCCTGGGTAATATGGCCGCGGGAGAATTTCATTTGATAAATCTTCCCGTCCTTACTGACCTCGACCTCCAGCCACTCGGAAAGCGCGTTGACGACCGATGCACCGACGCCGTGCAGACCGCCGGAGACTTTATAGCCCCCGCCGCCGAATTTGCCGCCCGCGTGCAGAACGGTATAGACGACCTCAAGTGCGGGCTTGCCGGTCTGAGCCTGAATATCGACGGGGATGCCGCGGCCGTCATCGGTGACGGTGATGGTATTGCCCTCGTTGATGGTCACAACGACGTGCTTGCAGTATCCGGCCAGTGCTTCGTCGATTGCGTTATCGACATCGATGAACTGTTCCCCTCCGGCGACGGCCGCCTGGACGGAAACCGCCGGGTCTGAGCGGACTGGGACGTGATATCCAGGTCGAATATGCCGATGATGCGCCGGTCGTTGACCATGACGTTCTGTCCGATATGCAGAAAGCCCATCACATCACCTTTCCTTCCCGAACGTGATACACCCGGCCGGACAGCAGCGCATCCAGCCGGTCGTTTTCGCAGCAGGTGATGAACACCTGTCCGCCTGCAATGCGGTTGAGCACATACTCCTGCCGCCGGGGGTCCAGCTCCGACAGCACGTCGTCCAGCAGCATCACCGGATACTCGCCGATGGCGGTTTTGGAAAGGAGCCAGCTTCAGACTCAGCGCCAGTCCCAGCACCTGGCGCTAGAACAGAAACCCACAGCCTCCAGCCCGTTTACCGTCACGGCGATATCGTCCGATCAGCTCCCCGACAGAAAGCCGGGGGCCAGGCCTGATGTCCGCCTGGTGAAAACCAGAATGCCCTCTGCACTGCTGTACTAATTCATCACGGTTACCTCCATTTTGTCATGTTGGGGGCCTGTAATTGGATCTGTTGTGTTTGATTGAACGGTCTGATACGACAAAGCCAGCTCCTCCCTGTTTCCATGGAGCACTTCCCGCCCTGGGCGTGGACGGCCAGGCGGTCATCCTCACAGCAGGTGATGAACACCTGTCCCCCTGGCACAGCGGCCGGAACGAACTCCTGGGCAGGGGTCCAGCAGCCGAGTACGTCGTCACTGTCCCGGAGGATGCGGGTCTTGTGTTCATACAGCCGCCCGTATTCCGCCAGCTTCAGCGCCAGAGCCGCGGTGCGGGTCTGGCACAGGGACATATCCATGAACCGCCGCCGGGCCGCTGCACCTTCCCGGATGAGAAACAGGTCCTCCGGCGAGAAAAACACCGTGTGCAGCACCTGGGACAGGTCGCCGCCGTTTTTGGCGGCCACACCGTTGACGGTCATCTTCCGCCGCCGTCCCCGGGTCAGCTGAATCCCCGCTCCCGAATATGCCCCACCAGCCCGGTCAAAGCCGATGACCTCCGCCGCCGGGTCCGTGACGGAGGAAACAGTCTGATAGGTGACCTCCAGGCGCTCCCTTCCGCCGGGCACTCCCGATGGTGGCGGGCGGCATAGCGGTTCAGGACAGGTCCGCGAACTGCCGGCAGGTTGGTGGACCAGGGCATTTTCGCCGTAAATGACCATCCGCTCGTTCCGTCGAAGGTCAGCTGCTGGCTGTCGTAATTGCGGAAGCCCTCCAGCAGCAGGCGGTCAATCTGCATACTGCACGCCGCAGCTCCGCCCCAGGGCGTCCACCACATCGCCGGGACGAAGCTTCTTGCCCCGCATGGTGCATACCTCCCGTTGGCGGCGGCCCCTCCTGAACCAGCAGCAGGTCATCGCGGGCCGGTGGCGGTGATGGCCGCCAGACTCAGGGCGGCGCTGATTTTTGGTGGTAATGGTAATCATTTCCATATCTATCACGCTTTCAGCCGCACCGGCAGCACCATATGCGGAACTCTCCGGTCCGTCTGCGGAGATCACGGCTCCGCCGGGGGCATAGCGGCGTCCAGCACAGCGGCGGGCGCATGAAGGCAATCATCTCCCGGTCCGCTCCAGGCACGGCGTCCGCCGGGGCATAGCGCAGGGCGTCCATGAGATAGCGGTTGTTGAAGCCGATCTCCAGGCCGTTTCCGTCACCGTCCAGGGGGCAGATGTCCTTGGCCTCGCCGGCGCCGGTTTTGGCGGACAGCAGCACCCGGCCATTTTCAAACACGCAGCGCACCGGGCTCTTGAGCTTTTCGCTGATGACCACGCTGACCCGGTCCAGGCTCCCCAGCATGGTCTTGGTGTCCACCGTCAGGCGGATGGGATTATTCCGGGGGATGGCGTTTTTATAGTCCGCCGAAGTCCCTCCAGGCGGCGGCAGATCAGCTGGCCCCGGCTTCAAACAGCAGGTGGCGCTTGCCCTGGATAATAGTGACTTTTTCGTCGGAATCCTCGCAGATTTTTTCCACCTCGTTCACCGGGGGCCCATACAAATTTGAAGGCGCCGCCCTCGGTGGGGACGATGATGGCGGGTATGGACGGGGAGACGCCGGTATTCAGCTCGTCCACCACCACCGCCGGCGCGTACCGGTCGCCTCCATCAAAAGCGGTTGTTGAGCCGGTATGGACGGGCCGTCACCGGACAAGCGGCTGGATATGATCATGGCCTAGGGTACCCTGTCGGATGTCCACGGAAAACTGGTCATCCGTGGTCAAACAGGCACCGGACGACTCTTCTGCTTTTCGGAGATCACCAAACTGGCGTCGCCGCAGGTCAGATGGACGGACAGATTTTCATCCGCCGCAAACACGATCAATCGTCCGGATGGCATTTTTAATCCGGATCATCTCGCCGAACAGCCGGCGCTGCAGGACGATGTGTCTCCTACCTCAAAGGAATATGACTTGGGCCCAGGGATGGTGCGGATGCCGGTCTGAACATGTTTTTCGGACAGGGTCAGGGCGCCCCGCCCGGCTCCAGGGCAATGGAGAAAAGGGCCGCCGTCGATCTTTTCCAGCGGCTCCCGCTTTGCAGCGGAAAATCGAAGCATAGAGACGCGTCCACCGCCACCATAGTCAGGCCCTGGTCCGTGATCTCAAAAGAGAACAAAAAGATATCTTTATTTTAGTAACAGTCGCCGTAGGGAAAATTCATGAGGAAAAGTGCCGGAGGGACTGAAATCAGAGGATTCTTTCTCCACACCCGGGTGGGGAGAAAGGGAGGGAGTTTTCCACCTGAAAAATCCGGGGCTCCGGGTAATCCACAGGAGAGGCCCAGGATATGGAATCCACAGAGAATGTGGAAAGAGGGTTACTTCTTGTTGTTGATGTTGGTGGTGATCTCCTTGACCTTTTCGGCGTAGGCCGGGTCGGAGCGCATTTTCTTTTCCACCTGGTCCAGGGAGTGCAGCACCGTGGTGTGGTCCCGGTCGCCGAACTCCTTGCCGATGTCGTTGAGGGAGAGGTTGGTCATCCGGCGGATCAGATACATGGCGGTCTGCCGGGTCTCCATCGTCCCCGCTTCCGCCCTTCCAGCGCGCGGGAATGGAGCTCCTCGTCCACGTCGTAATAGCGGCAGATGATGCGATGAAGCTGCTGATATCGTCCGGCAGCTGTACCCCCAGCAGGGCGGCCTTGTTTTTGATGATGGCGAGCCTTGTCTCAAAGTCCGGCGGCGCCACATCCACCATCAGGCCCCACTCGAACCGGGTCTGAAGCCGGTCCTCCAGCTGGGTCATCTCCCGGGGAGGACGGTCCGAGGTCAGCACGATCTGCCGCCCGGATTCGTACAGGGTGTTGAAGGTGTGGAAGAATTCCTCCTGGGTCTGCTTCTTGCCGGCGATGAACTGGATATCGTCCACCAGCAGCAGGGTAGACTGGCGGTATTTCTCCCGGAATTCGGCGTTCTTTCCCTCCCGGATGGAGGCGATCAGCTCGTTGGTGAAGTCGTCGCCCTTGATGTACACGATGCGGGCCTCCGGCTGCCGCTGGCGGACCTGGTGGGCGATGGCGTACAGCAGGTGGGTCTTGCCCAGGCCGGAGTCGCCATAGATGAACAGGGGGTTATAGTGCTCCGCAGGCTTTTCGGCCACGGCCCGGGCGGCGGCATAGGCCATCTTGTTCTGGGGACCCACCACATAGGTGCCGAAGGTGAAGGCGTCGGACTCCAGCAGGGAGCCGGGCCGGTCCGGAGCCACCCCGTGATAGGCGGAAAGCTGCTGATCGTCCAGAATTTTTACCTCCAGGTCGGAGGAGAAGATGTCCTTCAGCGCGGCCTTGATATGGCTCATGAACCGGGCCTCGATGGTGGATTTTTTGAAGGAGTTGCTGCAATGGAGCACAAAGGCGGAGTCCTCCATGGTCACCACCTCCACCTCGTCGAACCAGGTGTTGATAGTGGTTTCCGACAGCTGGGACCGCAGCCGGTCCAGCACGTTTTTCCATACGTCTGCGATTGAATTCAATGAAAGCGCCCCTTTCCCGCGGATCATGCGTTTTTCTCTCTCTGTTTCAGGCAAAATAACACCTCACATTATATCAAATCAGCGCCGGAAAGTCCACACATATACTAATACTAAGTATAAATTTTTTTCTTCTCCCTAAACAGATTCCGGAAGAAAATACGCCCCATTTCCGGCGTATTTTCCGGAAAACGGGCCGAACGGAGCACCTGGAGAATCCAAAATGACCTTTTCGTGGAAAATGCAGATTTCTGTTGACAGCGGGGCCGGGATTCTGTATAATGTATACCATGCCGTTTTGCGGCATCCGCTTTGTCAACTGCGGCCGCGGGGGACAAGTCCTCCGCCCGCCGTCGAGTATGTGCGGCAGCTTCGATCTGCCGCCGGATTTTTACAAAATGGAGGTGTCATGCAATGTTCCGTACCTATCAGCCCAAGAAGCGCCAGCGCTCCAAGGAGCACGGCTTCCGCAAGAGAATGGCCACCAGCAACGGCCGTAAGGTTCTGGCCCGCCGCCGCGCCAAGGGCCGCGCTCGCCTGACCCATTGAGGTCGCGGAAAGTGCATCGCGCATAAAGGATAGACCAGGGACGGTGGAAGGGAAAACTGCCGTCCCTTTTGGCCTATGCTCATTTCAGCCGCCGCACCGGCGGAGAAGGTGCTTGTTTTCATGAATCCTGCCGTCACGGTAAAAGAGAACTACGAATTCCGCCGGATCTACCGCAAGGGGAAGTCGGCGGTGTCGCCGCAGCTGGTGATCTATTGCCAGCGGAACCGCCGGGGGCTGAGCCGCCTGGGGGTCTCCGTCAGCACGAAGCTGGGCGGCGCCGTGGTCCGCAACCGGGTGAGAAGGCGTATCCGGGAGATTTACCGGCTGAATAAGCCGAAAATGGTCCCGGGATACGACATCATCGTGGTGGCCCGGGTCCGGGCCGTGGAAACCGGCTATCAAAAGCTGGAGAGCACCTATCTGGGCCTTCTGAGGCAATTGAATCTGCTGCGGGAGGACCCGTCATGAAGCGGGCTATCCTGCGGGGGCCATCCGGTTTTATCAGGCGTCCGTGTCGCCGCTGTTTCCGCCCCGCTGCCGGTATATCCCCACCTGCTCGGAATACGCCCTGCAGGCCGTGGAGAAATACGGGCCGCTGCGGGGCGGCTTTATGGCGCTGCGGCGCTTTCTGCGATGCAATCCCTTCCACAAAGGCGGGTATGATCCTGTTCCCTGAAAACCTCGTTTTTCCCACCCAACAAAAAACGGAGGTAACTACCCCATGTTTGCAACGCTCGGATATTATATCTGCGTTCCCTTTGCCTTCCTGACCCGGCTGTTCTACAGCTGGACCGGGTCCTATGGCGTCCCTGATCCTGTTTACCCTGGTGGTGAAGCTGGTGCTGCTGCCCTTCCAGCTCAAGAGCAAGAAGAGCATGCTGCGCATGAACCGCATGCAGGGCAAGCTCAACGACATCAAGACCCGCTATGCCAACAACCAGCAGAAGCAGCAGGAGGCCATGGCGGAGCTGTATGCCAAGGAAGGCTTCAACCCCATGTCCGGCTGCCTGTGGTCCTTCATTCCCTTCCCCATCCTGATCGCCCTGTACTATATCATCCGCGTGCCCATGCGGTACTTCATGGGCCTGTCCGAGACGGTGATCGCCGAGATCACCACTCTGGCCGGAAGCCTGGGCTTCACCGTGGCCGACGGCAGCCAGGCCTATGAACAGATCTATCTGGCCAAGTTCATCCATGAGCATTGGGCGGAGTTTGCCGGAAAGTTCGACGGCCTCATCGACCTGAACTATAGCTTCCTGCACATTGACCTGGCCAACCGGCCCAGCGACCTGTTCAGCCAGTTCCCCGGCGGCGGCTGGCCCGTGTGGGGCGCCATTCTGCTGCCCATCATTTCCGCCGGCATCCAGTTTGCCATGAGCTTCATCACCATGCGCACCAATGGCTCTGCCCCCAATGGGTCCACCAAGACCATGATGTACATGATGCCCCTGATGACCCTGTGGATGGGCTATATCCTGCCCTCCGCTCTGTGCATCTACTGGATTGCCAACTCCGCGTTCTCCCTGATCCAGGAGGTCACCCTGAACGAGTATTTCAACAAGATTCTGGACCGCGAGGAGACGGAGAAGGAGAAGGCCGCCCGGGAAAAGCGCTATGCCAAGTATCAGCGCCAGAAGGAGCTGATGGCCCAGCAGCAGCTGGCCAACGGCGGCAAGAAGCCCCAGAATCAGCAGGGGAAGAAAAAGCCCTCCGGCGACAAGAAAAAATCCACCGGAAGCAACGAAAACGGCCGCGTGGGCCAGCGTCCCTATGCCAGGGGCCGCGCCTATGACAAGAGCCATTACGATGACTAATGATGACTAAGGAGTTTTGTCTATGAGTTATATTGACGTAACGGGCAAGACCGAGGAGGAAGCCATCCGCAAAGCGCTCCAGCAGCTGCAGATGGACCGTGACGATGTCTCTGTTGAGATTTTGGAGCGGGCCAAGAGCGGCTTTCTGGGCATCGGCAGCAGCCCTGCCCGGGTCCGCGTGACCTATGGTCAGCAGGAGCCCGAGGCTCCCGCCGCCCCGGTCCAGCCGGAGAAGAAACCCGAAAAGAAGCCCGAGCCCAAGCCCCAGCCGAAACCCCAGCAGCCCAAGCCCCAGAAGGCTGAGGCGCCCAAGGCCGCTCCCAAGGCTCCCGAAGCCCCCAAGGCTGCGGAGGCCCCCGCCGCCCCGGTTCAGGAGTCCTGCCAGGACGACAACGCCCGCCGCATCACCGAGTTCCTGACGGGCCTGCTGGAGCATATGGACAGCCCTGCCCAGGTGCAGGTCACCGAGACGGAGAAGGGCCGTTACAGCGTGGTGCTGGAGGGCCAGAAGCTGGGCCAGCTCATCGGCCGCGGGGCGGAAATGCCCCGCCGGTCCCCGCCGTTACCGGGTGAAGAGTGCGTGCCAGCCAGACACGAATTCAGGTGGAACCACGGACAGCTTTGTTCGCCCTGAGCCGAACACCGGCTCAGGGCGTTTTTTCTCGTCCGGGCCGCCGTAAAGGAGAATGGAACATGAAAAACACCGAAAAGACCATGGACAAGATCGTGGCCCTGTGTAAGAACCGGGGATTCGTATTCCCCGGCAGTGAGATCTATGGCGGCCTTGCCAACAGCTGGGACTACGGTCCCCTGGGCGTGGAGATGAAGAACAATGTCAAGCGGGCATGGTGGAAGAAATTTGTCCAGGAGTCCCCCTACAACGTGGGACTGGACTCCGCCATTTTGATGAATCCCCAGGTGTGGGTGGCCAGCGGCCACGTGTCCACCTTCAACGATCCCCTCATCGACTGCAAGGCCTGCAAAATGCGCCACCGGGCGGACAAGCTGGTGGAGAGCTATGTGCAGGAGCACGGCATGGACGTGAACGTGGAGGCCATGACCCAGGACGAGCTGGTGGCCTTTATCCGGGACAACGGCGTCCCCTGCCCCGGCTGCGGCAAGTCCGACTTCACCGATATCCGCAAGTTCAACCTGATGTTCAAGACCCATCAGGGCGTCACCGAGGATTCCGCCGCCGAGGTGTACCTCCGGCCGGAGACCGCCCAGGGCATCTTCGTCAACTTCCCCGCCATCC
>VOFE01000412.1_pt1 | contig 12001 bp, 11 predicted proteins | sample 5384071 | NCBI WGS metagenome assembly VOFE01 (sample SAMN12384724, study PRJNA508395) | human gut metagenome | isolation source: healthy gut D | host: Homo sapiens
TGTCCAGCGAGCATAAAATCACTACGCTTCATATAATCTTTTATCTCCATTCATTTGTAGAATTGTCCCAACTATTTCTTCGCGTCGAGGCATAGACGGAATCCCACCACGCCGGGTAATACTAAGTGCCGCAGCGATATTTGCGCAGTCTGCGTAGCGGCGCACATCATCTAATTTCAGTTTTGAAAGGGGAATCTCCTCTTCTGTAAACTCCGCGATAAACGTTCCCCAGAAAGCATCTCCCGCGCCAGTCTTGTCCACAATAGGTCCGAGATTCAAGCCGGCGGATTGGCAAACGCCCTTTCCCTTGAGGCTGATATATGCGCCTTTTTCACCAAGCGTAACAACGACACATGTAATTCCCTTCTTATGCAGAAATACACAAGCTTTTTTTTCAGCATCAGTCTCTCCAGTCACAATTTCAAGCTCCTCTTCCGAGACTTTCACGAAATCGACCGATTGTAAAACAGAACGAATCATCATACGAGCCGTTTCTGTATCCGGCCAAAGGTTTTCACGGAAATTAGGATCATAAGAAATCACCGCTCCTGCGGCCTTTGCAGTTTTCAACGCTGAAAGCGTAGCCGAACGGACTGGATCGCTGGTTAAAGAGATTGAGCCAAAATGGAACACCCGGCAATTATGGAGAAGTTCGACGGAGAGCTCTTCCTGTCGAAGGCAGGTATCGGCACCTGGCTTGCGGGCAAAGGAGAATGTTCGTTCCCCAAACTCATCCAGTGAAACAAACGCGAGTGTTGTAAACACACTTGGGTCCAGCAACATGCCATCGGTACAGATACCCTCAGAAACAAGAACCTCCTTTAAAAAGCGGCCATGCATATCATCTCCAACCTTACCGAGGAATGCCACAGAACGTCCGAATCGTGCTGCAGCAACAAGCATATTACCAGGTGCTCCCCCAGCATTCCGTTCAAACAGCTTCATCCCATTTGGTGAAAAACCACTGTCTGTGAAGTCAATTAACAATTCTCCGAGTGCAACGATGTCAAACATATTATTTTCCCATTTATAAATATTGATTAAATTCCACACGTTCCCCATTGGGACCAGTAATCACGAAAAAACGCACCCCCCGTTCAAAGAACGGAAGCTTCTGCACGCAAGTTGGCTGCAACGGCATTTCCGATGTTACATACTCAAACGCAGCATCGATGTCGCGAACATTGATTGCAATGTGATCCCATGCACCAGTCTGCTGGGTGCATGCGCTGCATTCATATACCTCTAAAATGAGATCATTCAGGCGTAGAAAACAGACACGGCTTGCGCCATTTATCTCCGTATCATACGTCTCAAATCCAATTCGATGATAGAAGCTGATTGTTTCTTCATACCGATCCGTTGGAAGCCCTACATGCTGAAGGCCCAAAAACAAATCCTTTAAATTCAAATTACTTCCTCCCATCAAGAACTGCAGCAGCATACGCCTTCGGAATGGTTTCTCGGATTCCAGTGTCTTGAAATTCATTTTGTGCCGCGTCCAAATGAAATATCTGGATTCCGCCAGTGCTGGCACACCGTTCAGCGGGGAAACTATAGGCTCCTACATCGATGAACTCTTCTAAGATGGCAAAGAGATACTCCGAAGCAGCATCGAACCGCAAAATGCGCGCCCATCCATCCGTTTTCACCGTATCGTGGTAATATATAGCGCCATTTCCATCAATTTCATATAAAACGATATTATTTTCTCCGCGATTCGATGCCGCCAGCCACTTTCCATTTGGCGAAACAGCAATGTCGCCGCCAATGCTGCCATCGCGTCCACTACAATGTAAATTGCTTAGTGTCTGCGTCAATTTCAGTTCGCCACATGTGTTAAAGCGAAATACAAAAATATCAGAGCTGATCTCTGAAATGGCATAGACAACATTTCGTGTCGGATGCACCGCCAGATGTCTCAAACCTGAACCGGCGGGCACTGTTGCCTCAGAAATCTGACAAACAGAACCTGTTCCGTTGAGAAGCCGCAGTTTGTCACATCCTAAATCTGCAGTAAGCAAGATGGAGCCACCTTCCGCTGCAATGGTACAGTGCGGATGGGACGCATCCTGCCGCGGTCCAACTATAGCTCCTTTGTCCTGAAACTGAAGAAGCTGTCTGAATTTCCCAATACCCCCATCACTACGGAAACCATAAAACAGCAATGTGCTTGCCAGAAAATCCGAGGCAACCAAACTTTCCGTCTGCGGATTCAGGGAAATATACGTTGCGTCAAAACCCGAGGCGGCTTGACGGTTTATGAGCTGCAGCTTGTCGTCGTGTTGAATGGAATAAGCACTAAATAAATTGTTCCCTGCACAATCCAACGACGAAGTGTAGAGGTATGTCTTATTAATTGCAAGACAGGCAACATACCGCAAGACATCCTCTGTACCCATCTTCGTAAGGACACAAGCTTGAGGATCAAAGTTGTATCGGAGCAGTGCGCCTTCCTCATCCCGTTTACAGATATAGAGACAAATCGAATCATTCATATGTTTCATCCTTTATACTGAATGCTGTACGCTTCCTGCTGCCAGATATCCACCGCTCGAGCCAGATTTATCATTTGAAATCCAAAATGAAAACAGCTTGCCTTGCTCCAGCTCGAAAGCAATACGCACGGGCTTCCCGGATATAGCATGAAGTGAGACTGCAGAATTCCATAGGACTTGCTGCTTTGTGGAATTGACAGAGCGGCAGATACAGTCCTGAAAAGACAATCCCGGAAGTGCATGACCATTTTTATCTTGTATTTCAGCCCTCAATGATTTGCACTGTGCATTTACCCAAAGTCCTTCTCCGTGGAAACACACAGGAGGCGTCGACATACGTCCGGTAGAGTTTGTCGTAAGTGCAGCAAAGCCATCTCTGCGAAGTGTTGCCACTCCTGTGCTTCCACCAGCATACATATGTCTCCCCCATACGCGGAGAATTACCAGACCATGCGCCGAAATAGAACAGCAGTTCGTCGCCGTTGACAATACATATACCAGATGCTGGATGGATATAACCCTCATCCCATGCACCATGAACGCCGCTTCCCGCAATAAATGGCTCCCGGTTTAATCTAGAAAATTGAATGCCATCCCGACTAAAGCCAATGTAAAGATCACACTTTTGGTTCTCCCAGCTGTTCAGCAACAGCATTATGCGGACCCTTAAAATCTGAAAGATGCCAAGCATGATACTCTCGTATGCAACACAGTCCAAGCTGTACAACTGTGTATCGCAATCCCAAATATCATCCCGTTCGTCGTTTGCATCTGCGCTTTGCCAAAAATACTCCCGGCGACAGTCTGCAAGCTCCGAAAACGAAGCAGCCTCCCGGTAGGATCGATAGCGGTACAGATATTTTCCCTTTTGATACAAGCTTCTGACGCTCAGTACCCATCTGTCGCGGAAGGGGTTATAAAAAAGCGATGTCGTATCTCCGCAAGGCATAATACGCAACGGGGCAGACCAGTCCAACCCATTGGCAGATGTTCGCAATTCAGCATACTCTCTTTTTTGCCGATCCCGTGTGAAAAGGAACATTTTGAAACGCTCAGTATCCGCGCTCTGGTCAAGCCAAATACTGCAGCCATCGCGAAAGCGATCTTCAAATGCAGGAAGAATGCGATTTGAACCATCGACAGCAATATGTGGCCGTATCCAGTGAAATCCGTCGCAGCTTTCCGCATATGCAACCGCTCCAAACCACCCAGCCTGATACCATAATTTGAACTTCTTATCGGTCGGATCGTAAAAATGCCGTCTTTGAATGGAGCAGCTACCGGGCAATTGCCATGATCCATCTCTAACGCAGTTTCCGGTGTCAGCACCATTCCCTTGATTTCCGGAGAATAAAACTCTCGATGCAAACTACTTTCTTCAATCAGAAAGTCATCGACGAAAAGCTGTCTACCACAATCAATTGGAATTACATCAGGGCGTTCTTTTTAAGTAGTTTGGCGTCTGCGGCAACGTTTGGAAGGATGAGCGATACGACCAAGCAGTTGGAAGTAGCGCGTCCACGCAATCCGGCGACAAAATCCCATTATGTAAAATCATAAATCAAATATCAAAGATAAAGTCTATCTGTTCCTGTGTCAGCGGAACCTGCGCGCTTTCTAATGTACTCTTCATCTCATCCGGACGCTGTGGTCCGACAATGGGCAAAACCGGGAACGGTTGCGCCAACGTGTAGCCAAGAACAATATCCTGAAGTGTCATCCCGGATTGTTTGGAAAGTCGAAGTGCTTGTTTGGCCCGGCGGAGAGATTCGCTGTTGTAGAAGTACTTTCTCGAATAGGAGTATCCTATATTTTCCATATAATCATCTTTGAAGCAGTTATAAAAGAAACCACTTGCCTGTGAACAATACGCAAATACCGGTCGCTGCGTCCGCTCATGGTATTTTCGCATACCAGGTGTCAGCCAGGTCTGAATCAGCTCATCGACAGCCGTCATATTGGGGTAAGCCATATTGAGCATAACCTGATTCGCACTGAATTTACGAAGACTATGTGCCTCTGCATAGGCATCCGCCTCCAAAATTCGTTCGATTTTCCAGTTGGAACAACCAAAATAACGAATCTTGCCCTCTTCGACGCAACGATTCAGTTCCTCGAGAATCGCTCCAACAGGTTGGCTTGGATCGTCCTGATGCAGCCAATAGAAATCAATATAGTCTGTGTGTAAATTACGCAGGCTTTCAGTTAGATCAGACCGCAGAAATGCCGGAGTCATCCGCTTCTCATATGGTTTGTTTGTTGCATAGCAGCAGCCTTTGGTGCTAATCAGCACTTGCTCACGCAAATGGTTTTCCTGTAGGAAATCACCAACCAGACACTCGCTCAGAGATCGCCCACCAACGAGAAAGCTCCCATAATAATGAGAAGTATCCAACATAGTCCCGCCGCAATCGACATACGTTTTAAGAAGGTCTCTGGCGATATCTGCCGGAACATTACTCGCATAATCACCGGTTCCGAGCACATACTGCGGCACAGTCAAATCTGTTCCTTCAAGTTTTCTGTATTTCATCTTTGCACCTCAATTCAGCTTACTGATAATCTTTCTTAAAAACGATCCATCTGAGACCAGTTTCCCGCGCAGAATATCCTCTTCCGTGATCCGCGCCAGCAGCAGCTCCTTTTCGACATTTCGCTCCCGGTCATAAATGATGTAGATTTGATCGTCCGGCGTTTGCACCGCATCTGGATAAGAAACGAGTTCGCGTTCATCCAGAAGAAGCGGAGCGCTCCATGTTTTCCCATCATCAACCGACAAAAACGCTGCCAGGTTGTTTCTCGCCATATAATCAGGATCATCGCCGCGAGGTGTGTCAAATCGGTTGTCTGGACTCCAGTGGTTGATCAGCAGTATGTGGCCAGAATGAAGTTTCCGAATGTGGAAACGAGAATTGGGTCCACCAAGGCAGAATTTCCCGATATCCCCCACGTTCGGCCGCCATCATGGGAAAATGCTTCACCGATACCGTCCTTTCTTCGCGTCAGCATCTGTAGCGTACCATCATTTTTTCGAGAATCATGCTCTCATCAAACCAACGGTTTGGCATATCGACGCCTCCCCGGTATTCAAATGTTTTCCCTTGATCAGAAGAGACATACATTTTTGCGAGGCAGTTTGGCACGTTGGGGTTTAGGCTGGACTTTACATGACCCCACAGCGTAATCGGCAAAGCCCACTCGCCATTCATAAGAACTGTCGGTTTGTTAAGCATAACGCCGTCAGCAATTCGTCTTGGCTCAGTCCAGACGTTCGGCACCTCATCCGGGTCTCGGCACACTGAATACCAGCAGCCGGCACGGCCATCAAAGCCACCGTAGCTCTGTGCCCAAAAGAGAAACAATTCATTTGACGGCGTGCGCCAAAGGCAAGGATCAAATGCGCGAACATTTCCAGGCGGATCAATCACCACGATCGGCTCAGACCATGTATCACACGCATCGTCACTGATTTCAACTGCAACGTAATTATCAGGTCCCTCGTCATTGCCGCCGCTGAAAAAGCACCGCCAAAAACGCCCACCATAAGTGCGTTCAATTCCAGGAATTCCTTGCCACAGCCTACTTTTTCGGAAATATGTTTCATCAGGTGTTGTATTAAGCGGAACAGGCTGGAGTGCCATGTCCTTCTCCCGCAATGTTTTTTCATTTGCTTCCAGTGATATCATGTCGTTACCTCATTTCACTATCTACTCTCGGACAACAAAAGTGCCCCGGCCGTGACTGGCAGTATATTCATCCGCGTCTGACCAGTAATCCTCACCGCAACTGACCCCGCCATCTACAAATATATTAATACCAGTAATAAACCTAGCCTCTTCCGACGCAAGAAACGCAGCAGTGAAACCAATATCAGTACCATCACCGCCGATCCGCAATGGAATTCGGGAGATTTCCTCTGTGTAATCCCGATCCGCATAGCCCTCTGGATACACGCACATGCATCCGGGAGAGATCGTCGAAATACGAATCCCATGCCGCCCGTACTCACGCGCCATGGACTGCGCCGCGCGATTAAGCCCCGCCTTCAGTCCTCCGTATATGGCATCCATCGGTGTGGGTGTTTTAGACCGGATGGAAGATGTAAACAGAATCGTACCGCGGATACCTCTATCCACCATGTACTTGGCTGCAGCATTTGCAATGAGCAGGCTCCCTCGGAAGTTGACTTCGTAAACATAGTCGATTTCCTCCGGGTGAATCAGCCGCATATACTTTTCGAGACCAACCCCTGCATTACACATTACAAGGGATATGGAAGGAAACGCCAGCAAAGCCTGCGTCATCAGTGTTTCTCCGATGGTACGTTCGCGCTGATCACAATCAAAAGTTACAACGCGAACCCCGAATTTCTCCCGTAATTGCTGTGCAACATGTGCAGCTTTGTCTGCTTCTCCGCAATGCGCCATGAAGATATCGTATCCTTTGCTTGCCAGTGCATAGCAAATCCCTTCGCCAACACCGCGGTTGCCTCCTGTAACAATTGCAGCTGTGTGGTTCATAATGGCAGTTCTCCTTTACACAACTCTTTTTACACGGCTTTTACCGGCTTGCCGGAAGCAGTCGATTGCCACAGCCAAAATGACGAGCGCACCCATTGCGACATCCTGCCAAAACTGGCTGACATTCAGCAGATTCAAACCATTACTGATAACGCCCATCAAAAGTGAGCCGACCAGTGTACCCCAGATGCTTCCAGAACCGCCATTCATGGATGTACCGCCAACAACGCCTGCCACAATGCAGCTGAGTTCTGCGCCATTGGCCATAGTGGAGTTTGTGAAGTTTAGACGTCCAGCGAGCATCATACCAGAAATCCCGCACAGGGCACCGGTTATGACGTATGCCAGCAGCTTCATTTTTTCAATTTCTACGCCGGACAGTCTTGCAGCTTTTTTTCGTTGCCGCCGATGCACTTTATTTTGATACCAAACGGTGTCTTTTCCATCAAGAACCATGCTGCAATGTATAAGGCGAGCAACACAAAAAATACCTCTGGGAAAAACGTTTGCAACCTTGCCCGCGGCAATCCAGCGCAGACCTTCTGGCATATTCAGCGAGTTTTTTGCGCCTGTAATAATAGCCGCCATACCACGAAAAATGTAGCTTGTACCAAGCGTTGCAACAAAGGGCGGCAGCTTAATTTGGGTGACGAGCAAGCCGTTGATCAAACCACAGAGTAAGGACACAGCAATCGCAATCAGAATCGCCGGCACGGGAGCCATACCATATTTATTCGTCAGCAGTCCCATGACACAGGCACTCAACGCCAAAATAGCACCCACAGAGAGATCTATCGCGCCAAGCATAAAGAGAATTGTCATGCCGATCGCCATCAAAGCTACGTATACAACCTGATTGGTAACAGTGAGCAGATTTCCAATTGTCAGAAAGTTTTCAGATAAAAACGACAGCACAATGCAGAGAATAATAAGTGCCAAAATCGTGCTGATTTGGGAACTGTATTTATTTGTAAATTTTAATCCCTGAGGCTTATTGTTCATGTTTCATTTCCTCTCTCTGTGTTGCTAATTTCATAATTTTTCCTGTGTTGCCTCGTTACGGAGTAGCTCGCCCGTCACCTTGCCTTCGTGCATCACCACGATGCGGTCACTCATACCAAGAACTTCAGGAAGATCCGAAGAAATCATTATGACACCAATGCCATCGGCCACCAGCTTATTGATGAGATTGTAAACTTCAACCTTTGCGCCAACATCGATACCACGGGTCGGTTCGTCAAAAATAACGAGTTTTGGATTGGCAACCAACCATTTTCCGAGGGAGATTTTTGTTGGTTTCCTCCAGACAGGTTTTCTGCATGTAAATCTAAATTCTCAGTATTTAAATGCAGTCTGCGGCTAATATCGTGGCAGATGGACTGAATTTTTGTTTTCTGAAAAATGCCGTACTTTGTGAAAGTATTTACTGCGGCAATCATCAAATTAGAATAGAGGGATGCAGAGGAAAAGGCCTTCTTCTTTCCGATCCTCCGGTACAAGCGAAATGCCAAGTCGAATCGCATCAGATGGTCTTTTGGGTGAGATCTCCTTTCCAAAGTAATAGATCGAGCCACCAGTCTTTTGCAGCGCGCCAAAGACAGTCTTTGCGACCTCTGTTCTTCCTGCCCCGACAAGTCCTGAGAAGCATAAAACCTCTCCCCTGTGCAAAGAAAAATTAACATTCTGAAAAAGATCTCCACACGACAAGTCTTTCACCCGCAGAATTTCTTCGCCGCGCTCAAAAATCTGCTTTGGGAACTGCTGATCCATAGGATGACCGACCATCATACGGATTATGTCATCAATCGTGATGTGCTCTTTGTGAATATCGTGACAGCCGATTAGCTTGCCATCACGCAAAACGGTCACACGATCACCAATTTGCATAATTTCATCCATACGATGTGAAATATAACAAATTGCTATTCCTTGCTGTTTTAAATTGCGAATTACGGTAAATAGTTTTTCAACCTCTACGTCAGTCAGCACAGCAGAAGGTTCATCAAAGATAATCACTTTGGAATCCATGCGAAGTGCCCTTGCAATTTCTACCATTTGCCGCTGTGCAACACTGAGCTCCTTAACAGGGATCGTGACATCGATATTTGCGCCAATCATCTCCAAGAGCTCTCTGCTGCGCTGAATCATCGTTTGCCGGTCCAAGATCTGAAAAGGTCCCGCCTTTTTCACGATTTGATTTACCATAAAAATGTTCTCATAAGCGCTTAGAGTTTCAACTAAGTTAAGCTCCTGATAGACAACGCTAATTCCCCTTTCCAAGGCCTCTAAGGGGCTGTTGACCGTTATCGTCTCCCCATTCAGTTTGATAACACCGGCGTTCGGAATATATGCGCCGGCAATAATCTTGATCAAAGTCGACTTTCCTGCGCCATTTTCTCCTATTAAGATGTGAACCTCGCCTTTGCGCAATGAAAAGTTTACATGATCCAGTACAGTCACGCCACCAAAAATTTTTGTGGCGCCATTGACCTCCAATGCAAGGTCATTGTGATTTGTGTATTGTTCCAATTTGGACATTCCTCCCGTGTTTTGCTACTGATCAGGCCCGCCAAGCTAGGCCAGCGGGTCTGATCAATGTGTATTTTTCTGACGGAAGCTGTTCCGTATCAGTTCATAAACCGCTCAAGGCCAGCACTCTTGATAAACTCTTCCACATTTTCAGCGGTGACGATAGAGCAGCCAAGAACTGTCTTTTCCTCGGCCTCTCCACCAGTCAGAACCGTGTTCACGGTCTGCATACCGACTTTTCCAAGTTCATACAGCGGCTGGCCAACTTCTGCCTGAAGCTTCCCCTCACGGATATTGGCCATAGAGGTGGGGGTGCCATCAAAGCCGCACACAATAACATTATCGGACAGTCCCGCAACTTCCAACGCAGACGCGGCCGCCAAAGCACCGCCATCCCACGCAGAAAACACGCCGACAATGCGGTTGCCATATTGAGTAATAGCATCTTCAACGCCAGCGAGTGCCGTAGTAGAATCCCAGTTCGCATAAATCTCATGGATTTCGATGTCAGAGCGCAAATTTGTAATGGTTTCTACAAAACCATCATGACGCTGCTGTGCATTCGTACGAGCCATATCACCGTTAATCATCAGAACAACACCCGCGTCAAGTTCTTTTGCCATCCATTCACCAGCAACTGCCGCCGCAGCATAAGAATCAACAGTGATGTTCCACAGATTTCCCGCATTCGTCGGGTTGTCGATCTCGACGCACTTGATTCCTTCTTCCTGCGCCTTGTGAACCGTAGCTGCATACGACTCGTCTGCGCCGCCGTAAATGATAGCATCGACTTTCTGCTGAATGAACGTATCAACTGCAAGAGCAAAAGTCCCTTCATAATCGCTTGGATCAAGGTAGAGTTTGGAAATCTCAATATTAAGTTCCTTTGCGGTATCTTCAATCGCAGCCGCAGTTACCTGCCAGCCTTCATTCGTTGCCTCCGGGCAAACGAAACCTACCTTGAACGCTTTTTGCTCATCTTTTACAGTGTTGTTGGCTTCATCAGTGCTACCGACATCACTTTCCGCACTGGGGTTATCAGTAATGTTGTTGTTTGATTTTTTACTACAGGCAGTCAGACTGATCAGGGTAGCAATGACCATAAGCAGTGCAAGGATTTTTTGTTTTCATAAAAAATTTTCCTTTCATTTTTTAACCGATTGCGCAATCGATTAAATCTATGTCTATATTCTAATCGACATACTCCTAATTGTAAATCGACAGAATAGTAAAATATTCATTGGTTTTTTTGTGCAATCAGCTGAATTATTTGCATTATATAAAATCGATTACTTTTCTCGTGACATTTACTTTATTGTATGGTATATTATATTCTTAGGTTTGTATTTCCTCTTAAAATCATTTTTTATTAAGAAAGGCGACCGCTCATTTACATTCTTTCATCCTAGTTTTCGCGGATACATGACGCTCGAATGGTCGATTTATATGGGTAGCATAACCATTCAAGATGTTGCACGTTATGCACATGTTTCATCTGCAACCGTTTCGCACGTTTTTAATAAAACGCGATACGTGTCACCAGAGAAGGTCGCGCGTGTCATGGAGGCCGCAAAAGAACTTAATTATATACCAAACACTTATGCAAAGAGCTTTCGCACGGGAAAGAAAAATATAATTGGTTTCATTGTACCCGATATATCCAATCGTTTTTTGCAACAATCATTGAAGCGGTGGAATCCACACTTTCTCAGCACAATTATCGGTTGATTATTGCCAATACAAAAGAACTGGAAAGCCGTGAACTAGCGCATCTCTCCTACTTTTCTTCTGGCGTTGTAGACGGCGTGCTTATCGCATCCACATTAGATCGGTATGAAAACATTGTAGGTTTTCTTTCCCCAATCTTCCGGTACTTTTCATCGATCGAAAATTTGACAATATGCCCGCCTGCTCTGCTACCATCGCCAACGCCGAACCAATTTACCAGGCTACAAAAAGAGTTGATCCCAGCGGGCCACACGCGGGTCGGCTATATTGCCGGAATCCCGTTGGTCGGTGGTGACACAAATGCTGGAGCAGTGTGCATATAGTGTTTCCAGTCCGCCGCCGTGGTCGATTTGGATGTAGTAGCCGTAGCTGCCGCCCCAACTGTCAAGACCATTGGCAACGGTGACGATGCCGTCTGCGGCGGCGAGGATCGGCGTACCCTCGGCACAGGCAATGTCGGTGCCAGTGTGGGAACTGACCTCGCCGGTGATGGGGTCTACGCGGTGACCGAACTGCGAGGTAATCGTACCCGCAACCGGCAGCGGCCACTGCAGGGTGCCTGTGGGGGTGCGGGTGCTGTCCGGGTTCATAAGTTCTCCACCGCCCTGTGCAAAACCGCCGAGCAATTCTGCCCACAGTTCTTCATACTGCGGGTCCTTCAGGAGTTGCAAATAGTTGTTCTGGCGGGCGGTAAAATGGTAGTCTACCGCCATCTCGTCGGGCGTT
>VOFE01000460.1_pt1 | contig 12001 bp, 22 predicted proteins | sample 5384071 | NCBI WGS metagenome assembly VOFE01 (sample SAMN12384724, study PRJNA508395) | human gut metagenome | isolation source: healthy gut D | host: Homo sapiens
AAATATTTCCTCCTCCGCACCAGAAATATCCCCTGGTAATCCTGCTGTGCATTGCTCTCCATTTCAGACAGTGTCTGTCCCTCCTCCAGACGGTGCCACATTCCAGCGCCTCCTGCAAAACCATATTTCCTGCCACACGCGCATGTATGTCGAATACCCCTGTGATCAGGGACGCTATAAACAAAAAAACAGCGCGGACATCACAAGCGCGGCCTCTACCGTAAAGCTGGCATCCAGTCTTCCTCCGTCTCTTTTTCTTTCCAATCTCCCTATACTCTGTCACGCTTTTTTGCCATCGGTGATACCTCCCAAATTTACTATATTCCAATCATTTTCCTGTACTTACGAACAACAGCCAGAACCAGGCCGGTATAATGAATGGTAAAAACGGCAGGCGCATTTTTCCTGCATTAATACCATGAATAAATCCCCCATGCTGCCATCCCCAGACTGCACGTCCCACAGAAAAAAGGCCGCATAGAAAAGCACTATAGTTCCGTAAGAGCCAAGATAACAGGCTGACACAATAAAAAACAGCCGTCGCCCGCCCTGCCGCCCCTCCGGTACAGATTGTCACAAGAAGCAGAAATATCCCAGGCAAAAAGGCAGCTAACACTCCGGAATATTCCTGCCATGCCCCGGTCAACAGCCCCAGCGCTCCGGTTATTCCAAACAAGACAAGCAGCCATATCGGTATTTTTGCCGTCCTGAGATCGTACCAGGCTGATAAGAGTAAGAAAATACTATATACCAGTTCCATTCTTTATCCCCCTTTATTTGTAACAGCCATACATTTCACAGAGGGGAGTGTGCTCCGCAGACTTTATCTTCGCCTGCAGCCCCACACCACGACAATCTTCCCCGGAACGAAAGACTCCATATACACAACCACCCACCCGTCCGCTGGCCTGCAGCGGGTATGAAAAGTACCACAATAAGAGCATGCTCCCAGATGCTCCACCTCAGACAACGGTACTTTCTTCACATAATATGCGATGGAGGTACAGTCCGGTCTGCTGTGAAAATATTTACCATTTGGCATAATGTACACGGTCGTTCCGCTCACTGCCGCGCTTCCACAGATACTGCAGGGCTTGTAATGGCTTTGGCTGCTGCTGAGTTTATCTTTTACCGTGTCATAATCTAATGACGAAATATCGTTAGATATGTAGTGGCAATCCGGTGACAAATGATATCTGGTTCCTGTCCTTCCGATAAAAACCATTCTTTCTGGATTTGTCTGCCTCCTGCTCCCCCCTGTGAATTGCGTCCCCCTCGCTCCCTGATCCATCCTCGTTTAAAAGCTTACGGAAGCCGCCGGCACACTGTCCAGGACAAACACCCGAAACGGCAGCATAAGTCTGTATTTCGCCCGGAGATTAATCTCCTCCCCGTTTTTCGTAATTTCCGTACCTGAAAGATCCAGGCCGCTGATTCTTCCCGGCCCGGCCGCTTCCCTGATTTTCACCTCCAGAAATGCCCGTACCGCCTTCGGCAAAAAGCTCTGCCGTCACAAGTGAATCCGTTCCATCCGTATCACGGAGTTCTTCTCCTTCTGTCCGTCTGTAAAATATGTACGCATACTGGCTCAGCTCTCTGGCCGTCGTTTCCAGCACTGTTTGTATTTTCCTCTGTGTATCCAGCATTTCCATCGGCATTGCCAGAATTATAACGGCAAATATAAATACCGTCAGGCTCAATGATGCTTCAAGCGTCAGGCTGGCCTCTAATAATCCCTTCTTGTTTTCACCTCTGCCCAGCCCAATTTCCCCCTTCCCAATAATAAAAATTTATTTGTATATTCTTCCTCCCGGCTATTGCTGCAGAATAAAGTAAAACTCCGCCCGGGACAGGATACAACACCCTTATTCAGAATCAGGCTGAATCTATCTTAAATTTATAAGAAAAATTTTGTTTGAAAATCTATATTTTTGCATTTGAAATAGATATAATTGGAGACTTGCGATGTACTTGAGAGGCACATTTTAACTTCCTGTTTTTTCTGAATAAGGGCATTTATTTCTGCCCTGACGTACGGCAACTACCTGTTCCTGCTTAATAAGCTTTAACTGCTTTTTTTAGAAATTGGTATCACTGTTCCCCGGCCTTGTATTCCGCCTCCAGCCTGTATGCGCATTTTCTCATAAGGAACGATGGCTGGCTGGTTCTTATGTTTTTCTGAATCATATCCATCATTCGGTACTCCTTTTTCCGGAAGACCGGAAAGCCAAAACAACAGTTTCAGATAGGACTGGTAATCCAGCTCCTTCCCCTTCATTCCCGGATGCTCCAAGCTCCCTAAACAGCCCTGTTCCTGATTCTGCCAAACCCGTCAGGGATACCCTCCACTCTCTTCCCTGCTTCAGAAACGGTGTACCTTTCCTCCTTCCAAAAGTGCTTTCACATCTTCAACCGACTCGCCAGGGCCCATACCGTCAGGATAAAAAAGTAGTCACCGACACCAGGGCGCAATGCCCGAAGCTCCTGTTATTGCAGCCGCCAAAGTTCCGCCTCCCGGCGTTTTTCCGGATCATAAGCAGTGACATCAGGTTCATGGCCTCCCTGATTGCTATGTGATTTGATTCACTGTATTTTCAGGTTCTCCCTGTCTGAAGCGGAACCGACAGGGAGATACTCCCTGTTCATATTTGACGTGACGTTCTTCTTCCGACAGGAAGTTCGTATAAAAACCGGCGGCGTATTCATGAGTAATGCGGTTTCCGGCAGAAAATTGCCCGCCCCTCCATTATATCGGTAAATCCCGGCATTTCCGTAACAGACATTTCTGTAACAGAGGGAAACGCCTTATCAATTCTGTCCGGCGAAACTTTTTTCCCTTCCGGCACGACTATGGACAACAGAATCGCTTCCGGCCAGGCGGCTTAATGCTTCAAGAACCTTCGCTTTTTTCTGTCCTTTTTCCTGTCCGGCAACCGTGAGTCGTACGTAAACTTTCCTGTAACTGACAGCACCCTCCTCCACAGGCGCTTTTCGTCCAGCTCGTCATCCTCGTCGTCCGGTTCCCATGAATCAATATACTCCTGTACTTCCACTGACTGCCGGATCGCATCCTCAACGACCGCCTTATTCTGTTCTGCTGTTACTTCTGTCTGCTTTACCTCCCCTATGCCGGCTGCCTTCTTTATCTGTATAGGAGCGGTAGCCTCCATCTCTCCGAGAGCAGCTCCCAGTTTGGGGGCTTCAAATCCCCCTGTTTCTTTGCCGCACCGGATTCCGCCATCCGGATCTCCCTGCTCAGTTCCTCCGCTTTCTCTTCATATTCCCAGACCAGCAGAGGAATCCGCTCCAGTTCCTTCTTCAATTTTTCTGCTGTTTTTATAAATCCCTGTGCCGTTGCCGTTACTCAGCTGCCGGTCCCCGGCCTCCAAGTAATTTTTTTCTGCCGTTCCAGGCTTTCACCAATATTCTCGATGCTTTCTTCCAGCTTCAGAAGCTGTCTTCCGCATTCCTGGTATTGTTCCGCAATGGCGCCAAAGCTTTCCTTTACCCTGTCCATCGTTTCCTTTAAAATACCGGCATCATATTCCACATTCCAAATCCCTTTTTTCATATAGTCCAGGATTTCTTTTCAAACCACCGGCCGCCGCCGTCCGTAATCAAAACAGGAGATGAAACAGTCAGATTCCTGTTGTGACCAGATAAAACGGGGCATCTCTGAAATAACTGTCCAGATAAGGCTTCCATCTCCGCAGCCAGTCCGCTCTCATCAAATTCCAGCGCAAATATTCTATACTGTTCCCATACATCCTGGTGATATTTACTCATCAGGGGAATCCAGCGAGGAATCGAGAGCCATCTGCATATACCACCCGCTTCCGGCTGTTCTGACGGGATTCAAAGAGGCCTCCCATGAGGGCGCAGATGCAGGTTAGAATCAGGCTTAAAAAACTGTAATACTTGCATCCGCTTCACCCATCAGATTTTTCCGCATCACCTTCCTCCTAATAGACTTCCTTCGATTTACTGTTAATTTGCTTGAAAATGTTATTTAACAGCGTATTAATCTGTGACTTGAAAATCAACACTAATCCAATTACCACGACGAGTATAAGCACGATTTCGATAACTGTAACCCCCTCCTCATCGTTCCAAAATGCGATAATTTCCTTTTTTAACCACATACAGTCTCCTTTCTCAATTCAGATTCCAAAGGCCAAAGGCCGGAACCGTTATCATTACCATAACAATCAGCAGCATCATGAATAAAGGCAGCAAGAGCTTTGTCGAGGCTTCCTCACCGAGACGTCTGGCCAGGTTCTTGCGCTGTTCAAAGGCGGCTTCCATCTCAGCCTCCAGTACCGAGTCAGGCTTTTGAACCATTCTTTACGTTCTGTTCCAATATTCCCAGCAAGTTTCTGTAAGGAAGAACCCTGCACCTGTTACCAAACTCCGGAGTATGCCTGAATCTCCGGCACTCCCCTCTGCATCAGATAATAGGCTGCCGCCATCTCTTCATGCCGCATCGTTTCCCGGCTTTTTCCTCTGTCCGGCGGTAATCCTTCACGATCTTTGCCCCGCTTTCCTGACCGGCAGTCCGGCGCCCAGAAAGACTACCAGTCTTGACAATATCTCTGAATAGTCCATCATCATCTGACATTCCCGCTTTTCTTTGCCTCCTGTTCCCTCTGCCTGTCTTTAAGCGGCAGAAGAATTGCCGCCGGATCCCAACAGAGGGAACATCAGGCTGCTGCGCCCCGGTCTGCGCTGTAAGTAAGTGTTTTTCCCTTCAAATTCTTCCGGTAAGATGAACACCTCCGAATACTTCTGTTCCTCCTCCTTTTTCATGAGAAAGTTCTAAAAGCCGCAAGTTCTTTTCCTCCTGCGTCCTGCCCGGCGGGAAGAACGTTTACCGGTATATATAATCCTCTGCATATTCTCCTGCTTTTAATGTGGCAGTCAGAAATGTCTCTCTGCCGCTCTCGGACATCCGCTGTTAAATACTTCTCCCGAAGCGCTGATCAGCTCCGTGTCATCAGGCTGCCACCGGACCGATATCCCGTACTTGTCAAGCCAGGTGACAAGCTCCAGCCTGCTCTGCACCTGTTCCAGCGATTCATTACCGCCTGCAATTTGAGCGGATAATTCTTCTGCCGCCATATGAATTTGCATCTGCCGCCTCCTCCCTTTGTATATCGGCGTTCGCCAATCCTGACAGACAAAGGCACTTTTTTGGCAAGCAGCCCTTCCACGAGAATCTCCTGCTGTGTTTCGCCCTGACCATATGTATTCCTTTCGAGCCCATTCCCTTTTGTCAGGACTGTGTCCTGTTTTTCCACAAAGGTAACGGCCAGCGCCAGAATTATCCCCAAACTCACACAGATAACCTGTCTTTTTTGTCCAGTTTCAAGAAACCACCTCATCCCATATTCTCTCCTTTTTGCATTTACTCTTTTCACTATAAATTTTTTCTGTTTCATCTTTCTGTGTTTTCATCCTCTTTTTACAATTCAATATCCAGTATTTTAAACGAAAGGAAACACGATGCACAATAAATCAAAAGACACCCTGTCATAACCACTCTTCCGGCAGCCGTGCCGTACATCTGCCAGGAAAAACCGGAGATGAAAATTCAATATAAATGACAATACAGTATGGCACCAGATTCATAATCTTCTGTTCAAACTGCTTTTCAGCCGTCATCGTCAAAATTTCCTCCCTGACCTGAAGTCTGTCACTAATCACATGAACCGTATGATTGACTACCGATACCAGTTCACCTCTGCTCCGCTTTGAAACAGCAAAGATATCGGAAAAATTTTGATTTCCTCCAGCCCGCTTCTGTCCGCAAACTCTGCCAGCAGCGTCTCCACCCGTCCTGTTCATCCTCAGCTGATGGGCTATATAGGAAAATTCCTTTGTTATCATTCCTCCCGGCCGTAAAGCTCCTCCAGCTGCGAAGACTGCCTGCAAAAGCATTCTCAACCGAATACCCCGCCCCAAGCGATGAAGACAAAATCAGCACCGCTTCCTCCAAACTGACGCCTCAGTTCCTCCTGCCTCTGCAATGCAAGTTCTTTTTCTTTGCCAGAGGATGCAGAAACCACGGAAGGAACAGCAGAAATGCCGTAAAGCTCCGGTAGAACACGTATGCCGTGGCTGCACAGAACATGGCTCCCTCCCCCAGATACAAAAGCCACTCCCCTTCCTGAAGGCGGTATCTGCCGTAATCCTCCTGTCCTGTATGCCACGATCCTGTTCAGCTCTCAAACCACTCCTGCCCGCAGCTTTTCCCTGTTTCGAAGTTCCGACCTTTTCCAAAGATCCTTCGACCCATTGTCTGTCTCTTGCCTGCTTCTCACGGAAGGTAAAAGCGGCTCCAGCCTGTCCTCTCCGTTCTCACATCCAATCACCTCCGCTATCTCAAGTACCTTTCTGCTCTTATCCCGCATTCTGCCCAAATGCACCATTAATTCCAGCGCCGATGCAATCTGGTTTCCCTAACGGCTGCCAGCGGCAGGTCCGCCGCCATCAGCACCATCGTCTCAAGGCGTGTTACCATATCCCTCGGACTGTTGCCGTGCCCGGTGGAAACGGGAACCGTCATGGCCTGTATTCATGGCCTGAGCATCTCCAGGGCCTCCCGCCCCTCTTACCTCCCCACCAGAATCCGGTCCGGTCTCATTCTGAGACTCGCCCTGATTAAATCCCGCATGGATATCTCCTGCTGCCGTCCCGGTTTTCGACTCTCGTCTCCAACCGCACCAGATTAGGTACATGACGGATCTGGAGCTCGGCCGAATCCTCAATCGTGATGACCCCTCATCCTCCGGAATAAATTCAGACAAAGCATTTAAAAATGTCGTTTTTCCCGGAACCCGTGCCGCCGCTGACAAAAATGTTATACCCGGCCCTGACGGCCGTTCTCAGAAAACCCGCAGCCTCCCTGCTGATACTTCCCAGCCGTATCAGCTTGTCCATCGTAACAGGCTCCGGAAATTTTCTGATTGTCAGAACAGGCCCGTCGACAGCCACGGGGGCCAGAACCACATGTACTCTGGAACCGTCCTCCAGCCTGGCGTCCGCAATCGGGGATGACAGATTGACGGTCCTGTTTACCCGGCTCACAATCTGCTGAATCAAATCTTCAAGCTGCTCTGCCCGAATCAAAGCTTTGTCCCATCGGCTTAACCGCCCCTTCTTTTCAATAAATATATGATCTTTTCCATTTACCATGATTTCAGTTATATCAGGATCGTCCACCAGCTCCTGCAGGATGTCCAGACGCCTGAAGGAGTCAAACAATTCTTTTTTCAGCCGGAGCCTGGACTTGAGCGGCAGGTAGGACCGCTCCGCCTCACCGGCCACCGCAGCGTCAATCATCTCTGAAGCTCTTCATCCTCGAGCTGCATCCGCCCTTCCAGCTCTCTCAGAAGCCCTGCTTTCAGCCTGTCTTTTCTCTCCTTTTCTTCCGCCAGGGCCGGTATCCCGTTTATGGCCTTCTACCTCCCCTCAGAAGCTGTCTCATAATCCCCCAGCTCTCCCCCACAAGAGCTGCTCAAGATAATTCTCCCTTCTCCCAAAGCTGCTGTGATATGGCAGCTTCAGCTTCTTAATTTTCTCCCTCAGCGCCCGTTTCCCGAAACATCGAGATACCGTTCGAATTCTTCAAGCTTCGCCAGTGAAACGCTGTCCTCCTTTACCGGCATATAAATTACGGAACAGAGTTTCATCAGCCCATAAACAAATTTCCCATGGCTGCCGATATCCAGAATTACGTTTTCATATCCGCCCTCACCGGCTATCGTTTCAATCAGACCTTCCACCTGCCCCGCATCCGTATCCGCCAAATCCTCCGGGTAACGGACAGGCGGCACATAATCAAGGGCATCCAGGGAATGCACGACGCTGTTCAGGGCGCAGCAGGTTATAATTGCCCTGACTGAAAAAAGTACAGAAGATCCGCTAAATCCTCTTTATATTCCGTCTTCGTAAGTATCGAAAGGCCGGAACACTCCTCCAGATTCAGGTAAAGGGTACGGCTTTCCTGTGCGAGCAGCTGTCCCATTGTGATTGCCAGTGACGTTTTAAGGCATCTGCCTACCGGTGAATAGACTCCCAGTATCTTTGCCGCCGCCCGCATGGCGGTGCCGGAACCGCCTCCGCCGACTTCTCACAGTAGCAGGCCATCACTTCACGAATGATATTACCGCTGGACTGGGTACTTATAGATGCTCGGATACTCCATATCAGCCTGTAAAGTCTCTCCGTCCGCCAGGCACATCACTTTACCCGCCCCCAGTTCCTCCGCCTCCTCCCGGCTGACCGCGCTGCTGATCAGCAGCAGCTCCATTCAGGATTCTCCTTTGCAAATTTCTTTAACTTGTCAAAGGAGGAAATGCAAGCACGTCGAACGGAATCTTCTCCGTCTGGTTCACCCATCCGCAAATCTGGCCGCATAGAGCGGATCGACATCGTATATCGCCATGATATGTCTCATAAAGCACCTCCGTATATTGCCAGCCAGAGACAAAAACCGCCCCACAAAAAAGGAACCAGGCGAAATTTCATCCCATCCGGCCCTCCTGGCGGGTAATAAGGAAGAATCTGCTCCGACTGAAACAAATGTTTAATATAATTCAGGAAATATTTGATACGTTCTGCAAGAATATGCTGCTTCAGCATATAGAATAAAGACCACACGGCCGCAGCCGCCAGACCATAGAAAATAATCTCAACCCCTCTGTCCATCCCCATATATCCGGCAATGACAGCCATCACTTTGATATCTCCGGCTCCCATCATCCTGAACAGAAAAAGGAAAAAAATAATTACTGTAAAAAAGTACGGATAAAAAACAAGGCTATGACGGTAAAAACTGCTCCGCTCCCGTCCCCTGGCGACGGCCCCGGATAAAACCGGCTATGCCGAAAGCCGCCGTGCCGAAAAGTATCAGAACATTGGGCACTCTTCCTTTTCTAAAATCGCGAAGAGAGCCGAGCCCTGTCAAAAAGGACAGCAAAAAGAATTTTTCCAACAACCTCCCTTTCCTAAATTGAATCATTCCGGTTACAGGCATAATTAAATAAGCAGAGCAAACTGCAAAAACGCACCAAAACACCTCGCGGAATACAACCTGTGAACAGTAACTTGACGGCAACTGAATAATACAGCTGGAAAATAAACGAATAATAAAACCAGATTCATGAATCAAGAAATAAGATAAATCGAACTGTGATACAGTTAGAATGTTTCTTTATTATGAACATTTTCTCCTGAAAAGTCAACTCCCTTTTTTCAAAAATTTTCACCAAAAAGACGCTTATTTTTTATTCATTTATTCCCCGTTCCCTGCTGTCTTTACATTGACTGAAAACAGCAAAAATGATAAAATAATAATAGTTTAAATTTTTAAACCAAAGGAGGGAGAACGGTTGCCTGACATCTCTGAACTGAAAAATTTATTTCACGAATGTATGCCCCTTCATTGCACTAGGCGATGAAATCAGGCTGTCCATCATCGAATCTTTGACCGATGCAGCCTACCGGACATGCGACGGTGATTTTTCATCTGAAAATCTCAGCCGGCACGGTTTAAATGTACGGGAAATCACCGATAAACAAACCTGTCCCGGCCCGCAGTCTCCCACCAGCTGAAATTATTAAAAGACGCCGGACTCATCTCCATCCGCCGTGAAGGCACCTGCAATTACTACTCCCTGACCATCGGCCAGAGCACCCGGCAGCTTACCAGGCTGGGCACCGAGCTCCAGTCATTCCTGGGCATGGATACAAAAAAAGCCGGGGAACCGTACTCCGGCGCTTTAAATAACCGTAACGGTTCAGACGGCATGAACAGTTATGAATAACCGAACGGTTATGCATAATCTTACCATTCCTGTATATACTAATCACAGCATCCATAAACTGCACATAGAAAGCGCAACAGTTCGGACAGTATGAACGGTTACGGAAAAGCGCAATATTGTGATTACAATTTACAGGAGTGAAAACCATGAAATCTACAAGGCATACAAAACGCGGCATACAGGCCCGCAGGCTGGATCCGGAACTTCTGGAAGAGCTTAAAGGCCATGGGAACCATCGACACCGCCATTAACCGTTTTGAACAGGTCGTGGATCCCACATTGATCGACTGTTATATTTATGAATTAAAAGCTGCGCAGCTGCGCTATCAATTCCTTCTCCGGAGCATTAAAGAGCAGGGAGACAAATTACAGTTTGAACTGATTTATACGCATAGCGCGTGCTGCCGGGGAGGACAAGCATGGCACATAATAATAAAACCTGGTATGAAAAGGCCGTCTTTTTATCACATGTACCCTCTGGGTATGACCGGCGCGCCGAAACAGAATATTGAGACAGAGGCCGAAAGCCGTTTCGGGGAACTGAACCTGTGGATTCCCCATGTCAAAAGCCTGAACTGCAGCGCCGTTTACATCGGCCCGCTGTTTGAGTCCTCGACTCACGGCTACGATACAAGGGATTATAAGCTGGTGGGACCGGCGTCTGGGAACAAACGATGATTTCAGAACTTTTGTCAGACTCTGCCATGAACAGGAAATCCGTGTTGTCGTTGACGGGGTATTTAACCATACCGGACGTGATTTCTTCGCTTTCCGTGACATTTGTGAGAACCGGGAATCTTCACCGTACCGGAACTGGTACAGAGGCGTCGATTTTGGCCGGAACAGCCCGATGGGAGATCCCTTCGGCTATGAGTCATGGCACGGCATCTGGGAGCTTCCCTGCCTGAACTTATATAATCAGGAGGTTAAGAACTATCTTCTGGATACGGTCCGGTTCTGGGTCCGGGAGTTTGATATCGACGGGATCCGTCTGGACTGCGCCAATGTTCTCGATTTCCAGTTTATGAAAGAGCTGAGACGGCTCACAGACACGGTGAAGCCTGCTTTCTGGCTGATGGGGAGGTTATTCACGGTGAGTATTCCCGCTGGGTGAATGATGAGATGCTCCATTCCGTGACAAATTATGAGATGCACAAGAGCATCTACTCCGCCCATAATGATCACAACTATTTTGAGCTGGCCCCACAATGTCCGCAGGCTGGAAGCCGTAGGAAAAAGCTCTATACCTTTGCCGATAATCACGACGAGGACAGAATTGCCAGCAAACTGCTTAATAAATCACACCTGAAGCCCCTATATGCGCTCCTGTTTTCACTTCCCGGGATCCCCTCCCTTTACTATGGCGGAGAATGGGATTAGAAGGGCGCAGAACGCCGCATTCCGACGATGAACTGCGGCCTGCAATCGATATTGCTTCGTCCGGCAGCCGTTTTCTGCGGACTGACTGAGTTTATCAGCCGTCTGGGCCGGATTCATCTGGAAGAACCGGCGCTTCACGGAGGAGAATACAAAGAGCTGCTTCTGACCAACCGCCAGTATGCCTTTGCCCGTCTGTCCGGGGCGGGGGATATTATCACTGCAGCCAATAACGACGATAATCCTGCTGTAATCAGCGTACCATTCAATACCTGCATGAACGAATGCACCGATCTGTTGTCCGGCCGGACATTTTAAAGTATGTGACGGCAGGGTTCAAATAGAATTAGAGGGTAACGATGCAGTTATCCTCAGAATAACGGAGGGTTAACATTATGACGGGAAGTAAAAAACACCGGCAGTACCACCAGGAAATCACCTGCTGCCAAATCAAAGATGTCCGGTCTTGGAGTGATCGGCGAATTGACCGCTATTATTACGGTGAAGGACGCCATTACAAAATCTTTGAAAAGCTGGGAGCCCATCCGTTTACATATCAGGGGAAAGACGGATATTACTTTGCCGTATGGGCGCCTCATGCAGTATCAGTCAGTGTCGTCGGAGATTTTAACGGATGGAATCCCGACCTGAATCCGATGATGCCGGTTAAAGACAGCGGCATTTATGAAGCTTTTTTGTACCAGGCCTGGCATCCGGGCAGCTTTACAAGTATGCCATCACAACCGGAAGCGGAAAGATTCTCTTTAAAGCAGATCCCTATGCTTTCACCGATATCA
>VOFE01000529.1_pt1 | contig 12001 bp, 14 predicted proteins | sample 5384071 | NCBI WGS metagenome assembly VOFE01 (sample SAMN12384724, study PRJNA508395) | human gut metagenome | isolation source: healthy gut D | host: Homo sapiens
CATCAACGACACCCATCCCGCCCTCGGCATTGCGGAGACCATGCGCATCCTGCTGGATGAGTGCGGCTTCTCGTGGGAGCGTGCGTGGGAGATTACCAAGGCCACCTTTGCCTACACCAACCACACGGTGATGAGCGAGGCCCTGGAGACCTGGGACGAAAACCTGGTGCGCACGCTGCTGCCGCGTATTTACCAGATCATCTGTGAAATCAACCGCCGCTTTGTGGAGGACCTGCGCCGGATCGGCACGCCGGAGGACAAGGTGGAGCGGATGGCCATTATCTCCGGTGGAAAGGTGAAGATGGCAAACCTGTCCGTCCACGGCAGCCACAGCGTCAACGGTGTCTCCTCACTGCACAGCCAGATTCTTAAGGACACGGTGTTCCACGATTTCTACACCCTGAACCCGGACAAGTTCACCAACGTGACCAACGGCATCGCCTCACCGCCGGTGGCTGCAGGCGGGCAACCCGGGGCTGTACAACCTGATGTGCAGGCTGTCCGGCGGCGACGTCAGCAAGGACGCCATGCTGCTGGAAAAGGGCCTGAAGTACCAGGATGATCGGGCCGTACTGGACGAGGTGCGCGCCATCAAGCGGGATAACAAGCTGCGCTTCAACAAATTCGTAAAGGACACCACCGAGCAGGAGCTGAATCCCGACTCCATCTACGATGTGCAGGTCAAGCGTCTGCACGAGTACAAGCGCCAGCACCTGAACGCCCTGCACATCCTGAGCCTGTATAACTACATCAAGGAAAACCCCAACGCCCCTTTCACCCCGCGCACCTTTATTTTCGCGGCGAAGGCGGCGCCCGGCTACTACATTGCAAAGCAGATTATCCGCCTCATCTGGTCCATTGCCAAGCTGATTGACAGCGACCCCGCCATGAAGGGCAAGCTGAAGGTCATCTATCTTGAGGATTACCGGGTGACCCTGTCCGAAATCCTCATGCCTGCCGCCGACATCAGCGAAACGCGGGCCCTCCTGACAGTGGAGAAAAACGTGTACGCGCCCGATGAAATCATCCGCGTCACGGTAACGGGAGCCGATTCCCAGGACTGGGTAGGAATTTATGCCGAAAGGGCGGAGCCTGGGAGCGTAAACGCCATCACCTGGCAGTATGTCAACGGCACTTCCCCGGTCCTTTCACCGCTTCCTCCCTGCAGGGAGCGGGGGAATATGGGGTTTTCCTGTGCGACAACGGCGGATATTTGGTCCTGGCCAAGAAGACGATCCGCGTCCTGAGCGATGATCGGACCGACTATGGCGTCCGCTCGGCGGCCTATACGTCGTCGAAGGAAAAGGGAGTGGGGGAAAGCCTCCGTCACCATCCAGCCCTCCTCTGAAAAAGAGCTGCACTATTTCCTCTATTGGAGTGCGGACGGCCAACGGCTGGAGGACTATGAGCCGTTGGCCCAGGTGGCCCACAGCGGGAGGAGCCCTTTGAGATCCGGCTGAATGACTGCCTGTTTTATGCCTGCGGAGGCGGACGGCGTCGAGGTGGCGGTGAAGGAGGGGCTGTCCACTTCGTATTTTGCCGGGGCGGACGATACCCTGAAGGCGCTTAAGCGGGTCCTCCCTGCGCTACCGTTTCCAGGTGATCTCGGATATGCATATTATCAGCGGCGAGGACAGACCGCAGCATGTTTCTCATTTGAAAGCGGCGCTTCTGGATATCCAGAAGCTTTCTCCCGACAGCATCGGGATTTTCACCGTGGGGGACAACACGGACCGTGGAAAGGAAGAAAACTATATCTGCCTCCGGGAAACCGTCGACAGCGTTATGGATGAAAATTCCCCGCCGATTTATTACGCCCTCGGCAACCACGATTTGGTGTATGGCGGAGGCAGCTATGAAGAGCAGGTGGCGCTTTTCAAACAATATACCGGTATGCCGTCTGCCTACTATTCCGTCGATCTGGCGGGGACAAAATTCATCGTGCTCGGCTCCGAAAGCCTGGTGGGGGAGGGAACCATCGGTGAAAAGCAGCTGGATTGGCTGCGGCAGGAGCTGGCGGCGGCGGGGAAAAACCAGCCGGTTTTCCTTTTCCTGCACCAGCCCCTTATCGACACGGTATCCGGCTCCCTGTATTCCCAGGATCCCGAAACGCAGACGTGGTACGGCATCGATACGGGCGATATCCTACGGGCGATCCTGAAGGAGTATCCCAACGCCGTGCTGTTCACGGGTCATACGCATTGGACGCTGGAAAGTTCCGGCAGCCCATCCTGTTTGGCGGCGGCGCTGACGCCAGCTTTGTCAACACCGCGGCAGTGGGGTATCTGTGGGACGACAATAACGACAGCGCCCCGGGGTCGGAAGGCTATTTTATCGAGGTGTATGACGATTACATTCTGCTCCGGGGACGGGAGTTTGTCGATGGGAAGTGGTGCGCGGCGGCGCAGTTCCTCTTTCCCCTCCTGACCCAGGCATAGGCTGAGGGACGCTTCACTGAAAAAGGGACTCGTTTCCCAGGAAGAAATCAACAGCGGGGACCGGCGAAATTTTCGCCGGTCCCCGCTGTCAGCGCCGTATCTCTTTTATCCGTCATAGACGAACGACGCTCAGGGAAGGCCGCAGATGGAAAAGGGTTCCGCCCGACCCGCTACAGGGCCTCGATCAGCCGGCTCACTTCCCGCAGGCCGTCGGCAATCTCCTCCCGGGAAAAGTCGCAGGCTTCCAGCTCCTCATCGCTGAAGGCGCTCAGCTCCCCGATAGAAATCCAGCGCTGTCTGGCCGTAAACGGGCAGGGGAGAGGCTTCCAGCGTCTCAAACAGCAGGTTTTCCGCCTCGTTGATTTTGCGCTCGTGCAGCAGCTTTTTCAGCCGGTAGGCCAGCACGTCGGCGCCGGACAGGCTGCCGTCCTCGTCCAGGTGGATCTCCTCGCTCTCCATTTCCCGGGAAAAGATCACCTTGGCCAGCATCCGGGACAGCCCCTCGATCTGCCGCATGATATAGTCGTCCGCGATCATTTCAGCACCTCCTCGTGCAGGGGAATAGAAAATAACGGACCCAGGGTCTTTATGTTGCAGGTAGAGGGAGAATTCGAAAGAATTCTCCCACCCCAGGGCTGCATAACATAGTGTCAGCTGCTGTTCAGGCCCTGGGGCGCTTGGTCTGGAGAAATCGGCTGTCGATCGGAACGGTCTCCTGCAGCTTCGCTGCACCGGTGGAGTTCCCTCGACATTCATGATAAAATGAAGGTCGGGAGAAATGCGGAAGCATTTCTCGAGAACGCCGCCGGTATGCGTTGGTACAGAACTCTGTTAGGCGGCATTTATAGTATACTGAAGGTCGGGAGAAATGCGGAAGCATTTCTCGAGAACGCCGCCGGTATGCGTTGGTACAGAACCCTATTAGGCGGCATTTATAGTATACTGAAGGTCGGGAGAAATGCGGAAGCATTTCTCGAGAACGCCGCCGGTATGCGTTGGTACAGAACCCTATTAGGCGGCGTTCATGGTATAAGGAAAACGGCCGGCATTCCAGGGGAACACCGGCCGCGCCGCATCAGAAGAGCTTAAAAATGGGTGTGGAAGGTACGGTTGATGACGTCCATCTGCTGCTCACGGGTCAGCTTAATAAAGCTGACCGCATAGCCAGACACCCGGATGGTGAGCTGGGGGTATTTTTCCGGATGATCCATGGCGTCCAGCAGCACATCCCGGTTGAGGACATTGACGTTGATGTGATGGCCGCCTTCACCGAAGTAGCCGTCCAGCAGACCCACCAGGTTGTCGGCCCGTTCCGTTTCCTCCCGTCCCAGGGCGCCCGGAACGATGGAGAAGGTGTAGCTGATGCCGTCCTCGCTGTAATCGTAGGGAAGCTTGGCCACCGACATCATGGAGGCCACGCAGCCGTTTTTCTCCCGGCCGTGCATGGGGTTAGCGCCAGGGGCGAAGGGCTCGCCCGCCTTGCGGCCATCCGGCGTGGAGCCGGTCTTCTTGCCGTACACGACGTTGGAGGTGATGGTCAGGATGGAAAGGGTGGGCTTGGACTCCCGGTAGGTGGGGCACTTCTGCAGCTTGGTCATGAAGCGCTTGACGATATCCACCGCGATCTCGTCCGCCCGGGGATCGTTGTTGCCGAACTGGGGATAGTCGCCCTCGATCTCGAAGTCCACCGCCAGGCCGTCCTCATTGCGGAGGGGCCGGACCTTGGCGTATTTGATGGCGGAGAGGGAGTCGGCCACCACCGACAGCCCCGCCACGCCGCAGGCCATGGTGCGCAGGATCTCGTTGTCGTGCAGGGCCATCTGGATTTTTTCGTAGCAGTATTTGTCGTGCATATAGTGGATGACGTTGAGGGTGTTGACGTACAGCCCCGCCAGCCAGTCGAGGATGAAGTTGTACTTTTTCATCACGTCGTCGTAATCCAGCACGTCGCCGTGGCAGGGAACCAGCTCCGGCCCCACCTGCACGCCGCTCTTTTCGTCCCGCCCCCCGTTGATGGCGTAAAGCAGGGCCTTGGCCAGGTTGGCCCGGGCGCCGAAGAACTGCATCTGCTTGCCGATGCGCATGGCGGAAACGCAGCACGCGATGCCGTAGTCGTCACCGAATTTTTTCCGCATCAGCTCGTCGCTCTCATACTGGATGGAGCAGGTTTCGATGGACATTTTGGCGCAGTAGCGCTTGAAGTTCTCCGGGCAGGCGCGGGCTCCACAGCACGGTCATGTTGGGCTCCGGAGCCGGACCCAGGTTGGTCAGAGTGTGCAGGAAGCGGAAGGACATTTTGGTGACCATATGCCGCCCGTCGGTGCAGATGCCGCCGATGGCTTCCGTCACCCAGGTGGGGTCGCCCGAGAAGAGCTCGTCATAAGAGGGGGTGCGCAGGAAGCGGACCATCCGCAGCTTCATGACGAAATGATCCACAATTTCCTGGATCTCGCTCTCGGTATACCGTTTGTCTACCAGATCGCGCTCGGCGTAAATGTCCAGGAAGGTGGAAACACGGCCCAGAGACATAGCCGCGCCGTTCTGCTCCTTCACCGCCGCCAGATAGCCGAAATACAGCCACTGGAAGGCTTCCCTGGTGTCGCCGGCGGGGCGGGAAATATCGAAGCCGTAGGAGGCCGCCATGCGCTTCAGGGCCTCCAGGGCCCGCACCTGCTCGGCCAGTTCCTCCCGCAGGCGGATGGCGCGGGAGTCCATGACGCTGAAATCCGCGTTATCCCGAGACTGCTGCTTTTCCTTGATCAGGTAGTCGACGCCGTACAGGGCAACACGACGGTAGTCGCCGATGATGCGGCCCCGGCCATAGGCGTCGGGCAGGCCGGTGATGATGGCGCTCTTGCGGGCGGCGCGCATTTCGGGGGTATACACGTCGAACACCCCGTCGTTGTGGGTTTTGCGATAGCGGAAGATCTCCTCCTGCTCGGGAGACAGCTTTCGGCCATATGCCTCCAGGGATCCATGCACCATGCGGATGCCGCCGAAGGGCATCACCGCCCGTGTCAGGGGCGCGGAGGTCTGCAGACCCACGATCTGCTCCGCCTCTTTATCGATATACCCCGGCTCATACGCGTCGATGCCGGAAATGGTTTCGGTGTCGATGTCGTAAACGCCGCCGCGCTGCCGTTCCTCCTTCAGCAGGGCCGCGACCTTATCCCACAGGGCCTGGGTACGCTCCGTGGGCGGAGCCAGGAAGCTTTCATCCCCGTCGTAGGGGGTGTAGTTGCGCGCGATAAAATCGCGCACGTCCACCCTGGGTTTCCCAATGGCCCGGATTAAACTGTGTCATGATGATTCCTCCATCTATCGTGCCGCAAAGTGAAAAAGGGATTGCCGGTGTTTCCGGTGTCAAGATCAGTATATCAAATGCGGCGATAGGCGGCAAGGAGCGGCGCTGTAGAATAAATTATACCCAATAAGTATGGTTTTGTGCAGGTTGCAGACCGATGAGGAAGGGATTCCCTGAAGGAGCCACTCCTTTCCCTTTGTTTTTCCCTGGAGGATGGAAAAGCAGAGGGGATCCGGAGAGATTCGTCCTCTATGGGAACCGGCTTGGCAAAATAGAAGCAAAGCCTGTTGAAAAGGAGATACAAGACCGGGATGCTGTAGGACGTATAATGGGCATTCATAGCCGGAAAAACGGGTGATTGGAATTTTCCGTTTTTGCTTAGCCGAAATCTCGACCCCGCAGTGGGGACAATGATCCGGCGCGTTTAGCTTTTGCAGCCATTTTGCTTTTTTCATTGTCGTACTCTTCCGTTCTCTTTACAAGGTATCGTTCATCATCGGGTATTATGAACCCTTTGTAGAATAACAGACGAGGGACGAAGGACCGGGCTGTGCCAACAAAAATCAAGATTTTATAGCCACATGGTACCAGCATTTCCCGGCTTTTTGGATAACGATTTCTTGGGGTTCATCCGGAAGATCAAGGAATTCCGGCTGCGTATCGTCAAAGGTATAGACAAGCGCATACCGCCCGTTGCTGTCATGAAAAGAGATACGATTTTCATAATACCGGATGCACTCCAGAAAAGCGCTGCTTTCTATAAAGGCCACGCAGATATTTTGAAGGCTCTGTTTCTGCGCGCTGTCCAGTTTCAGTGGATTCCCCTGATGTTGAATGGCCGTTTCCCCATTACGGGTGACGAGAAACACGTGATCGCCGGTCGCGTTCATTTCCTCTTCGCAGGTCATGACAGCTTCCGATATTCGCTGAAAATCTTCGGAATAGACGGAGAAGTCGGTTTTGTTGTCCCAGCTTCCCGGATGCATGGCGGCCCAGTATGCCGTCTCGACAGCGGCTAAAGAAACAGCCGCACAAATACTGACGATACAAATAAAGCTTTTTTACATTTTTCATAATGAACCTCCTTAAGAATGCTTTTTTAAAAAATAACACCTATACTCAGGGGAAACCTATGCCGTTCCAGTCGAACGGCATGGGTTTCCATAATGATAAAAAGCATAGGCTAAAGATTCCCTGAAAATGGTACATCAAATTCTATCACAGTTAGAAAAGGCTTAAATTGTTTATTAAAGGCATCATAATGTTGTAATATATACCATGAAGTGAACCCGCGAAGGAGCCATATTTGCTAATATCACTTGGTTCACAAACGGGCCGGCTGGACAGATGGTAGGCGGCTGCCAGCACGCGCCTTCCTTTCGCTTATTCTGTGGTTTCATTTTTTGTTGCCTCCTTATAGTATACATAAAATCCCAATAAATGAAATTTCGATTTGTTTTATCCTCCTTCTTTTTTTGTATTCACGACAAGTTCCAGGCAGGGCGAAAAAAAGCCGTTGTCACCGGATGCCAACATCACCGCACGGCCCGGGGTAATCGCATCGAATCAAAAACCGTTCTGTATGGAATACCGCGCGTCAGCCCTCCCTTTGTTCTTGATCATTTCCCGCAGCAGTGTGGTGACGTCCAGCTCATAATCGCCCCGTCGGCGAACCGATACCAGGCTGATCGGTTTGTCGTCGTTGGTGGGGCGGTTGAACCACCGGGTATTGATACTGCACCAATCGGCGGTTACCGCGTAAGCGCCGATTGTCGCTTCCTCCGGAAGGTCAAACAGGTTGCGGAACAGATATTTCGCGGATACGAGGTCGTCGGCCTCGATTCCCAGCTCCTCCAGAGTTTCGTATCGGAGGCTGTCCCACCGGCCATGGCCGCGGCCGGAAAGGCAAAAAGGAAGGAAACGGTTGACAGGGCTATGGAAACTCCCTATAATGGAGCCTCACCGGTTAATCGACGGTTTTTGCGGTTTTCAGGCGCTTTACGCGGGAATCGCGTCTTGTCCGCCGGTTTTCAGAAAAAAGGAGGCATATCCCATGAGCAAATCCACGCCCCAACAGGAAAATAAGATGGGCGTCATGCCGGTCAACCGGCTGCTGGTCACCATGTCGGTGCCCATGATTCTGTCCATGCTGGTTCAGGCGCTTTATAATGTGGTAGACAGCATGTTTGTGGCCAGGCTGAATGAGAACGCCCTGACGGCGGTTTCTCTGGTGTTTCCGATCCAAAACCTGATGATTTCCGTAGCGGCCGGCACCGGCGTCGGCATCAATGCCCTGCTGTCCCGGAGCCTGGCTGAAAAAAACCTGCCGCGTGCCAATCAGGCCGCGGTCAACGGCGTTTTTCTCGCCGGCTTGAGCTATCTGGCGTTTGCGGTGTTCGGGGCGGGGGGCACGGGCCTTCATGGCGGTGCAGACCGCCGACGCGCAGATCGTAAGCTACGGGACCTCCTATCTTCAAATTTGCTGTATATTATCCTTCGGCCAGTTTTTCCAGATCGTGTTTGAGCGGCTGCTTCAGTCCACCGGACGCACCCTGTATACCATGTGTACCCAGATGCTGGGCGCGGTCATCAACATTATCCTGGACCCCATCATGATTTTTGGCCTGCTGGGCTTCCCCGCATGGAGGTGGCTTAAGCGCGGCTTTGGCCACCGTCACCGGCCAGATCGTTGCCAGCATCGTGGCCCTGATCCTCAACCGGAAAGCAAATAAGGAGCTTCATCTGACCTTCCGCCGGTTCCGTCCCTCCGGCAAAATCATCCGGGAAATTTACGCCGTGGGCGTTCCTCCATCATCATGGCCTCCATCGGCTCGGTCATGACCTTCGGAATGAATAAGATCCTGATTTCGTTTACCACCACGGCGACTGCGGTATTCGGCGTGTATTTCAAGCTGCAAAGCTTTGTGTTTATGCCGGTTTTCGGCCTCAATAACGGCATGGTGCCCATCGTTGCCTACAATTACGGTGCCGCCCAGCCTAAGCGCATCATGAAGACCATTTGGCTGAGTATCGCCTACGCGGTGGGGATTATGCTTATCGGCCTGGCGGTATTTCAGCTTATACCCGGTACTCTACTGGATATTTTTAACGCCTCGGACGAGATGAAGACCATCGGAATCCCCGCCCTGCGGACCATCAGCCTGAGCTTTTTTGATCGCGGGGTTCAGTGTGATCGCCACGTCTGTTTTCCAAGCCCTGTCCCACGGCGTTCTCAGCCTGTTGGTTTCTTTGATCCGCCAGCTGGCGGTGCTTCTGCCGGTGGCGTTCCTCCTGTCAAAGGCGGGAGGGATGGGCGCCATATGGTGGGCCTTCCCCCATTGCGGAGCTGGCGGCTCTTCTCCTCTGCGTACTGTTCCTGCGTTATGTGTACAAAAAGCAGATCGCGCCGCTGAATGGGAGGGACGCGCTGCCCGCCGAAACGGTTTGAAGCACCAGACAGAAAAGCCACCGGAAGGTCCGAGGCCTTCCGGTGGTTTTTCTGTCTGCTGATAGTGGGGTTGGGCTAATGTCTCAAAGCCGTTGCATATCCCCGTGCGATACCGGCTCGTTTTTTCCTTCCGCCGTTGGCATCACGGGAGGTTGAGAGCGTTGCCCCAGCTGTCATAAGGGCTCGGTTTCTTCCACGGAAGAGTATGCTATTAAACCCCTAAATTTTTTCCCTTTTTATTGCAATTTTGACGGTATCGTGTATGATAAAGGGCACATCTGGTTTAAGGCGCTAAAATCCCCAAGGGGAAAAGGGCCATAGGCGCGCAGGAGGGGGATCGCATGAGCAAGGAAACGGTAATTTGGCTGACCATCGCGGTCTATGTGGTGTTTATTGCGGCGGTGGGGATCATCAGCCGCCGCAGTTCCAGGAGCATGACGGATTTTACGGTGGGGGACGCAACGCCGGGGCCTGGATGTCCGCCCTGTCTTATGGCACCGCGTATTTTTCCGCTGTGATGTTCATCGGCTACGCAGGGACCACGGGATGGAAATACGGGCTATGGGCGGTGCTGCCCGGTATCGGCAACGCCCTGTTCGGCTCCCTGCTGGCGTGGCTGGTGCTGGCGAAGCGGACCCGCAAGGTCACCCGGAGGCTGAAAATCAAGTCCATGCCCCAGTTTTCGACCGGCGGTTCGGCAGCCGTCCCATGAAGCTGTTCTGCGCGACGGTCATTTTCTATTTCTTCTGCCCTACTCTGCTTCGGTGTACAAGGGGCTGACCAGCGTGTGCGCCGTGCTGCTGGGCGTGGACGAGCGGGTTTGCATGATCGTGATCGCTCTGGCCGCCGCTGCCGTGGTGGTGCTGGGTGGCTATATCGCCACGCTGAAGGCGGATTTCGTCCAGGGCCTGGTCATGCTGGTGGGGGTATCCGCCCTGATTGTGGCTGGTGGTGCGCTGCCGGCAGGTGGGAGGCCTGTCCGCCGGGCTGCAGGCCATCCGCCGGGCCACAGCGGAGCTGCACCTGGGGACGGCGGAGCATATCGCCCTGTGGGCCACCGTTCTGATGACCTCCTTCGGCACATGGGGATTGCCCCAGATGATAAACAAATACTACGGCATCCGGGATGACCGGGAGGTCAGGCGGGGCACGGTGATTTCCACCCTGTTCGCCCTGGTGATCGCCGGGGCGGTTACTTCATCGGCTCCCCTGTCCCGGCTGTTCTATCAGGAGCTGCCCACCCTCCCGGCGGCGGAGGGCGGAGAGCTGCGATTATTTGGTCCCCTATATGCTCAACGATGCGGGGCTGCCCACGGTGCTTATCGGTGTGGTGCTGGTGCTGCTCGTCGCGGCGTCGGTATCCACCTTGGCCTCCATCACCATCACCGCCTCCTCCACCCTGACCATGGATTTGCTGAAGGAGCGTTTTTTTTCCGAAGCTGGATACGGTGGGCACCGCCCGTGTTACCAAGGTCCTTTGTGCCTGTTTGTGCTGCTGTCCTATGTGATCGCCAACTCCCCATACGCCTATATTGGATATGATGTCCTATTCCTGGGGTATTCTGTCCGGCAGCTTTCTGGCTCCGTACGTCCTTTCGCTCTATTGGAAGGGGATCAACCGCACGGGCGCCTGGGCGGGGATGCTGGCGGGCTTTATTACCGCCGCGCCGCCCTTTGGCCGCCAAGCTGTTTTTTCCGCAGGCGGCCCTGCCCTTCTTTGGCAAGCTGGCTGATCTGGGGCCCCATTTCGCCTGCCTGGCCATGGCGGTCTCCTTTCCTGCTCTGCTGGGTATTCAGCCTTTGTTGGCCGCGCCGCCCGTCTGGGGGGGCGCAGGAGAACCCCGGCTTTTATGCGGAGGAGGAGACGGCCTGAAAAGAGCTTCATATCGTGAGACGTTTGCGATCCCTGCGCCGTTTCCGCCATGCAGGCCGTCGTTCCTCGGCGGCCTGGATTTTCGCATGTTTGCCGCTCCCGCCACATAGGGATAGAGAGAAGGACAACCGGATACTTACTGCCAAAGAAAACGGAGAACGGAAGAATAATTTTGTAAAAACAGCCGTATCGGCTTTACAACTGTCGGGAAAACAGGTAAGATAATCAAAACGACCCATCCGCTTCAGCGGTCTCCGATTCCCACTGAAAAAGGGACGGACCCTGTCCGCGGATGCCGCGTCGCCGCGCCCCTCCGGGGGCGGTTTTTTACCGTTATACCGTTATATTTTTAATCAAAGGCCTGGATGAAGAGCATGGGAGAGGGCATCTGGAACCCGGAACGGAATGTATGCGCCGCGCCGAGTTGGAACGGCTCCAGCTGGAGCGCCTGCGTTCTTCTGGTGGATTACTGCGACAGGAATGTGGAATTTTACCATAAGCGTTTGGCGGCCGCGGGCGTCACGGCCGAACGCATCAAAACCCTGTCGGACATCCGGTATATTCCCTATACCACGAAAGAGGATCTGCGGGACAACTATCCCTTTGGGCTGCTCAGCGTACCGATGAAGGAGATCGTGCGGGTCCATGCCTCCTCCGGCACCACCGGCAACCCTACCGTGGTGGCGTATACCCGGGAGGATTTGGACGCCTGGTCCGAGCAGGTGGCCCGGCTGGCCGCCGCCGCCGGGGCGGACGAAAACACCGTGGTGCAGATCTGCTTCGGCTATGGTATGTTCACCGGCGCCCTGGGGCTGCACTATGGCCTGGAGAAGATCGGCGCCACGGTGGTGCCCACCTCTCGGGCAATACGGATAAGCAGCTGAAATTTATGCGGGATTTCGGCACCACGGCCATTGTGGCCACGCCCTCCTACTGTA
>VOFE01000573.1_pt1 | contig 12001 bp, 19 predicted proteins | sample 5384071 | NCBI WGS metagenome assembly VOFE01 (sample SAMN12384724, study PRJNA508395) | human gut metagenome | isolation source: healthy gut D | host: Homo sapiens
GAGCTTGCGCAGCTTGCCGTGCCGGGGCCGCAGCTGTTTCCGGACGACATGATCTCTGACATGCCGGAAAAGCAGATCTGCGCCGAACTCGTGCGCGAAAAGCTGCTGCGGCAGACGCCCGCATGGGCTTATTAAAGCCGCGTTTGAACTGCGCCTGATGGCGCTGTCCGGCTTCGAGCCGGAGCTTGAGGCCTGCGCGGGGTGCGGCAGCGGCGACGCCGTGTTTTTCAGCGTGGCGGACGCGGGCGTCTATTGTGAAAACTGCGCCGCGCCGCGGCGCGCGTCCGGCGAGCGCGTTTATCCGCTGTACCCCGCGGCGCTCGACGCGATGCGCTACATACGCGAGGCCGATCTGCCGCGCCTTTTCTCCTTCTCGCTCGGGGACGGGCGGCGGAAAATCTCAGTTCCTCTGCGAGCTCTATACGCGCGAACAGATGGGGCGCAGCTATGAAGCCTGGACATCTACCATGCATTATGTGAATAACAGGGAGTAAAAATCTTGGGTACCATCTATGAAAAATCGATCCTGACGCTCGAGCTGCCCGCGGTGCTTGAAAAAATTGCACAGTACGCGGTCAGCGACGGCGCAAAAAGAGCGGATACGCGCGATACGCCCGTACCGTTATCTTGAGGATATTCGTATCAGCCTCGGGGAGATCACGGACGCGCTGCGCCTGATGGCCTCGCGCAGCGCGCCGACCTTTTCGGGCCTTGCCGACGTGACCGTGCAGCTCCGCCGCGTGGAAATCGGTGGGACGCTCGGCCCCGCGGAGCTTCTGCGCGTGGCGGAACTGTTGCGCTGCGCGCGTGCGACCGCCGAGTACGGCGACCCTTCCAGCCGCCGCGACGGACTGAAAACGTCGCTCGACCACTATTTTGTCTCAATCTCCACCAATAAATTTTGGAGGACCGTATTACAAGCGCAATTTTGAGCGAGGAGGAGATCGCCGATACGGCGTCCCCGAGCTTGCGTCCATCCGCCGCCAGATACGCGCGGCGAACGCCCGCGTGCGCGACGTGCTGAACCGTATTATCACGTCGCAGTCCTATTCAAAGTACCTACAGGAATCGCTTATCACCCAGCGCGGCGGCCGTTTCGTCGTGCCGGTGAAGGCGGAGTTCAAAAGGGCGAAATCGGCGGCCTGGTACACGACGTAAGCTCGTCCGGCGCGACGATCTTCGTCGAACCCGCGCAGGTCGTGGAGGCCAACAACGAGATCAAGGTGCTCTCCGCGAAGGAGGAAAAGGAAATCGAACGCATCCTCGCGGCGCTTTCAAACGAGGTAGGAAGCTTCTCCGGCGCCATTGCGGACGATATCCGCATTCTTACGATGCTCGACGCGATTTTTGCCAAGGCGCAGTATTCGCTTGCGACGGACTCCTACGCGCCGCAGCTCTCCGACGGCCTGGTCGTCGATTTGAAGCGCGCGCGCCATCCGCTGCTTGACCGGAAGACCGCCGTGCCGATTGATATTCACATCGGCAAAACGTTCGATACGCTCGTCATCACCGGCCCGAACACGGGCGGCAAGACCGTCGCGCTCAAAACGCTCGGACTTCTGACGCTGATGGTGCAGTGCGGCCTGCATATCCCGGCGGGCGACGATTCTACCGTCTCATTGTTTACACGCATCTTTGCCGACATCGGCGACGAGCAGAGTATTTCGCAGTCCCTTTCGACGTTTTCGTCGCATATGTCCAACATCGTCGGCATTTTAGAGGAGCTGGACGACCGCTCGCTGACGCTCTTTGACGAGCTGGGCGCGGGCACCGACCCGACCGAGGGCGCGGCGCTTGCCATGGCGATCATTGAGCACGTGTCGTTCGCAGGGCCTCGCTTGTCGCGGCCACGACGCACTACGCGGAGCTCAAGATGTTCGCTATCAGCGCGGACGGCGTGGAAAACGCCGCGTGCGAATTTGATATTGAAACGCTGCGGCCGACGTACCGGCTGCTCATCGGCGTGCCGGGCAAGTCGAACGCGTTTGCGATTTCAAGCGCCTGGGACTTGACGGGCGCATCATCGAGGAGGCGCGCAAACGCTCTCCGGCGAGAGCGTCCGGTTTGAGGACGTGCTGACGGATCTCGACCGCAAGCGCCAGACCATGGAGCGCGAGCTGGCGCTGGCCGCGCGCGCGCGTCTGGACGCGGAAAAGGAAAAGAAGGAAATCGAACGGCGCGAGACCGTGCTGGAAAAACGAGCGGGAAAAAGCGCTCGAAGAGGCACGGCGGCAAGCGCAGAAGATCCTCGCGGACGCAAAGTCCGCGTCCGACGCGGCGTTTGACGAATTGGCGGAGTTAAAGCGTCAGGCGGCGGCGGAGCAGTTCGCAATCGACGTGGTGGGCGCGCGCGCCAAGCACGCCCGGAAGTTGAACGAGGCCGCGGCCCGGGCAAATCCCAGCCTGCCGCGCCGTACGGAGGGTCCGAAGCGCGCCGTGCGGCCGGGCGATATCGTCGCCTTTGGCGGCGCGGGGACGCATGCCGAGGTGCTGACGGAGCCGGACAAAAACGGCAATGTGCAGCTCCAGGCGGGCATTATGGTCGTGACGGTGAAGGCCGATACGCTGAAGATCCTGGAGGAGGAGACGAAGAACGCAAAGGTGCAGTTCACCCCGGCGCGCGAGAGCGCGTTCCTGCGCGCCTCCGCAACGCGCGACGCCTCCACAACGCTCGACCTGCGCGGCATGATGTCCGACGAGGCCGTGATCGAACTCGAACGTTTCCTCGATACGGCGCAGCTTGCAAAGCTCTCCCCGTTGACGATCATCCACGGGAAAGGTACCGGCGCGCTGCGCGCTGCCGTGCAGCAATACCTGCGCCGCGACCGCCGCGTCGCGGGCTTCCGTCCGGGGAAATACGGCGAAGGCGAGGCCGGCGTTACCGTTGTGGAGCTGAAATGACACCTAAAAAATGTGCTGTAAGGGCGAAATTCGGGGCTTATATCGCCAGAAGATTAGATAAATTGACGATTGCATTAAAACGCAAGGCTGTATATAATTATGATGCAAGTGTGTAGTTCCCGGCGGAATTCAGAATGATTACTCCGCCGCATCAAAGTGGCTTTTTGATTACAAACAACAGACAGGAGCGGTGTTTATGTTTTCTAAGGATGTAGAGGTCGTCAATCAGGTTGGCTTATATGCGCGTCCTGCGACCTATTTCGTACAGAAGGCAAATGAGTACAGAAGTACCGTTTGGGTGGAAAAGGGAGAGCGCCGTGTCAATGCCAAGAGTCTGCTCGGCATCCTGTCCCTCGGCATTACAAAGGGTACGGAAATCACGATTCTCGCAGAAGGCTCCGACGAGCAGGAGGCAGTGATGGCTCTTGTCGAGCTGGTCAGTACCAATTCCGCCGAGTAAATCAAAAGCGGCCGTTCACCTCCCGGAAGGAATCCTTCCGGGAGGTTTTTTATACGCCGCGGCCTTCCTGCCGGGAGGCTTGCCGCCGCCGGACGGAGGCAACGGACTGCGCCGTGTCCTCGGGATCGTCGGAAGCCGCAGCTTTATTCCCTTGGAGGGGAACAGTTGGGCTTTGCGGTTTGTTTTGTCTGCTGGTTATCGTTTCTTTCTGCAAGGCTGCCGTTACAGGCGCGCGCGGACGCCTGTGACGGTTTACGGCAGGTATCGTGCTCCCGGCATATCGCGCCGGAAAGTTTGCCGCGCCCCTGTTTTTGACGAAAAAAGCCGATACGGGCCGTTGTAAAATTGTTATGGGGAAGTGCAGGATTTTTGTGCCAGGGTTTGAGAAAGCCTTAGAAACGGCTGCATTTTTTAGATAAAGTAACAAAATCATTACAAACACTGACAAATTTGTTTGACTTTCCTGCGCATTTACGGTACAATAACGTCGGATATGTATCTGTGGCTATGGAAGTAACGATTTATGGATCAAAAAGGGCTTAGAACAAAGGCTTACGCACTGCCGCTGCGTCCCGGCGTATACCAGATGAAGGACGCCTCGGGGAATATCATTTATGTCGGCAAGGCGAAGAAGCTGCGAAACAGGGTTTCGAGCTATTTTATCAACACCGGCAACCACGGCATCAAGACCGAGACTATGCTCTCGCATGTCAGTGATTTTGAAGTCATTATTACCACAACGGAGTGGGAAGCGCTTGTGCTGGAGAATACCCTCATCAAGCGCCATATGCCAAAGTACAATATCCTCTTAAAGGACGACAAGGGCTATCCCTTCATCCGGGTTGATACGCGCCTGCCGTACATTTCGTTTTCGATCGTTCCGGCGATCGGCGAGGACGGCGCGCGTTACTTTGGCCCTTACAGCGGCAGGCAGGTCGCGCGGGAGGTCATCGATATCGTCACCTCCACGTTCCGGCTGCCCACCTGCAAGCGCAGCTTCCCAAAGGATATCGGCCGGGACCGGCCGTGCATCGACTACCAGCTCGGCAAGTGCGTGGGCGTCTGCGCGGGCATTCCTTACGAGGAGTACCGGGGACTTGTGAACCAGGCGATCATGCTCCTTGAGGGGCATTACGACGAGCTGGCGGCACGTATCCGCACTGAGATGGAAGCGGCGGCGGAGAACCTCGAGTTTGAAACAGCCGCGCGTCTGCGCGACGCGCCTGCGCGCGCTTGAAAAAGTGGGCGACCGGCAGAAGGTCGTGGCCGCGCGCGCCGGACACCGACATCATCGGCTTCTATGCGGGGTCGGTGAAGAGCTGCGCCGTTGTGCTGCACTATATGGGCGGCACGCTGTACGCCAAGGACGTGCAGATGATGGACGCTGCGGACGAGTCGGAAATCCCGGACCTGATGGACGCCTTTATCAAGCAGTATTACGAGCGCGCGGCGGACATCCCGTCGGAAATCGTGTGCAGCACCGTGCCGGCGGACAGCGAGCTGACCGAACAGTGGCTCCAGTCGCTTGCAGGGCACAAGGTCTCGTTAAAGGGACCGGGACGCGACCGCAAGCGTTTTACGAACATGGCCTACATCAACGCGCGCGACGGGCGGAACGCGCCACGGCGCGGCGGGAGCGGCAGTCGAAGATCGCGGATCTTCTGATGAAAATGCTGTCGCTCGAAAAAAACCGAATAGAATAGAAGCTTACGATATATCAAATACTGCCGGTGAGGATACGGTCGGCGCGATGGTGGTTTTGAAAACGCCCGGCCAAAGCGGAACTCCTACAGGAAGTTCAAAATACGCGACATAGAAGGGCAGAACGACTACGCCGCCATGGCGCAGATGCTCACGCGCCGCTTCAAGCACCTTTTGGAGGGCGACGAAAAGTTTTCCGTGATGCCCGACCTGATCCTGATAGACGGCGGCGTGGGACACGTCCACGCGTCGCTGGAGGCGATCCGCGCAATGGGCGTGCAGTGCGAGGTGCGCGGCATGGTAAAGGACAGCCGTCACCGCACGCGCGCAATCGTGGACGAAAAACGGGCTTGAGACCGGCATCAGCACGAATCCGGCCGTGTTTTCGTTCATCGGCACGATCCAGGAGGAAGTGCACCGGTTCGCGATCACATACCATAGGAACCTGCGCGACAGCCTCCACTGATGCTCGACGAGATCGACGGCATCGGCCCGAAACGGCGCGACGCGCTGCTTGCGAAGTATAAGAGCATCGATGCAATCAAAAAGCGGACGTCCTGGAGCTGGAAAGACTGCTGCCGAAGGGCGCGGCCGCGGCCGTGTACCGATTTTTTCACAATGAGGATGGTTAAAGAGTGAGAGTTATAACCGGGTCTGCAAAAGGGCGCAATCTGGTGTCCGTGGAAGGGCTGAAACGCGCCCGACCTCGCAGAGGACGAAGGAAAGTATTTTTAATAGTATTCAGTTTGATATCGAGGGGCGCAGCGTGCTCGACCTGTTTGCCGGAACAGGACAGATGGGCATTGAGGGCCCTCAGCCGCGGCGCGTCGGACGCCGTGTTCGTCGATGCGCGGCGCGACTGCGCAGACGCGATCCGCAAAAACCTCGAGCACACGAAGTTTTCCGATGTGGGAACGGTCGAGCTGACCGACTTCCGCGCGTATTTGAAGCGCGAAGCCCGAGAGTTTCGGGCTGGTGTTCCTCGACCCGCCGTACGGCACGGGGATGCTCCGGCAGGCGGTGTCGCAGATTATGCGGCGCGACCTGCTGTGTTATGGCGGCCTGATCGTGTGCGAGGGCGAGCGCACGGAGGAACTGCCCGAGCCCGCCGCGCCTTATTATAGGGGCCGGGAATATCTCTACGGCAAAACTAAGATCACACTATACATCAAAAACAGGGAGACGGACATGAGGACAGCGGTATATCCGGGCAGCTTTGACCCGATAACCAACGGACATTTGATGTGATCATCCGCGCCGCGAATATTTTTGACAAGCTCGTGGTGGCGGTTTTGAATAATGCGAGCAAGCACCCCGTCTTTACGGTGGAGGAGCGGGTGGAGCTCATCCGCGAGTCGATCCCGAAGATCCCGGAGTGCGAGATCGTGGTTACGTCGTTGACGGACTGCTTGCGGATTTTGCGCAGGAAACCGGCGCGACGACGGTCGTGAAGGGCCTGCGCGCCATGTCGGACTTTGAGTATGAGTTCCAAATGGCGCTTGCCAACCGCAAAATGAACCACAGGTTGGATACGGTGTTTTTGATGACGAGCGACAGGTATATGTATTTGAGCTCCAGCCTCGTGCGTGAGATCGGCCGCCACGGCGGCGACATATCGGACTTTGTGCCGTTGAAAATACAAAAGCGCGTTCTCGAAAAATTAAGCAAGTAACTGCCGATCCCGACGGGACGCGACAGTTTCTACGAAAGGATTGTGTTTTATGGCAGGCGGAATCGACGAATTGATCGATGTATTGTATGGTATGGTAGAGGAGGCATGGGTATGCCTCTTGGGCGCGACAAGTGCCTGATCGAACGCGAGCGTGTGCTTGATATTTTGGACGAGCTCCGCGTGAATTTACCGGGCGAGATCAAGGCCGCGCGCGACGTGGTGGAAAAACGCAACGAGCTTTTGTCGGAGGGCAAGCGCGAGGCGGAGGCCATCCGCAAGCAGGCGGAGGAAAAGGCCGCGCAGCTTCTCAACAACAATGAAATTGTAACGCAGGCGAGGCAAAAATCGACGGAGATCCTCAATAACGCCGAGACGAAATCCCGCGAGCTGAAGCTCGCCGCGAGCAATTACTGCGACGAAATCCTGAAACAGACGGAGGATACCGTCACCTCGACGCTTGGCGAGCTGCGCCAGATCCGGCAGCAGTTCAAGGCGGCGATGCAGGGGGCAGCAGCGCGAAATAACGCGGTTTTACAGTTTTTTTAAAGAAATGCGGTTGAACGCGGGATGCGGGCCTGTCTATAATAAAATGGACGGACGGTTCTGTTTTCCCGAAAAAAGCCCGCAGGCGCGGGTTTTCCGCGTCCGTTTTTTAATTTGCAGTTTGTGAGGCATTCATGGCTGAATTTTATCATGTCAGCGTGTTGCACGACGCGTGTATCGAGGGCCTGCGCATCAGGCCGGACGGCGTTTATATCGACGCGACGCTGGGCGGCGCCGGGCATTCCGCCAGTATTGCCGCGCGCCTGACGACGGGCCGTCTCTACGGCCTTGACCGCGACGACGACGCGCTCGCCGCGGCACGGACGCGGCTTGCGCCGTACTGTGACCGCGTGACGCTTGTAAAGACTGATTTCGGGACATGGCGGCGCATATCAGGGGAACCGGCCGACGGCGTACTTTTCGACCTCGGCGTCTCATCCTTCCAGCTCGACGAGCCGGAACGCGCTTTTCCTATCTGCACGACGCGCCGCTCGACATGCGTATGGACCGTACGTCGGGACTCACGGCGTACGACGTGGTAAACGAGTATTCACGCGGGGAGCTGAAGCGCATCATCGCGGACTACGGCGAGGGAGCGGTTTGCAGGCCCGGTCGCGGCGGCGATCACGCGCGCGCGCGAACAGGCTCCCCGTTCGACAACCCTGGAACTTGCAAACATCGTCGCGTCCGCGATCCCGAACGCGAAGCGCGAACGGCAGCACCCGGCAAAACGCACGTTTCAGGCGATCCGCATCGCGGTGAACGACGAGCTTGCGGCGGTGGAGGCGGGCGTACAGGCGGCGGTGGATTTGCTCGCTCCGGGCGGACGGGTTCTCGTCATTACGTTTCACTCGCTCGAGGACCGTATCGTAAAATCGGCGTTTCGCAAGCTTTCAAACGACTGCACCTGCCCGCCGGCTTTCCGGTGTGCGTCTGCGGCGCAAAGCCTGTGGTGCGGCTTATCACCCGCAAAGCCGATTCTTCCATCAGACGCGGAACTGGCCGAAAACCCGCGTTCTCGCAGCGCAAAGCTGCGGATCGCGGAAAAAATCTGACCCCTTTGCCCTCAAAAAAGGAGGCGAGACCCATGGATAACGCAGAAGTTTTAAAGGAATACGGCAAATATGTCGACACGGACCGTCCGGCCACGGGCGGCAACGTCGCCTACGACCTGTCGCGCTTTGATAACCGCCGCAACGTGCGGGAGGCCGTCCTGGAGGCGCCGGAGGAACGCCGCGTCAGCCGGGAACACGCGGCGGCGCCGCGCGAAAAGCTGTCGCTGGGCGTGATTTTGATGTACGCGCTGATCGCGGGGCTGGCGGCGCTGCTCATCAGCAATTACATGACGCTGACGATCATGACGGACGACCTCACCACGCTGGCCGGGACGCTGGAAGATTTAAAGAACGAAGAGGTTATCCTGCAAAAACAGTATGACCAGCGCTACATATTGAACGATATCGAGACCTATGCGGTGAATAATCTGGGCATGGTGAAGCTTGAAAGCAACATGATGGAATATATCGAGCTTTCAAATCCCGACAATATTACCATGATTGATCCGTATGAGGAGAGCAAAGTGTCAGGCTTTTTCAACGGCATTGTGGAACGCATCAAGGAGTTTTTGGAATTTTTTAGCCTGATGCGCGTATATACTTGAGGTAGGACGATCCTCGGCCGCCGCGTTATGGCTGGTAAGGCCCGGTCGCCGGCGGTTCCCGGTTGGTGCCACGGGCGCTCCGGCGGCGGAAAATAGAAGCAACGGACATTCATAAGATTGACAGGGGCGAGAAACGTAGCTTGCGGTATGGGTCGCGCAGGTCTTCACGGATTCGCCCCTGTGTTTTGTTATAGGCTTGATAAGCCGTCGGGAAAGGAGGCTATTCATGGACAGATGGCGCGGGCTGAACAGCTCGTCGGTATTTAAACGGATCATGTTCGTCATGTTTTTCCTCGGTGCGTTTGCGTTTCTCGTGCTGATTGGAAAGCTTTTTTTTTTCAGGTGCAGGTGATCGCCTACGAGGAATACCAGCAGAAAGCGGTGTCCCAGCAGACGCGCAACGAAATCCTCACGCCGTCGCGCGGCACGATCTACGACAGCAACATGAACGCGCTGGCCATCAGTGCGACGGTGGAGACGGTCTGCATCTCACCAAACGATATCCGGGACACGGACGATCCGGAGGCGACCGCAAAGCTGGTCGCATCGGGCCTTTCCGACCTTTTGGGCGTGGATTATGACACGATCTATAAACGCGCGACGAAAACCGGCAGCTATTATGAATATGTGAAAAAAGCGCGTGGAGGCCGACGAAGCGAACCTGGTGCGCGAATTCATCAATGAAAACGACCTCGCGGGCGAAATTTTCCTTGTTGAGGATACGAAGCGGTACTATCCGTACGGCTCGGTCGCATCGCAGATTCTGGGTTTCGTGGGAACGGACAATACCGGCCTTTACGGAATCGAGTATACATACGAAAAGACGCCCCAGGGCACGCCGGGACGTATCATCGCGGCAAAAAGAACGCAAAGGGCACCGACATGCCTTTCGAGTATGAGCAGTACTATGACGCGCAGGACGGCGACAGCCTGATTCTCACGATCGACGTGGTGATCCAGAGCTATCCTTGAGCGCGCGCTGGAGAGCGCGCGGGAGAACGCGGCGCGTCCAGTGCGGTCGGCATCGTGATGGACGTGAATACCGCGGAAGTCCTCGGCATGTCCTCGAAGCCGGACTTTGACCCGAACGACCCGCTGACGATTCAGAGCGGCGACATCAATGAGGCGCTCTCCGTGCTGACAGGCGACGAATATACGGCGGCGCTGAACCTCGCCCGCCAGAGCATGTGGGGAAACGCCGCGATCAGCGATACCTACGAGCCGGGTTCTGTTTTTAAGATTATCACGGCTGCAATGGCGCTTGAAGAAAGCGTTACCTCGCTCAACGATAACTCCTTCCTCTGTAAAGGCGCGAAGTCGGTCAAGATTTATGACCGTCTGATCGGCTGCTGGAAGGACGGCGGGCACGGACCTCAGACCTTTACGCAGGGCGTCATGAACTCCTGTAACCCTGTTTTTATTGAGGTGGGAACCCGGCTCGGCGGTACGAGGTTCTTTAAATACTTTGATGCGTTTGGCCTCACGCAGAAGACCGGCATCACGCTCCCGGGCGAAGGCGGCGGCGCTTCCACCCTGTACCACTCCGAGGAGTACCTCAATACAATCCCGATTTCGCTTGCAACCTCCACCTTCGGCCAGACCTTCACCATCACGCCGATTCAGCTCATCACGGCGATCTCCGCGGCGGTAAACGGCGGCACGCTCTATGAGCCGCATATCGTCAAGCAGATCGTCGCGGCGGACGGCACGGTCAAGCAGAGCTTTGACCCCACGCCGGTGCGTCAGGTTATCACGGAAAAGACCTCTGAGGACCTGTGCTATGCGCTTGAAAAGGTCGTTTCCGAGGGTACGGGCTCCAATGCGTACGTGAAGGGCTATAAGGTCGGCGGCAAGACCGGCACGACCGTTATCACCTCGACAAACGAGAGCGAGCAGAAAGAGTATATCTCTTCGTTCCTGGCGTTTGCCCCGGCCGACGATCCCCAGATCGCCGTGCTGATCCTCGTCAAAAAACCGACGACCGCGACGCACTCCGGCAATATGCTGGCGGCGCCCTATGCCGCGGAAGTCATTGAAAATACGCTGCAGTATCTCGGCGTTGCACCGGATTACACGGATGAGGAATACCAGTCGCTCGACGTGACCACGCCGGACTTCACCGGCATGACGCTCGAGGAAGTGGAGCTGAAGGCTAAGGAAATGTCCGAACGGCAAAACGACCAGCACCTATCTTCTGAAGCATGTGCTGGAACAGACGCTTGGCGCGAAGGTCGGCCTCATCGGCACAATTCAGAACATGATCGGCGATGAGATCCTGCACACCGAACGTACTACGCCGGAATCCTTCGAGCTGCAGAAGCTTTTCGCCGACATGCGCGATGCGGGCTGTACACACGTCATTATGGAGGTTTCCTCCCACGCGCTGGTGCTCCACCGCGCCGACCAGATTCGATTCAGCGCAGCTGTCTTTACAAATCTGACGGAAGATCATCTCGATTTCCATAAAACGATGGACGCCTACTGCGATGCCAAGGCCATGCTTTTTCGCCGCTGCGAAACGGGCGCGGTCAATGTGGATGATGCCTACGCAAAGCGCATCATGGAGCAGGCGGACTGCCGGCTTCTGACCTATTCCGCGCAGGGAAACCCCGCCTCGCTCATGGCGGAGCACGTCGAATTGTTCTCTGACCGCGTGGAATTTGATGCGGTCTATCAGAACAAGCGGGCTTCTGTCACACTTGGCATTCCCGGCATTTTCAGCGTCTATAACGCACTCGGTGTCATCGCCGCTGCGCTGGCGCTGAATATTCCGCTCCAAAAAATTGCAGACGCCCTGCGCACCGCGCAAAGCGTTAAGGGCAGAGTAGAGGTTGTTCCCACACCGGGGAAGGACTATACCGTCCTGATCGACTATTCCCATACGCCCGACAGCCTTGAAAATATTCTGAAAGCTGTGCGTGGCTTCTGCACAGGCCGTGTGATTGCAGTCTTCGGCTGCGGCGGCGACCGCGACCCCTATAAGCGCCCCGTTATGGGCAAAATTGCAGCAGAACTGTCTGACCTTGCAATCGTCACCTCAGATAATCCCCGGACGGAAGACCCC
>VOFE01000657.1_pt1 | contig 12001 bp, 9 predicted proteins | sample 5384071 | NCBI WGS metagenome assembly VOFE01 (sample SAMN12384724, study PRJNA508395) | human gut metagenome | isolation source: healthy gut D | host: Homo sapiens
GGCTGGCAGTGGGTGTAAGCCAGGCAGGGCATATCCTTGTACTGCTCGGCAAAATCGGCCAGGTTGGCCAGCACGCCGATCAGCTTTTTGCGCACCAGCTGCAGGCCTTCGCGCATGATGATAACATCGGTGTTATCGCCAACATAGCAGCTGGTAGCACCCAGGTGGATGATACCCTTCGCCTTGGGGCACTGCAGGCCGTAAGCGTAAACATGGCTCATGACATCGTGGCGCACCAGCTTTTCGCGGGCAGTGGCTTCCTCGTAATTGATGTCATCCTTGTGGGCTTCCAGCTCGGAAATCTGTTCATCGGTAATGTCCAGGCCCTGCTTCTGCTCAGCCTTGGCCAGCGCAATCCACAGCCTGCGCCAGGTGCGGAACTTGTTATCGTCCGAGAAAGTATACTGCATCTCATCGGAAGCATAACGGGTGGAAAACGGAGAAATATAACGATCATGTGCCATTGGTCGGGTTTCCTTTCTTACAGCATGTCTTACAGTTTGAAGTAGTTCACGCCGCCTTCAAAAATCGGCTGGTACTTGTCGCCGGTAACGTTTTTGTACAGGCTGTCGCCGCTGCGTTCAGAATGGCCCATCTTGCCGAACACGCGGCCGTCCGGGCTGGTAATGCCCTCAATGGCCAGCACAGACCCGTTGGGGTTGTAGCGCATATCCATGGTGGGCACGCAGTTCAGGTCAACATACTGGGTGGCAACCTGGCCGTTGTTGATCAGCTGCTGCAGCAGACCGTCATTGCAGACAAAGCGGCCTTCGCCGTGGCTGATGGCGATCAGGTGTTCATCATCCACATTGCATTCGCTCAGCCAGGGGCTCTTGTTGGAAGCTACGCGGGTGCGCACCAGCATGCTCTGGTGGCGGTGGATGGTGTTAAAGGTTAGGGTCGGGTCGTTCTCGGTAATCGGGCGGATCTCGCCATAAGGCACAAGGCCCAGCTTAATCAATGCCTGGAAGCCGTTGCAGATGCCGAGTGCCAGGCCGTCACGCTGGTTCAGCAGACGGTTGACGGCATCGGCCACAGCGGGGTTGCGGAAGAACGCCGCAATGAACTTGGCGGAGCCGTCCGGCTCATCGCCGCCGGAAAAACCGCCCGGCAGCATCAGAATCTGGCTCTGGTCAATCTCTTTCACCAGGGCTTCGCAGCTGGCGGCAACGTCGGCGGGGGTCAGGTTCTTCAACACCAGAATGTGCGGGTCGCCACCGGCGCGGCGGAATGCGCGTGCAGTGTCGTATTCGCAGTTGGTGCCGGGGAACACAGGGATGATAACGCGCGGGGTGGCCAGGCGCACAGCCGGGGCAACGCGCTGGAAGCAGTTGACCTTGTATTCCAGGGATTTAACTTCCTCGCCAGCCTTGAGGTAGGGGAAGACAGGCTGCAGCTTTGCTTCCCATACATCCTGCAGGTGCTGCAGGTCGATGTTTTCGCCGTTGACGTTGATGACGTAATCCACGGTGGTGGAACCGAGGAATTCACCGGCAGAAGCATCCAGAAGCTCCAGAATAACTGCGCCATAGCAGGGCTTAAACAGGTCGTCCAGGTTGATATCGCGGCTCAGGGACAGGCCCACGTGGTTGCCGACGCACATCTTGAACAGTGCTTCGGCAACGCCGCCGTAACCCGGCGTTGCTGCGGCCAGCACCTTGCCTTCGTCGATCATCTGCTCCACGATCTTGTAGATGGAAAGCAGGCTGCCGATCTCCGGCATGCCGTCCTTGTACTGCGGCTTCAGGATGACAACAGAGCTGTTGGCTTTCTTGAACTCAGGGCTCATGACGTTGGCGGTGTTGCCAATGGCGGTGGCAAAGCTGACCAGCGTGGGGGGAACATCCAGGCCTTCAAAGCTGCCGGACATACTGTCCTTGCCGCCGATGGAAGCAATGCCAAGGCCCATCTGGGCATCCAGCGCGCCAAGCAGGGCGGCCAGCGGCTTGCCCCAGCGTTCGGGGGCAGTGTTCAGGTGCTCAAAATATTCCTGGAAAGTCAGGTACATATCCTTATGGCGGAAACCGGCGCAAACCAGTTTGGTCACGCTTTCCACAACGGCCATGTAAGCGCCGCGGTAGGGGTCCGCTTCAGTCAGATAGGGGTTAAAGCCCCAGGCCATGCCGGAGCAGGTGGTGGTTTCGCCATCCACCGGCAGTTTGGCAGCCATGGCCATGGTGGGGGTCAGCTGGTATTTACCGCCGTAAGGCATCAGCACGGTGGAAGCGCCGATGGTGGAGTCAAACCGCTCGCCCAGGCCTTTCTGGCTGCAAACGTTCAGGTCGCCAACCAGGTTTTCCAGCTTTTCGGCAAAGGTGGAACCGGCCCACTGGGGCTGCCATACCGTGCCGGGCAGAACATGCACATCGGCGTGGCGCTCGGCACCGTTGGAGTTCAGGAACTCGCGGGAGAGGTCGACGATGGCAACGCCGTTCCAGTTCTCGCGCATCCGCTTTTCCTCGGTAACGGTAGCAACCACGGTGGCTTCCAGGTTTTCCTCATTGGCAAGGGCAATGAACTTTTCGGCATCCTCAGCGGCAACGGCAACAGCCATGCGCTCCTGGCTTTCGCTGATAGCCAGCTCGGTGCCGTCCAGGCCCTCGTACTTCTTGGTAACTTTGTTCAGGTCAATGTTCAGGCCGTCGGCCAGCTCGCCGATGGCAACGGAAACGCCGCCTGCGCCGAAGTCGTTGCAGCGCTTGATGAGGCGGCAGGCATCCTCGCGGCGGAACAGGCGCTGCAGCTTGCGCTCGATGGGCGCGTTGCCCTTCTGCACCTCGGCACCGCAGGTTTCCAGGCTGGTCAGCTTGTGGGCCTTGCTGGAGCCGGTAGCGCCGCCAATGCCGTCACGGCCGGTGCGGCCGCCCAGCAGGATGATCACATCGCCGGGCTGGGGCTCTTCGCGGCGGACATGGCTGGCCGGGGTAGCACCCACAACAGCGCCGATCTCCATACGCTTTGCCACATAGCCGGGGTGGTACAGTTCAGCAACCTGGCCGGTGGCAAGGCCGATCTGGTTGCCATAGCTGGAATAACCGGCAGCAGCAGTGGTAACCAGCTTGCGCTGGGGCAGCTTGCCGGGCATGGTTTCGGAAACCGGCTTGAGCGGGTCGCCTGCGCCGGTCACGCGCATGGCCTGGTAAACATAGCTGCGGCCGGACAGCGGGTCACGGATGGCACCGCCGATGCAGGTAGCAGCGCCGCCGAACGGCTCAATCTCGGTGGGGTGGTTGTGGGTCTCGTTCTTGAAGAGGAACAGCCAATCCTGCAATTCGCCGTCCACATCGCACTTGATTTTGACGGTGCAGGCATTGATCTCTTCGCTCTCGTCCAGGTTCTGCAGGATGCCGCGCTGTTTCAGGGCCTTGGCGCCGATGGTGGCCAGGTCCATCAGGGTGCGGTTCTTTTTATCGCGGCCGGTCTCGGCACGCAGGGCCATGTAACGGTCAAATGCAGCCTGCACAACTTCGTCGTCAATCTTGACATCGTTCAGGATGGTGCCGAAGGTGGTGTGACGGCAGTGGTCAGACCAGTAGGTATCGATCAGGCGGATTTCGGTAATGGTCGGGTCACGCTGTTCAGATTTGAAGTAGTTCTGGCAGAACACAATGTCGGCGTGGTCCATGGCCAGGCCCTTTTCATTGCGGAAATTCTCCAACGCAGCGTCATCCAAAGCGCAGAAGCCGTTCAGGGTTTCCACAGCGGTGGGCACGGCAAATTCCATTTTCAGGGTATCGCGGGTGTCCAGGCTGGCCTCGCGGGCTTCCACCGGGTTGATGACGTACTTCTTGATGGCTTCCAGATCCTCTGCGCTCAGCTCGCCGTCCAGCAGGTAGATGCGGGCACTGCGCACAGACGGACGCTCGCCCTGGCTCAGCAGCTGGATACACTCGGAAGCAGAATCTGCACGCTGGTCAAACTGGCCGGGCAGATACTCCACAGCAAACACCGTCTTGGCGGTGGGCAGCTCGGTATAGGTCACATCGACTGGCGGTTCGCTGAACACGGTGGGGATGGCTTTCTCAAACAGGTCGCGGTCAATGCCTTCCACATCATAGCGGTTCAACAGGCGCAGAGCTTTCAGGCCCTTAATGCCAACCAGCTCAACCAGTTCATGCTTCAGGCCCTGGGCTTCGCCGTCAAAGCCGGGCTTTTTTTCTACATAAATGCGGTAAACCATTCTTGTTTAACCCTCCTGTGCTTTCATTGCCGCAAGGGCACGGGCACCAATATCACTGCGGCGGTGCAGTTTGTCAAAATGGATGCAGTCAGCAGCGGCGTAAGCCTTTTTCAGGGCTTCGGGCAGGGTGGCGGCGGTTGCCGTTACACCCAGCACGCGGCCGCCGTTGGTAACCAGCTTGCCATCCTTGATGGCGGTACCGGCATGGTACACGGTCACATCGGCAGCACCGGGCACCTGGCCATTCTCCAGGCCGGTGATCTCCTTGCCCTTTTCATAGGCAACGGGGTATCCGCCGGAAGCCAGCACCACACAGGCGGCAGCGCCATCGCTGAACTTGACCTCGGTCTTGTCCAGCGTGCCGTTGGTGCAGGCCTGCATCACGGTCAGCAGGTCGCTTTCCAGCAGGGGCAGTACTACCTGGGTTTCGGGGTCGCCAAAGCGGCAGTTGTATTCAATCACCTTGGGGCCGTTCGGGGTCAGCATCAGGCCGAAGTACAGGCAGCCCTTAAAGGGGCAACCCTCTGCCTGCATGGCGGCAACCGTAGGCAGGAAAATCTTCTCCATGCACTCGGCGGCAATGGCGGGGGTGTAGCAGGGGTTGGGGGCAACGGTGCCCATGCCGCCGGTGTTCAGGCCCTCGTCATGGTCCAAAGCGCGCTTGTGGTCCATGCTGGAAACCATCGGCTTGACGGTTTTGCCATCACAGAAGGACAACACGCTGACTTCCGGCCCGGTCAAAAATTCTTCCACCACAACATGGTTGCCGGAAGCGCCGAACTTTTTGTCCAGCATGATTTCCTTTACGCCATCGGCGGCTTCCTGCTCATTCTGGCAGATCAGCACGCCTTTGCCCAGCGCCAGGCCATCCGCCTTGATAACAACCGGGTACTTGCCCTTGCTGCGGATGTAATCCATCACCTTGGCGGGGTCGTCAAAGGTTTCATAGCCGGCGGTGGGAATGCCGTATTTTTTCATCAGGTCCTTGCTGAACACCTTGCTGGCTTCAATGCGGGCGGCAGCGGCATCCGGGCCAAAAGCAGGGATGCCCACCTTGGCCAAAGCATCCACCATGCCAAGGGCAAGGGGATCGTCCTGTGCAACAACAACATAATCAAAGGCTTCTGCCTTGGCAAAGGCGACCATGGCGTCTACATCCGTTGCAGAGATGTTTTTGCAGGTGGCATCGTAACCAATGCCGCCGTTGCCAGGGGCACACCAGATATCGCCGCAGTCGGGGCTTTTTTTCAGCGCGCGGATAATGGCGTGTTCACGCCCGCCGCCGCCAACAACCAGAATTTTCATGGCAAACTCCTTAGCTTGAAATGAAAAAAGAATAATGAATAAAGAATAATGAAGGTGGACCGCGTTGCTGCGCACCGCTTAAAAAATATTAGAACTCTAATATCCAAAACCGTGCCGCTTGCGGCACACCTTCATTCTTAATTATTCTTTATTATTTATTATTTAGCAAAAACTTCGTTTTTGCTTAGTGGTGGAACAGCCGGATACCACAGAACGCCATGGCAATGCCGTACTTGTTGCAGGTGGCAATAACCTGATCATCGCGGATGGAGCCGCCCGGCTGCACAATGGCGGTCACACCGCTGCGGCGGGCGCGCTCAATGTTGTCCCCAAAGGGGAAGAATGCATCACTGCCCAGGGCAACATTCGTTACCTTGCTCAGCCAGGCTTTCTTTTCCTCGGCAGTCAACGGGGCAGGCTGCACAGTAAAGGTTTCGGCCCAAACGTCATCCCCAATCACATCCTCCGGGGTATCGCCGATGTAAACATCAATCGCGTTATCGCGGTTGGGCTTGGAGATATCCTCGCGGAACGGCAGGTCCAGAACCTTGGGCATATGGCGCAGCTGCCAGTTGTCGGCTTTCTGGCCTGCCAGGCGGGTGCAGTGGATGCGGCTTTGCTGGCCTGCGCCCACACCGATGGTCTGGCCGTCCTGCACATAGCAGACGGAGTTGGACTGGGTGTATTTCAGCACGATCAGGCTCATGATCAAATCGCGCTTCTGGGCATCGGTCACCGTCTTGTTCTCGGTTACAAAGTTTTGCAGCATGGTATCCACGCTGATCTCCAGATCCTGGCGGCCCTGCTCAAAGGTGACACCGAATACGGTGCGGCGCTCCAGCGGAGCGGGGATATAATCCGGATCAATGGCAACGATGTTGTAGTTGCCTTTCTTTTTGGATTTCAGCACTTCCAGGGCGTCGGCGTCATAGCCGGGGGCAATGATGCCGTCCGAAACTTCGTGCTGGATCAGCTTTGCGGTGGCAAGGTCGCACACATCAGACAGGGCGATCCAGTCACCAAAGCTGGACATGCGGTCCGCACCGCGGGCGCGGGCATAAGCGCAGGCCAGGGGAGAAAGCTCAGCCTCTGCACTAATATGATACATCTTTCTCAGCGTTTCGTCCAGTGGCAGGCCAATGGCGGCACCGGCGGGGGAAACATGCTTAAAGCTGGCAGCAGCAGGCTGGCCCAGGGCTTTTTTCAGGTCGCGCACCAGCTGGTAGCTGTTGAACGCATCCAGAAAGTTGATGTAGCCCGGCTTGCCATTCAAAATGGTAACGGGAAGATCAGAACCGTCTGCCATAAAAATGCGGGCAGGCTTCTGGTTGGGGTTGGTGCCGTATTTCAGCTGAAATTCGTTCATGTTAACCCTCCACAGCGGTGTATTTGTTCAGGATGATATCCTCGTAATCGCCGGTTTCCAGCGTGATGGCACGCACAAACAGGCTGACCTTATTATCTTCGTTCAGGGATTCCCACAACTTTCCGGCAAATTCGTCGGCATCGTTCTGGTCCAGTGTCACGCGCAGCGGCTCACCGGCAAAGCTGGGGATGGGGGAGCCGTTTTTCTGGTAGGTGGTAATCAGCTGGCCTTCGCCTGCAACGGGCTGCGGATAGTCAAAGGTCTGGCGCTGCACGCTGGCGGGGTTGCCATCGCAGCTTTTCAGGATGCTCAGCTTGTAGCCGCCGCAACGCATATCCACAACGCCGGATATGCGGGGGGTAAAGTTGGGGGCATCGTCCTCAAAAGTGCGGGTGGCAAGGGCTGCTTCAAAGCCGTAACCGGGGAACAGGTTATCCCGCATGTAGCGGTAAATGGTATCCGTCTGGTCACCATTGGTCACAATGGTGGTATCGTTCAGGGTCAGAACCGGGTTATAGATGATCAGGTGGGGATCTTCCAGCTTGGCGGGGTCTGCGGCTACCGTGCGGATGCCGCCGGGGATGGCGTCAAACACGCGGTTGCGGCTGTTGGCGCTGCGGCCCATGATCCAGTAAGCAATCATGGCCTTGGTGCCGTCCGGCGAACGGCCGATGCAGATGCCGCGGCCGGGATATTCGTTACCGGCCAGATAAGTATAAAGATTCTTTTTCATGCGGGAATCCTCCTTGTTCGGTCAGGCTTCGCCATTGCACACCATGGCAATGGCCTGGGGCAGCAACTTCCATTCGGCTTCCACCATCACGCGCTTCTGCAGCACTTCGGGGGTATCACCGGGCTGCACTTCCACGGCTTTTTGCAGCAGGATGGGCCCGCCGTCACACACTTCGTTGACAAAGTGGACGGTAGCGCCGGTCACTTTCACGCCGCGCTTCAGCGCTTCCTCATGCACTTTCAGGCCATAGTAGCCGGGGCCGCAAAAGCTGGGAATCAGGCTGGGGTGGATGTTCAGGATGCGGTTGGGGTAAGCGGCAATCACGCTGGGGCCCAGCACGCTCAAAAATCCTGCCAGAACCACCAGCTCAATGCCATGGTCTTTCAGCACACTCAGCAGGGCGGTGTCAAACTCCTCGCTGGTGGCGTAATCCTTGCGGCGCACCACGGCGGTTTCCACGCCGAAGTTTGCAGCGCGTTCCAACGCATACACACCAGGTTTGCTGGCAACCACCAGGGTAACCTTACCGTTGGGGTTCTCCCCGCGGCGTTCGCTTTCCAGGATGGCCTGCAGGTTGGTGCCGCCGCCGGAAACCAGCACAGCAATCTTCATCATACCAGCTGCACCCCGCTGCCTTCGCCAATCACACCAAGGCGGTAAGCATCCTCGCCGTTGGCTTTCAGGATCTCAATGGCCTTGTCGGCATCCTCGGCAGCCACGGTCAAAATCATACCAACGCCCATGTTGAAGGTGTTGAACATATCGCGCTCCGGAATGTTGCCCTCTTTAGCCAGCACATCAAACAGCACGGGGGTGCGCACATCGCTCTTCTTGATCACAGCGCAGCAGCCGGCTTTCAGGCTGCGGGGAATATTCTCGTAAAAGCCGCCGCCGGTAATGTGGGAAACGCCCTTGACGGTAACTTCCTTCATCACGGCCAGCACAGGCTTGACATAAATCTTGGTCGGGGCAAGCAGGGCTTCGCCCAAGGGCTTGTCCATGCCGTCAAAGGTCTTTTTCAGCACATCGGGGTTGTTCTCCAGGTCAAAGATCTTGCGCACCAGGGAGAACCCGTTGGAGTGTACGCCGGTGGAAGGCAGGGCGATGATCACATCGCCGGGCTGCATGGTGGAGTTGTCCAGGATCTTGCTCTTGTCCACAGCGCCAACGGTAAAGCCGGCCAGGTCGTACTCGTCCTCCGGGTAAAAACCGGGCATCTCGGCGGTCTCACCGCCAACCAGGGCACAGCCAGCCTGCACGCAGCCTTCGGCTACACCGGCAACCAGCTCGGCAATGCGCTCCGGCACGTTTTTGCCGCAGGCGATGTAATCCAGGAACACCAGCGGCTTGGCACCGGCGCAGATGACATCGTTCACGCACATGGCAACGCAATCAATGCCAACGGTGTCATGTTTGTTCATGTACTGGGCAATGCGCAGCTTGGTACCAACGCCGTCCGTGCCGGAAATCAGCACGGGGTGGGGCATATCAGTGCAGTCCAGCTCAAACAGGCCGCCAAAGCCGCCCAGGCCGCCAATGCAGTGCTCGTTCATGGTGCGGGCAACGTGCTGCTTCATCAGGTCAACTGCCTTGTAACCGGCGGTAATATCCACACCAGCGGCAGCGTAGCTTGCAGAATAGCTTTTTTCCATTATGTTTCTCTCCTTATCAGCTTACAGGCGTTTTTTGGTCTGGGACTGGCTCAGGGGTTTATCGTATACAATGTCCATCGTCTCGTTGGGGGCGGGCACCGGGTAATGGCCGGTAAAGCAGCCGGTGCAGAACCCGCACTTGCTGTGGATGGCCAGCTGGGTCACATGTTCAATGCTCAGGTAGCCCAGGGAATCGGCCCCCACGATCTGGCGGATCTCCTCCACCGTATGGCCGGTGGCAATCAGGTCTTTTTCGTCCGGGATGTCGGTGCCGAAATAGCAGGGGTGGGCAAACGGCGGGGCCGAAATGCGGTAGTGTACTTCCTTGGCACCGGCGTCGCGCAGCAGCTTGATGGTGCGGGCGCTGGTGGTGCCGCGCACGATGGAGTCATCCACAAGCACAACGCGCTTGCCCGCAACGGTGGAGGAAATTGCGTTCAATTTGATGCGCACACTGCTTTCACGCTGGGCCTGGGAGCCCTGGATGAAGGTGCGGCCCACATATTTGTTTTTAATAAAGCCCACGCCATAGGGAATACCGCTTTCCTGCGCATAGCCAAGGGCGGCATCCAGGCCGGAATCCGGCGCACCGATGACGACATCGGCTTCCACCGGATGCTCCTGTGCCAGAAAGCGCCCAGCCTGCAGGCGGGCGTCATGCACGCAGGTGCCCTCGATAATGGAATCGGGGCGGGCAAAATAAATGTACTCAAACACGCACATCGTGTGCGGCGCGGTGCCGCAGTGGGTGCGGATGGTGCGCAGGCCGGTGTAGTCTGCCACCACGATCTCGCCGGGCAGTACATCGCGCACAAAGCGGGCGCCTACAGCATCCAGCGCACAGGATTCCGAAGCAAAAGCCCAGCCGGAGCCATCCGGCAGCTGGCCAATGCAGAGAGGGCGGAAGCCATTAGGATCGCGTGCGGCGATCAGTTTGGTGTGGGTCATAATGACCAGGCTGTAAGCACCCACGATCTGCTCCATCGTGCGGCAGACAGCTGTTTCAATATCCGGGCTGATCAGGCGGTTCTGGGTCAGCAGATAGCCGATGACCTCGGTGTCCGAAGTGCCGTGGAAGATCGAACCGTTCATTTCCAGCTTGTGGCGCAGCTGGGGGGCATTGGTCAGGTTGCCGTTGTGGCAGATGGCCATAGTGCCCTTGCAGTGGTGCAGAACCATGGGCTGGGCGTTGGCGCGGGTGCGCTGGCCGCTGGTGGCATAGCGCACATGGCCGGTGGCCATCTTGGCATCCTGCGGCAGGTCAGCCAGCACGCGCGGGGTGAATACCTCGCTGACCAGGCCAAGATCGCGGTAGCCGGTCAGCACACCGTCCACGTTCAGGGCAATGCCGCAGCTTTCCTGGCCGCGGTGCTGCAGGGCATACAGCGCACTGTACACGGCGCTGACCATGTTGGTTTTGCCGGTGGAATCATAGATACCGAACACGCCGCATTCTTCATGCAGTGCTTCGGCGGGACAAAGCTCCTTCATTCAGTTCTCCGTTTCCTGTTTCAAACGATGGCAGGGTGCACCGGAAGAGCGAACGGCGGTTCCAGTACACCCTGAACATTGGCTGGACTAAGCTTGGTTCAATCAGCCCAGCAGGCGCTTCATAACTTCCTGGTAGGCATCGGCCTCACCGCCAAGGCTGCGGCGGAACAGGTCTTTATCCAGGTGGGCACCGGTGGTGGCATCCCAGAAGCGGCAGGTATCCGGGCTGATCTCGTCAGCCAGAATGATGGTGCCGTCAGACAGGCGGCCAAACTCCAGTTTGAAGTCGATCAGGCGGATGTTGGCATCCAGCATGATCTTCTTCAGCACTTCGTTGACCTTGAAGGCGTACTTGGCAATGGTGTCCAGCTCTTCCTGGGTGGCAAGGTCAAGGGCCAAGGCGTAATAATGGTTGATGAACGGGTCATGCAGGTCGTCGTTCTTGTAGCTGTACTCCAGGATGGGGGTCTTGAACACCTTGCCCTCGGGCACGCCCATGCGCAGGCTGAAGTGGCCGGCGGCAACATTGCGGATGATGACTTCCAGAGGAACGATCTGAACCTTCTTGACCAGGGTATCGCGGTCGTTCAGCTCCTCAACATAATGGGTGGGGATGCCTTTTTTGCCTCGTTTTTGGCACAATTACCAATTGAAAAGGCGATTAGTCATACTTCCTGTACAAAATTTCACTGCATCACAAGCTCTCCCCAAGCCGCGCCCGTCACCGCCAAAGATCGGCGGGCCGCAGCTCCACCTGCGCGCCGATGCGCCCCGCGCTCACCATAATGGTGGGCCAGTTTTTTGCCGAGGCGTCCACCACCGTCACAAAGCGCTTTTTCATGCCCACCGGGCTGCACCCGCCCCGGATGTAGCCGGTGGTCTTTAAAAGGTCCGCCACGTGCAGCATGGTCACGCTCTTTTTCCCCCACCGCCCGGGCGGCCTTTTTCAGGTCCAGCTCCGCCGCCACCGGGATCACGAACACATAAAACGCCCGGCTCGCCCCTGTGTGACCAGGGTCTTGAACACCCGGGCCGGGTCCTGCCCCAGCTTTCCGGCCACGGCCAGGCCGTCGACCGCGCCGTCGTCATGGGGGTATTCATGAAAGGTGTACGCCACCTTTTCCTTTTCCAGCATGCGCATGGCGTTGGTTTTGGGCTGCGCCATCCTTCCCTCGCCTCTTTCTTTTTTTTCATATTATAAAGCTTTTTCGCCTTGCCCGCGCAAGGGCCTGCTCCCCTTGCGGCGGGGGCCCGCGCATGCTACAATAAAAAAA
>VOFE01000857.1_pt1 | contig 12001 bp, 11 predicted proteins | sample 5384071 | NCBI WGS metagenome assembly VOFE01 (sample SAMN12384724, study PRJNA508395) | human gut metagenome | isolation source: healthy gut D | host: Homo sapiens
CGGACAGGTTCGTGTTGGTGAAGTTAACCAGGATGCAACATCTGCTAACATTTCTGAGCGTGGTATGGGATTCATCAACAAGTTCATCGAGCTTGCTAAAGCTGATGGAAAGACAGTAGCAGTTGTAGGAAATGACTTCTATGTAAACCAGGTAAAAGACAATGGCGATCAGGCATCTGCTGACGTAGTTCTCGAAGTTGCAGTTCCGGCACAGACAACAGTTGAGCTGTGTGCTACAGAGGCTACTAACATCATGATCAAAGACGATACAATCGCTATGTTCGGATCAAACCAGGTATCTGCAGAGGGTGTTCTCACAGCTAACCAGAACCTGAACAAACTTGGAACAGATGATGATAAGATCGTTGCAGTTGGAGAGGATATCGCTCCTAACCTTTATGACTAATCATATAATTGATAAGATCGTGAAGTTATAATGAACGCGGATTGCGTTCACGGACGTATGAAATAAGAGATCCGCTGGCTGATTCAGTCAGCGGATTTTTTAAATAAATAATGTAGTAGTTCATAAATAATCACTGTATTATTGGCAAATAAAGACACTTTTTTTGACAAAAGAGGTTCTTATCACCGGAAGGATCCTGATGTATGATAAATACAACATCAGATATGAAAGTGATCAGAAGCTTACATATTGAGGAGGATTTAAAAATGGCAACATATTATTTAGCAGTAGATATCGGAGCATCCAGCGGACGTCACATTCTGGGACATATGGAAAACGGAAAAATGATCCTGGAAGAAATCTATCGTTTTGAGAACGGAATGGTAAAGAAAGACGGAGAACTCTGCTGGGAATTTGACCGTCTTTTCAAAGAGATCGTAAACGGTCTTAAGAAATGTAAAGAGATCGGCAAGATCCCGGTAAGCATGGGTGTTGATACCTGGGGTGTTGACTTTGTGCTTCTTGACAAGGACGACAAGGTTCTTGGCAATACAGTAGGCTACCGTGACCACCGTACAGAGGGAATGGACGAGGAAGTTTATAAGACAATTTCCCTGAAAGATCTGTATGCAAGAACCGGTATCCAGAAAGCGATCTACAATACAGTATATCAGCTGATGGCAGTGAAGAAGAAACATCCTGAGTATCTGGAGCAGGCTGAGACACTTCTTCATGTACCGGACTACTTTCATTTTCTTCTTACAGGCGAAAAAACTTGCGAGTACACAGAGGCAACCACAGGACAGCTTGTATGCCCGACAACCAAGGACTGGGATTATGAGCTGATCGATATGCTGGGATATCCAAGAAAGATATTCCAGAAGCTGATCATGCCTAGCACAAGCATCGGACATTTAACAGACGCAGTGAAGGAAGCAGTTGGCTTTGATCTTGAGGTTGTAGCACCGGCTACACATGATACAGGGTCTGCAGTTCTGGCTGTGCCTGCAAATGATGACGATTTCATTTATATCAGTTCCGGAACATGGTCTCTGATGGGAATCGAGAGAAAAGAAGCAGACTGCTCTGAGAAGAGCTGTGAGATGAACTTCACAAACGAGGGTGGATATGCAGGACGTTTCCGTTACCTGAAGAACATCATGGGTCTCTGGATGATCCAGTCTGTACGTCATGAGTTTGATGATGCGTACAGCTTTGCACAGATCTGCGAGATGGCTGAGGAGGCAAAAGACTTCCCGTCAAGAGTAAACGCAAACGATGAGTGCTTCCTTTCTCCTGAGAACATGACAAAAGAGGTTCAGGACTACTGCCGCAGAACAGGACAGCAGGTTCCGGAAACTCTTGGCGAGATTGCAACCGTTATCTATACAAGCCTTGCAGATTGCTACGCTAAGATCGCAAAAGAAATCGAGGAGATGACAGGAAGAACCTACAGCCGTATCCATATCGTAGGCGGTGGTTCCAATGCAGGATACTTAAATGAGCTGACTGCAAAAGCTACAAAGAAAGAAATCCATGCAGGCCCTGGTGAGGCTACTGCAATCGGTAATATCACAGCACAGATGCTGAAGGCCGAGGAGTTTAAAACGATCGAGGAGGCTCGTACAACCATCCATGAGTCCTTCGGTATTAAAGTATACAAAGCATAAATAATTTGAGGTCTTATTATGTTAGTTAACACAATTTTGAGAAATGGGTAAAAGACGAGCATCTTGGAATGATCGCTTCTCATTATGACGGATTTGCACAGGGCAAGGCAGGTGTCCTTGACAGTATGCTGATCCCGGCATTCTCCATGCTGATCAAACAGGGTACTGCATGTGCGGTAGAGGGTGACATGAAGGTTGCCATGGCAAAACAGGCGGCGGATATCTGACACAGTTCTATCCGTACACAGGTCCGGTGACCTACCTTGCGATCACTCAGGATAAAGACGGAAACTTCAAATTCGTTGTAGCTGAGGGCGTAAACGAGGAGGGACCGATCCTTTCCTTCGGTGATACAAACATGAGAACACGCTTCACATGCGGAGCAAGAGAGTTTGTTAACCGCTGGAGCGAGGCTGGCCCGACACATCATATGGCAGCTGCTACAGGAAGACACATCGATACGATCCTGAAGGTTGCAAAAATCTTTAACGTACAGGTAGATATCGTGACAAGATAAATTCTTTCTTATGTATTCAACCTAAAACATATTCAAAAAAAAGGAGACTGCGCGGAGCGGTCTCCTTTTTCAGTGGGAAAAATAAGATAAAAAAGATCTGCCGGAAATGCAGCAGGCAGATTCGGCAGATTTTGGTTTTGCAGTTATTTTTTATGCATAAGTGTGTGCTCCCTGGAAAGCTCATCGTGCAGCTGGACGGAAGACCAGTGCTGAGTTACCGGTGTGAGCATGGCCTTCAGTGCAACAGGCGGGATCTGGTTTTCACGGAAAAAAGCAAGAAAACCATCCATCTGTGCACTGGAAAAATCCTTCAGCACGATCATCTCATCGCTGAAATTGCTTCCCAGATTAAACTGGGATGAGGGATGAAATCCCGGAATCTCAAAAAGATATCCCAGCGGATGAAGAAATTCCGGCGCAGTGACGATCCGTGTCTTAACCTTCTGACGGTTCAGATAGCGGCGGATCTGGCGAAGCCGTTCCGGGTCGTTAAAATTATATAAAAGAGCTTCTGGCTGTGTATTCATATAGTGTCATACCTCATTTCTGAATAAAGATTTTTTTGGAACGTAAGTTACTTTTCACGATGTGCAGGGAACCGGATCTCAACATCCGTCCCTCTCCAGGCTTGCTGGAATAAGTGAGTCCGTAATTATTTCCATAGAGAATTTGGAGTCTCCGGTGGGTATTATAAACTGCGATATTGGTGCCGCCGGACTGGCTTTTTCCCTTTCCGGAAAGGATAGTTGACAGGATTTCCGGCGAAATCCCAACACCGTCATCGGAAATCAGAAGAACAATATCCTCAATGTGGAGATGCGTCTGCCCAATCAGTACGAAAATATGATCTCGATGACAACACTGGATTATATTGAACAGAAATATCGGACTGCTACGCTGACGGAGCTTTGTGGTCGTCTGCATCTTCCCATGCATGTCCTCAGTAAGATGATCAAGAAAAGCACAGGGTTTAATTTCAAGGAACTTCTTCAGAGAAAACGTCTGAACAAGGCTGTAGAGCTGATGTGTGAAACTGATCTGCCTGTCAGTGACATCATTGTGGCTGTAGGCTATGAAAATAACAGTTATTTTCATCGGGTATTCAAGGAACATTATCACATGACACCACGGGCGTTCCGGGTGAAAAACAGTGAGAAAGAACAGTTGAGGCTGTAACAGCCTCAACTGTTTTTTTAAATATCATGGAACTGTCCGATCTTGTTTTTGATCCGCTGCATTTCGTTATCCATATCGATCACAGCGCGGGCGCAGTTCAGCAGCTCATTGCTGATATCCTCATAACCGTCCATTTCTTCGATATTCTGCTTGTAACGCAGCTGATGCTCCAGAGTTGCCCAGAAATCCATACCGTTGGTACGGATCTGGATTTCTGCACGCATGGGAGTTTTTCCCTTGGAGAAGAATACGGGGATTTCCACGATCATGTGATAACTGCGGTAGCCGTTTGGCTTTGGATTTTTGATATAGTCTTTTACCTGGATGACGGTAATGTCATCCTGCCTGGTGATCAGGTCTGCAATAGTGTAGATATCATCGATAAAGGCACAGACAACACGGATGCCTGCCACGTCATTCAGCTGATTCTGAATATTCTCCGCAGTAAACTCATAGCCGAGCTTTTTGAGCTTTTTGTAAATGCTTTCCGGCTTTTTGATCCTTGTTTTGATGAAGGAGATCGGGTTACGTTTATATTCCAATGAAAATTCATCGTTGAGGACTTCCAGCTTGGTGCGTACCTCACGGACCGTACATCGATACATCATCATCAGATCATTAAATTTTGCGGAATTTTTGATAAAAACCTGTGGATCGGGGGTATCCAGCCAGGTGTTTGTATTTCTTTCAGCCATAGTGTTTTTCTGGTGAAACTCCTTTCTTATGTGATATTTATAACAATTACTTTTATACAATTATAGAACAAAATGATATTTTTTTCAACATTTGTATTGACATATCAGAAAAGCTGTGCTATTTTATAGAAAAAGTTTAATTGAGTAAACCACTAAACCGTTGAAGCGGAGATAAAGATATTCATGCGCGCACAGAGAGTCCGGGAGGGTGAGAGCCGGGTCGAGAGGCAGTTTATCAAATGGACCGCAGAGGGCACAGGGAAAGATATTTTCGGGTATCAAGTATTCTGTGACGTGAGGGCATACGTCAGTTGCCGGGAATATGAAGGTATTCCGCCAAGTGCACGGGTCAGACCGTGAATCAGGGTGGCACCGCGGGTGATTTTGAATTTAGAGCTCGTCCCTGACAGAACCAGATTCTGTCGGAGACGGGCTTTTCTTGATTTCATGAGCAAGCAGCGAATGCAGATCACGAATGTCCCGTCCTCCGGTAAGGAATGAAAAACTCAGGAGGGCCTGTATATGTATCCAACATTAGAAAAAATCAAAGAACTCGCTGAACAGTCAGGCAGAATACCGGCGAATTCCCCTTATGCAGAGAGCTGTATTCCGACCGCTATACACCCGTAGAAGTCATGAGGACCTTACGCACAGCCAGCAGACATTGCTATCTTCTGGAAAGTGCCAGCCAGACAGAGGTATGGGGACGCTATTCCTTCCTGGGATATGAGCCATCCATGGAGATCACCTGTACCGATGGGCGTGTGATCATCAGGATCCATGAGGGCATGAAATGAGGATAAGACCAGGACGGGAAGTTTTAACCGAACCATCCGGGAAAGGTTCTAAGAGAATCCTGAAAGAATATAAAAGTCCGGTTGTTCTGGGAAACTTCCTCCATTTACCGGAGGTCTGGTAGGATATTTTTCCTATGACGATCAAATATGCAGAACCGACATTGACAGCGAGTCCTGGAAGAGAAGAATGAGACTACAGGAAAGACAGACAAAACGGCAGTAAGATTTTCGGGACATGGATCTGATGTTTTTGACCAGGTGATCGCTTTTGACAATTACAGACAGAAGCTGATCCTGATTACAGGCGTGAATGAAGGATGATCCGAAGAAAATTATATCAGAAGGCGAAGCAGGAATTAGAAGAGATGGAACGATTGATCCGAAGCGGGGCGCAGGCAATTTCCGACCACTTGTTTTAGAAGAAGAGTTCCATCCGGAGTGGATAAAGAAGATTATTGCAAGATGGTTGAGAAAGCTAAGGAATACATTTATGAAGGTGATATTTTCCAGGTCGTTTTATCCAATCCGCTGACAGCGAAGGCAAAAGGAAGTCTTTTGATACCTACCGGGTGCTTCGAACCTCGAATCCATCTCCGTATATGTTCTACTTTTCCTTTTCAAGTGATGATATTGAAGTGGCGAAATGAGGGATCAGCCTTCACCGGGAACAGTTAAAGTTGATAAAATATGGAAAGCGGAGATATTCCCATGTGATGCATATTGGTTCCAGACAGTAACAGGCGAAAGATTCGGATAAAAGATAAAGATGTTCCACAGTGGACGATAAAGATGTCGAGTCGATGCGATTCTCCCGGCAGGAACGCTTTCCGGAGCACCGAAGATCCGCGCATGTGAGATTATCGCAGAACTTGAACAGGAGAAGAGAGGCATCTACGGAGGAGCAGTCGGCTATCTCGATTTTGCAGGAAATGTAGATACATGCATTTCCATCCGTCTTGCTTATAAGAAAAATGGATACATTCGTGTACAGTCAGGAGCCGGAATCGTAGCAGACAGTATCCCGGAAAATGAATTCCAGGAGTGTTTAAATAAGGCAGGGGCAGTACTTCAGGCTGTGGAAACTGCGAAAGGAGGATTGGAATGATACTATTACTTGATAATTATGACAGCTTTACCTATAACCTGTATCAGTTTATCGCAGGAGTAGAATCAGAAATAAGCGGCATACAAAAGATAAGACGAATTCAGAAGTAAAGGTTGTTCGAAATGACCGGATCACACCGGAAGAGATTTGGAACTTGCACCAGAGGCGCTGGTAATCTCACCGGGGCCGGGAAAACCTTCTGATGCCGGAATCTGTATCGAAGCAATTCAGAAGCTGAAAGGAAAGATTCCAATGCTCGGGGTATGTCTCGGACATCAGGCAATGGCGGAAGCATTCGGAGCAACCGTAGGTCACGCCGGACAGCTGATGCACGGGAAGACTTCAAAGCTGAAAGATGTAAAGACAGACAGTGTCCTCTTTCAGAATCTGACATTTCCAATCCAGGTGGCAAGATATCATTCGCTTGCAGTAAAGGAAGAGACACTTCCGGAAGAACTGGTTGTGACAGCGCGAAGCGAAGATAACGAGATCATGGCGATGGAACACAGAGAATATCCGATCTTTGGGTTACAGTTCCATCCGGAATCTGTAATGACACCACAAGGACTTCAGATGATAGAGAACTTTATTAACTATGCAAAAGCATTGAAGGAGAATTAAGAAATGATCAAGAAGCAATTATAAAATTATCAAAGAAAGAAAATCTCACCTATACAGAAGCAGAAGCCGTAATGAATGAGATTATGGAAGGAAAGGCATCGGATGTTCAGAAGTCAGCATATCTGACAGCACTTTCCCTAAAAGGAGAGACTATTGATGAAATCACTGCATCAGCAGCCGGAATGCGTGCACACTGCATCAAGCTTCTCCACGATATGAATGTTCTGGAGATCGTAGGAACCGGTGGTGACGGAGCAAATTCCTTTAACATTTCCACGACCTCTTCTATGGTTATTGCGGCAGCAGGAATCCCAGTAGCAAAGCATGGAAATCGTGCAGCATCTTCAAAGTCCGGTGCAGCAGATGTACTTGAAGCACTGGGAGTGAAGATCGATGTCGCACCGGAGCGCAGCACACAGCTTCTCAAAGACATTCAGATCTGTTTCTTATTTGCACAGAATTATCATATTGCCATGAAATATGTGGCACCGATTCGTAAAGAGCTCGGTATCCGCACGGTATTCAATATTCTCGGGCCATTGTCCAATCCGGCAGGTGCAAACATGGAACTGATGGGAGTTTATGATGAAAGCCTTGTAGAGCCACTTGCAAGAGTCATGGCGAATCTGGGAGTTGTCCGTGGAATGGTCGTTTACGGACAGGATAAGCTGGATGAAATTTCCATGTGTGCACCGACTACAGTCTGTGAGATTAAAGACGGAACATTTACAAGCTATGAGATCACACCGGAGCAGTTTGGTTATGAGAGATGCGAAAAAGGCGCACTGACAGGAGGAACACCTCAGGAAAACGCACAGATCACATTGGATATCATTTCAGGAAAAGAGCAGGGAGCAAAGAGAAATGCAGTTTGCCTGAATGCAGGAGCAGCAATCTATCTTGCAGGAAAAGCAGATTCAATCGAAGCAGGTGTAAGAAAAGCAGAGCAGATCATTGATGAAGGTCTTGCTTTGAAGAAGCTGGAACAGTTCAGAGAAGAAAGTAATAAATAAAAAGTCTGATCCCCGGCTATGCAGGGGAGAATGGAAGAAGCAACTTGAAAAAAAAGAGGAACAAATAGTATGAATATACTCGAGAAAATTACCGAGCACACGAAAGAGCGGATCGAAGAAGAAAAGAAAATAGTTCCATTAGAAGAGGTTCGAAGACAGGCGGAAGAAAAAAAGGAATTAAAGATCAAATCCCTGCATTCGAACAGGCACTTCGTGCAGAGGGACTTTCCTTTATCTGCGAGGCAAAGAAGGCATCTCCTTCTAAAGGACTGATTGCACCGGATTTTCCATATGTTGAGATCGCCAGAGACTATGAAGCAGGCGGTGCGGCAGCAATTTCATGTCTGACAGAGCCATTCTGGTTCCAGGGAAGTGACCGCTATCTGGAAGAGATCGTACAGAAAGTATCCATTCCGGTACTCCGAAAAGATTTTACCTGTGATGAATATATGATCTATCAGGCAAAAGCGATGGGAGCTGCCGCAGTGCTTCTGATCTGTTCGGTATTAGAAGATGGCAGGTTAAAAGCGTATCATCAGCTGGCAGACGAACTCGGATTATCTGCTTTGGTAGAAACACATAACGAAGAAGAAATCTTAAGAGCACAGAAGATCGGTGCAAAGATTATCGGTGTCAATAACCGGAATCTGAAAGACTTTACGGTGGATATCAAGAATAGCATTCGGCTAAGAGAAATGGTCAGTTCGGAAACAGTTTTCGTATCTGAGAGCGGTATCCGCGGAGTGGAAGATATGAAAGCACTTTATGAAAATGGAACCGATGCGGTACTGATCGGAGAACTTCTGATGAGAAAATCTGATCGGAAAGCGGCATTGATGGAGTTGAAGCAGCAGACAGGAAGGCAGCTAGATATGAATTAGCGGAAGATATAGTATGAGACAAGAAAAAATGAACATGCCCAAGATTAAGATCTGCGGATTAAGCCGCCCGGAAGATATTACCAATATAAATGAGGTAAAACCGGATTATTGTGGATTTATTATAGATGTTCGAAGAGCTGGAGAAATGTATCCATTTCGAAAGTTCGTGAACTGGTTCAAAATCTTGAATCGCAGATTTGCCCGGTCGGAGTATTTGTCAATAAAGACTGCGGCGAGGTCGCACAATTATTAAATGAAGGAACCATTCAGATCGCTCAGCTTCACGGGCAGGAAGATGAGGCATATATAAAGAAGTTGAAAAGTCTGACAGACCATCCGGTGATGAAAGCATTTTCGATTCAGGAGAAAAAGATCTTGATGCGGCGGCAGCGAGCAGTGCAGATCTGATTCTTCTCGATCATGGAAAAGGCGGAACCGGCGAGACATTTGATTGGAGTCTTTTGGAAGGCTGGACAAAGCGGCCGTATTTCCTCGCAGGAGGACTGAATCCGGAGAACATACCGGAGGCAATACAGCGAATATACCCTTTGGGGAATTGACCTGAGCAGTGCAGTGGAGACAGATGGAAAGAAAGATCGTGAGAAAATTCTTCAAGCTGTGAAAACTGTGAGAAATTTTGAAAGCAGTAAACATTTTTTGAAAACAAAAGAGTATACAAGTGAACGAATAAATTCACCAAAACAATAGAAACAAGAAAGAAGGAGAGACAACCATGACAAAAGGAAGATATGGGATTCATGGCGGACAGTATATTCCTGAAACGCTGATGAATGCAGTGATCGAATTGGAAAAGGCGTACAACTACTATAAAAATGACAAAGAATTTAATGACGAACTGAATACATTATTAAATGAATATGCAGGCAGACCGTCTCTTTTATACTATGCAGCACGTATGACAGAAGATCTTGGCGGGGCGAAAATTTATCTGAAACGAGAAGATCTCAATCACACAGGTGCCCATAAGATCAACAATGTGTTAGGTCAGGTTCTTCTTGCGAAGAAGATGGGAAAGACAAGAGTGATTGCAGAAACCGGTGCAGGTCAGCATGGAGTGGCAACAGCGACAGCAGCAGCACTGATGGATATGGAATGTGAAATCTTTATGGGAAAAGAAGACACAGAACGTCAGGCATTGAATGTTTACAGAATGCGTCTTCTCGGAGCACAGGTACACGCGGTTACAAGTGGAACTGGTACTTTAAAAGATGCTGTATCGGAGACGATGAGAGAGTGGACGAAGAGAATAGAAGATACACATTATGTACTCGGTTCTTGCATGGGACCACATCCATTCCCACAGATTGTGCGTGATTTTCAGGCTGTGATTTCAAAAGAGATCAAGGAACAGTTGATGGAAAAAGAAGGAAAACTCCCGGATGCAGTGCTTGCCTGCGTGGGAGGCGGATCCAATGCAATCGGTGCATTTTACAATTTTATTGAAGATGAAGGCGTGCGCCTGATCGGATGTGAGGCAGCAGGACGTGGCGTAAATACGGCAGAGACAGCAGCTACCATTGCAACCGGCAAACTGGGAATCTTCCATGGAATGAAATCCTATTTCTGTCAGGATGAATATGGACAGATTGCACCAGTCTATTCTATTTCAGCAGGGCTTGATTATCCGGGAATCGGACCAGAACATGCAGATCTGTATGATAAAGGCAGAGCAGAATATGTAGCAATCACAGATGATGAGGCAGTTGATGCGTTTGAATATCTTTCAAGAACAGAAGGAATCATTCCAGCCATCGAGAGTGCCCATGCAGTGGCATATGCAAGGAAACTGGCACCGACAATGAAAAAAGACAGATTATTGTTATCAATATTTCCGGTCGTGGAGATAAGGACTGTGCGGCAATTGCCCGCTACAGAGGGGAGGATATCCATGAGTAAGATTCAGAAAGCATTTGAAGGAAAAAAAGCATTTATACCATTTGTCACATGTGGTGACCCGGATCTTGAGACAACAAAACAGATCGTCTATGAGATGGAGAAAGCAGGGGCGGCGTTGATCGAGCTTGGAATCCCATTTTCAGACCCGACGGCAGAAGGCCCGGTGATTCAGGAGGCAAATATCCGTGCGTTGACAGGAGGCGTGACCACAGATAAGATCTTCGATATGGTAAAAGAAATCCGTCAGAATACAAAGATTCCACTTGTTTTTATGACATATGCAAATGTTGTGTTCTCTTACGGAACAGAAAGATTTCCGAAAAATGTCGGAATGGATGGTCTGATTTTCCGGATGTTCCATTTGAAGAGAAAGAAGAATTTGACATCGTGTGCAAAAAGTACGGGATGGGGTAGAGGCCATGAAACTTATGGGGAAGATCCGTATCTTACAAAAGAACTTGGAGTTTCCTTTGTAAAAGCACTTCAGGGAAATAGGGATACAATGAAGGCAGCAGCCTGTGCCAAACATTTTGCAGTACATTCCGGGCCGGAGGCACTTCGCCATGAATTTAATGCGGAAGCATCTGCAAAAGATATGGAAGAAACGTATCTGCCGGCATTCGAAGGTCTGGTAAAAGAAGCGAAAGTAGAAGCGGTTATGGGAGCTTATAACCGGACAAACGGGGAACCCTGCTGCGGAAGTCCCACATTACAGAAAAAACTCAGAGGCGAATGGAAATTTCAGGGGCATTTTGTATCAGACTGCTGGGCGATCCGTGATTTTCATGAACACCATATGGTAACGGATACAGCCGTTGAATCTGCAGCACTGGCTATTAATAATGGCTGTGACCTGAATTGTGGAAATACCTATCTTCACATTATGAAGGCATACGAAAAGGGGCTTGTCACAGAAGAAACCATAACCCGGGCAGCAGTGCGGCTTTTTACCACAAGGTATCTGCTGGGGTTGTTTGATGGAAGCGAATATGACAATATCTCCTACATGGAGGTAGAATCTCCCAGGCATCTGGATGCAGCGGAGAAAGCAGCGGAAAAAAGCTTTGTTCTGCTGAAAAATAACGGGATTCTTCCGCTTGATAAAGAAAAACTGAAAACAATAGGGATCATCGGACCAAATGCGGACAGCAGACAGGCGCTGATCGGCAATTATCACGGGACAGCTTCCAGGTATATTACCAT
>VOFE01000927.1_pt1 | contig 12001 bp, 15 predicted proteins | sample 5384071 | NCBI WGS metagenome assembly VOFE01 (sample SAMN12384724, study PRJNA508395) | human gut metagenome | isolation source: healthy gut D | host: Homo sapiens
CGCCAAACGCTGCTGCTGCCCGCCGGACAGGCGCACGCCGCCATCGCCCACGCGGGTATCCAGGCCGTTCGGCATGGCTTTTACTTCATCCTCCAGGCAGACAGCCCGCAGGTACTTCCAGGCGTCGTCATCTCTGCCCAGCAGGATGTTGTTGCGGATGCTGTCGCTCAGCAGCTCGGGGTCATGCCCCAGGTAGCCGACCACGCCGCAGCGCTCCGCGTCCGTCATGCCGACCATCTCACGCCCGCCGTACTGGATGGAACCGGTATAGGGCAGCTCACACAAAAACGCTTTGCCCAGTGTGGATTTGCCGCAGGCCACCGCGCCGGTAATGCCAAAAATCCGGCCCGGTTGCGCGGTAAAGGTGATATCCTGCAAAACCGGTGCCCCGCCCCGGTAGGCAAAGCCCAGCTTGTTCACGGTCAGGGTTTCCGGCTTGGCCGGGATCTCTTCCGGCAGGGGGTCCGGCTGGCACATCAGCGGTTTGATGCGTCCCCAGGATACCTGGGCTTTCTGCACCGCGTTGAACAGCTTTGCCGCGTGGGAGGATTTGACCGCCAATTTGCCAAAGCAGGACAAGAACGTGGTGAACGCTGCAATATTCCAGGCGGCCCAGCCGGTGCCCGCCACATTGCGCGCGCCAAAGGTAAAGATGAACAGAACGCCGGTCATCGAGATGACCCCGTACAGCGGCGGCATGGCGGCCACCGGCAGCCCGGCTTTGACGGCGGTACGCTCGTAATCCTGCAGGCAGGCTTCATACGCGGCATCGCGCTGCGGCTCACAGCCATACACGCGGTAGGTCAGCGCGCCGGACACCCGGTCCAGTGTGGCGGCGCTCAGGCGGCCTGTGCTCTCCTTGTTGGCAGCGCCGGTGCGCTGCACCAGGGTTTTCATCTGCTCGGCAATATAATAGGAGATCGGCGTAAACACCAGGCAGAGCAGCGCCAGCCGCCAGCGCCTATTTCCCGAAGGCGCTTGAAAGCGTCGTGGCCGAGCAATACCGCGAGCCCGCGGTCGTCACGTTCGTCAACTCGCTGCTCATTTACAACAACACCGCCGGCAGCGTCGGCCTGACCAACGTTTGGGAGCTGACCGAAGCCAGTGGAAGGACAAGGTCTTCTTCAAAGACCCGACCAACGAGACCGTCAACATCAATTTCCTGATTATGCTGACCAGCCCGGAAGGGAACGAGAAGCTCGAAAAGGCTGACGAGAGCTATTACGGCAAGGCATGGGAGAAGGGCGAGTTTGAATCCGCCGCCTACGAGTGGATCGCGGGCTTCCTTTCCAACGTGAACTACACCTACACCTCCGCCTCCAAGATGGCGACGGGCATCGCCTCCGGCGCGGCGGGCAACATGGGTCTGTTCGTGTACTCCAAGCTGCGCAAGGTGGATGAAGCCGACCGCGGTAAGCTGACCGTCGTGCAGTTTGAAAACGACGTGGACTGCTTCTCCGGCCTGATGTACCCGATCTACGCGACCGTGTGCAAGGACACCGAATGCCCCTACACCTGCGCGCTGTTCATCAACTATCTGCTCAGCGAGGACGGCTTCGCGGGCGAAAAGAGCTGGAATTCCAACCAGGGCTACTATTCCCCGAACACCTCCATCAAGAAGCCGGAAGGCCTGATGGATGAGCCGTTCGAGTATTGGCAGGATAAGCTGGTGCTTGAAGATATGGATTACCTCTACGAGCACTACATCGACGTGTATGAGTTCATCGCGACCCGCGTTGGCTGATCGCAGTCCTGCATAACAAACTCATGTCGAACAGGGTGAGGTTAGCACTCACCCTGTTTTCTTCAAAGCGGAGGAAAAACGATGGTTCATACGCGCGATTTACGGCACGAGCCCTGGCGCTACCGGCTTCGGGCGTTCGTCTCCAAACCGGCCAACCTGCTGCTTGTCTTCTTTCTGACCGTGCTGGTGCTGCTCAGCCTGCTGCCGATGGCGACGATGCTGAGCAACATGTTCACCGTGCACGTCGGCACGGAAAAGAAGCTGCTGCGCCTGCCGGTCGACTCCACCACGCTCTGGCATTTCCAAAAGCTCTTCGCCGGGGACGATTGGAGTCAGGTCAACTTCTGGCAGCCGCTCTGCAATTCGATGATCGTCGCGCTCGGCTCGGGCATTCTGGGCATCGCGGTGGGCGGCACGGTCGCGTGGTTCATCACGCGATCCGACCTCAAATGCAAAAAATTCATCTCGGCGGTCTTCGTCTTCCCCTACATGATGCCCGCGTGGACGCCTCGCCCTGTTCTGGACGAACATGTTCCAAAAAACAGCCAGGTCGGCGGCGGCAACATCGGCATGGTGGAATCCCCTTCGGCGTATGCATGCCGGAGTGGTTCGTCTACGGCCTGTTTCCGATGATTATCGTCACGGGGCTGCATTATTCCCCGTTCGCGTACCTGCTCATCGGCGGCATCCTCAAAAACATGGACGCGACGCTCGAGGAGAGCGCGACGATCCTCAAGGCCAGCCGCGCGACGATCATCCGCCGCGTGACCATCCCGATCGTCATGCCCGCCATTCTCTCGACCTTCCTGCTGATCTTCTCCAGCGGCTTCAGCTCCTACACCGTGCCGGTGTTCCTCGGCTCGGCGGTCAGAGTGCTACACGCTCTCCACCAAGATGCGCGCGCTGATTCAGGCGGGCTATCAGGGCAGGGCTACATCATCGCGTTTGTCTCCATCCTGCTGGGCTGCCTGATTCTGGGCGTCAACCAGCGCTTCACCGGCAAGCGCAAATCCTTCACCACCGTCACCGGCAAGAGCGGCCAGGTTTCGCTGGTCAAGCTGCACAAAGGCCAACTGGCCCATCAGCATTCTGCTGATCGTCTTCACGGCGTTCTTCGCCATCATGCCGCTGATCTCCTTCGCGCTGGAATCCGTCATCCGTCAGCCCGGCAATTACAGCCCGAGCAACATGACGCTCCACTTCTGGATCGGCACGGAGGATTCGGCCTATGAAACCGGCATGATCGCCGGCATCCTGCTCAACACGACGATGTGGAGCGCGCTGCTGCGTCAGGTGCTGTTGGCGCTGGTCGTCTCCGCGATTGTCGGCACCTGCGGCATGCTCATCGGCTACGCCTGCGCGCCGCCGCGGCAGCAGGCTCTCCCGCATCGTGGAAAGCCTCGCGTTCTTCCCGTATCTCATGCCTGCGATGGCGTTCGCGACCATTTACCTCGCCGTCGCCACATCCGCGAATTTCAAATTCCTCTACGGCACCTTCGGCGTTCTGGTGCTGGTGGCCTCCATCAAGTTCCTGCCGTTCGCTTCCCGCAGCGGCGTGAACAGCATGATGCAGATCGCCCCGGAAATCGAGGAAGCCGCCGCCATCTTCGGCGTGCCGTGGCGCACGCGCATGACCCGCATCCTCTTCCCGATTCAAAAGAGCAGCATCATCTCCGGCTATCTGCTGCCGGTGATTTCCGTGATGCGCGAGGTCGCGCTGTTCACCCTGCTGGTGCCCTACGCGCGCTACCTGCTGACCACGATGCTCTTCTCCTTCAACGAAACGGGCTACGCGCAATACGGCAGCGCCGTCACGCTGCTGATTATCCTGATTATCATTCTCATCAACTTTGTCACCAACAAGCTGACGGGCGCATCCCTTTGACAAAGGCATCGGAGGCTGACATCATGCCGGAAATTATTTTGCAACACGTCACCAAGCGCTTTGACAAATTCGTCGCCGTGCAGGGATCTGGATTTGCAGATTCAGGATCGCGGCTTCATCACCCTGCTCGGCCCCCTCCGGCTGCGGCAAAACGACCACCCTGCGCATGATCGCCGGGCTTGAAACGCCGACCAGCGGCCGGATTCTGATCGACGGCGTGCCGGTTTTCGATTCCGAAAAGGGGATCAACCTGCCGCCGAACAAGCGCGACATCGGCTTTCTGTTCCAAAACTACGCGCTCTGGCCGCACATGACGGTGTATGAAAACATCGCCTTCGGTCTGGAGATGCCTCGGGATAAGGCGCGCATCCGCAAGCGCGTGGACGAGCTGCTCGCCCTGCTCAAGATCGAGCAGTTTGAAAGCGCTACCCCGCCGAGTTTCCGGCGGCCAGCAGCAGCGCGTCGCCATCGCCCGCACCTCGCGCCCAGCCCAAAGGTGCTCTTCATGGATGAGCCGCTGAGCAATCTGGACGCGAAGCTGCGTCAGGAGATGCGCACCGAGCAGCTGCCTGCACTGATACCAACAGCACCTTCGTCTACGTCACGCACGACCAGCTTGAAGCCATGACCCTCCACCAAGGTCTGCCTGATGGACACGGGCGTTTTGCAGCAGTACGCGCCGCCGCTGGAGATTCTACGGCCATCCGGCGAACCTGTTCGTCGCGGAATTTGTCGGCAAACCCGACGATGAACTTCATTCCCGCGACGGTGAAGGCCGCCGATGGAAACCGCGCGTCGCTCTCCTGCTGGGGCACGACGCAACCTTCACCGCCAAAGCGCCGCTGGGCAAATTGACGGGCAGCGCCGTTCTCGGCGTTCGGCCGGAATTTCTGCCGATTTGGGGCGGGCCGCTGCGCGCAAGACCTATTCCACCCCTGCCCGCCGGTATGGAAACGACGGTCAAGCTCTCCTGCGGCGGCACGATGCTCACCAGCGTCGTTCGGCTGCGTGGATTACGCCGTGGATACCGAGCTGCCGCTGAACATCGTCGGCGACAACATCGCCCTGTTCGATCAGGCCAGCGGCCAGAGCGTCGGTTTCGGCAGCGTAACCTTCTGATTTTCGCGGCGCTCGCGAACGATTTTGCGCAATTTCCCATATGCACGAAAAAATCCTTCTGTTCGGTCGGAACACGTTCCGCCGTGCAGGGATTTTTCTGTTCTTTTGGCGCTTTTTACGCCCGGTTCGCCGTGTATGGCGCCTGCCACGATCACCGCCGCGCCGACGATCTGACCGATATGCAGCGGCTCGCCCAGCGCCAGCGCCCCGGCCAATATCGAAACGATGGTCGATACGCCGATGAACGACGACGTTTTATTCACGCCGATTTTCGCAATCGCCGCGTTGGAGAGGAAAAACGCCGCCACCGAACAGCCCACGCCCTGATAGAGCACCGCTGTCCGGAACGCCCCGTTTTTCACCGGCAGCGTCAGCAGCGCCGTCAGCGTGCCGTGCGCCGCCGCCTCGCCCAGCGCCAGCAGGCCGTAAAACGCCGCGCCGGAAAGCAGCATGGCGTAGGTGATCTCCGCGCCCGTGTAATCCGACGCGAGATCGACAAACACGCTGTACAGCGCATAGGCCGCAACCGCCAGCATCAGCGCAGCGTAGCCCATGGGCGACAGGCTCGACGAAATGCCGACCGCAATCACCGTCGTCATCACGCCCAGAAACGTGATCGAAATGCCGACGACCTGGCGGCGCGTGGGCTTTTTTTCAAAATGACGGCGGAAGCCAGCAGCGACAGCGCGCCGGTACGCAGGCCAGCCGAATTTATCCTGCACACCAATGCGGCGCACGGGCGTGGGGGCCTTCTCGCTCAGCAGACTGCAAACAGCCTCGCCCAGGCCGCCGATCACGCTGTGCTCTTCCACCGTGATGATTTTGTGGCACTCGCGGGCAGCGCGCAGAACGATCTCTTCGTCCAGCGGCTTGATGGTGGGCATGTTGATCACGCGCACGCTGATGGCATCCTGACGCTTCAGGGTGACAGCAGCCTTCAGAGCTTCGCTGGTCATCAGACCGGTGGAGATGATGGCCAGATCAAAACCGTCGCACAGAACCTCGCCCTTGCCGATTTCAAAAGTATAGTTATTGGCATCATGCAGGGAAGGGGTGGCCAGACGGCTGAAACGCAGGTAAACGGGGCCCTTGTGGGCGTAAGCGGCGCGCACAGCGGCGCGGGCTTCCAGGTCGTCAGAGGGACAGATTACGACCATGCCGGGGATGGTGCGCATCAGCGCAAAGTCCTCGCAGCACTGGTGGGAAGCACCGTCCTCGCCGACGGACAGGCCGCCGTGGGTGGCAGCAATCTTGACGTTCAGCTCGGGGTAACCGATGCTGTTGCGGATCTGCTCAAAAGCGCGGCCCGCAGCAAACATGGCAAACGAGGAAACAAAGGGCACATAGCCAAAGGTGGACATGCCGGCGGCTACACCGACCATGTTGCACTCGGCAATGCCGCAGTCAAAAAAGCGTTCAGAATATTTTTTTGCAAATACTGAGGTACGGGTCGAAGCGGACAAATCCGCATCAAATACCACGATATCGTCATGGCCTGCATCGGCCAGTTCCAGCAGCGCAGCACCGTAGCTGTCGCGCGTGGCAATGCTCTTGTTATCAGCCATTGATCCGTTCAGCCTCCTTTTCCATCACTTCATAGCTGGCGCGCAGCTCGGCCATCGCCTTGTCATACTCGGCATCGTTGGGGGCTTTGCCGTGCCAATCCACAGCGTTCTCCATAAAGCTCACGCCCAGGCCCTTGGTGGTGTGCAGCAGGAAGCAGGTCGGCTTGCCGGAACCATGGGAGCGGTCAAACAAGATGAATGCCTGCTCCAGATCAGCCAGGCTGTTGCCAGCGGTGGGGCCGTCGATCTGCAGGCCGTTCACGTCGATCATGATGCAGAGGTTATCCAGCTTATAGTGGTTGGCAAACATAATGGAAATCGTGGAGGTCGTCCGCCGCCACGAGATCATCAAGGGCTGACCCCTGAAAAGCTCTGCGCCATCATCGGGAGCTGGGGCCGACGTTCATCAAGCTCGGCCAGATTCTCTCCATGCGCTCGGATATTCTGCCCAAGGAATACTGCGAGGCGCTCAAAAGCTGCGCAGCAGCGTCGCGCCGATGCCCTACGAGCAGGTCGTTTCCATTGTGGAACGTTCGTATGGCCGTCCGCTCGGCGAGGTCTTTTTCCGCCTTTGACGAGCAGGCGCTGGGCAGCGCCTCCATCGCGCAGGCGCACGCCGCCGTGCTTTGCAGCGGCGAAAGCGTCGTCGTCAAGGTGCAGCGCGACGGCATCCACGATGTCATGAGCCGGGACATCATTCTGCTCAAGCGCGCCTGCAAGATGCTCGAATACACCCCGCCAGCGGCCTGGTCAACTTCAATCAGGTGCTGGATGAGATGTGGGTCGTCGCGCAGGAGGAAATGAATTTCCTGACCGAGGCGACCAACCTTGAGCGCTTCCGCGCCCTCAACGCGGACGTGGCGTTCGTCACGTCCCCGATTCTCTACCGCGCATACACCACGACGCATGTGCTGGTGATGGAGCGCATCGACGGCATGGGCATCGACGACCGCGAGGCGCTGCTGGCGGGCGGCTATGACCCGGCGGAAATCGGCGCGAAGCTGGCGGATAACTACGTTCGGCAGATCATGGAAGACGGCTTTTTCCACGCCGATCCGCACCCCGGAAACCGCGCGTGCGCGACGGCAAAATCGTCTGGCTGGATATGGGCATGATGGGCACGCTGACCGAGCGGGAGCGCAAGCTGGTCGGGCAGGCCGTCAGCGGCGTGGCGCGCGGCGACGTCGGCCTCTGCCGCGACGCGGTGCTGGGGCTGGGCGAATTTCGCGGCAAGACGGACAAGCGCCAGCTCTACCGCGACATCGAGGGGCTGCTGGATCAATACGGCACGGCCGATCTGGGCAGCATGGATCTGGCGAAGGTCTTTGAAGATCTGACCGACGTGATGAAGCGCAACGGCATTTCCATGCCGAGCAGCCTGACGATGCTCGCGCGCGGCCTTGCGACCATCGAGGGGCGTCGTCGCCGACCTCAGCCCGAAATCAACGTGATGAACGTCGTCACCGCGCGAATGGGCAGCCAGCTCCTGCGCAACATCGACTGGCGCGGGGAAATCGTCCGGGACGCGCAGGCGGTCTACGCCAGCGCGCACAAGTCGCTGGAAATTCCCTCGCTGATGGCCGACATTCTGCGCACGGGGCTGAAAGGCGAGGCCAATCTGGGCGTCGAGCACCACGTCGGGGGACGACATGGCGCGCCTCATGCAGGATATCGTTTTGAAGCTCTGCGCCGCGCTCGTCGCCGCTGCCCTGCTCGTCTGCGGCGCGCTGCTGCGCGACGTCGCCCCGCTGGCGGGCGGTCTGTCGTGGCTCACCGTCTTCTGCTTCCTTCTCAGCGCCGCCCTGCTCGGGTGGGCGTTCGTGCGGAAGGATCAAAAAAATAACGCGCCGGGGCGCTTCCCGCGCGTCATACAAACGCCCATGCCGTTTTGCGCGGCATGGGCGTCGCTTTAGGGTTCATCCATCAGCGCGCATTCGACCCGGCTCAGGCGCTGCGCCGCCTGCTCGCAGAAGGCCTGGAGCCCGCTCTGCCGCGCCGTCTCCGGCAGGGCGACGTATTCCTTGAGGAACGTCACCATGCCGCCCGCCTCGCTTTTCAATCTGCCAAAGCGCTTCTGCTCGTCGTCCAGCGCGATGCGCAGCATGTCGCAGCGCGCGCCGAGCCTGTCCGCCCGGCGCTGCGCGCCGCCGTCGTCCGCGGGCTTTTTCCAGCGCGCGCGCCAACAGATAATCCAGCGATTCGAACAGCTGGCCGATGTGCGCGTCGCCGCTTTCCTGCGCGCGGTTTTTGAGCGCCGCAAGCTCCGCGCCGCCCGCCTCCTGCGCGTAAGGGCTGACGAAAGCGCGCCCCTGTTCGTTCAGGCGATCCATGACGCGGCGGACGATTTCCGGCCTCGTTCGCACCGTGGAGCGATACTTGTTCTGGTAACGGAGCATGCGCGTCCTGTCGCCGTCCGCCATCTGGCGCACGCAGGCGCGCACGCTCACGCCCTGCGCCCTCGCGGTCAGCACCTGCTCGACCAGCCGCTCGACCTCCTCCGGCGAAAAGGTCTCAAACGGCGTGGCCCGCGCGCCGTCCTCCCCCTGCGCCGCGCGCACCTGCGCGTAGTAAAAATTGCGGATGCTGTTGGGCTTGCGCCCGAGCTGGCGGCTCATGCGCTCAAACACGCTGCGCAGGGATTCGCCGCTGCCCGCTCCGCCGCCTCGACGCTCTGCTGCAAGGCGTCGATCTCCTGCTTCTGCCAGCCGCCGTGCGGCCCGCGTATGGGCCGTGCCGCCTGCAAGATAGCCTCCATTTTGCCTGTCCCCTCCTTTTTGTTTTCGCGCGTCCGCGCAGACGTAGGGTTCGCATGGATGCAGTATTTTATACGGCACGCGGCTTCACCCGTTCCCCGTCAGGGCCGTCCGTCTCTTCGTTTGTCGCTATCAGTGTATGAACATCCGCCCCCGCGCATGACGCGCCCATTGCCTAAGCGGCAAATTTGCGATATAATATGAAATCAACAGATGGGTTTTGGGAAGAAAATCCTCGCCCGACTCGTTTTTGTTTTGAGAAGATTTTCCCCACATTTGGAGGACAGTATGAAAAATGGATCGGTCTGCTCGCCGTGCTGATGCTCGCGCTCGTCTGCGCGACGGCGCTGGGCGAAACCAATACGCAGGTCAAGCACTATCTGATGCTCGGCGAGGACGGTTACGCGGAGCATGTCACGGACGACGCGCGAACGGATACCATCGTCCTCGTGTCGCTGGATACGAAATACAACCGCGTCATCCTCACCTCGATCCTGCGCGACAGCAAGATCAACAACCCGCGCGGCAACGAGACAAAGATCAACCTGCTCTATAAAAATCACGGGTTCAGCGGCATCATCTCCTGCTTGGAGCGCGAATTGGATATTCAAATCGAGGGGCGCGATTCTGGTCAACTTTGAAAACGTGAAACCGGTGATCGACGCGCTGGGCGGCGTGGATATCGAAATCGATCAAAACGAGTATCTGGCCATCCGCAGCATCCTGCTGGGCAAAAGATCCGAACATGCCGGACGGCCCCGGTCTGGTGCACATGACCGGCCGCATCGCGCTGGCCTACATGCGCACGCGCTCGACCGGCTCCGGCGGCGATTTCGCCCGAACCGAGCGGCAGCGCAAGGTCGTCAGCCAGTCTTTTTGACAAATGCCGCGATCTGTCGCTGATGGAGCTGGTCGGGCTGTACAACAGCGTCTCCTCCGGGCATGAAGATGAGCCTCTCGGCGATGGATATCCTCAGCGTCCTCTCGCAGGGCTATGCGCTGATGACCTCCGGCGCGGATTTTGTGGAATACCGTATTCCGCAGGATGGGACATATTCCTACGGTCAGGTCGGCTCTTCCTCCGTGCTGGACGTTCGCTGGAAGACCAACCGAACCCGCTTTCACGCGCTGCTGGATAACGAGCCGTAACACACAAGGAGCAAAACCATGCTGAAACACTTCACCGCCGCGCTCGCGGCGCTCTTCTTCCTCTTTCCCCTGTCGGCAGTCGGCGAATCGCTCGATCTTTCCCAGCTCGGCGCCATCGAGGAGGCCGAGCATTGGGAGGAGCGCGCGTGGTATCAGCGCGAGGATGGCAGCGACTGGCGCGTGCAGGACGACGGTTCTGTGATCGTCACGCTCTCGGCGACAGGCGACGTGACCATCGGCGGAGACACACGCGCAAGCGCAGCCAAAGCATCTTTGACAAGCAGCTCGCGCAGGAACCGCTGGGGCTGGATTTCCCGCTCTCCAACGTCAAAAGCATCTTCGAGGCTGACGACCTCACGCTCGTCAATTTCGAGGGCACGCTGACCAACACCAAGAGCGCCACAAAGAACACCTATTCCTTCGCCGCGCCGCCGGAATATGTGCAGGTGCTGACCTCCGCGAGCGTGGAAGCCGTCAGTCTGGAAAACAACCACGTGATGGATCACGGCAAGGCGGGCTATCAGGATACCTGCGACACGCTTTCCGCCGCCGGCGTCGCCTACAGCGGCCACCTCGGCGCGTCCACGTTCACGACGGAAACGGGCGTGAAGATCGGCATGCTGGCCTATCAGACCTTCAACGGCAACTATAAAAACATCTACGCCGCCATCGAGGGCGACATCAAGGCGCTGCGCGACGCGGGCTGCGCGCTGGTCATCGTCTCCTACCACTGGGGCGAGGAAAAGGACTATGTGCCCAACGAGCGTCAGGTGCCGCTGGGGCGCGCGACCATCGACGCGGGCGCGGATCTGGTCATCGGCCATCACAGCCACCGCATGAACCCGATCGAGGTATACAGGGCAAATACATCTGCTATTCGCTGGGCATTTCTCGTTCGCGGGCAACAGCAAGCCGGACGACATGGATACCTACATCTACCAGCAGCGCTTCCGCGTCTATCCGGATGGCACGGTGGAAAACGCGGACATGCGCATCATCCCCTGCTCAATCTCCTCGCAGGAAAACGTCAACGATTTCAAGCCCACGCCGAAGGACGCAGACGGCGCGGCGGCGCTGCTGGCGCGGCTCGACAAGCTGAACGCTCAGTTTGAAAAGGCGTTTGCCAAGACGGGCGTGACCGCCGTTTCGCCGTATCCGACGACTTGGACCTACGCCTACTAAACGACATACAGAAACAGGCGCATGATTGCGCTCCCTGTCGGGGAGACGGATCATGCGCCTGCTTTTTGCTCAATTCCTGTATCGTTCAAACGGAATATAGGTCGTAAAACAAACCGGATTGCCGTGATCGTCCGTGCCGCGGAGCATCCAGCCCTCGCCGACGCTCTGCCTGTCCGCCGTGCGTTCGCAGCTGAGCCGCCGCATCTCCCGCCCGCCGATAGCTGGGTCTGCCGCCGTTTCTCTCGCCGAAAACATCCACGGTCCTGGCGTAAATATCCGTCTTGCCGCTCTTGTAAAAGCGAACGCACGTCAATTCGAAACCGTCACGCCGACGCCGTTTTCCTCCCGGATAAAGAGGTTGTATTCCCAGACGGGCGTGGATTCCGCCGTCTGCTGCTTGACCGCGACGGGAAGCGCCGCCTTGGTGTAAATGCGGACAAACGCCTGATCGGGCACGTCGGCTGCTTCCTGTTGAAACCATTCCACCGTGTAGCCGCTTCTCCGGCCGGGCGACGGCAGCAGCGCCAGCCCCAGCGCGAGCGCGAATACCACAGCCGCAGCGGCCGCCAGCCACGGGCGCAGGCGGCGCGCCTTCCCTTCATCC
>VOFE01000952.1_pt1 | contig 12001 bp, 19 predicted proteins | sample 5384071 | NCBI WGS metagenome assembly VOFE01 (sample SAMN12384724, study PRJNA508395) | human gut metagenome | isolation source: healthy gut D | host: Homo sapiens
CGATCGGATTGACAAACATATTCGTGTTCATGGCCGGGACGACGATTTTCTTGCATCGGCAGGCCATCACCGTCGTCGTGAGCATATCGTCTGCAATGCCATTTGCGACCTTTCCTTTCGTACTGAAATACGCCTATATGACGCCGCTCCCGATCCCGTTTATGATGCTGACCGTAGGCATCGGGGAAGTGATCTCCTGCGGAGTCCTGGGACTGATCCTGCATGCTGCGCTTGGCAGATACAGGGGCGTCCTTTTGCAGAACGATCCTGAATAGAAAAACGGCAACCAAAAAGGTTGCCGTTTTTTTTTTATTCCGGATCACTCAACTTCCTCCGGCTCCATGCTCCGCATATGGCTTTCGCTCACCGCAATATCATATTTCTTACGATATTCTGCGTAGTATTCCTGATACTCCCGGCCGTCTCCCGCATAGACCCTGGAATCATGGATATGAAGATCGTCCCCTTCTCCCCGGATTTCAACAGTGCGACCACCACGCCTGCGCAGTGGGCCGCGATCCTCGAGAAACTGTTCAGCAGATCATTAAATACCGCTCCCTGCTCCAGTCCGCAGGTTCCGTTGCTGAGGCGGATCACATGGCTGTGTTTCAGGTTCTCTCACACAGGTCCGTGATCACGACGCCCAGCGGCGCTACCTTCTTCGCTTCCTCTGTATCTTCATCCAGGAACACCCGGCAGGTCACATTGATGATCTCGCGCACCGCTTCCATCACCACATTCAGCTCATCCCACGCCGCGCCGGAGAATCCGGTGTGCTGCTCATGCATCTCATTGGACATATGCGCGATGCCTGCCGCATGATCGCCGATGCGCTCAAAGTCGCTGATCGTGCTCAGATACAGGGATACATGACGGGTCTGGGATGAAGTCATCTCCTTCTTCGTCAGTTTCATGAGATACATGCCAAGCTTCGTCTCATATTTATCGATCAGATCTTCTTTTCTCTGCACCTTTTCATATTTATCCGGCTGGAAGTCATTGAGCAGGTTCAGCGCCCGGTTTACATTCTTCCGGACTTTTCTTTGCCATCCCCGCCATCACGCGGTGGCACTGGCCGATCGCCACGGCCGGATATGTAACAAGACGCTCATCCAGGAGATCGAAATCGGACTCGTCTTCCATCTCCTCTTTCGTATCTTTCACCAGCCGGCACACAAGGGCTTCCAGTTTCGGGATGAACGGGAACAGGACGCATACCGTCGCCACGCGGAAGATCGTATTGATCAGCGCAACCGACACCGGCGTCATGATCATATCCATAAATGTAAAATGTACGACCGCGTTGACCGCATAGAAAGCGATCCCCCAGAAAACCATTCCGAACAGGTCGTTCATCAGGTAGACGAGCGCCTTCATCTTGCCGTTTTTATTGGCGCTGATCCCGGAGATCAGTACCGGACAGGCCGCGCCGACCCCGATGCCCAGTACGATCGGAAATGCACTTGCAAATGTCAGGATGCCCGTCACAGACAGCGCCTGCAGCACACCGACCGCCGCCGAAGCGCTCTGGATCACCGCCGTGAACAGGATGCCCACGAGAATGCCCATGAGCGGATTCGAGAACATGGTCAGCATGTTTGTAAACGCTTCGTTGCTCCGGAGCGGTTCAACCGCCCCGCTCATTGTCTGCATTCCGAACATCAGGATCGCAAACCCGAGCATGATGTTGCCCACATTTTTATAGACCGACCGCTTGCAGAACATCCGCAGGATGATCCCGCCCACAGCCACGATCGCCGTGATCGTTGCCGTTGACAGGATCTTTGCGATGCCGCTTGACCCGTCGATATAGGACAGACAGAGGATCCATCCCGTGATACTTGTTCCGATATTGGCGCCCATGATGATGCCGATCGCCTGTCTGAGCTTCATCATCATGGAGTTCACGAATCCGATGACCATCACCGTCGTCGCGGATGAAGACTGGATCACACAGGTCACGCCTGCGCCCAGCGCCACGCCTTTGAGCGGCGTGTTCGTCATCTTATACAGGAACGCCTCCAGTTTATTCCCGCTACCAGTTTCAGCGCGTCTCCCATGAGCATCATCCCGTACAGGAACATTGCCAGACCGCTCAAAAGAGCCACGACCATTGAAAATACTTCCATAATTACTCTCTTCCTTATCTGATGTATCCGATAAATACGTTGCCTGCCGCTTCGGTCATCTCCTGCATCTCTTTCTGGCTCACAGTATGGATCTCCCCGCTGTCAGGATCGATGTAGGTGATATCCGTCGTCGTATATCCGGTCAGCAGCACCGCATGCCATCTGCACCAGTCAGGGTGATCATCGGGCATCCCCGGTTGATCACATACAGCATCTGATCCAGCGTACAGCCCGTCAGATCGATCTGATGGGCACCATACTGCTCCATATACCGCTCACATGCTTCCAGCGAAGTCTCTTCTCCTCCCTGCGGAACGCATCCGCTTCCGCAGAATAGGAGAGATCACGGTTCCCGCTTTCCCACACATAAGCCTGCTCTGATGAGATCACCACAGCCGAAATTTCGCTGGCCCTCTGCACAGCATAGCCCGCCCGGTCATAGATGTCAAGCAGTTCACCCATACCGTATACATAGAATTCTTCCTTCTCACTGCTGCCGCTGATCGTGACGGTGAGCGGTTCCCCGATACGATCTGCCCGGGTTTGATAAATTCCGGTTTCAGATCCGGAAGGCCCTCTCCGAATCCCAGCATTGTCTGGGTCTCGCCTTCGTCTGTATAATATGTCTCCAGAGCAACCGTACGGTCATCCCGTTCCTGGTTGTTGGTAATATACTCCTGTTCCACAGCATGATACTGTCCGTTTTCCCCGGAAACCCGGTTCAGCGTGATCTGGTTGTCCCGGATCAGGATATCCGTTGTATAGATATTCTGATCAGTAAACTGTATCTGGCCTCTGTATCGCCTTTATCGTTGCGGATCTCGATCTCATACATCGGCGTGATCTCTTCTCCAGCAGACATGACGCCGGCGTCCTCCGGATCAAACCGCCCGAAGATAAAGTCTCCGTGGATAAATCCCAGCGGGCGGAGGCTTTCTCCGCTCTCGGCTGTTACAACGCTCTGCTCACCGCGCTCAAGGCCCATGACCACAAGCTGTTCAGCCCCGGACTCGTCACGCGTCTGATACGACACCTGATGTCCGTCATCTGAAACCGCATACTGCTCTTCCGTAAGATTTTCCACAAGTATATTCTGCTCTTTCTTTCTCCAGATCGATCTCATACAGCGTCCCATCCGCCAGCACGTAAAGCAGGGATTCCCCGTCATTATAATATACCATCCTGCCCAGCTCGTCCGCCGCAATGGCATAGGATTTCGTACTCGGTATAAAAGCCTGCTCCTCGATCACATTACTGTCCACGCTGAAATAATAGATCCCGACCCCCACTTCGCCTTCGTGGAAGCCGCGGTTCATGTATCCGTACACCATAAAAGCCAGATTGCCTTTATTATCCATACTGATGATCCGCACGGCATGCTGGTCGTTTCTGCCCGCATGTCCCGGCCTTCCTGATCAGCGAAACTGAACACCTGGGTGATCTCTCCGCTCTTCCCGTTATACAGCCAGAGATTCTCTCCTGGACAAACGCGGCGATCGTTTCATCCTTATTCGTCACATACGGGATCTCGTCCGAAGCAATACCGAACAGGATGCCATCCTCGCTGAAATCCGCGGTATTCCTCTGAACACCTTCTCCATATCCCGGTTATAGTCCAGGAGATAGATCGTCCCTTTCAGTGAACGGACGCGGAAAAATTCCCGGATATTATAGAGCGAGGCGCCGCCGTCCTCATCCCGGCAGGACACCTGGTAGTTAGCCAGGATCGATGTATAGACCGTATTGCTTTCCTTGATGCTCCATTCCACATCGCCTGTCACTTCCGGCGAAAGGCCGCCCCACTGGATGTGATTGATATTAGAATGGATATTCACGGTCTGGAACGTCGTATTGTCACTTTCATCCCCCGGTTCCAGATAGCTTTCCAGTTCTTCCGAATTCTTCTTATTCAGTGCATCCGTGTGGAATTTCTGTGCAAACGAAAACATTCGGCCGTGGTGATATCTTCCGGGAAAGCGATCCGCGTATAATAGCCCGCCTGTCTGTCGCCCATCGTCAGTATCACTTTCAGCGCTGCTTCCCGCTCCGTTTCCGACAGGATGCTGCCGATATTGAGCGTCGTCCCGGTTTCTCCTTCCGCCGGGACATCCGCTTCGCCCCTGTGCAAATTGGTCTTTGCCGTCAAGCGAATACACTTCATACCGGATCGAATCCACCTGCGCACCGTCCGCTTCGATATCTATCTTCAGACTGCCGTCCTTCCCCAGCGGAATGATCGTATCGCGCATGGCCGTAATATCCATATCACGCGTGTAACCGGGCAGCCGGTTCACCTCCATATCCCCACATAAAATGAAATGCGGGGCAGTGAAGGCGCACCCATGTCCACGATCTTGTCATCTGTTCCCCTGTTGATAAGCAGACTGCTGACCAGAAGCGCCGCAATAAACACGGCCGCCAGCACACCGGCTTTGATGATCCGTTTCCTCATTATAATTTATTCTCCCTTTATATCTGAAAGCAGGCGTCCCAGTGTAGGCGATGCCTGCAGAAACTGTTCACATTTCACAATATCATCCGCCGCCCTGCGCACCGCTGCGCTTTCTGCGGCAGTATTCTTTATTTTATCCCCGTTTCTCTTCACCGCGCGGAGCAGGATATTTTTAGGAGTATGCTCCATATCGATAAACTCCAACACCTGGGTATCATACCCGGCGCGCTCCAGATATTTCGCGCGCAGGCCGTCCGTCACGAGGGCGGCGAACCGCTCCCTCAGGAGCCCGTAGTCCATCACCGGGGCCAGAAGCCCGTCCCCGCTCCCGCCGCCGGCAGAAAACTGCGCATTCAGTTCATGCTGGCAGCACGGCACCGAAAGAATCACTTTCGCATTCCAGCCGACCGCCTTGGCAAGCGCGTAATCCGTAGCCGTATCACAGGCATGCAGCGTGACCACCATATCCACCTGATCCACGCCGTCATAATCCGCGATGTCGCCGGTAAGGAATGTAAGCTTGTCATACCCGTACTGCTCTGCCAGCCGGCCGCAGTGCCGGATCACATCCGCCTTCAGATCCAGCCCGACAATGCGGATATCATATCCTTCCAGCTCATGCAGATAATAATACATGGCAAAAGTCAGATAAGACTTACCGCAGCCAAAGTCAAGGATCGTAAGTTCCCGGTCCCGGTCAAGCTGCGGCAGGATATCCTCGATAAACTCAAGGAACCGGTTGATCTGCCGGAACTTGTCCGTCCGCGACCGGACGATCTTCCCTTCCTCCGTCATCACCCCGAGATCACGGAGAAAAGGCACGAATTTCCCTTCTTCAAGAATGTATCTCTTCTGCCGGTTGTGGGACAGGTCCGCCGCCTGCGCCTTCTCTGCGCTGTTTTCCGCTTGATCGTGGCCTTCCCTTTTTGCTGATCAGCACCGTATACCCGCATCCGCCGTCTCGATCTGCATCTGCCGGAAATTTTCGGCGCAGCCGGACAGTATTTCACGGCCGCATCACGGTCCAGATTTTTGTGGAACGCCTGTTTCGCCGTAAAAGACTACCAAACTGAAAACCAGCTGCCCTTTTTCTCAGCGGACGGATCTTCACTTTGACGATCCGTCCTTTCGTCCGCGGATTGCTGATGACCGCACGGATAAATTCTTTATTTAAAACTGTTTAAACAATGTCAAAATTTCTTTCATTTATATGCTGCTTTTCCTTTCAACGAGAAAACCGCTTTCCTTTAAGAAATTGATTGCAATCATGTCCAGCGATTTGCTCACTGTCCGCCTTCTATTTATGGTAATGATAATCCGACGTAATATTTTTCAGCGGCCTGGACTTGCCATTCCGAATATCATCCAGAAATTCTGCCGCTTTCCTGCGGGATATATGTTGATCTGCTTCCTTCCGTAAACCCGGTGATTAACCATAACATTGCGTACGATGCCGCCCAGATCAACAATAGCATTCAGTTCTTCTTCCACCTGGTCATCCGTGTGCCTGACCTTTGAAAAACGCGCCGTACTGCTGCCGGCTCATTGATAATATATCCCTGTTCGTAGAGATGATATCATATCCGGCTGCACGTATAAGCGCTATGTCCTGTACAATGACCTGACGGCTTACGTCATATGCCGCCGCCAACTTTCCCCGCAACAGGCGTCGTGCTGTTTCTGATCTGATCTACAATCTGTTTTCTTCTGTCAGACCTGTCATCTGACATCCTCTACTATATAGGATGCAGATTTTTCATTGAAATGTCAAGTATTGGCGAAGAATGTGTAAAGCTCCGCTTGAAATATAATCAACGCCAAGACCTGTCAGACGTGCAATATTCTCTTTTGTTACATTTCCGGAACACTCTGTTTCAGCTCTTCCGTCAATGATCTTGATTGCTTCCTTGCATTTCTTCTGTTGACATGTTATCCAGCATGATGATATCTGCGCCTGCTTCTACTGCCTCTTTTACCATTGCCAGATTTTCAACCTCGATCTCAATCTTTCGGACAAACGGTGCATATTCCTTTGCCATTTTTACAGCCTGCGCAACTCCGCCTGCCGCTCCGATGTGATTGTCCTTCAGCAAAACTCCGTCCGACAGATTATATCTGTGATTATATCCGCCGCCTGTCGTAACTGCATACTTCTCAAAAACACGCATATTCGGCGTCGATTTCCTCGTATCTAAAAGTTTCGTTTTCGTACCTTCCAGAAGTTTTGCCACAGAATGTGTATATGTTGCGATCCGCTCATTCTTTGCAGATAATTAAGAGCCACACGCTCGCCGGAAAGAAGCACTCTGATATCGCCCTTCACCTTTCCCATAAGCTGTCCTGATTTTACCTCATCTCCGTCCTTTACAGTAAAGCTCTGTTTTCGTATTTTCATCTAAAAGTTCAAACACCCTTTGAAAATACGTCCAGTCCCGCAATAATCCGTCCTCTTTACAGATCAGGTCAACCTCTCCCGGAACAGCTTCTTTCATCACTGCGTTTGTACTGACATCTTCACTTGAAATATCTTCTTTTAATGCCTCCATGATCAAATGATCGGCCTGTAATTTCATTGTAATTTTATTCACGTTTCCCTCTTTTTTCGTTCTCTCCCGCCTGCTTTGCGGCGGTATCCGTTTTTCTCTTCCGATCTTCTGCGCCGCCCTTTTTGCGAACACAAGGCTTTCCAGCAAAGAATTGCTTGCCAGACGATTTGCTCCGTGAACTCCGTTGCAGCTCGTCTCCCTGCCGCAAATAACCGTTCCATAGAAGTCTGACTATCGCTGTCCACCCGGATGCCTCCCATAAAATAATGCTGAGCCGGAACAACCGGAATCGGTCTTTCGTCACATCATATCCTTCTTCCAGACAACGTTCATATATATTGGGAAAATGTTTCAATATCGACTCTGTTCCTATATTCTCCATAGAAAGCCAGACATGATTGGTTCCGTCTTTTTCCATCTGTTCGCGAATCGCCTCAGTAACAACATCCTGGGCTGAAGTTCATTTGTAAAACGTTTTCCGTTTTATCCAGCAGAACAGCGCCTTCGCCTCTGACCGATTCAGAAATCAGGAATCGCCGCCCCGGCTTCTTAGAATAAAGAGTTGTCGGATGAATCTGAACATAATCGTATTTTCAAGCCTGATCCCATGTTTTTTGCAATCCTGACTGCATCCCCGGTCAGATGAGGAAAATTTGTGGAATGACGGTACAGGCCTCCGATCCCGCCGCTTGCCAGAATGGTGTACGGCGCCCGGAGCGAACTGTCCCCGTCCATGTTCTCCGCCACAATCCCGGCGCACTGTCCGTCTTCCTCTATAATATCCGTCATTGAAGTATATCCAAAACGGTTGCGTTTTCAAGCAGCCGCACCGCGTTCCAGCAGCTTTCCCGTTATTTCTTTTCCTGTCACATCCTCATGAAAGGATCCTTGGCCGGGAGTGCGCCCCTTCCCTTGTAAATGCATAATCATCAAGGAAATTATCTGTCTGCTCCTTTTCCGTCCCATTGTCCTGCGTTCAAACTGTCAACGCCGTACCCGATCAGTTCCCTGATGATCTCTCTGGAACTGCGGATCATGATCTCGACCGATTCTTTTCGGTTCTCATAATGGCCTGCCCGCATCGTATCTTCAAAATAACTTTCATAATCTGCTTCATCGCGAAACGCAGATCCCGCCCTGAGCCAGAAAGGAATCGCTGCTCTCTGCGTCCTTTTGGTAATAATGATGATCTCTTTATCCCTTGGAAGGCTGAGTGCCGCAAAAAGCCCCGCTGCTCCCGTACCTACGATTATCACATCTGCTTTTCTGTCCATCCACTTCCCTTTTTTTCTCTCCTCTTTCCTCATATCAGGCTCTGAGTTGCAAGTCTCAGCATTTTTCCAGCGGCTTTCTTCGATTCTTCACAGATTTTTCCGTCCATGACCACTTCATTTTCCCCTGTCTTCAGTACATGGAGGATCTTTTCCGGTGTGATCAGTTTCATATCCTCACAAACCGGCTCCGTCCCGGTAAAGTAAAACTTTTTTTCCCGGGATACCGTTTTGAAGTTCATAAGCACACCGTTCTCCGTACAGATAATAAACTCCCGCGGCGCTGCTGTGCCCTGCATACCGGATAATGCCGGATGTACTTCCGATATAATCCGACAGCTCCAGTACATCCTTCGGACATTCCGGGTGTGCCAGCACCTCTGCCCGTGGATGCTGGGGCTTTTGCCTGACGGATCTCTTCTGTTTTCATCTGCTGATGAATCGGACAGTATCCGTCATTAAAAAAATAAAATGCTTCTCCGGAACCTGATCTGCTATGTAATGAGCCAGATTCCTGTCAGGAATAAAAAATATATTTTTATTCGGAAGAGACCTGACGATCTGAACCGCATTTGCCGATGTAACGCATACATCCGAACACCGCTTCAGTTCTGCCGTAGAATTGATATAACAGACAACTGCCACATCATCATACGCCTCTCTCACCCGCCTGATCTTCTCGGTATCGGCCATATGCGCCATGGCGCAGTCCGAATGCGCATCCGGCATAAGCACCGTCTTGTCCGGGCTGAGCGCTTTCGCACTTTCCCCCATAAATGAAACGCCGCAGAATACGATCGTCCGTTCCTTCAATCCTGCCGCCATTCTGCTTAGGTAGAACGAATCGCCGATGTAATCTGCGAGCTCCTGAACTTCCGGTCTGACATAATAATGTGCCAGTATTACCGCGTCCTTTTCTTTTTTAACCGTTCAATTTCTTCTCTGACTGTCATATGTACACTCCTTTATTTTGCTGCTGCTGTGAATACCTTCAGTTTATCGGTTCACACCATAGTGCAGATTATAGCACCCCGCTTTTACATGTGACAAGACACATGAATTTACAAATATTTTACACAAAACAGTTCTTCTTTCGTCATTCCATACAGAAAAACGGGAGACATCCTGCCGAATGTCTCCCGAATATGTTTCAGACAGCCAAATGACTGTCATCATTTCACACATATAGCTCTCGTCCGCTCCCCGTCGTCCGTAAGCTCCACGCCCGGAAAGCTCTGGATATACTGTTTAAACTGGGAATACCCGTAATCTCTTACTTTAAAGTCCCCGAACTGCAGGCGGATCCGGTTGCCCAGGGAACTGAGGGATATCCCGTATTTCCCGCCGCTTCTGATCTGCCCCATGATAAACTCTTCCAGCATCTCCTTGCGGCTCCGGTCTCATAAAGGGACACCGTCACCTGGGTGCCGGTCTGGTCCAGTTTCAGCTTCGGCAGCGTCTCCAGGAACTTGGACAGCAGGCTGTATCCGTAACGGCGCACGTCAAAGTCCGGATAAAGCTTGACCAGACGGCTTCCCACCTCGCCCAGCCCGGTCTCCCGGTCGTCATTCTGGTTCTCCGTGATGATCCGGACAACCGCCTCCTCGATCTGTTCCTTGGATACGGCGCTGCTTCTTCTCTTTCCCCCGGCTTCCGTGAGAAGCATTCTTCTCCTCATGCTCCTCTTTCTCCATGGTGCTGTCTTCCAGCAGCAGTTCCAGTTCAGTGAAGATATCGCACGCCTTTCTGAAAGGTGACGGCGTCTTATTCTCTCCCATGCCGATCACCGTCTTGCCGCTCTCTCTCAGCCGGCTGGCAAGCCGCGTGAAGTCGCTGTCGCTCGACACCAGGCAGAACCCTTCCAGTTCGCTTGTGCAGGAAAGAGCATGTCCATGGCGTCAATGATCATAGCCGAATCCGTGGCATTCTTACCGTGGGTATAGCTGAACTGCTGGATCGGCGTGATGGAGTTCTGGAGCAGTTCCTCCTTCCAGCTGGCGCTGTTGGGCCGTGTCCAGTCGCCGTATATCCTCTTATAAGTCACATTTCCATATTTTGAAAGCTCATCCAGGATTGGCTGGATGTATTTCGCGGATACATTGTCCGCATCGATCAGGAGCGCGAAGCGGTCTTCCATTGTCTGTATTCCTCCCCCCTGCATATTTTTCCAGTAAAATGTCCCGTCCTCAAAGATCATGTAGCTGTGGGCCGATCCCTCCTTCGGGATGGAGACCGAGCCCGGATTCAGGTAACGGTATGTATGTCCGTCCATGTCCATGATCTCCTCACACGCCGGGATGTGCGTGTGTCCGTTCAGCAGGATATCGCCGTCTCCTGAGCGGCGGGAGGCTGGCCGGATGATGCACATGCCCGTGGGTGGCAAAGACGGAAAACGTCCCGCCCGCCCCGTCCGGCAGTTCCAGGAAACAATAATCCGCCAGAATCGGGAAGTCAAGCACCATCTGATCCACCTCTGTATCACAGTTTCCCCGGACACAGAGCAGATTATCCTTCACCAGATTCAGCATGCCGATCACTTCCTTCGGCGCATAACCTTCCGGCAGGTCGTTCCTCGGTCCGTGGTAGAGGATATCCCCCAGCAGGGAGCAGACATTGCCCTTTCTCTCTCATATGCATCCAGCATCTGCCGGCAGTACAGGGCCGACCCGTGTATATCTGACGCGATCATCAGTCTCATCTGTTATAAATCCTGCCTTTCCCGGATCTTCTGATCCATTTCTGCCTTTTTATCTTAACACATGGATTTTTTTCTTGTAAATCACCCCTTGACAACGGTGCTATACTGTAGGTGTAACAAAGAAATACACTTAACAACACCCACCTGCAAAAAGAGTTGAAGGCTGCTAAGCGTGATTCATTCAGTGATTGGAGGAAAAGATAAATGAATACTTTAAAAGCTGAAAAAAGAGACATGTCAATCAAAGCCAAAAAACTTAGACGCGAAGGATTTGTTACCGGTTGTATTTTCGGCCGTGAAATGAAGGAATCCATTCCCCTTAAGATGTTAAAGGGCGATGTGGAGAAGCTCCTTAAGACCGAGGGGAAAAGGCGGCAGAGTCGCACTTACTGTTGACGGACAGACCTATGACGCGCTGATCAAAAGAGGTTGATTTCAATCCCCTCAAAAGGCGGCGTCGATGAGATGGACTTCCAGGCGCTCGTAAGCACAGAGAAAGTACACTCATCCGCAGAGATCCACCTGATCAACGCTGGATGCTCTGCTTCTGGCGCATCTGTTCCTCTGCGCGCTCAGCTGCTCCTTCGCGCGGCGCCGTCGATATCCTCACATTAAAGAATGCACTTTCCGGATATTCATCCATCTCTCCGTCAATGATCCTCTTGAATCCACGAATCGTTTCTTTCAGCGGTACATATTTTCCAGGAACACCGGTAAATGTCTCAGCCACTGAAGAATGGCTGTGACAGGAATTTCTGGATTTTTCTTGCACGGGCTACTGTCCTTATCCTCTTCGGATAATTCTTCCATACCAAGAATGGCAATGATGTCCTGTAATTCCTTGTACTTCTGAAGGATCTCCTGTACCTTACGTTGCTACCTGATAGTGTTCTTCGCCTACGATT
>VOFE01001072.1_pt1 | contig 12001 bp, 13 predicted proteins | sample 5384071 | NCBI WGS metagenome assembly VOFE01 (sample SAMN12384724, study PRJNA508395) | human gut metagenome | isolation source: healthy gut D | host: Homo sapiens
ACCCGGTCTACGCCACATTCTGCGGCCGCGTGCGAATTTCGCAGTACAACAAGGGCGGTTACGGCAACCTGATCATCATCCGCCACGACAACGGACTGGAAACCTACTACGGGCACCTCTCGGAACGTCTGGTCGAGCCGACCAGTGGGTCGAAGCGGGACAGATCATCGGTCTGGGCGGCTCGACGGGCCGGTCGACGGGTCCGCATCTGCATTTCGCCGGAGAGTTCCTACAACTGCTCGAAGTAAAATTTAACTTCTCCGAAATCGATTTCGGTGAAACGGAATGTTTCCTGATCAACAGCACGGAAGAGTTCGAGGCCGTTGCGCCGCCTTCGGTTGTCCTGCCGGTCATCGACTTCGAAAAATACACGCTCATCATCGGACAACATCTGTTGGGCGACCCCGGATACTCTTTCGAGAAGCAGGCTGTCGACACCGACACCGAATCCGGTAAAATGACCTTAAATCTGGTATACAGTAGAATGGGAGGAGCCTCTCCGACGGTCATAACTACGTTTTACGTTTGGGGACTATACTCCAAACTTCCCGGAAGCGCAATCGACGTTAAGATAACCATCATTTAGATACCGAGAATCATGAAATGACCGCCATACGACACGGCATCGCTTTTTCACCCCAATCGGCGGAATAAGAGACCAAAAATCGGCAGGATAATCGAATTCGATTATCCTGCCGATGAATATAATTGGATCAGTCCTCTTTCACAAAGGGCGCCGCACTACTCGAAACGGGGTTTCACATAGCCGTCGTCATACGACGTGAAGACCAGCCCGGGCAGGGGAGTCCGCTCCGACCCGTAGACCATCGAATCGATCAGCCGGTACTCCCGCCGGGCGTCGACCGCATAGTAGCGGTCGGCTCCGGCACCCGTGACCCGCACCGTCCAGTCGAACATATTCCCGATGACGGTCAGCGACTCGCTCTCGGGGTTCCAGCCCGGAATCCCCACGCGGACGATCTCGTAGGAGGGTTTCGACAATACATGGAACCCGTTCTCCGTATCGGTCAGGAATCCCAGCGTACGACGCGACGGGAACTCCGTCACGAAGAGATGTTCGGGCTGCACCCCTTCGGGCAGATCGATCGCACGGACATAGGGACGCCCCTTGACCTGTTTGAGGTGGAACAACTGCCGCGAAGCGTCGAGGCAGCAGATAGCCTTCGTCGTACTCCTTGCGCGTCGACGGATTGCCCGCCACCGCAAGCGCCGGAAAGCGGAAGCCCTTGCGGGTCATCGCCTCGGTGAAACGGTCGCTCTTTCCGCGGTCGATGCGATTGGTCGCCATGACGACGAACTCGATACCCGAGGACGTGATGCGGAAGACGTCGTCGGGCATCTCCAGATCGACGCGCCCCGACATCGATTCCAGCAGCGGATAGAGCCCCGTACGGGGTTTGTTGATCTCCGCCGGCGTCGAGCGGAACATGAAGTTCTCGCTTTGCAGCAGGCGGGGCGTGACGGCCACGCCGCACAGCGAATCGGGAAACCGCTCGTCGTTGAGCAGCTGACGCGCATAGAAGGTCGGCAGGATGCTGTCGAACTCCCGGTCGGTGTAGGTGCGGCCGCCGCGGTCGCGGCGCACGATCCCGTCGCCCACGAAATCGACCACGGCGAAATCGCCGACTACGCAGCTCCACAGCGTGAAGGGCGTCCGTTCGGGTTTGTAGAAGGCGAAATTATAGGCCCACGGCAGCAGCCACAAAAGCAGCACGAACACGGTGAAGCCGAAAAATAGTTTGCTGAAACGTATCATATATCCACACTGTTATTCGTTAATCCTGCCGTCCCTCCTTGAACCGAACGACCGACCACCACGACCAGGAGGCGGTGCACAGGGTGCAGAGCGTCAACCACGGCAGGAAGCCGTCGTAAGCTTCGGGAGCAGGCGCCAGAAAGAAGAGCCTCAGCACGCACGCCGCGACCGCACCGTAGAGCAGCCGGCGCCGCCACGTCGGTTCCAGACAGATCCACGCCGCGAGCAGATAGGCGGCGATCCCCGCCGCATACCACGGTGCGGCCGTCAGCAGGATATGCCGTACCAGTTCGGGCGCCAGCACCGCCCGAAAGGCGACGAACAGCACGCCGAGCGACACGGCGAACAGCGCCCCCAGCAGCAGCACGCCGTAGAGCAGCATCGCACCGATCATCCTTAATTCCGGACAGGGCAGGTGAAGCGTCAGTTTCAGGCACTTGCGCTGCATTTCGGGCACGAACTGCACCACGGCGAAAAGCAGCCCCACGACCAGCGGCACGAATTGCAGCAGGTCGACGAACACCGCGTCGCGCAACAACATCACCTCCCACAGGTGGGCGATGCCCTTCAACCCCGCCGCACGGAAGAAATTCAACAGCACATAACCGACAAAACCGAGCGAGAGAAGCACGGCGACCAGATAGTACCAGCGCGTTTTCAGCCACTCCTTGTAAAAAATAGCACGTAACATAATTCATCAATATTTTCCGGTCAGACCGATAAAGGCGTCTTCGAGCGACGTCACCTGCTCGGAGGTAAATTCGCCGTAAGGCACCTGCAACCGCCGCAGCGTCCGCTCGACCTCGGCGGGCGGCAGGAACGAAAAAGAGTTCGGCCCGGTTGCGGATCACCGACGGGTGGTAAAACTCCTTCGCGTCGGGAATCTCGTAGCCCTCGGGCACGGTGAAACCGTAACGCCGCACTTCGGCCAGCAGCTCCGCGACGGGGCGCTGCGTCAGGATGCTGCCGTAGTCCATGATGATACAGTCGTCTACCAGTCGCTCCATATCCTGAATGATATGCGAGGTCAGAAAGACGGTTTTCGACTCGGCGCGGGCATATTCGCGCAGGTAGTCGACGAAGAGCCGGCGATAGCCCGGATCAAGCCCCAGCGAGAAGTCGTCGAGCACGAGCAGTTCGGGATTCTGCGCCAGGATCAGTCCGAGAGCCACTTGTGAACGTTGGCCGCAAGACATGCGTGAAATCCGCTGCCCGGGTGCGACTTTCAGCTTGCGCATCAACTCGTAGTAGGCGTCGCGGCGCCAGGCGGGTAGAAGACCGAGTAGAACTTCTCGATCTGTTCGATGGTCATGAACTGGTACTGTACGTGCCCTTCGATCAGCAGGCCGATATTGCGCCGCAGCACGGGATCGAGGTTCTGCACCTCCTGCCCGAAGATGCGGCATTCGCCGCTGCGGGGTTTCAGGTAGCCGCTCAGGATGTTGATGGTCGTGGTCTTGCCCGTACCGTTCTTCCCCAGCAGCCCCAGAATCCGCCCCTGCGGCACGTCGAAGCTCAGGTCGCGGTAGATCAGACGCCGCCCGTAATAATGTGTCAGATTGCGACACTCGATGATTGCACTCATACGTTGAATCTCATTCTTCGTTTTCCCGCCCCGGTATACCCCGAACGAGTCCGGCTCTGCGCCCGAGACTTATCGAAAACATTTAAAAGAAAATCAGGAACAACAATGGAACGGCGATACCGGCGGCCAGTTCCACGCCTCCGCGCCCCCGAAGCCCCTTCGGCCCTTTGAGCAGCAACAAGCCGCTTGCGACGATCGCCACGAGTCCCACGGCGAACAGATCCGAGAACCACGTCCACCACCGCCCGGGATTGTAATGCAGGCGCGTCATGGCCCCCAGCACGGGACGGCGCGTCAGCTTCTCGTAGAACGCCTCGCCGTCCGATAGCCGTACGGTGAGGCTCGAACCGCCTTTGAGGAAGACTTTGAGCACGTCCGATTCCGGAAAATAGTGTTTGGTGTAGTTGTCGGCCTCGTCCAGCGGCGCGAGCAGACGGACGACGTCGTCGCGCGTCAGCCGATCCCGTGCGGGAAGCGGCTCCCCGACGACGTAGCGCCGCTGCTCGACCGAATAGTTGGGATTGATCGTATCGCGGTGGTTCATCACCAGCCCCGAAACGGCGTAGATAAGCAGCATTCCCGAAAAGAAGAACGACAGCTCGCGGTGCACGTTCCGGCTCCAGCGACGCAGCCGGTTAGCGGTCGAATTCATACGACTGCGCCTCTACGAAATAGAACGACAGATAGGGTTTCCCTTCGGCCGCATTCCGTTCGGCGATCTTACGACGGAAGTCGGCGATACGGCCCTCGACGGTCGCAGCCGTTTCGCCGCGGGCCTTCTTCTCCGAATCGCAGCCGGCCGCAGTCGTTCCGTGCTGTTCGCCCGCCTGCGTGCGAACCTGCTCCTCCCAGCTGCGCAGATAGTCTTCGTCCACACGCTGTTCGCGCAGGATTCCCTTCACGCGGACGATGCTGCCCACGCACTGCGGATCGAATTTTCCCAGCTTGCCGCTCTCGACGCGAATCGTCTGCGTATCGTCGCTGCCCATGAGGAAGATCTTGCGTGCGCCGTGCTTGCAGGCATGGGTGCATACCCCTCGATCCACACCTCTTTTCCGGCCAGCGAATCGGCCCCGGCCAGCAGGTCGTCGATCTGCAACGCCTCGCCGACCGCGGCCTCTGCGGCAGCGACGGCAGATTCCGCCTTCGTCGTACGATTGCCGCACCCGACACCTGCCAGAAGCAACAGGAAAGCGGTCGCCGACAACATCAATTTGTTCGTTTTCATCACTTTGCGAATTTTAGTCATTTGTACGGGCAAAGGTAGGGCAAATCCGCCGACACCCCCATACCGAAAATCAGGTATTTAAGCAACGGGGAAACCCCAATAAAACGGTATTGCCCGCCCGACGGATGCGGGTTACTTTTTGCTGCGTAAATAAATCAAAGAGGACGTACGCGAAACGCATGAAACCATATACTCTTCTGTTGCTGGGACTCCTTCTCGCTTCCGCCGCCGAGGCACAGACTACGGACGAAGCGCGACTGGAAGTAACCGTGACCGACGCCGCTTCGGGCGAAGCGTTGGGATACGCCGTCTGTTCGCTCCGTCCGAAGGAAGGAAACGGGAAGGAACGGGCCGCGGCGGCCGACGCCCGGGGCGTATGTCTGCTGGAAGGGCTGAAACCGGGACGTTTCGAACTCCGTCTATTATACATGGGACACGTATTTCTGCAAGGCGAACTGCAACTTCCCGCCGGACTGACCCGCCGCCGAATCCGGCTCGACATCGATCCGGTGGCCATCGGCGAGGTGCTGGTGACGGCCGCCGAATCCAAAGGGCCCACGTCGTCGTCGAAGATCGGCCGCGAAGCCATCGCCCACATCCAGCCGTCGAGCATCGCCGACCTTATGGAGCTGATCCCCGGCGGCCGCGCCACCGACCCCTCGTTCGGAGCGCCGCAGGAGATCCGCCTGCGCGAAGCCGACCCTTCGAGCTCCGCCAATTACGCTACGTCGGCATTGGGTACCCAGATTCAGGTAGACGGCATCCCCATAAGTAATGATGCCAACCTGCAATATTCGACCTCCTACGGGTCGATCCAAGAGTACGCCAACGTCAATCGCGGCGTCGATACACGTGCGATCTCGACCGACGACATCGAATCGGTCGAAATCGTGCGGGGCATCCCTTCGGTCGAATACGGCGACCTGACGAGCGGACTGGTCAAGGTCAAGCGCCGCGAGGGCGGCCGCGACCTCACCGCCCGCTTCAAGGCCGACATGAGCAGCAAACTCTTCTCCGTCGGAAAGGGATTCGAACGGAAGGGGAGGGGTGACGCCGAACGCACGACGCTGAATATCAACGCCGATTACCTGACGGCCGCCTCCGATCCCCGCAATCCGCGTCAGAGCTACCAACGACTGACCGGCTCCGTCCGCTTCGGCCGCCACTGGCAGGGTAGCGCCTACCGCTACTCGGCGGGCGGCAGTCTCGACTATACGGGTTCGTTCGACGACAAGAAATCCGACAGGGACCTCGACAACGGTCTGGGAGGCCCCGTCGAGCGCTACAAGTCGAATTACAACCGCACGCAGTTCGCCGCGACGTTCGCCGTGGAGGCGCGGCATCGGCAATTTTTCCACAGTCTCGACCTCACGGCATCGTTCAGCGCCGAATTCGACCGTATCGACCGTTGGAGGTTCGTGGAGACCGGTTCCGATTTCGCCAAGACGTGGGGCACCGAGCCGGGGGAGTACGACGCCGTCATCATCCCCGCCTCCTACGACGCCACGCTGCTCGTCGACGGCAAACCGTTCTACGGCTATGCCAAGGCCGTAGCGACCTTCAACGCCGACACCGAACGTTCGCGCAACACGCTGCGCGTCGGGGCCGACTGGTCGATGGACAAGAACTACGGCCGCGGGCTGGTCTTCGACGTCGCCCGGCCGTTCAGTCCGCAGATGGATTCGCGGCCCCGCGCCTACGACGCGATCCCCGCCCTGCACAAACTCTCGCTTTTCCTCGAAGACGCCACGACGCTCGCTCTCGGAGACTTCCGCGTGGAGGCTACGGGAGGCGTGCGCGCCGCCTCGATGTTCAATCTGGGACGCCGCTATACGATTCAGGGGAAATTCTATTTCGATCCGCGCGCCAACGTCGTCGTCGCACTGCCGCGATTCCATGTCGCCGGCCGGAATCTCACCCTGCGATTGGGCGGAGGTGTCGGCTGGCACACCAAATTCCCGACGATGGACAGCCTCTATCCCGACACGGAGTATTTCGATTTCACCCAGCTCAACTACTGGCCTGCGAATCCCGCACTCCGGCGGATCAACCTGCGACTCTACACGCTCGATCCGACGAATTACGACCTGCGTGCCGCACGCAATTTCAAATGGGAGGTTCGCCTCGACGCCGGCTGGAACGACAACCAGCTGTCGGTGACTTATTTTCCGCGAAGACATGACGTCGGGATTCCGCACGACGTCGGACTATCGGAGCTTCACCTTCCGGGATTACGACGAAACGGCGATCGACATGGAACAGTTGGACGGTCCCCCGTCGCTCGACGGCATCCCCTATACGGAAGAGAGGCGGTTGGGCGGGTACTCCCGCTCGACCAACGGCAGCCGCACGGAAAAGTCGGGCATCGAATTCGCCTTCACCTCGCAGCGCATCCGCGCGATCGCTACGCGAATTACCGTCACAGGCGCCTATTTCCGGACGAACTACTCCAACATGCACCCCCGAGTACCTGCTGCCGACCTCCGCCCCGCAGGACAGAGCTATCCTTCCGTCGGGTACTACTTTTCGACGGACGGTTACCTGCGCGAAATGTGCAATACCAATTTTCTGCTCGACACGCAGATTCCCCGCCTGAAACTCATTCTCTCCACATCGTTCCAGTGCATGTGGTTCCTCGGAAGCCGCAATACGCCGGTTTCGGCCTGGCCGATCTCGTATCTCGACGAGAATCTCGTCTCGCACCCGTTCACGGCCGAATCGGCTGCCGACGGTCTGCTGTCGGCACTCGTACGCGACAGCGACCCCACGCTGTGGCGCTATGTAACCACTCCGTTCAGCATGAATGTCAACCTCAAAATCACGAAAAAGCTCTATCGCGACAAGATGGCCGTGGCTCTGTTCGTCAACAAACTGCTCGATTACACCCCCGATTATCACACATCCGACGGCCGCCATATCCGCCGCGAAGTCACGCCTTACTTCGGCATGGAGCTGAATATTAAGCTATAACGACCCCGACATGCGACGTCTTCTACTCTTGTTTCCGCTCCTGAGCCTCTGCTCGACCGCCTGCGAATCGGACGGCCGGGAGTTGTTCACGCAACTTTCCGTCCGCTTCATCCTGCCCGACGACCGTCCGGTCGAACGAATCGAGCTCCTCTCCGACATCTCCTATTGCGAGAACATCAACACGAAGGAACGGGTCTTCTTCACCGTCCTCGACGGACGGTCGGCGACCCTCACGCTGCAAAAGGGGGTCTACACCCTCATCGTCGAGGCCAACCTGCACTACACCGACGGAACGGTGCAATACGTCCGCAACGCCGACCACAACACCCCGTCCGAAGCGCTCGCCTGGATGGACGACCGGAGTGCGATCGTATTGTTGTTAAAATACGTCAACTGACCATGAAACCGCTGCGCCTCCTGTTGTTCTGTCTGTTGCCGCTGCCTTTGTGGAGCGAAGCGCAAACCGCAGCCGCGTGCGACTCGCTCGGCATACTCCGCCGTGCGGAGTTCCACAACGCCCCGCTCGCGACGCTGGATGCTTCGGCCTACGAAAGTTCTCCCGCAGCGATGCTCTACCGCTATCCGGTCTCGTACTCCACGCTGAGATTGCAGGGCGACCTGCGCAGCGAAAAGCCGGCCGATCCTGCAACCCGAGGGCGACGGCGCACTCGTCGGGGACGTTCCGCGCCGACTCCTATCTGCGACTCGACGAGCGGTCGGTCGTCACGGCCGGCGCCTCCTACGAACGGGGACGCACGGACAACGTTCGCTGGAACTCCACGGCCGACTACCGTCTGCTGCGCCCCTTCGTCCTGGCCGATTCGGCGGGCGGCGACCTTTCGACCGAAGAGTACGCCTTTCGAGGCGCATACGTGCGCCGCGACGGGCGGATCAATTACGGGATCGGCATCAATTACCGCGCCCGCCACGAATTCCGCCAGATCGATCCCCGTCCCCACAACATCGTCAACGATCTGACGGGCACGATCGGCGCCGGATTCTCGACGGATCGATCCCTCATCGCCCTGACTGCGCGCGGACGCATTTACAAACAGTCGCAGGAGGTCGGATTCTTCGACGAACGGGGAGCCAACACCGTCGAATTCCTTATGACGGGACTGGGCAACTATTTCGCACGTTACGTCGGAGGCGAAGACCAGTCCCTCTTCTACAAAGGCAAGGGATACGCGCTTTCGCTGACAGCAGTCCCGAGCCGCACCTGCGGCTGGTCGGCCCTCCTGCAATACGAGCGTTTCTCCAACCGCAACATTTTCAGCGAACTCAATTACGCCCCGGCAGGCCGACTCGTGACGCAAACCCTGTCGGGCAGCGTCGCACGCCGCTACGAGCGGGAGGTTTCGCAGTGGAGGGCTCCTACGAATTGAGGCAGGGGATTCGAAAACGTCGTCGACAACGGCGAGACGGCGGACTACCGGATATTGGGCGAGTTCGCAATGTACCGCAACCGCACGCTGCGACTCGCTGCCGGGGGGGATGGTGACCTGGAATCGCCCGCAGACGGACTATACGCTCGCACCGTCGGTCGGGTACTTCCGCACGTCGGCCGATTATCCCTACCCGAAGCGGGAAATCGCCCTGTCGACGGCCGGCGCCGGCTGCGACCTGCATCTGACCCGTCACGGACAGCGCGGTACGCTGCGCGCGACGGTCGGCGGCCGCTACGCGGTCAACCTGACCCGCCACACGCTGTTGACCGACAGCCGTCTCGATCCCGACATCGGCGCCATGCTCTTCGACAGCGTCGACCGCATGACGGCCGACGTCGTCGAACTCACGGCGGCCCTGCGCGCCGAACGGGAGCTGCGCCGTTCGCTGGCGCTCTTCGTCGACGCCTCGTGGCGCCCGGGCATCTACATGGACGGCGTGCGTGTCCACTTGGCCACGATCGCCTGCGGAATCTGTTTTTGAAACGATATTTATGTTTAATTTCTAATACTGTAAAACGATGAGAAAACTCTTTGCAATGCTGACGGTCGTCGCGCTGGCGACCGGCATGACCGCCTGCTCCGACGACGACGGAACGGAGACACCGAAAGATCCCACCACGACGAACTTCAACCTCCGCGCACGCGGCGGCAACGTGATGGTCACGCTGACGACTTCGGACTACACGATCGACATTCCCGCCGCCGACGCGGACTGGATCGGCCTGAGCGAACAGAGCCAGGGCGAGGTAGTCGTCCTCTCGGTAAAACCCAACACGACGGGCGCCGAACGTTCGACGACCGTCACACTCGCGGAGAAAACGACCGGTACGACGCTGGCCTACATGAATATCAAGCAGTCCGAGAACAGCCTTTACAGCGGCGATTTCCTGATCGAAGAGTCGTTCTTCACCTCCTGCCCCCTCCCGCGACGGGCAAGGTCGACAAGGCTCACGGCGACCAATACATCAAGATCCGCAACAACACCGACCAGGATCTCTACGCCGACGGGCTGCTGATTATCACGTCGTCGAAGATCACCTCCGTCCAGAACATCTCGTTCAACGAGGGCGAAGATCCCCCGGCCGAATTACTGCATCGTCGACGGATTCTCTGCATTCCGGGCGACGGCGACGACGTCCTGGTCAAGGCCGGCGAGTCGCTCCTGATCTGCAACAACGCCCAGAACCACAAGGCGACCAACCCCAACTCCTTCGATCTGACCTCGCCGATTTCGAGTGGTACAACGAGTCGACAGTCGAATCCATGCTCGATATCGACAACCCCGAAGTGGACAATCTCGACATCTGGTACACCTACACCAAGAGCGTCATCATGCTCGACGCTGCGGGCAAACGCTCTTGCGCACTGGCTATCCCTCCCATCGGAATGACCCGAGACAGGTTCCTCGCCGATTACGCTTTCACGGGCAGCTATATCTTCCATTCGCCCAACGGAAAGGACTACGACATGACCTTCAAGAACTGCTTCAAGGTACCCAATTCGTGGATCGTCGACGCCGTCAATCTGGGTGTTTCGTCCGAGTATCTGACGAATCCGTGGGATACAGAGCTCGACGCCGGTTACACCTATGCCTGCGAGACGAGCTCCGACCAGACGAGCTACGGTCTGAGCGTACGCCGCAAGGTCGCAGCCGACGGCAAGCTGGTCGACACGAACAATTCGACCAACGACTTCACGCCCCGCGCCACACCGTCGCTCTCGGAAATCCAATAGGGTAGCGCTTCCCGACGAAACGGGCCGGTGCGATGCACCGGCCGTTTCCATTTTCCGTCGAACCGCCTACTTGAACCACTCTTCGAGATGATCCTTCGCGTAAAAATAGTAAACCAGCAGCCCCACCAGCTCGTCAGCAATACGAGCACCGAGGCGATCACCTTGCCGACGGTCGAAATGTTTTTCTTGAAGATGTCGAGCACCGCCAGTACGGCGCAGACCAAACCCACCAGATAGAGAATCGTTCCCATAGTTCGGAATATTTTTAGTTAAACAACAGGTTTCGCGTCCGTTCCCCGCGCCGGAACACTCCGGCAGGGTAGGCGACGTCCCACAGATAAAGTCCTTCGGCCGGCGCGCCGCCGCTCGCGCGCGACAAGTCGCGGCTCTTGACGATCGCGCGGAACTCCTCCACATCGTAACGCCCGCGCCCCACGTCGACCAGCGTCCCGACCAGCGACCGCACCATGTTGCGCAGAAAACGGTCGGCACGGATCGTAAAGCGGTACACTCCTTCGGGCGACTCCTCCCAACCGGCCCGCACGATGCGGCAGATATTGGTCTTGTTGTTCGAATTGAGCTTGGCGAAAGAGGTAAAATCGTCGTACTCCAAAAGCGATGCCGCAGCGCGATCCATCCGCTCCACATCCAGCGGCCGGTAATAGTGCCACGCGGCCTGCGGGTAAAGGGGTTCTTGCGCGGCTCGATGAAATAGCGGTACTCGCGCTCCGCCGCACTGAAACGGGCGTGCGCATCGTCCGCGACCGGTGCCACGCCGAAGACGGCGACGTCGTCGGGCAGCAGGCAATTGAGTTTGTAGGCCGTATGCTCCGGATCGGTCAGCGGCGCCGCTACGTCGAAATGCGCCACGGCATAGGCGGCGTGCACGCCCGTGTCGGTACGGCCTGCGCCGGTCACCTCGACAGGCTCGCGCAGCAGCGTCGAAAGCGCCCGTTCGAGCGTCTCCTGCACCGACGGCGTCATCTACGCCTCGAACTACTGCCTGGGCGTAAACCTGATGTTCCGCCTCAACCGCAGGCTGGCCCGGATGATGGAGCGCTTCGACGCCTACGACGTACGGATCGAAGAGGTGCACCACACCCAGAAGAAGGATGCTCCGAGCGGCACGGCCATCACGCTGGCAGAAGGGTCATCTCGCCGGCCAGCGCCGGCAAGACCGGGCTGGGTGAAGACGGGCCGGGGATCGAACACGACGAACCGCATCAGCGACGGACGCCGCCGCAAACCGTCGAAATCAC
>VOFE01001129.1_pt1 | contig 12001 bp, 17 predicted proteins | sample 5384071 | NCBI WGS metagenome assembly VOFE01 (sample SAMN12384724, study PRJNA508395) | human gut metagenome | isolation source: healthy gut D | host: Homo sapiens
CGAGCTGAAGAAAAAATGTCTGGAGTATGACCTGCATATGGCGCAGGCCCAGCTCAAGCATCTGGGAACGGACGCCAATTTCGAGACCATGCGAAAAATGGCGGCTTTTCTGAAGGAACATGTAACCATTCTGACGGATACCGACGTGACCGATGTGGACAAAGCCGCTCATACTGTGCATTATGAAGGCAAAGGCGTACAGGACAGCGTCACGGCGGAGCATATCATTTTGCCGTCGGCCGTGTGGGCAGCCGCTTTTTTGCCAAATGGTGTTCTCAAAACGGTATTCCGCTGAAAAACAACCAGGTGGATATCGGTGTTCGCGTCGAGCTTCCCAGCATGGTATGGGATGATTTTTCCCATAAGATCTACGAGCCCAAAATCTGGTACCGCTCGAAGCAATACGGAGACGTAACGCGCATGTTCTGCTTCAACGAGCGCGGGCAGGTGGTGATGGAAAACACCTCCGGAGTTCTCACGGTCAATGGCCACGCCTATGTGGATGAAGCCAAAAAGAGCCAGAATTCCAACTTTGCGCTGCTTTCTACCATCCGGTTTACCGAGCCGTTCAAGGAACCTATCGAATATGCCCGCAGCGTCGCAGGGCTTGCAAACCTCATCAGCGGCGGCAGCGTGCTGGTGCAGCGCCTCGGCGACCTGATGGCCGGACGCCGCACAGATGAAAAAAGGCTGGCCCAGAGCACCGTGCGTCCTACACTGAATGCAGTCGCCGGAGATCTGAGCCTTTGCCTGCCCAAACGTCAGTTGGACTGAACACACTTTGCCCGTGATGCATCTGATGACGGACATGATTCATTCTTACGGCGCGCTTGCCAGCATCGAGCTGAACCACGGCGGCATGTTCTGCACCCCTGTCACACCCGGTACGCCCCTTCTTTGGCCCAGCGAGGATACAGTAAGCACCCCAAGCGGGCCGCTGGCCGTCAAAAGCCATGGACGAGCAGGACATGCATGAAGTGGCCGAATATTTCGCCAACGCTGCCCGGCTTGGAAAACGCGGCGGTTTTGATGTTGTAAACGTGCATGCAGGGCACGATTGGCTGCTGGGGGCTTTTTCTCTCGCCGCTGGATAACCGGCGCACAGACGCCTATGGCGGCAGCGTGCGCAACCGCGCGCGCTTTTGTGCATGGTGCTGCAGCACGTCCGCCAGGCAGTGGGCGAAGATATGCTGATTGAAGTGCGCCTCAGCGCTTCAGAACTGGCCCCGGGCGGCATTACGCTGGAGGACACAGTGCAGACGGTGCGCCTTATTGCCCCTTATGTGGATATTGTGCAGTGTTCAGCCGGGCGCATCCGTGACGGCTCCACATCCGGCTTCACATTCCCTCTGCAGTATATGGAGCGCGGCTGCAACACCTACCTTGCGCGCCGTGTGCGCGCAGAGACAGGCGTGCTGGTGGAAACGGTGGGCGGCATTGGCACCCTGAGATGGCCGAGGGCCTGATAAAAAGACGGCACGGCAGATTTTGTGGGCATGGCGCGCGCCTGGATTGCAGACCCCGATTGGGCGCGCAAGGCACAGGCTGGCCGCGCGAAGGAGATTCGCCCCTGCATCCGCTGTTTGCGCTGCATGCATTTTTCAGACCCGCCGCAATCCGGCCTCAGCGTGTGCACGGTGAACCCGCGCAGGCGCTTTCCCCCACCCGTTGGCACAGGGCGCGCTTTCCTTCCGGCCAAAGCGGGTTGCTGTGGTGGGCGGCGGCCCAGGGGATGCAGGCAGCCTGCGAACTGGCCCAAAAGGGCCATTCCGTCACCCTGTTTGAACGAAGCCCAAAGCTGGGCGGCCTGCTGGAATATGCGGACCATATCCCCTTCAAACACGATATTGCCTGTTACCGCCAGCACCTGAATACATGTTGAAAGCAGCCAGGCAAACGTGGAAGTTTGCCTGAACACAGAGGCCACGCCCGCCCTGTTGCAGCGGGCCGGCCGCTTTTGATGCCGTTGTGCTGGCCCTGGTGCAAAGCCATTTGTGCCCAGCATTCCATCGAAGCGGGTGCCAACGCCTTCCACGCGGCAGAAGCATTCAACGGGCACACGTTTGGCGATGTATGTGGCTGTTATTGGCGGAGGCGCCGTGGGCTGTGAATTTGCCGTATACCTACAAAGCCTTGGCAAACACGTGCAGCTGGCAGAAGTTCGCGGCAATTGCTGGCCGACATGGAAGACATGCCGGACGAAGCCTATTACACAGAATTTTTCCTCACGCACGAATTATCGCTGAAATATAAACATCTGTATGCCTGCCCGGAACAGACCGGTGCGCATCCATAAATGCCGCCTGTGTGCGCGTAACGCGCGAAGGGGCCGTGGTGCGCAAGTGGGCAGGAAGTTCTGCTGGCCGCCGATACCGTGCTGTTTGCCACCGGCTTCCAGGGCCAGCCGGAAGCCGCAGAGGCATATGAGGCCCCTGGGCATTGAGGTGGTTCCCATTGGGGATTGCCTGAAAGCAGGCACATTGCTTGACACGGCGCTCACCGGTTATTTTGCGGCGCAGCAGCTATAAAGGTAGGTATTATGAATTCTTCTTATCCGTTTTCCTCTCTGAGATGGCGCGTATAGAATATGAATCTGCCATGGTGGAAGAGCGATACAGCGCCGGGCGGCGCAATTACGGAACGGTGACCTTATTACCCATGCGGAAGTGCACGCACTTGCCGAAGTGGGGGACGAGCCGGGCATCACAGTGCTGGCGCTGGCCGCGCGCACCTGCCGCACCAAAGGGGCCATGTCTCAGCTTTTGGCAAAGCTGGAAGCCAAGGGCCTTTAGAGCGAAGGGCAGCCGGCAAAATGTTTCGCTTTTTCTTACGCAGCACGGCCTTTGCCGTGACGCAGGCGCACGCCGCCTACGACTTGCAGGAACTGAAAGGCCCTGCACACGCTGGAAATGCAATTTTCACCACAGGAGATTGCCAGCTTTTACCGTGTGCTGCGGGCCAAAACGGCGTTGATGCGCACCCAGCTTTCCCCATAACACTGGCCGTTCAGGGTACAAAAACGTTTCAAACACCGCAGGGCGGCATGGCCTTTTTGGCCATGCCGCCCTTTTCTTTGTATGCTGCAAAGGCTGGTATTTTCGCCGGTGCTATCACGGGTTTTAAATAGTATTCATTCAATATCTCCGCCAGGGCTTTCGGGTTCTCTTCATTTACAACATGGCCTGTGTTTGCCACAATCTTCAATTCTGCATTTTTGATGGTTTGCGCCAAGAGATGCGCAGATTTCCGGTTCGCACTGTCCTTTTCCCCGCAAAGGACCAGGGTGGGGCACCCAACTTGGGCCGCTTTGCTGCTAAGGTCCAGGTTTTTCATGGTGCTTCCCAATGCAAAACGTGTCTTTTTTATCGAATGCCATGGCTTCAAAACAGATTTTGGCAAAAGCCTGAAAACCATATTTTGAAAGCCGAACGCCAGTTTTGGAATTTTGTACGGCGTTCCAATCAGCACCAACGTTTTTACCTTTTGGGGAAAACCGAAGCAAAATTAAAGCCAAATGCCGCCCAGGGAAAGCCCGCAGATATGAATTGGCCCTCTACCCTGTTGCAATACTGCACAAACGAAGCATATAAGTTTTCATAGCTCGCCCGCTTGCCTTCCAGAATGGAAGAGGTTGGGGCACAGAATCTCTTCATGGTTTGGCATATAGGCGACTGTTTCCTTCCAGCTGGATGCCTTATGCCCTGAACCGTGCACTAAAATTTTTCGCCGCCATTCGGCCGCCTCCTTCCCGGTTCCTGTTTTATTCTTCCGCCCGGCGCATTACCCGCAAAACGCAATGGTTACCCTGCCGTTCACCGTATGGGCATACAGGGTTTTGCCTGCGTTCGGGCGCAGGCAGGTTGGCGGTGTGCACCGTCCATTTGCAGTGTGTGTATCGATGCTGTAGGCTTCCTCTTTATCAAGAATCTCTGCCGTGATGCTTCCATTTTTGTTCAGCAGGCGGATGCAGTCGGCCGGGCCGCTTTCTGCACCTGTATGGCGCCGTTCTGGCTGCCCAGCTCAAAAGCCGGGCAAACCGGCCTGTCAGGCGCACAGCGCCGTTATGCCCCTGCACCTTCGCACTGCCGCCCCACCGCTGCAGATGCACAGCTCCATTGAAGGCCTGCACCGCCAGGGAACCGGTTTCGCAGTCCTCCAGCTTCACTGCGCCGTTGCGCGCTTCTATGGCAAGGGCCTGCACAGCAGCCAGCCAGGCGCACAGCGCCATTGCGCGCATGGCACCCCACCTGCGCAAGCTGTTTCATTTCTCCAGCCGGATGGCGCCGTTTTTGTCTCCCACCTGTACAGAGCCCGCATATTCCCGCGGCACTTCAATTTGAATCTGCCGGTTTATTATGGTGAACAGCAGGCCAATGCGCAGCGGGGCCCTGCGGATGTGCACCCGCAGGATACCGTTTTCTTCCGCCACTTCTATCTGGTCCCATTCGTCCATATTGCTCCACGTCACCTGCGGCTTTGCCACATCTGCGCCAGAAAGGCGCACAGTGGCCGTTTCGCTGTGCACACAAACAAGCTTTGTCTCCTGCTGTGCCGCCGTGGTGCCGCCGGTTGCCGCGCCGGTAAGTTCCTGCGGCACATACTCTGCTTTTATGCGCTGTGCAATTTCTTCCGGCGCGCCAAAGCCTGCCAACACCGCTTCTTCCGCTTCGCCTGCTTCCAGCGCATCGTCCAGCAGTTCTTCATAATATTCCCGCACACTGCGGCGTTTCCTCCGCCGTCATGAAGGCCAGCGCCTGCATCAGTTTTTCCAAAAATTCTGCCCGCTTCATTTCTTTTCTTCCTCCCTGCTGTTCTGTTCAATAAAACGATAGATCTTCTGCATTTCTTTCCATTCCAACAAAAATTCCCGTATTTTTTTCCATGCCTGCCGCCGTAAGCGCATAATACTTTCGCGTGCGGCCATTGTGCGCCTGCCGGTAAGTGGTGACGCACCCGGAGGCCTCCAGCCGCCGAAGAATGGGATACAGCGTAGATTCGCTGATTTCGATGCATTGAGAAACATCGCCCACAATTTTATAGCCATATGACGCGCCGCGCGCCAGAACGGCCAGCACGCAGATGTCCAGCACGCCTTTCTTGCGTTGGGTATCCATAAACATTCTTCCTTCTGTTTTGATACTATGCAATACGCATACTATGTATTATATAGTAATTCTTTTCCCCTGTTTGTCAAGCCCCTTTGCTTGGGCACACCAAAGGCAGGCGGCCCGGTCATGCGCCGGGCCGCCTGCCTTTTTCGCACACCATTTCTTATTTTGCACGCAGGCAGCTTTCAAACCACACTGCGTTCTGCCGCATCTGCACAGGCGCTTGCATCAGGGCCTGTGCCGCAGGGAATATCCCGTTGCAGCAACCAGAAAAAAAGGTTGCAGATATCATTCCCCCGCAGGAATGTCTTTCCGTGAAGTTTTTCCCCATTCTTGGGAAAGAAAATGGTTCACAAGGCCTTCCGCCGCCTGTGCCTCCTGCCCGTGCAGGGGCTTTCCGTCTTTGTGATGACGGCCGTGCTGCCCGTCAGCGAAAGGGCGCAGCTGAAGGCCATCTTCCCCTTCTGACGCCTGTTTTACCAGGCGCAGGCGCTGTCTCCACATGGTAATAGCCGCCATCATGGTAAAAAATGAAACCTGCATCCGGTTTGTCTGGCCGCCCGCCACCAGAGCCAGCCAAGCTGCGTGCCGTGCAGGATGCCCTGCTGGGCATCGTTTTGGAACAGCAGCATGGAATCTACCTTGGGTTCTTTCTTTTTCACCAAAGCGCAGCACGGGCAAAAGGCCGCTGAATTGTTCTTCTTCATTTTGCAGGGCAAGCTCGCTCATGGTGCGGCCCATGCCTGCCTGCGTGTCATCCGCCACGCGTTCGGCCTCCTGGATGGTCTGGGCAATGCTCTTTTCCAGCTGCTGAAACGCTTGCGCGTCCACCGGCACGGCAAACACCGATAAATTAGGGGCCGTGCGGCCTGCTCGCCTGTGAAATAGGCCAGCGCCTTGCCCACGCCCGCCTGTAAGCTGCGGGCCCAGGAACAAAAGTTCATTCTGTGCATAGAAGGGTTCCTTCGCCTGTTCCCGTTCCGCTGCCTCTAATGCTTCGCCAATCTCTTCTTCCGTGGCGGAATAAATTTTCGCCTCCCCCTTTTGCCGAGGCGGTGTCTGTTGTGGGCTCGCAGGTGAACACCACCAAGCTGGCCGTATACTTTGCCGGGCACGCCGTCAAGGTAAATGGCCTTGACGATTGCGCGCGTTCGCCCAGGCTCAAGTTCGAACAGCCGCACAACAGGCACAGCAGGCTGCAAGCCAGCATGGGCATCAACAGCCGTTTATTTTGCGCATTGTGCATGCCAGTCCTTACCCCGGCCAGCAGAAGGGCGGCAAAACCAACTGCCGTGATGGCCGTGCTAACGCTGCCCCGCGCGGCCGCCGGCACGGCTGCAGCCCACACGCACCCGCCAGAACGGCAAAAACTGCAGGGATGCCCTGTTCTGTTTTGAATTTCTGGGGCGCCAGGCGCCCCTAGGGCCTGCTTGACACCGAATATCATCAGTGCAAGTTTCACCAGCATAGCCAGCATCCAGATGCCCGTGTGCAGGGCGTCAAAGCGGCGGAACACCGACAGGCCCCAGGCGTGCCAGCGTGCGCCGCCTGGAAGCTGTGCTGCGCCCGCGCTGCCAAGCACCAACTCGGAAAGAATGCACAGGCCGCAAAACAGAACAAACAGTTTTGCCAAAATTCCTGCCGGCGCTTTTCAGCCGGCGGGCAGGGCCGCGGGCTCCATCATCAAAAAATAAAAGCCATTCTGCAGAAAGCGAAAACCCCTGAATGGCGCTGGGAACGCTGTCTTTCCACGGGGCTGTCTGCCATTCCAGGTTGGTGATGCGCATGCCGCCGGCATTTGACACAAACAGCAAAAACACGCTGGCCGCAAACAGCCAGAAAACAACCTGCGCCGTGCGGCTTAGCGTCTCGAAACCGCAGCAGGCAGCATACCCGGCCCCGGTAAGCAGCACGGCGGCCGTGACAACGGCGGGCAGAGGGACGTCGCTGATATAGCGGTAAAACTCTTCTGATTTCAAAAGCGCAGCCCCACCGGAAAAAGAAAAAGGCAAGCAACCAGATGAAAAGGGCCGGTTTGGAGTGCTGCGCCCGCATCAGGCCGTCCATACTGCCTGATGCGCCAGACATGGCCAGGGCCAAAAGGGCCAGCACGGCAAGGGTATCATAGGCTGCCATCCAAACACTCTGCACAGCGCTTGCGGCGGCCTGTGTGGCAAAAGGGCGCACCACAATGTCCGCCGAAAGCGCCAAAAGCAGCAGGGTTGCCAGGCTGGTGCGGCGGGTGACCTTGCGATTGTTCATGGCGTGTCCCCTTTTCATCCTGCGGAAGGTCCCGCACGGTGAATGCCTTTTGCAAGCGAGGGCCACGCAAGGCGGATGATGCCGTCCCGCAGAAACCCGCCCGTTGAGGGCGCGATGGGTGCAAGATACGGAATGCCGAATGCGTGCATACCGCTGGCCGACACCAGCATGCAGAAAAACATGCCTGCAATGCCCAGCGGGCCCAGCAGCCCGCCTGCCAGAATGAACAGAAGGCGCAGCACTGTGATCGGCTCGTACAGCGATGGCACTACAAAGGTGCAAATCGCTGTCATTGCCGCCACGATGACCACAGGTGTGCCCACAAGCCCTGCCGAAACCGCGGCGTCACCCACAATAAGCGCCGCCACAAGGCTCACCGAATGGCCGATGGGCTTGGGCAGACGCAGCCCAGCCTCCCGCACAATCTCCAGAAGAAACGTCACCAGCATCGCCTCCAAAAAGCGGAAGCGGCGTGGCCTGCTCGCTGGCCGCTATTTTATATAGCATCTCTTTGGGCAAAAGTTCTGGTGTGAAATTTGCAATGCTGACAAACACCCCCTGAAGCATCACCGCTATCAGAAATGCAGCATACTTCAGGCAGCGCACCAGCGTGGCAAAATAGGCTTTTTCCGAATAATCGTCCATGCTGGAAAAATTTTCACTGAAAAATACGGAATAAGCATGGCAAAGGGGCTGCCGTTTGCCATTAGCACAATTTTCCCCTCGCATATCTTGGCCGCGGCTGTGTCGGGCCGCTCTGTATATCCCACAGATTGAAAAAACGAAAATACCCCCGCTGCAAAAATGGAGCAAGATAGCCCGTGTCAAACACAAAAGGCAGTTTGGCCTGACTGGCGCGGCGGCGGATTTCGGCCAGCAAAGGCTGTGACACCAGTTTCCTGTCATACAGCAGCGCCAGTTCCGTCTGTGTTTTTTCGCCGCAGGTGTGTCTCTGCCATAAAGGTCTGTGTGCGCACCAGCCTGCGCACAAGGCTGATGTTTACACGCAGCAATTCCACAAAGCCCTCGCGCGAGCCGCGCAGGTTATTTTTTTCTCCGCTTGGCTCGGACACAGAGCGAAACTGCATGCTTTGGGTAGATAAAACCAGCGCCTGGGCCGCACCGTCTATCAAAATAACGCTTGTGCCTGCCGTAAGCTGGGTGCGCACCTCGGCAAAGGTGCTTAAACGCTTTGCCTCCAGTGGAATAGCTGTCCGGTCATGCAAAAATGCCAACAGTTCTTCACCGCTGCGCGGCATTACCTGCGGCTTGGAAAGGGAATCCAGCATCATAATCCACAGCCGCTCAATGCTGGAAAGCCCTTCGAACATGCAGATGCAGCAGGGTATGCCGCAAAGCTGCACGTCTTTCAGGTATCAAATCCACCGTTCCGCCGAACTGCTCTTTTAGCGCCTGTTTGTTCTGTGCAAGGCTTGGGGAAAGTCTTTCTTCCATATTCCCACGCTCCTTTTTCAGTATCAGTATGGTGAAAAGTGTTTGCGTTTAATCCAGCAGGGGCATATTACAGGCAGCCCCGTTCGAAAAAGGAGGCATATTTGTCCGTTTTGTTGGTGCTTCGCACGCTTGTGGTGTATGTGCTCATTGTCAGCCGCAATGCGCCTGATGGGCAAAAACAGCTCGGCGAGCTGCAGCCCTCCGAGCTGGTATCTACCATCCTCATTTCAAACCTTGCGTCGCTTTCCATTGAATCGCCCGACGTCCCCCTTGTCACCAGCATGCTGACCGTTTTTCTGATTGTGGCATGTGAAATACTGGTCCTGCCCTGTGCGTGCGCTTTCGCCGGGCACAGCGCCTTGTCTCCGGCCGGCCGCGCATTGTGGTGCGGGAACGGCGTCATTGACCAGAAGCGCCTGAAAGAGCTGCGCTTCACTCCCGACGACCTGCTGGAAGCCCTGCGCGCCAAAGATATTTTCGAGCTTTCTGACGTAGCCCTTGCCGTTGTGGAGACGAATGGCAGCGTCAGCGTGCAGCGCACCTTTGCGGCAGACAGCGCCGCCAACGGCTCACTTGGGCTGAAGCCGCCCAAAGCAAAACTGCCCAGCCTTCCCGTCCTTATTGACGGAGACTGGGCAGACGATTCACTTGCGGCCCTGGGCCTCACGCGGGAATGGGTGCTGGCATACCTGCGCCAGGCACACACGGCGCTGGGCGATGTGCTTGTTTTGCTGTGCAATGACGCCGGGGAAACACAGCTTGTAACCAAAAAGCCAAAGCCGAAAGGGGGCGCCTGATATGCGCCGCACCATTGCCGCCGTGCTTATTTTTGTATTTGCCCTTGGGTTCAGCGCGCATACTGCGAAATCTATTCTGCCCGCGTGACGCAAACTTTGTGCGGCAGCGCGCAGGCGCTGAAGCAGCAGGCCCTGGCCGGAGACTTTGCCGCCGCAGAGGCCAACGCTGGCGCATGCAGAAGAATATTTTCCCGGCACCGGGCCGGGCTTGAGATGTTCAGCCAGCGCACAGGGGTTGGGGCCATTGCCGTCAGCCTTGCGGGCCTGCGCGGTTTTCTGAACGAAGAGAACCTGCCGGACCTTTGAGCGAGGCCGACAGGTTCTGTGCGCAGGTGCAGGCTGCGCGCCATTTATTCTTTGCTGTGTTTTGAGCGCTTGGCCAGCAGCTCGGAGAGTTCGTTCATAAATGTGTCAATATCGCTGAACTGACGGTATACCGACGCAAAGCGCACATAGGCTACCTCATCAATTTTCTTCAGTTCCTGCATGGCCAGCTCACCAATGTGCATGCTGGTCACTTCCCGCTCATACGAGTTCAAAAGCGCCTGCTCAATATTATCCACCGCTTTTTCCATCTGCTCATAAGAGACCGGGCGCTTTTTCACACGCGCGCATCAGCCCGTTCAAAAGCTTTTGGCGGTTGAACGCCTCGCGCGAATGGTCGCGCTTCACCACCATCAGCGGCACCGTTTCTACAATTTCATAAGTGGTAAAGCGCTTTTTGGCACGAAAGGCATTCGCGGCGGCGGCGAATGCGGCTTCCGTCATCTGCCGGCCGGGAATCGATCACCTTGGAGTCTATCTCACCGCAATAAGGACATTTCATGGGGGCAACCTCCTCTTGCATTCCTGTGGCCGGCCACACCCTGCCAGCCCATATCTTGTGTTTTATTATGACACAAATAGCGCATGTTTGCAAGAGATGCCCCCGGCCAGAGGGCAAGACGCGCTTTCTCTCTAGCCTGCCTGCATTCTTTTTGCCGTTTTTGCCCGGGCCGCCCTTATAAGATGGCGCCCCTTCCTTTTACCGCCTTTTTCCTTTCGGCCCGGCGGGCCTGCACCGAGCCTGTAGCGCAAGGGCCTTTGCTGCCTGTTTTTCATCCGTGCCCTTGGCCGGTGGGCCGGGCAGCGTCAAAACAGTTTTGCAATGGCAGGCACTATCTCTTTGATGACGGTTTTGTGTTGTGTTCACGCAAAGGTCAAAATTCAGTTTATCGCCCCATGCGTGGCCCGTGTAGAAAGCATAATACTTGGCGCGCTTTTATCTATGCCGGAAATCTTCTGTCTCAGCTCTTTTCGGACAACGCCTCTTCCTCTGGCCCCTTCTCCCTGCACCGCTTGATTTTGCTTGCCATATCTGCGTAGACAAAAATTCGAAAGGGCCTGTATTCCTGCAAAATATAATCTGCACAGCGGCCAACAATCACACAGTCCGACTTTGCGGCCATTTCAGTAATGATGCGCGCCTGTTCCTGATAAACCGTCATGGTTTGCTCAAATGCCGGGTTTGCCGAGGGGTAAAAGCTTCTTCCTATATGGATGGGAAAAGAAAACGAGGGCCGGTGCTCCACCACCGCCTGCACATACTTCTCGGACAGGGATGTCCGTTTGGCAATTTCGCTGATGATTTCCTGGGCATAGTAAGCAACGCCCAGTGTTTCCGACAGCCGGCGGCCAAACTCACGGCCGCCGCTGCCAAATTCCGCCCAATGGTAATAATCTTATTCATCGGTTGCCTTCCTTTCTGCTGATAATTGCTTTGTATAACGGGCAATCATGCACACAACATAAATTGCCACTGCGAACTCGGTAAGCGGCATGGCGAACCAAATGGAATTCGCGCCGGAAACTACCGGCAGCAGAAGAATCAGAATGCCGCTGATAATCAGCCACGCAAAATAGAAACCACAAAGGCTGTTTTCGGCTTCATAACTGCCTGGAAGTAATAGGTGGAAAAAATATTCAAAGGCAGCAGCAGGAAGGACAGGCTGTAACACCGAATAATCATTGGGGCAATTTCCAAAACCTGCGGTGTAGGGGCCATAAACAGGTGAATAAAGCAATTGGGCACTGCAAGGCAAGCACTGTCCAAAAAAAGGCCGAAAAAAGGTTGTTGTGCAAGCGCATAGCGCAGCGTTTGGCGAATGCGGGCGCAGTGCATTTATTAAAATTCCCGCAGTGCGAGCGAGTGCACACGCTTGACACATTGGTAGCTTCATAAATTCATGACAGGCGGCAAAGCTTAGGCCCGTTCACGTTCAGTACCTAATCGACGCCCTGACCCCGCGCAGTACTAACGCGGGCAGGACGGTAGCGCCTAATTAGGCGGCTACGGCAACAGGATAAGTGTTGTCAGTTAATTGTTTTGGCGCTTTTATC
>VOFE01001160.1_pt1 | contig 12001 bp, 16 predicted proteins | sample 5384071 | NCBI WGS metagenome assembly VOFE01 (sample SAMN12384724, study PRJNA508395) | human gut metagenome | isolation source: healthy gut D | host: Homo sapiens
GGACGCCTGCGCCCACGGAGGCGATCTCCTCCATGGGCACGCCGCCCTCCTGGGCCAGCTCCCGGGTCAGGGCCACCAGGGTGTCCGTCAGGGCGTCGGGGTCCGACACCTCACGGATCTTCATGGTTTTCACGGCCAGCAGACGGCCGTCCTGCGCCGCTGCTCCGTCGTCAACCCCTTGAGATAGGTGATCTCCGCCTTGCCCAGCACCTGGAGGCGGCGGGGGTCAAAGTAGTCGTAGAAGCTATGAAACTGGAGGCCGGGACGGTTCACGTCCGTGATAGTGAGCAGCGCCGTGTCATAGTCGCTGCCCCTGTTCAGCACCTCCAGATTGAAGAGTGTGACCAGCTCCGGATCTTCAGGCCATGTTCTTGCATCGTGTCCTCCCCTTTTCTTGCGGCGCCCGGGACTGGGACGCCGGTTTTCTCCCAGGCCGGGCCTCACGCCCGGCGCGGTGGATGGATCGCCGCACCCGCGCTCCGGTGTGCGGAAGTAACTCTATTATATATGAATCTCACCGCTTGCGCAATACCCAGCTGCCGGTTTCCCGGTCGGGCCCTGTGCCCTGCGGCCGAATCCGGCCGGTCTGTCGGAGCGGGGCGGGCTCTTGCCTCCGGCCGCCGGTTGTGTTACCATAGGTGCGGCCGGTGGTATTTCCACAGATGACATGAAAAGGAGCGTGGCGTCCATGCTGAACTGTATTGCCGTGGGGCTTAGGGATTCCTGGGGTCCGTGTGCCGTTATCTGGCTGGGCAGATTCCACTGGGAAGGGACTGGGGCTTTCCGTCCGGACGCTTGCCATCAACCTGATCGGCTCCTTTCTCATCGGCGCCGTCACGGCGCTGGCCCTGAAGCGGGCCGCCCCCGACCCAGGCTGGTGCTCTTCCTGAAGGCAGGGGGTGTGCGGGGGCTTCACCACCTTCTCCTCTTTTGCCCTGGAAACCGGAGATCTTCTGCAAAGCGGGCGCACGGCGGCGGCCCTGCTCTATGCGGCGGCAAGACTGATCCTCGGCGTTGCGGCGGTATTTGCCGGGGAAGCGGCGGTGCGCTGACGCCCCTTGGCGTACAGTTGAAAAAAGCTTGTGTTTTTTTGAAAATTTTACTTGCATTTTCAAAACTTTTCTGTTATGATACCAGTTGTGCCTGCAGATGGCATGGAAGTACGCAACAGCAAGGAGGTGCAACTGATGGCTAAGTGCGATATCTGCGGCAAGGGCGTTACGTTCGGCATTAAGGTCTCTCACTCTCATCGGCGTTCAATCGGATGTGGAAGCCCAATGTGAAGCGTGTGAAGGCAATTGTCGACGGCTCTCCCGCCATGTGTATGTTTGTACCCGGTGTATGCGTTCCGGCAAGGTCACCAGAGCGGTCTGACATGGAACAAACGAAATCCCGAACCACCCGGTTCGGGATTTTTTGCTAGTATATTCGCAGTCTCAGAAAGGAGCCGTATGGAACAGCCCATTCTCCCCCTGCGGGACGCGCCCGTCCTGGCGGACGCGGCCGCCGTCTGGTTCAGCCGCCGCTGGGGAATCCCGGCGGAGTCCTACCGGGAGAGCATGGAGCAGTGCCTCCGCCGGAAGGCGCCGGTTCCCCAGTGGTACGTGGTCCGGGACGGCGGGCGCCTGCTGGCCGGGGCCGGCGTCATCGCAAACGACTTCCACGAGGAAGGTCCGCACCCGATTTGCCCCCTCTCCCACCGGCTATATGCACGTGGGCAATCTGCGCACCGCCCTTTACACCTGGCTCATCGCCCGGCACAACATCAGGGCACATTTATCCTGCGCATTGAGGACACCGACCAGACCCGTCAGGTGGAGGGCGCCACAGAGGTGATCTACCGCACCCTGGCCGAGTGCCATCTGGACCACATGACGAGGGCCCCGACGTGGGCGGCCCGGTGGCCCCCTATATCCAGACCCAGCGGCGGGACACCTATGGAAAGTACGCCCGGCTTCTGGTGGAAAAGGGCCACGCCTACTACTGCTTCTGCGAAAAGGCGGATCGGAGGAGGACTCCGGTGAATTCGACCGCGCCGAGGACCCCTGCCGCGCCTGAGCCCCGCTGAGGCTCAGGCCCGGGTGGACGCCGGCGAGCCCTATGTGATCCGCCAGCGGATCCCCACGAGGGCACCACCACCTTCCACGACGTGTCCTTCGGCGACATCACCGTGGAGAACAAGACTCTGGACGACCAGGTGCTCATCAAGCGGGACGGTCTGCCCACCTATAATTTTGCCAACGTGATCGATGACCACCTCATGGGCATCACCCACGTGGTACGGGGCAGCGAGTACCTCTCCTCCGCCCCCAAGTACGACCTGCTGTACGAGGCCTTCGGCTGGGACATCCCCACCTACGTCCACTGCTCCCCCGTTATGCGGGACGCCCAGCACAAGATGTCCAAGCGCCACGGGCGACCCCTCCTACGAGGATCTGAAGGCCCAGGGCTTCCTCACGGATGCCATTCTGAACTATGTGGCCCTGCTGGGCTGGTCCCCCAAGGGCGACCTGGCGGAGCAGGAGATCTTCACCCTCACCGAGCTGGTGGAGGCCTTCGATATCGCCGGTATCTCCAAGTCCCCCGCCATCTTTGACATTGACAAGCTCACGCACTTCAACGCCACGTATCTCCGGGCCATGGCTCCGGAGGAGTTCGCAAAGGTGGCTGAGCCCTATATCCGCCAGGCGGTGAAGGACCCCGCCATTGATGTGTCCGCCGTGGCCGGCCTGCTCCAGGCCCGGTGTGAGAAGCTGACCGAGATCCCGGAGAAGGTGGACTTCTTCGACCAGCTGCCGGACTACGGCGTGGAGTGCTTCACCAACAAGAAATCCAAGACGAATCCCGAGGTCTCCCAGGCCATGCTGGAGGCCGCCATCCCCGCCCTGGAGGGTATCGGCGACTGGACGGCGGACGCAGTCCACGACACCCTGATCGCCCTGGCGGAACACCTGGGCGTGAAGAACGCCACCCTCATGTGGCCGGTGCGCATCGCCGCGGCCGGCAAGCTGGTGACCCCGGCGGCGCCGTGGAAATCTGCCACATCCTTGGTAAGGATGAGACCCTGCGCCGCCTGCGGCTGGGCCTGGACAAGCTCCGGGCATGAGGCGGTTTCTGGCGGCCCAGTTCGCCCCGGTGCTCCGGGCCTGGCGGAACGGATATGAGGCCGAGGTCCGGCGCGCCGCCATCGCCTTTTTCCTGCTGGTCTTCCTGGCCTTCGGCGTGTGTCTGGCGGTGCCGGAGGCTGCGGCTCGGCTTTTCCGCCTATCTCTTGCCCGCGAGGATCGGAACACGGACTATTTAAAACGCACCGTGCGCGATATTGTCGGCGCCGTCTGCGAGACGAACGACGCGCTGGGCGTTGCGTTCCCGAGCCTGCACACAAAACTTGACCGCGAGGTGTTCTTCATCACCACGCAGGAATTGGAGGATATGTACCCGGACAAGACCCCCAAGGAGCGCGAGAACGAAATTTTGCGCCAGCACCACACGGTCTTTCTCATGCAGATCGGCGGCAAGTTAAAATCCGGCAAGCCGCATGACGGCCGCGCGCCCGACTATGACGACTGGGATCTCAACGGCGATATCCTGATGTGGAACCCGGTGCTGCAGTGCGCGTTTGAAATTTCCTCGATGGGCATCCGCGTGGACGAGAAATCGCTTGACCGGCAGCTGACGCTTGCCGGGTGCGACGACCGGCGGAGCCTGCCGTTCCACAAAATGCTTTTAAGCGGGGAACTGCCGCTGACCATGGGCGGCGGCATCGGCCAGAGCCGTCTGTGCATGCTTATGATCGGGCAAAGTCTACCTCGTCAGCAAACAGGGCACCCTCCAGGGCACCAAAGGTGCCAAAAGCATCGGCGCTGAACAGGGTACCGGTGGTGGTGTCAAAGGTCATCATCACTTCCGGCCAGTGTACCATGGGGGCCATCACAAAGGTCAGCTTATGTTTTCCCAGGTCCAGCGTGTCGCCCTCTTTTACCACCAGGGCATCGTCAATGGCGGCGCTGTCCGTGGGAAAGTACATTTTCAGCATGGGCAGGGTTTTGGCGTTCACCACCAGGCGCAGATCCGGCCAGCGCACCAGCACGGCTTCGATTCACGCAATGCATAGTTGCTTTTCTTCCTTTCTAACGCGTTAAACGCAGCAAAGCGGTGTAGCGTTATTATCCTACACCGCTTTGCGTATTTCGTCAAGCCTCCCGGAACCGCTCCAGCACTTCCGCGTCCCGCTGCCGCTGTTCCTCGATGGACTGCTGCAGCAGCATATCCTTCACCTTCATCAAACGGGTGGTGGTGGCCCGGTCGTTCTCGTCCAGCTTCATGGTGATATACCGGATGGCGTCCTGGGTGTTGGGGATCACCACGTACTCCAGAGCGTTCACCCGGCGGCGGGTCTTTTCGATCTCCTCCGCCATCAACTGGGCGGATTTCTCCACTTCCGCCAGCTTCAGCATCTTCCGGAACACCTTTCCCAGGGCGTCCACGGCCGTGTCCAGCTCGCCGGAGGTGGCCGCGAACCCGTAAGGGTAGATGTCCGCGTCAGACCGGGTCTGCGTCTGGAAATCATACACCGGCACGTTGACCGACATGATATTTTTGGTGGTCTGCGTCAGCTTCACACTCTGCTTGGGGTCCAGCAGCGCCTGTTCCAGCGCCTGGGAACTCATGAGCGCGGAGGCCACGGTGAAGGCGCCGTGGACTGTCATCAGCTCCTCCTCCACCTCCTGCCGCAGAGCGCGGACCTCCCGCACCGTGTCCAGAAACTGCTTCATCAGCTCGTCGCGCTTGTCTTTCAGCAGTTTGTGGCCCCGCTGGGCAGTGCGCAGCTTGCCCTTCAGGCGGGTCAGCTCCATACGGGTGGGGTTGACCGTGATATTGGGCATCTGTCAATCGCCTTCTTTCCATCCTGGCCTGGGAGCCCGCGGTTGCGGCACCAGCGCCTCCGCGCCGCAGCAGACGCGTGGCAAATCCTCATCATGGGCATCGCCATCATGGGCGGCCGCCTTTTCCAGGGGTGGGGAAGGGTCATCACAGCTCCTTCTTGGGCCAGTACTTCTCGATATACTCCGGCTTGATGCGCTTGAGCTCACTCTTGGGCAGGATGGACAGCAGCTCCCAGCCCAGGTCCAGGGTCTCCTCGATGGAACGGTTCTCCTCATAGCCCTGGTTGACATACCGCTTCTCAAACTCGTCGGCAAACTTGGCGTACAGCAGGTCGGTGGGCGTCAGGGCGGCCTCGCCCAGAATGCTCATGAGCTCCTTGTTCTCCTTACCGGTGGAGTAGGCGGCAAAAAGCTGGTTCATGGTACCGGAGTGGTCCTCTCGGGTCCTGCCGGCGCCGGTACCCTTGTCCTTCAGCGGGACAGGGAGGGCAGCACGTCCACCGGGGGAATGATCCCCTTGCGGTAGAGCTCGCGGGAGAGGATGATCTGTCCCTCGGTGATATAGCCGGTCAGGTCAGGGATCGGGTGGGTCTTGTCATCCTCGGGCATGGTGAGGATGGGGATGAGCGTGATGGAGCCGCCCCGCCCCATTTGACGGCCCGCCCGCTCGTACAGAGTGGCCAGGTTGGTGTACAGATAGCCGGGGTAGCCGCGGCGGCCCGGGACCTCCTTCTTGGCGGCGGAGATCTCCCGAAAAGCCTCGGCATAGTTGGTGATGTCGGTCATGATGACCAGAACGTGCATATCCTTCTCAAAGGCCAGGTACTCCGCGGCGGTGAGGGCCATCCGGGGGGTGGCGATGCGCTCCACGGCGGGGTCGTTGGCCAGGTTTGCGTGAGCACCGTGCGGTCGATGGCGCCGGTGCGCTTGAACTCGCTGACAAAAAACTCCGACTCCTCAAAGGTGATGCCAATGGCCGCGAAGACCACAGCGAACTTGGAGTCGCCGTCCAGCACCTTAGCCTGGCGGGCAATTTGAGCGGCCAGCGCCGCGTGGGGCAGGCCGGAGCCGGAGAAGATGGGCAGCTTCTGGCCGCGCACCAGAGTATTCAGGCCGTCGATGGTGGAGATCCCCGTCTGAATGAACTCGTTTGGGTAGTTCCGGGCGGCGGGGTTCATGGCCAGACCGTTGATGTCCCGGTATTCGTCGGCCAGGATGGCGGGGCCGCCATCGATGGGCTGGCCCATGCCGTTAAAGACCCGGCCCAGCATGTCCTCTGAAACGGCCAGCTCAAGGGGGTGCCCCAGGAAGCGGATCTTGGACTCAGCCAGATTGATACCGGCGGAATTTTCGAATAGCTGCACCACGGCGTAGTCGCCGTTGACCTCCAGCACCTGGCAGCGCCGGACGGTGCCGTCTGTCAGTTCCACCTCGCACCAGCTCGTCATAGGTGACGCCGTCCACCATGCGGACGATCATCAGAGGACTAGCGATCTCCTCTACCGTTCTGTATTCCCGGATCATGCGTCCTCTCCTCCTTCCTCCGCAATGGCGGTGATCTCCTGCTCCATCTCCGGCGGAGATCTTGGGTAGACCTGCTGGATACTCCTCAGCCGGCACGCTCTTGGCCCGGCCGATCTTCTCACGGGACGGAACGGCGAAAGAGCTTCGGCCACCGGCGCGCCCTTTGGAGATGGCCTCCCGGCACAGCCGGTCGTACCGCAGGACCATGGCCAGCAGCTTTTCCTGCCGCTCGTAGCTGGAGAAGCTGTCCACATCCGTGAAGGCGTTCTGCTGGAGGAAGTCCTCCCGCACCATCCGCGCCACCTCCAGGGTCAGCTGGTCCGCCGGGGACAGGGAGTCCTTGCCCACCAGCTGGACGATCTCGTTGAGGCTGGCCTCTTCCTGGAGGATGCCATGGCCCATTCCCGGTTCTGCAGGAACTCCTTGCCCAGGTTTTCGTCATACCAAGGCTTCAGGGAGTCCAGATACAGGGAGTAGGAGTTCAGCCAGTTGATGGCCGGGAAGTGGCGGCGGTAGGCCAGGGACGAATCCAGGGCCCAGAAGACCTTGACGATCCGCATGGTGGCCTGCCCCACGGGCTCGGACAGGTCGCCGCCCGGCGGCGACACGGCGCCCACGGCGGTCAGGCTGCCCCGGTCATCGGAGCCGATGCACTCCACGCTGCCGGCCCGCTCATAGAACTGGGCCAGGCGGGAGGCAAGGTACGCGGGGTACCCCTCCTCGCCGGGCATCTCCTCCAGCCGGCCGGACATCTCCCGCAGCGCCTCCGCCCAGCGGGAGGTGGAGTCAGCCATGACCGCCACGTGGTAGCCCATGTCACGGAAGTACTCCGCGATGGTGATGCCGGTGTAGACCGACGCCTCACGGGCGGCCACCGGCATGTAGGAGGTGTTGGCGATCAGGACGGTTCGCTTCATCAGGCTATCGCCGGTGCGGGGGTCCACCAGCTCCGGGAACTCGCGGAGCACGTCGGTCATCTCGTTGCCCCGCTCGCCGCAGCCGATGTAGACCACGATGTCCACGTCCGCCCACTTGGCCAGCTGGTGCTGCATCACCGTCTTGCCTGAGCCGAAGGGGCCGGGGACGGCGGCGGTGCCGCCCTTGGCCAGGGGGAACAGGGTATCGATAACACGCTGGCCGGAGCAGAGCGGCAGCTTGGGGGGATACTTGTGCTTATAAGGCCGCCCCACGCGGACGGGCCACTTCTGCAGCATGGTCAGGGGCACTTCCCGCCTTGTCGGTGTCTTCAGGGTGGCCACCGGTCTGGGTCCACGGTGAAGGGGCCGCTCCTGGATGGTCCGTAATGGTGCCGCTCATGTTGGGAGGCACCATGATCTTGTGGAGCACCACGCTCGTCTCCGGGACGGTGCCAATCACGTCGCCGCCCCTCCACCTTGTCGCCGGGCCTGGCCACGGCGGTGAAGTCCCACTTCTTCTCCCGATCCAGGGCGGGCACCTCCACGCCCCGGGTGATGTTGGCACCCACCTTCTCCACGATCTTCTCCAGGGGGCGCTGGATACCGTCATAGATACCCTCGATGATGCCGGGGCCCAGCTCCACGCTCATGGGCGCGCCGGTGGTCTCCACCACCGCGCCGGGCCCAGGCCGGAGGTCTCCTCATACACCTGGATGGAGGCGGCATCCCCCTTCATGGTCAGAATCTCACCGATCAGCCGCTGGGGCCTACCCGCACCACGTCGGACATATTGGCGTCCGCCAGGCCCGTGGCCACCACCAGCGGTCCGGATACCTTCACAATCTTACCGCTCAAACTCGCTCAACCTTCTTTCCAGTTTCGCCAGGACCTCCGGGAATCAAAGATCCGTTGAAAAACCCGCGGTTTTTCAGTTCTCCCGTAAGGCAAAAGAAAAATATTCATCATGTCCGCCGCAGCGTGTATGCGGTGAACAATCCCCGACTCAGCCGCCTGGGGCGGCGTCCACCAGTCCGCGCCCAAGCCGCTGGAACTGCGGAAATCGGGTGCAGACCGGCGCGGGAATTCAGCGCAGGCGGGTTCGCCCGCCGGCACATCTCAGGGAAAACAGCCGAAACGCCGCCAGAGGCGGCGGGGCTGTTTCGAGGCCGTCCGGTCGGCAGGTGCGGCAACACCTGCTGACCGGCTTGGGACGGTGTCGCACACGAGGCGTCGATTGCGGCCCAAACAGGGCGAAAATCGCAATCCATAGCGGCGTCGCCTGTTCTCCTCAGAGGATATCCGCGCCCACGGCCTCTGAACGGACTGCTGGATGTTGGCCATACCGATGCCAAGGGACCCGGCCTTGCCGGGGATCAGGATGATGGCGGGGGCAGCTCGTCCTTATACCGGTCCATCTCACGTCCGGCAGGTCCGCCAGCTGCTCCGTCAGATAGATGATGCCGCAGTCGCCGCTCTTTGCCAGCTCCCGGATGGTCCCCGGGCCTCCTCCGGGGGCGGTGACGGGATACGTCTCAGTCCCAGGGCCCGAAAGCCCATGACGGACTCCCAGCTCGCCGATCACGGCGATCCGATACGTTGTGGCCATGGCGCCGCCTCTAGGCAGCCTTGCCCCAGGCGGGTGCGGATCACCGCCGGGTCGATGCCGGCGGCGCGCCCATCAGCAGGATCCGCAGGTTCGTGTACTCCGTCTCCCGTGCGGCCAGATAGCTTACCAGAGGGGCCTCGCCGAAAGGCACGGACTGAGCGCCCGCCAGATAGTCCCCCACCGCGTCGTCACAGAGCTTTTCAAACGCCGTCAGGGGGCCGCCCTTCAGGGCCTCTGCCCCTGCGCCTCCGCGGCGTCGCGGAAACGGGTGGCGCCGTAGAGCTCCCGCAGGCCCGCGGCCCGCTGGAGGCGGCCTTTGCCACCGCATCCGGGCGAGGTCTCCCCCCCTCCAGCAGCGCGCCCAGGAGGAAGTCCGCCCCCTTTCCCATGCGCAGCGTCCGCACCGCCGTCCGCAGGTTACTGCGTCAACCTGCACCGCACATAGCCCCGGAGGAACGCGCTGCCGGTCTCCTCTGCCAGGGCCGCCATATCCCGGTAGCACCACCGGTCCAGCACGATGTCGCTGAGCTGGGGATCTCGGGTGGTGTCCAGCACCTCCCGGGCCTCCACCACGGCCGCGGCCAGCGTCTCCGGCAAGCCATCCAGCTCCCGGGATCGGACCGCCTCTGCCAGTTCGGCGGTGCTTACCCGGCCCATGTCCATCAGCATACGGTCCGGGGCGGTGCCCCAGCCTCCGCCTTCAGCAGGGGGCCTTCACATTATGATAGTCGTATTTCACTTTGAAAGAGATCGATATACCGGGCGTCCGGCGTTCCCTCCGCCAAGTCGGCCAAGGTGGCCTCCCGCACGGCGGACAATGCCGCGTCCATGGCCTCCGGCCGCCGGGGATCCAGCTGGGGATACCCCCACTCCTGCAAGAGCTTCCCCGCGTCCTCGGCTTTTGGCATCCAGGATCTGCTCCATCCGCTCCCGCCGTCAGAAGCCCTGTCTCCAGGGCCTTCACCCGGGCGGAGATCACCAGGTAATCGGTGTCCTTGATGGTCTTTGCCAAACCGACGCCTCCTTTCCTCACGCCTCCGGGAACAGCAGCTTCGCCACCTCGCCGGCGGTCTGCTCCCGCTCCGCGCGCACCAGGGCGTCAAAGGTGCAGTTGACCTCGATGCGCCCATCCTTCAGGATGAAGCCGCCCGAGATGTCGCGGGTCTCCTCCGACACGGCCGCCAGCATGGCCGTGCCCCTGCGCGAAGGCGCTGACGCCGGCGGCCACCTTGTTCAGAAGATTGCTGCTACCACGCCGTCCCCGAGCGCACGTTGCTCCGGCGCGGCCTCCACCATCTCCAGCAGCCTTGGCCAGAATGTTCAGGGACGCGGCAGCGACCTTGCCCTGAGCGATGGCGGAGATCAGACCGCCGAGCGCGATCGGCAGGCAGGCTGCGAAGTACTGCAGGCCCTGAGCGACGGTCAGCGGAGCGGCAGCGTTGGCAGCGAAGATCTGATTCTGAGCCAGGAACCAGATAACGAAGCCGTACAGGCCCTGGGTGCCCGGGATGACCTGCATGATCATCGCTTTGCCGAACTTGCTGGGATCTTCCGAAACGAGACCTGCGCCGGCCTCACCGGCGATGCCGGTGCCCTTTGCAGAGCCAATGCACGCGAGCGCCGCTGCGAGCGCAGCGCCGAGAAGGCCGAGAGCCAGACCACCGATGGATTCGAGAAATGCCATTTTCATTTTCCTCCTTAAATATCTCTTGAATACGAATGATTAGAAATTATGATTTTCCACGTCGACATAGCGCGTGTTGATCTCGAGCGGGCGGAACGGTTTGCCGCCGTCGACATAGAACTTGCCGAAGAACTCCAGGCACTGCAGACGCAGGTCATGCACGAAGCAGCCGAGCAGGTTCAGGCCGAAGTTGAGCAGATGGCCCAACAGGAAGATGATGATGAACACGATCATCGACACGACCGTCACGCCGCCGCTCGACGGCATCGCGGCGAGGGTGTTGAACACCTGCGCAATGACGCTGCCGGCCAGCATCAGAGCCATGAGTCGGGAATACGAGAGAATGTCGCCGAACCAGCCGGTCAGGCCGTTGTAGACCGCGCCGAACACGGCGGTGACTTTGCCGAAGCCCTTGGCCTCGCGGCCGGAACCGTAGATCAGCATCAGAACGCCGATGCACAGCACGACCGGCACGCCGCCGATGTTGCCGATCTTGAGCACGAACAGCGCCAGGCCCGCGAAGATCACGAACCAGGTGCCCTCGTTGAAGATCGCATCGCCGACCTTGCCCTGACGGCACTCCATGACCATGTTCACGACCATGCCGGTCGAGAGCTGGATGAAACCGAGCACCATGGCGCCGATGAGGATCTGCGTCGTATCGGTCAGCGGGTCGAGCAGCGGGCTTGTCAGAATGCCGAGCTTGACGTCGTGACCGAACATCTTCACGATCGTCGGCACGGCGTTGCCGAAGAAGCCGCCTGTCACGATGCCGAGCAGGAACGTCGACACGCCGCAGGCGAACAGCAGCTCGCAGAAATACTTGCTGCCGCGTTTCGGCTTCATCTTGCCGAGCGCAACGAGCGCCGCGATCATCATCACAAGGCCGTAGCCCATGTCCGCCATCATGATGCGGCCATGAGGGGTTGGGGTCCACATTGTCATAGGCAGGCAGGGAATACATCTCCGTCCACCATGTTCAGCCACCGGGGCAGACAGGGGTTCGGACAGCTTCCGCTCCGGCTCCTCGGATACTCCTCCGCGCGGGATCCGCCGCCTGGAGCAGGAAGGTCGCTCCAGTATCACGGAGCCTGGCCCGCCGGGGCCCATCCCTCCCGGTCAATGCGCACCGAGGCCCGGTCAGAGGCCCGGCGGACGTCCTCCGCCAGGCCGGTCATACCGGCCAGGTCCCTCCTCTGTCTGCCGGGCGCTCCGCATTTTCGGACAGTTCCCGGTCCAGACGGGCGTCATTTTCCGGTCGGGCTGTACCGGTCCAGCCATTCCGGTGACTCTGGACCAGCCGAAGTCCCGCAGGGCCTCCAGGACCACCTCCTGGGCGCTCTTGTGGCAGACAAGCAGGCAGTAGCGCACCTCCCGGCTGGCG
>VOFE01001188.1_pt1 | contig 12001 bp, 14 predicted proteins | sample 5384071 | NCBI WGS metagenome assembly VOFE01 (sample SAMN12384724, study PRJNA508395) | human gut metagenome | isolation source: healthy gut D | host: Homo sapiens
GCCAAACGCATCGAGACCGAAGGGAAGGCAGATGCATGGTGGCCGCAGCTGCACTCCTTCGCTGTCGGTCTCAAAGGAGCGCCTGATTTAGTGGCAGCCAAGAAAGTGGCCGATTATATCGGTACTGTCCACCACGAGATCAACTACACGATCGAGGAAGGGCTCGATGCCATTCGTGACGTGATCTACTACATCGAGACATACGACGTGACGACTGTCCGCGCCTCCACTCCGATGTACCTGTTGGCTCGCGTAATCAAGTCGATGGGTATAAAGATGGTGTTGAGCGGCGAAGGGGCGGATGAGGTGTTCGGGGGTTACCTCTATTTCCACAAAGCCCCGGATGCGAAAGCATTCCACGAAGAGACCGTCCGTAAACTGAGCAAACTCTATATGTATGACTGTCTACGGGCTAACAAAAGCTTATGTGCTTGGGGTGTGGAAGGTCGCGTTCCTTTCCTCGACAAAGAGTTTCTCGATATTGCCATGCGCCTCAACCCTGAAGCCAAAATGTGTCCCGGTAGCGTGATCGAGAAGAAAATTCTCCGCGAGGCTTTCGCCGATGTGCTCCCCTCGGAAATAGCCTGGCGGCAGAAGGAACAATTCTCCGACGGCGTCGGCTACAGCTGGATCGACACGCTGAAAAAGGTGACCGCCCAAGCCGTCAGCGACACTGAAATGGCGAAGAAACGGCTACCTTTTCCGTGAAGGTACAGCCGTAAACATGGGCAACCCGCACCTGGTGATTTTCACCCACGACGTTTCTGCTATTGACTTGCTTTCCGAAGGTCCGGCCATGGAACATCACCCGCTGTTCCCGAACCGCGTCAACGTGGAATTCGCCCAGATTTTACCCGACGGGAATATCCGGATGCGTGTATGGGAACGAGGCTCCGGTATTACACAGGCCTGTGGAACAGGAGCGTGCGCCACGGCCGTAGCCGCAGCTTTCACCGGACGTGGCAAAGGCAAGACCGACATCATCATGGACGGAGGCACACTCACTATCGAATACCAACCGCAAAACGATCAGGTTCTGATGACCGGTCCTGCCACAAAAAAGTATTCGACGGAACAATAAATATGGATAGATAAAAACAACATAGCATTATGGCATTAGTAAACGAACATTACCTCAAACTGCCGGGAAACTATTTATTCTCGGACATCGCCAAAAAAATAAACACGTTCAAAGTGACCCATCCGGGCAAAAGGCTCATCCGTCTGGGTATAGGGGATGTGACCCGTCCGCTGCCACAGGCATGTATCACGGCCATGCATAAGGCCGTGGACGAAATGTCCAAGGCTGAAACATTCCATGGATACGGACCAGAGCAAGGTTACGATTTTCTGATTGAAGCCATTCTCAAAAATGATTTCGCTTCTCGCGGCATCAGCCTGAGCCCTACTGAAATCTTCATCAACGACGGTGCCAAAAGCGACACCGGCAACATCGGTGAGGTCCTGCGTTGGGACAACAGCATGGGCGTGACCGACCCCATCTATCCGGTCTACATAGACAGCAATGTCATGTGCGGACGATCCGGCGAATTGGGGGAAGACGGGAAGTGGAGCAATGTCACCTACCTGCCCTGCACGGCAGAGAACCATTTCATCCCGCAAATCCCCGACCGGCGCATAGACATCATCTACCTGTGCTACCCCAACAACCCTACCGGTACCACCCTGACTAAGGCCGAACTGAAGAAATGGGTGGATTACGCTCAGCCAACGACACCCTGATTTTCTTCGATGCTGCATACGAAGCCTACATCCGTGAAGACGATGTTCCCCACTCCATCTACGAAATCAAGGGTGCAAAACGTTGTGCCATCGAGTTCCCGCAGCTTTTCCAAGACGGCAGGGTTCACTGGCGTACGCTGCGGTTATACGGTAGTACCCAAAGAACTGACAGCCGCCACGTTGGATGGTGAACGCGTCTCCGTCAACAAACTATGGAACCGCCGCCAATGCACCAAGTTCAACGGCACGAGTTACATCACCCAACGCGGAGCGGAAGCCATTTATACGGCGGAAGGCAAGGCGCAAGTGAAAAGCCACCATCGACTATTATATGGAAAACGCACGCATCATGCGCGAAGGCCTGCAATCTGCCGGATTCAAGGTCTATGGCGGAGTCAATGCGCCCTACATTTGGCTGAAAAACCCGATAACACGGGTTCCTGGCGTTTTCGAGCAACTGCTATACAAGTAAACGTAGTCGGCACACCGGGCGTAGGCTTCGGCCCCAGCGGCGAAGGCTACCTCCGCCTCACGGCTTTCGGCGAGCGCGAAGACTGCATCGAAGCCATGCGGCGCATCAGGATGTGGATATAAATAGGAACTTTTATATCCCAACCACTACATAAATTAAGTTAAAAGGATTCCGCTCTTTTTTGTTCAAAAGACAAAAGAGTGCGTATCTTTTGTATTATAATGAAACATTTTCAAAAAATCATACTGTCATTCCTATTTGCAGCCATTACATTTCTAATTTCTGCCAATACGAACGTTTTCCGTGAACAAAATCCGGAAAGTAAAAAGTATATGCCGAAAATAGTACACAAACAGCAAGAGTTACACACGGTAAAACCACAAGTCTTATTCGATGGGAAATTTCACCGAAATCGTATGGGCGCGATATTGACAGCCCAACCTACACGTTCTCTGCAAACTTCCCATTTTACAGACTTTGCAATACCTGCCATTCCGCACCCAAAAAACTATCGTCTGCACAATACGGAATGAGCACCAATGGCAAACAATTCGAAACGGCAGCCCCATTCGACTGTCAACCTTCATGCGAATACTATGTGTTCGCTTTTATGCCGCCTACTCATTTAGCGAGATTTCCTTATCCGGTTTATAGACAGACTGGCAAAAGTTCATTTTGCCAGAAAAGTCGCGTATTATCTCATCATGTTTTATTTCTAAATTAAAAGATATGGAAAATCAAGCTATAACCCAGCGTCTAACGAACGGGACATCCAAAAAGATTCAATTCACGCAACGCTATTTCATCCGGCATACTGATAGTAATAGGCGTTTTCATGGTGTCGCTCACCCCTTACGATGCACACCACAGACAGCAATATCCTTTCGCTCGTCCTCATGGTGTGGAGGAAGTATGGCCATTTATGGCATGATACGGATTTTGAGTCATGCCTCCAGAACCGTATATGCTCCTACCGGCAGTACAATTAAAGAATACCATCTATACTATTCACCGGAACATTTTGATACTTTGCAACATATCATTGGTGCCAATGGGGTTCCCGAATGTATTCCGGTAAGTCAGGCAGACAATACTACAGTCCGACTGGATATCCTCATGTCGGAAGATAAGAAGTTTGCCCGGTTACAGTTATTGAAATACGAAAAACTATATTTTCCATCCGGCCACGGACATGTTCTTTATTCAACACCTGAGGCCGGAAGAATCCATGAACTTATTACAAACCACCGGAAGGAATAAACACAGCCAAACCGGGATCTCACACGACAAGGGAGTGTGCCATGAGGCACATTTCTTTTTACTTTCCCAGAAGTCCCTCCGCTTCCTTTTTTGTCCTCCTTACTTTTGCCGAACCTTTCACAGGACTATAGATATTCAGCAGGGATTTTTGGAAACTATAGAAAAGCAAATAGTATACCATCCAACCGGAATACCATCACATTTTGCCTCCCTCCCAAGAGTTTTGCAAAAAGTGCCTTCATCTTTCATCCCGAATCCCAACTTTCTGTCATACAACTCGTTATAAAATGAAAGGATGTTTCAGGAATCTTTCAGCTTCCTTTCATTGCAGAGAGTGAAAAGTTCTGCGCCGAATGATGTTTCAATCTCAGCCGAATGATTTTCCAATCTCAGCCGAACGATTTTCCAACCACAGCCGAACGAAATGATGTTTGGCTGAAAGATGCCGGAACATCCTTCAGCCCGTAACACCAATATTATGAGAAGGTTACCATGCATCCTGAAAGATGAAAGCACTTTTGCAAAATCCCAGTGTAGGGAGACGCCCAATCGGCAAAAAGGACAATAGTCCCCGTTGATTGCCTGCTGTTTCTTAATCCCAACTAAATTTCTACAACCCCAACATAAGTTTAAATCACTTCATTGCACAATATCATTAAATACACATTCTAACTGTACGTCATCTGTTATCTTATCTATCACAGAAACCACATAAGAAGTACGCGGCTCACCAATAAGAGAAGGAGTGAATTTATGCGTCACTTCATAAAGGTATGAAACAGGTGACAAGGGAGTGATTTTAAAATCAGGATTACTCACGACAAAAAGGTTCATTAAATTTACGTTTCCACAATATTACAGAATACCGGCTATAATCCACTGTAAAAAAGAACGGATAATTCCAAGCCTCAGGCCACTGTATATAATTATACAAGTCCGGTATCATGCGTATCAAAGCAAATTCCCTGTCCTCCATATTAAAATCCGGTGTTGACAGACCTTCTCCTAATATCTCAGTACTATACACAAGCCCCAAGCCACGTTCACCATCTATGGAAAGTGACACGCCTCCCGGTACAGAAAACTTAACATATTTTCCACAGATCAAACGAACGGAAGAAGCATCAGAAGGAGAATAGAAGTAATCAAATAAATATTCAAACCGACCGGAAGCATATACCAACGTATCCTGTTTAACATAGTACGAAGGGGAATGAAGTTCTGCACAACCTAACAGATAAGTATACCTTTCAAAATCCAAATCATCAGGAATCAACAAGGAGTCCGGCAACCACGTTGAAAGTTCATCGCGACTGTCAATTCGCATCACTTTGTTTCGCTCCAACGACGGAAGCAAAGAAGAGAAAAGGCAGAATCTTCTGTATTCATCGGCATTGACACAATATCCCCTTGTTGTGGAACCACATTCTCTACATCTCCTTCTGGAAAGCCGAAACCACTATCTTCATTACAGCCGAACAAACACCAACACAATGAAGCTATCAGGAACAAAAAGCTATATTTTTCATGTCTGATAAATTTAATATTTTTTAATTATGATTCTATCTGTAAATACAACCCGGCCAGCTTCCACCATATTAAGTATATAGTTTCCATCTGGCAAATCTGATACGGAAATTTTAATCTCTTTAGACAAAGGATCAACCTCAACAGTCTTCACTTTGTTCTGCAAAGAGTAAATCTCAACCCGTAAAGACGAAACATCACCTACCTTTTCCTTCGTACCCTTTATGGACTTTTTAATCGTTAACTCTTGACTAACGATATTGCCTTCCAAGGAATAATATGGTAAAGAAAATCCTATGGGAACATGCGCTCTCATACTATAAACTTCCTTTTGCCTCCCCACCAATAATCTTTGTTGACGGAACATTTCCATTCATCACATACTTGGCTTCGACATCAAAAGGGGGGGATGACACCTAAACCGTTCCCCTTAATTTCCATAATAAAATATTCCCGACCCACCATCTCAACAGTATAAGACTCTATGTTGCACATGTCTTGGTTGGCAATAGTCCATTCCACGTCACATATTTCAGGAACTTTCAGCCCCATCACATCCAAAATAACCCAACCACCGACTCGGCGGTCATTATATCTGACAATCTCCGACACTTTCAATTGAGGCAATAAATCCTTGGCTGCCTGTACAGCGCGTCCGGCATCAATCAAACCGTATCCCGTTTTGGAATTCCAAGAGCCGTACGGATAAGTTATGCCATAACCATATCCATTCAACTTCACACAAGTGGAGTCTATCGTTTCTTGCAATTGTTCCACATTCAACAAAGGGTTTACAGTTAGCATTAATGCGGCTAGGCCGGACACATGAGGGCAAGCAAAAGAAGTACCTGATGCATTGGGATACACATTCCCCTCGTACCAAGGAACTGTCCCTAACAGTTGTCCTCCTGGTGCTACAACATCTAATTTTTTCTCCGTATCCAGAACCTTCGAACCATTGAAAAGATTGGTTTATAGATCCTACACAGATAATCGAATCATTAGCATATGCCGGATAGTTTATGAAATTATGATTTCCACTGGCAAAGTTACAATTGAACCAAAGCCATTACGTCCTTCGTTCATTGCATCATGTATAGCCTCTTCAAGTAAAGCACTATGCAATACATCATAATAAACTCCTGCTCCATCGCCCCATGAATTATTAATGATATGTGCTCCATTTCTCCATGCCCACGAAATACCAGTTGCCAGCTCTTCAGATAAGGTTTCTGATGATTCAAGATTATGACTTATGGGTAAAAGTGTCACATTGGGAGAAATACCTGAAGTATATTTCCCGTTTTGAGCAGCAGCAATCATTCCTGCTACAATAGTTCCATGATATTTAATATATTTTGAATGATTAGCATCAACTTTATAATATACATTTGCCTTACCTCCCGTCATTGCATCATATCCATCCAATACTCTCGGCAATTCCACATGATTAGGTTCGACTCCGTATCTAGCACTGCAACGACAATATTACTATCCCCTTTGGTAATTTCCCACGCATCACAACCATTCACAGCCTGCAAATTCCATAAAGAATTGGTATTCCATGCAGGCTCATCTATACAATCGGGCTGAAAATCGAACATGAATCCCGGGTAAACGTCCGCCACCCGACCCGTTTCGAAGCAACGGTTAGACATCTCTATCGAATTTCCGGCAGAATGGAGTGAAGTGGACAGGACATACCACAACGGCATTTGTTCCACCTGACGTTCCACCTTGCAGCCATTTTCCTCGGCAAACGTCTTAAGGAACAAAGTATCACATTCAGACTTTAACTTCACATAAAACAAACGGGATACCGGCGTTTCAGACGGAAAAGAACCGGTTCTATGGCCAATATGTCCGATGGCAACGAACTATTACGTGCTTGCAAGATTTTTATAGAGTCCTTTTCCACTACATTCCAATTTTTACCAACATCACTTCCTGCACTATGTAGCAACAAAGGAGGAGTGTCTCTAAAATACCGTACACTTGGTTGAATCCAAAGCAATCCCTATTTTCTTGCCTTTATAATAATAGTAAGTCTGCGCCTGAACTGTACTTGCCCAAACAAATAGTGACATCAATATACATTTCACATTCACGGCGTTATATTTTTATCGTTATTAAAACCTAAAACAAAGCCAATTGCTACTTCTTTTTGGAATCTTATCCACAAATATAAAAGTCCACTCCATCCACAGGCGGAGTGGACTTATAATGCTTTTTACATGGCAAAGGCATTGAAGCCACCATCCACCACGGCTACCGTCCCGGTGACAAAGGCCGAGGCCTCACTGATGAGATAGTGTATCGTACCGCAAAGCTCTTCGGGACGGCCGAAACGTTTGAATGGTGTCTGGCGAATGACATCCTCGCCACGCGGTGTCAGGCTACCGTCGGGATTGGTGAGCAACGCACGGTTCTGGTTCGTCAGGAAGAAACCCGGTGCGATAGCGTTCACACGGATGTCGGAAGTAAACTTCGTGGCTACTTCATTGGCCAAGAAGGCCGTGAAGTTGGAAATGCCCGCTTTGGCTGCTGCATAACCACACACTCGGGTCATGGGACGGAAAGCCGCCATGGAACTGAAATTGACAATCGCGCCCTTTCCTGCCTCCACCATCGGGCGGAGGAATATCTGCGTGGGGATGACCGTTCCCGTAAGATTCACATTCAGCACCCGTTCGAACTCTTCCACTTTGAGGTCGAAGAACGTCCCGGTCGGCGCAATGGTGGCACCCGGCATGTTGCCTCCGGCCGCATTCAGCAAAGCGTCCACCTTGCCGTAAGCCGACAACACATCTTGCAGGTTCTGCTCCACCACCGCCGGATTCATCACGTCCGTCTTCAGGAACATCGCCTCGCCGCCTTTCCCACGAATTCCACCCACTATCTGTTTACCAGTCTCTTCATTGCGCCCCATCAGTACCACCTTGGCACCTTGAAGGCAAGGTATTCCCCGATTTCCCGACCCAGCACACCCGTACCGCCGGTAATGACCACCACTTGTCCTTGAATATCAAATAAATTCTTCATGTCCGTTTGTTTTTAACCTTCATTCGTTTTCAAATTTTACCTTCTGCTATCTCACGGTCCACCACCGCCATGACCCCTTCCATCTGCCCGAGGGCCAACATACGCCCGTGGAACGAATAACCAGCATTATATCCCATCTTTTCGTCTCCCAGCATCAAAGGGGCATGGTCTACCCCGGCATAGGCAGGGAGGGGTTCTCCTTTTGGAACGTGCGCACCAAATCAATGATACCCGCCCTCCCGGCCAAATGGGAAGCCTCCTTGAAGTTTCCGCCGGGCAGCACGTCCGTGCTGCGCAAGTGCACGAATTTCGTTCGGGAAGCATACTTGCGTGCCAGTTCCGGCACATTGTTATGTGCTCCGGCACTCAACGAACCGGCGCAGAACGTCAACCCGTTGTGCGGATTGTCCACGGCGTTCAGGAACCAAGCGATGTCCTCGTCGCACGTCACAATGCGCGGCAACCCCAGTATCTGCAAGGGTGGATCGTCGGGATGCACGCACATGTCCACCCCATATTGCTCGCATACCGGCATGACCGCGGAGAGGAAATAACGCATGTTCTCGCGCAAGGCATCACGGTCTATACCTTTATATAAGCCGAGCAACTCGCGGAAGATTTCCACCGGCTTCTCGTCGTCTTCCTTGATATTTCCGTTAACGAACCCCTGTGTCTTGATAATGATGTTTTCCACCAACTTATGGTCGTCCTCCGGTGTCATTACAGCCTTCTTCCGTTCCACCTGCTCCATGATGTCCGCTCCGTAGTCAGCTTCAGCTCCTTCTCGCTTCAGGATGCAACAATCGAAATAAGCGAAATCCGCACGGTCGAAATAGAGCGATGACGTACCGTCTGCATTCGGGTGCTCCAAGTCGGAACGCGTCCAGTCCAGCACGGGCATGAAATTGTAGCATACCGTCTTGACGCCTGCCTTACCCAGATTGGCCAAACTCACGATATAATTCTCTATTAGGCGGTCGCGGTCAGAGCCGACGTACTTGATGCTTTCACTCACCGGTAGGCTCTCCACCACCGACCAACGCAATCCGGCCGCTGCGATATAGTCCCGCATTTCCACCACAGCCTCGTAAGGCCAGATTTCCCCCGTTTGGGATATCATGCAAAGCCGTTACGATGCCTTCCACACCAATCTGGCGCAACATGGACAACGTAATCTTATCTTTTTTCCCGAACCATCTCCAAGTTTTTTCCATTATGTCTTATTCTTTAGAACCTAAAATAGTTTCTTGCATTGTAATAGCAGATGTCCTCCACCATCTGCCGGATACGCGGCATCTCGCCTACGGGCATCTCGCCGTTCTCCACGTCACGCCCCAAAAGGTTACAGAGCGTGCGGCGGAAATATTCATGGCGCGGATACGAGAGGAACGAGCGGGAGTCGGTCAGCATCCCCACAAAACGACTCAACAGACCGAGCACGGACAGGGCGTTCATCTGACGTTCCATCCCATCCTTCTGGTCGTTGAACCACCATCGAACCGAATTGTATCTTGCCCGGCACGCTTCCGTCCTGAAAATTACCAATCATCGTAGCCACCATCTCATTGGCTGCCGGATTCAGGTTGTAGAGGATGGTTTGGGGAAGTATGCCACGGCTGTCAATCGGTCGAGGAAACGCGCCATGGAGAGGGCGGTGCTGAACTCGCCGATGGAATCGAAACCCGTATCCGGCCCCCAAGAGACGCATCATCCGACTGTTAGCATTGCGTATCGTCCCATAATGGAATTGTTGCGTCCATCCCTTTTCGGCATCCATCCGGGCAAACTCCACCAACATGGCCGACTTGAAACGGGCGCATTCCGCTTCGTCCAGATGCTTACCGCCATATACCTTATTATATATTTGTCCGGATGTCGTCCTCAGTATAATCTTCTGCATAAAACTCCGAAAGCCCGTGGTCTGAAAGCCGGCAACCTTGGGCCGCAAAGAAATCGTGCCGATGTTCCAACGCACCGATGAAATCAGTAAAACCGGATATGGTCTGCCCGGAAACTTGCTCCAACCGCTCCACATAGTCACGGAACGATGCGGGATTCTCCACGGCCATCGCTTTGTCCGGCCGCCATGTCGGGAGCATCCGGATTTCAAAACCGCTCGCCTTCGTGGCGATGTGGTGCTCCAAGCTGTCCACCGGATCATCGGTAGTACATACCGTTTCCACACGGTAATGACGCATCAGCCCCCCGGGCAGAAAAACCGGGCTGTGCCAACTTCTCGTTGCATTCCTCATAAATCTCGCGAGCCGTTGAGGGGTTCAACAACTTGTCGATGCCGAAAGCCGTGCGCAGTTCCAAATGTGTCCAATGATACAACGGGTTGCGCAAGGTGTAGGGCACGGTCTCTGCCCATTTTTCAAATTTCTCCCAATCCGATGCGTCGCCCGTGATGTAGCGTTCGCCCACCCGTTAGTGCGCATGGCACGCCACTTGTAATGGTCGCCACCCAACCACAGTTCCGTGATGGAACGGAAGCGGTAGTCCTCCGCCACCATCTTCGGGTCCAGATGGCAATGGTAATCTATGATGGGCAGCCGTTCGGCATGCCCGTGATACAGTTCCCGCGCGGTGTCCGTCCCGAGCAGGAAATCCTGATCCATAAATGCTTTCATGTTTCTTGTCTCCTATTCTTCAATCAGTTGGTAGCGCGGCACCAAGAGTTTGATAATCACCCAACTCAACAGGTATCCCAACGACGCTACCATAAACACTATCATATAACCGGCTTCGATACCCGGAAGCCCAAAACTCCATCTGTGTTTCTTTTGAATACGTGAACAGCATGCCGGAACATACGTTGAACAGCAGGCAACCGATACCGCCCGACATGCCGCCGATGCCCGTCACCGTGGCCACGGCAGACTTGGGGAACATGTCGCCCACCACGGAATAGACATTCGCGCTCCAACTCTGATGCGCCGCCCCTATGATGCCGATTATCACGATGGGAAACCAATACGACCAACTGCCTAGGGCTGCGCCACCAACCCCTATCAGGGGAAGAAGGCATAGATGAGCATGGCACGCATGCGCCCGGCATACGGGTTCATCCCTTTGCGCCCCACGAACCACGTGGGCAGGTAGCCACCAATGATGGAGAGCATCGAAGTGAGGTAAAAGGGTGAAAATGAGCAACACCCCGTCGTGGAATCCGAACTATAGCCATAGACGTCATGCACGTAAGCCGGTGCCCAGAAAAGGAAAAACCACCACACTCCGTCGGGCAGGAAACGCCCGGCCACGACAGCCCACGTCTGGCGGTAGGTCAGGCACTTCCAGATGCTGATGCCCTTCGCCGACTTGACTTCCTCCGTCCTTTCGGTCAAAAGAGGCATCGACGGCGGCATCCTGTTCGATGTAGGCCAGTTCCGCCGCATTGACATGCTTGCTCTTCTGTGGGACATCGTACACATACACCCAAACGCCCATCCAAACGAAGCCCACGGCACCCACCAAGAGGAAGGACATCTCCCATCCCCAGCAACGGGCCAACAAAGGTATGACGAAAAGGAGCGAGCAAGGCTCAATCTGTGCCCCGCTGTTGAACACGCTGGTGGCAAACCCACGGTCTTTTTTCGGAAAATATTCCGCCGTGATTTTAATGGCAGCCGGGAAGTTTCCCGACTCCCCGATGGCCAGCACGCAACGGGCGGCCAGAAAGAGCCAGACACTGACGGTAGACACCGTCCATACACCATCCGCCACCGTCTGCAACGTGGACAGGTTCTGCCGCGCCCCTTCGAAGCCCGTCAACCACTCGCCGCCCAACAGTCCGTTGGTAGCAATCCCACAGAAGGCATGGAGGCACGCCCCGGCCGACCACAGCCCGATGGCCCACAAATAGCCGCGCCGCGCACCCACCTTGTCGACAAACTTGCCGACGACGAGCATGGCGACGGCATAGACGATGGAGAAGCAGCCCGTGATAAGACCGTAGTC
>VOFE01001201.1_pt1 | contig 12001 bp, 18 predicted proteins | sample 5384071 | NCBI WGS metagenome assembly VOFE01 (sample SAMN12384724, study PRJNA508395) | human gut metagenome | isolation source: healthy gut D | host: Homo sapiens
GCTTGCCGTAATGTCGTAAACCGTTAACCCATCTATCCAGGAATACTTTTCTGCCGGATTCCCGGACCACCACGCCAATCTGAGGAATACCATATAGATCCTGCAATCCATCGTTTACACGAATTCGACTGTTAAAAATATACCCCATACACAGGACCGCAGCATATATAAAGGCGAACAGGACAGCTCCCAGCACCACATATTTCTTGCTTACCGCAGGATTTTCCGGAACCAGCTGCTCCTCTTCCACAATGCTCTGTTCTGCGTCTGTCGTATCTTCCAAACCGTTTTCCTTCATCAGAAGCGTATAATACTGTTTTTGGTCTTCTGAAAATGCTGCTTTTGCAGCGGCAATGGTTGTTTCCAAGCCATAAATCGAATTTCTGTAAACTGTCTGTTGATTCATCACATCCATGTTCATTATGTTGCCAGACACTTCAGAAAGCAACACCAATTCATGACTTCCCAACCTGGTGTTCAAATTTCCCTGTTGCTGTTCCATATAAGTCTTTACCGCTTCTGCAATTTTCCCGCAAGACTCTGCATCGGCTCCTCGGATTATTATTTTCAGACTATCGCTTCCTCCAATAGTCAAGGGCTCCCCATTGGTAAGCGTCAAACCGGAATCCACGCTGACAGAGACCAGTTCACCTACATATGCAGCTTCCAGTCCGGTCTGTTGTTCTATCCAGTCGTACAATCCGACACTGTTAAGGGTATTTCTATAGATTGTTCCCAGGCGCTGAGATCCATTTTCATCTTCCTGAATATTGTAAATCAGTTCCTCCTGTGCAACATTCATAGGATCTAACTGCATATAGATAGAATCCTGCACATATTGCTTCTTCAACGCACATTCTTTTGCAGCATCAACAGTCGTCAATACTGCTGCCAGCTGACTGTCATCCAGACTTTCTCTTAATTGTGCCAACTGTTCTTCCATAGCCATCTCACCCTCAGATGCATCTTCTGCCTCCTGTGGCTGCATATTCTGTGCATTCTGATAAGATCTCGTATAGCTGAATGCCCCCATGAGAATCGCTCCCAAAACTACTGCTATCAGTAACCCTCTCCAATGTGACAATATATCTGCTATCATATCCAGCAAATCAATTTCCCGTTCTTTCATTTTTTCTTTGCCCTCCTGTATTTCATGATTCGTTTCTGTCATTCCATACTAATAATTCATTTTTCTACACCGGTTCAAAAAATGTATCCGGATGTCCCGGATCAAATATTTCATTACAGGTCATAACCGTTATCAGATTTTCCGTTTCGGACAGATTTATAATATTATGGGACCATCCCGGTATCATATACACTGCCTCTATCCGGTCTCCTGACACTTCAAATTCGATCTTCTCTCCGGTGTTGATATTCCGCTCCTGTATCAGTCCGTGTCCGGATACTACAATGAACTGTTCCCACTTACTATTGTGCCAATGCTGGCCTTTGGTAATTCCCGGCCTACTGATATTAATGGATACCTGTCCACAATTCACCGTGTGAATCAGTTCTGTAAAGGAGCCTCTCGAATCCTCATTCATCTTCAACTGATATTTGAATTTTTCCGTCGGTAAATAAGTAAGATACAGGGAAAACAATTTCTTTGCAAAAGAACCCTCCGGCATTTCCGGCATGAGTAACGACACCGACTGTTGCTTAAATTCCTGTAGCAGATCCACGATCTCGCCTAAAGTAACCTTATGTGTTGCCGGTACACAGCAATACCGTCCATCGTCTTTCAGTACAGTATCAACACCGTCAAACTCGCAACGCTGCTCCTTACCTTCCATGAGGTCAAACATACCTTCTATCAGATCGTCTATGTACAGTAATTCCAGTTCTGTTGCCCTGTCGTTTACTGTAAATTCTTCATCGTTCGCAACAGCCCAACAGAAGGTACTGACCGCAGAATTATACTTCGGTCTGCTATGTCCCATCAGATTAGGAAAACGATACACGGCAACTTTGGCACCGGTCTCTCTCGCATATTGAAAGAAAAGCTCTTCTCCCGCCTTCTTTGAACGACCATATTCGGAATCTCCAAATCTTCCAGCCAATGTTGCCTGAACGGAAGACGACAGCATGATTGTCGCTTTATTCCCGTACTTTTTAAGCGTATCCAGAAGCTTCGATGTAAATCCAAAGTTCCCCCGCATAAAATCTTCTGGATTCTCCGGACGGTTTACTCCTGCCAGATGGAATACAAAATCAGCTGACTTACAATAAGCATCCAATTCCTCTTCTGTCGACTGTATATCATATTCATAGATTTCATCAACATGAATGTTCGGTCTGGTTCTATTCTTATTCTCTTTGATATTTTTCAGGTTATTGACAAGGGCTGTTCCCACCATGCCCTTAGCACCTGTAACTAATATATTCATCAGTTATCTCCGTACTCTCATTTTTCGTTACTGCTCTTTTCTCCATACCATCTTGTTCACGACATTTACATAGCCCTGTATGATCCGCACTACTTTCATAGATACATTCTCATCCGTATAATCCGGGCACGGCTTCCCTAAAATACCCTTCTGTTTCATATCAATTGCCATACCCGTTGCCTGCAGAAGTTCCTGTGTCGTAATTCCAGCTAATATAAAGTTTCCGGACTCCAGTGCTTCCGGTCGCTCCGTGGAAGTTCGGATGCATACCGCTGCAATAGGATGTCCGATTGACAGATAAAAGCTGCTTTCCTCCGGCAATGTACCGGAGTCAGATACGATTGCCAATGCATTCATCTGAAGCTTATTATAATCATTAAATCCTAACGGTTCATTTACTCTTACCCTGGGATCCAATTTAAATCCACTGGACGCAAGCTTCTTTCTGGATCTCGGATGGCAGGAATAGAGAATAGGCATATCATACTTCTCTGCCAGTGCATTGATAGCGTTGAACAAGGATTCAAAATTCTTATCCGTATCGATATTTTCTTCTCTATGTGCGGAAAGCAAAATATATTTATTCGGCTCTAATCCCAGTCTGTTTAAGACATCAGATGCCTCAATCTTGTCCAAATTACCGTGCAGCACTTCTGCCATAGGGGAACCCGTTACATAGGTTCTCTCCTTGGGCATTCCCATCTCATGCAGATACTTTCTGGCGGGTTCGGAATACGGCAGGTTCACGTCCGAAATCACATCCACAATTCTACGATTGGTCTCTTCGGGAAGGCATTCATCCTTACATCTGTTTCCAGCTTCCATATGGAAAATGGGAATATGAAGCCTTTTTGCGGAAATGGCTGACAGACAGCTGTTCGTATCTCCAAGTACCAATAAAGCATCTGGCTTAATCTCTGCCATCAGCTCGTAACTTCTCGCAATGACATTTCCGCAGGTCTGTCCCAGATTCTCCCCTACGACATTCATCCATACATCCGGTCCACCCAGTTCAAAGTCGGACCAGAAGATGTCATTAAGATTCTTATCATAGTTTTGCCCGGTATGTGCCACACAGCAATCAAAATATTCTCTGCAGCGCTTAATAGTTGCTGCCAGACGGATAATCTCCGGTCTTGTTCCTACAATGATCAGAAGCCTAATTGAACCGTTATTCTTCCATCTAAAATCAAACACTGCTTAATCCTCCGCCAGTCTCTCCTGAATATATGCTAATTTTGCAATGGTCGCTTTGGTTTCTTCCAAATTCAACATTCTCGTGTTGTTAGAGTTAAACTCTGTCAGTGTATTTCTCTTCGCATCGCCTTCTTTGAAATACTTATCATAATTCAGTCCACGATTATCTGCCGGTACTCTGTAGAATCCCCCAAGGTCAATTGCTTTCGCACACTCTTCATTCGTAAGCAATGTCTCATACATCTTCTCGCCATGACGAATGCCGATCACCTTGATGTCTTCTTTCTTACCACCAAACAACTCACATACTGCTTCCGCCTGGGTTCCGATGGTACATGCCGGAGCTTTCATAATTAACAAGTCTCCATTCTCTCCTTTTTCAAACGCAAACAATACAAGATCTACCGCTTCCTCCAAGCTCATGATGAAACGTGTCATAGAAGGTTCTGTCACCGTAATCGGATTACCTGCCTTGATCTGATCGATCCACAGCGGAATGACTGAACCGCGGGAACACATCACATTACCGTAACGCGTACAACAGATCTTCGTCTTCCCGGAATTACGGGACTTGGCAACTGCTACCTTCTCTTCGATGGCTTTGGTAATACCCATAGCATTAATGGGTATGCCGCCTTATCCGTAGACAGGCAGATGACAGACTCCACACCAGCTTCAATCGCAGCTGTCAGGACATTATCCGTACCGATTACGTTCGTTTTTACTGCCTCCATAGGAAAAAATTCACAGGACGGCACCTGCTTCAAAGCAGCTGCATGAAATATATAATCCACTCCCGGCATCGCAGAACGTACGGAGTTCAAATCCCTGACATCTCCAATGTAAAACTTGATTTTATCCGCTACTTCCGGCATTTTTGATTGATATTCATGACGCATATCGTCCTGTTTTTTTCATCTCGAGAAAAGATACGTATTTCTCAATATCTGTCTTGAGAAATCGATTTAAAACTGCGTTTCCGAAAGATCCGGTGCCTCCGGTAATCATTAATGTTTTCCTGTAAATAGTGACATGTTCCTTCTCCTTCTAATCTAATTGTACCAATCATTTTTCAATGATTTGACTGGGTTCTTCTTATGCTTATATATTTACTCCCGCACTCAACATAGCTTTCATTAGCAATTTTGCATATTCCAGTTCTTCAAATGCAAGTTCATATGACTTTTCAGACATGCTCTTTAAAATCTCTGGTTCCTGACTTACTCTCTCAAACACATCCTTTATTTCATCCAAATTCTGTAGCAAGAAACCATTTTCTGCAAAAAGTGCCCTATTCGTGGGGCAATCCATAAACATAATTGGACAGCCACAGCATATTGCAGTCTGTGAAGTTTGTGATATTGTTCCTGGTTGTAAATACAAATCTGTTCCGCATAGCAATTCTGTTAATCTTTCCCCCGTAACAAATCAATATACTTAATCCTATCATCCCTTCCAATAATATCTGTAATATCATCTTTTACAGTATCTTCAATGCTTCCGGCAATTATTAAGCGAAATCTCTTATCTTTATTTGTATAAAAATACGAAGTAGTTCAACTGTTCTTTTAAGAATTCCTATTTTCCCAGAGTGCAGCATTATAATAGAATCTGTAGGAAAATTGAATTCGTTAATAATCTTTTCACGAAAATATTTCTTTTGCCAAAGGCGCATACTTCTCCTGGAAGCCCATTTTCAATCATAAGTTCTTCTGGCAAATCGTATACTTCTCTAATAAATTGTAAGGTCTCCTGAGATACGTAATATATCTTGTCAATGTAGGGTACTGCTTTTTTTTTAACCATCTCTTATATATTCCCTTATGTAATATATTTAAAGACAATGCATTTCGTGCACTATTTATATATTTAGTGCTGAAATCCAATGCCACTTTACAACCAGGCAATGCCTTTTTTATTTTTACTACTTCCCTAATGTTATAAATCTGTGGACAATTGTAAAAGATGTAATTTGGTGTAAAATCTATTATTCTCTCCGTCATGCCTGGTGCATTTCTGATTTTTTCAGAAAAATAATTACTTCCTAGATATTTTTTATACGGAATCCTTACCAATTTATATCCATCTATTTCTCCTTCATATGCACCAATTCGTTTTCGAACACCATCTATATACATATCTTCTGAGGCAATCACCAAAACATCATAGCCTTTATTAACTGCTGCCCTTATAAAATAATTTTCTTTATATAACATTGTTGGGGTAAAACTATTACCTGTGCATACAAATACTATCCTCATTTTCCTCTCCTCATAATTTTTTTATAAATCGCAACAAACACCTTTCCTGCTAATGTATTTCCTATTAGCACATTATATTTATCACAAATCTCTCCGCCAAAAGAAATCTTAAAATTATCTATTCCATTATAATTTTCTTTACTAGATATATTTCCCCAATCGTATTTCTTAAGTCCCCTCTCTTTTTTGAAGTATCGCATATCATCATAATGTAATAATTTATTAGCACGTCCTGCAAGATTTCTATCAATATCTTCATCTCTAAAATCCGATCCTGAAAACATCAATACTGCCTCATTTTCGTCATACATATATACATGATATACAGCAAGATTACCCTTTCTCATACAGGTCAACAACAAACAATGGTTTCTAATATATAAATCAATTTTGTCCCTTTTTGTAGGCTTTTTATAACATTCTTATCTTCAAGTTCCTTTGCAAAATGAATATAAGCTTTTTCAAATTCTTCAATTATTGTCTGATTATTAGCTAACTCTTCCGAATCATATATCTCATACGTCAATTCATCCCTTTCCGCTCTGGTAACTTCATACTTTACCTTTTACGCATCAAATTCAGTAATTCTTCCTCATTCACAGTAAGATTGCTTATAACTGTATATGATTTTTCATTTGCTGTATACCAATTTTCTGGCAATTTGGAATCAATTCTCATAATCCTAGTCATATCACTTTTATTAGTGTTAATCACATTAAATAATACTCGTTCAACAGACAAAAAACCAATTTTTTCACTAATTATTACCATTTATACAAATCTCCTTTATTTAAGTGTCATACAATTATTTTTTCTTCTGAATGAACTTTTTTATCAATGTATGAAACATGCTATTACTATTTTTATACCAATATATAATGCACAATAATATATATATCATGCCGCCAACTGCAATCTCAATAATAAGATTTTTAATAGAAACCGATAAATAGCGAGAGATTAGCCACACAAAACCATACATCGCTACTCCTATAAGCAGATAACCCCAAAGCCGTCTTATAGATATAAAAATATCAACCGTCTTACTTATTGAAATTACATAGAAAATACACGTTATTGCTTCTGCCACTAAAGTTCCATAGCATGCCCCTTTTGCGCCCAAATTCCATACTACAACGAAAAGATAATTAGACAAAAAATTGAGCACTGCTCCTATAAATACCGACAGAGTATATACGTTTTCCATATTATGTGGTATCAAATATTGGTTACGAATTATATTAGCCAATGATTTGAAAACCATAATTACAGAAAAAATATAAGTTAATACTATACATGCCTCATATCCTGTTCCGAAAAAAATAGGAACAAATTTAGGTGCGACCGCAGATATTCCAAATGCCATTCCAATAGTCAATAACATAAACCCTTCAATCGACATACTAAATACATAATTTTCCTCAGTCTCATTACCCTTTGCAATAATCTCCGACATTTTAGGTAACATAACAGTTCCCGTTCCCATTATCACAGTCAATGGCATACTCATAATTTTGTCAGCATTATAGTAGTATCCACTCTCTTCATATGCACATACCATTCTAACATTGTTTTATCCATAATATGATATACGCTTAATCCTAGTAAAGGAATAAATAATAAAATATTTGGCTTTATATGTTCACATATTTCCTGGCGTGTCGGCAAATAAAATCCTATTTTTTTATCAAAAAAAGGCCATAATACAACAACACTTAATAGTGTACCTCCAGCCATAATTATAACATATTTCCAAATATCAGATTTATCTTTCACAAAAATAAATATTGCAACAAATGTTAATAACTTAATTATCGTATTCTTAGTTACCGTAATTTTAAACTCATCAATTCCGAAAAAGAACCAGTTAATATCCAAAGAACATGCTAAAATCCATATTGTTTGAGCAACTGCTACAGTAAAATAGCCTGTTCTACATTCTTTCAAATATACAGCATATGCAAAAAGCGCAAGAAGTGAAGCCATTAGCTGAGCCATATAAATACTCCAAAAATTCTTTCTAACATCTTCTGTACGTTCTTTAACTAATGCAATTTGTCGGCTTCCATAATTTACAGTACCCAACATAGCAAATAAAGTAAAATAGTTGACAATAGAATATGTATAAGAATATACACCCAATCCATCCGCTTCTAAAACTCTTGATATATATGGTGATGTCACTAATGGAAGACAAATGGATAAAACCTGATATATCGTTTGGTATCCAAGATTTTTACTATTCTTTTCATTAAACTGCCCTTGTTTCCTTCACATTTTCTGTCCTTCATCAAGTTTCTATTTATCCTAATAACAATTAGATGAAGCATAACTGCCCCCACCGTTGTCAATACCACAAAAAGCATCAAACTCCATATATTCGCCCTTACTAAATACAAGAAATTAATATGGATCAAATATAGCTCATAGCTTACTTTCCTATTTTTCCATATACAAATATTTCATAATGGTCGGCATTTGTGTAACCATGTCAACTAAATAAAGTGCAATTGGCAATTTAATAGACAATTGCACACAATTTATAATAATTGGGCTAGCATTCTAACTAAATCTAATTGTTTAAATGCTAACATAATAACTCCAAAGAGCAACAAAACAACAGATACACGATGAAGCTTTTCAAAAGTCCCTTCTTCTCCGAGAAGAGACATCCACACCAAAATGACAATGCTTGCTCCGCAGCAATTTCCTTTAATAAAAAAAACGATAAAATTGCCAGCATTAATAAAATTAATAGTCTATATTTTTTTACTAACAAACTTATATGTGCACCAAAAGCAGATATAGCAAAGAAATAAATACTGCAAATACCAAATTTGAGACTTTCTAGGTTCTATTAACAGCAAACTTTTTATCACACTAACAGCATTCCGTTGTGGAATAATAACTACAGCCAAAATCTCAACCATAAAATATGGCACTAATACTACAATAAGCCGTTTTTTCCAAAAAATTTTTTAACCCATTTCTGTCAAAAGATTCACTCAACCCATATCCTGCTACAAATAAAAAAGAGCTACTCCAATTCCTCCACAGGGGGTAAAATATCTTATTTGAAACATTCCTGCAACATGGCTTATTATTATTAATACAATTGCAATTCCTTTTAATTTGGCAGAATCATCCAGGCATAACCTATAGTCTACTTGTTTCGTTTCCAATCCGCTTCACCGTATCTATCTTTCTTTCACAATATATTTTATTTTCATAAATAATAAAGAGAAAAAGTACTAAAACCAATCCACCTGTTGCCAATAACGCTGTCAATGTTCCATCATTAAGGTATATCATACTATAAGTCAAAATTCCAACAAACATTGCCTGTTGATCCCTAGTTTCATTACTAACTTCCTTATAAATTTTATCAATTAATCTAAATATCAATGCAAGTATAATCGAATATACAATCATAATTGCAAATCCACCATTATCATATGAATCTCCCAAATATCCCGTACAATAAGACGCCGTTTTTCCGTACACTCCCGAAATCAAATACATTGCTAATTTGGAATATGGCGATTTTATTCCCAATATTCTGCCAATAATATTCTCCGCAAAATGTAATTTAGGATTTGTAGAAAAAAAATCATAATGCATAAATGATATTGCAGCAGGTAATGATAGCAACCTAGTGGGAAATATACCAAAAGGCATTAGTTCTGAAAACACTTTCCACACTGCAAATGTAAATATATTTAAAGTTGTCAGTCCTATACTCCACATAAACATATAGTTGCACTTAAGTTTCACTAAAAATACGATGCTAGTATCAGCGCAACAGAAAACAATGCCGTTTTTTGACCCTAGCAGCAAAAACATATACACTTGCACTACAACAGCAAAAAATTACATATCCCCAGCGTTTCAAATACAAAGACATACACAACAACCAGGGGACCAATGCATATGGAATCCAATTAATAATATAACCATATATCCCTGTAAAAGAACGGTTTTCTCGCACTTCATATACTAAGTATAAGTTCATTGCTTTAGAATCTGCAAATCCATACTCCATTGTTATCAGAATCATTAATCCTCCAATAACTAATGCCACCAAAGCAACAATATCTACCTTCCTCATTTTCCATTGATTCAACAACACTATTTTATTTTTTGTCTTAGTCTTAATAGGTATCTGGCTAGCTCCAACTAACACAATAAAAGCTATCACACAATATAATATATATGTTGTAGCTTGATCTGCCTGCCAATAAAACGATAGCAACGGTGTCACTGTAAAAATAAAAAAACTGATATAAGATATTCAGATACATTTTCACGTTTTGGGGTAATATAACAATCAATAGGAAAAACAATACATATGATAATACCATTTTTTGTAAATTTGGTTTGTAGATTAATTGCATATATGAAAACAACGGACTAACTCCATATGAATATATAAATTCATATAAAATTTTATATATTATCAAAACCAAATATCATCGTTCCTTTTTATTCATACTCAAACCTTCAAAAAGTTATCATTATTAACGTTAATTGAGGTAGAAAGAAAAATTTCTCTTCATATATTGTTGTGTAAGTCGGAAATTTAATGTAGCAAATCCTAATTTATATTCCTCTTTTCGCCAATAATTGGCTCTTCTTATCGCAAGCATAAATAGACCCATAAGGATATGCAAAATAACTAATTGTACACCCCAACATTTTTTCATTTTCACATAATGCAATTTTTTTTTTCTTTTCAGTTAAGGATAATTTTCTAAATATTTTGTGAGAAATTGAATGTGCTCCAATTGTACAAAGCTTGTCTTCTTTTAATGCCTGTATCTGCTCTTCCGATATGTAACCAGGTGTTCCCACTAATGTCGGTGCGATAAACACTGTATATGGGATTCCATATTCTCTCAGTATCGGTATAGCATTTTCATAAGCATCTTCAAACATATCATCAAAGGTAATAACTGCTTTTTTCTCGCAATAATTATCCCCAGCTTTCAGTTTTTCCATATCTAGAAAATTCCATTCCTGTTTCCTTTTCTTTCAATAAATTCCCGAAAAGCCTCTAATGATATACTGATATTTTCATGTGTGGAACATATCTCACGAGAAACCTCGATGGAACATATAAATTGAAATGCCATTTTGATTCCTTATTTGGTTCCATGTTTCTATAAGTTTTGTTTTATTGACCAAACTATTCTCACTTTAATATATTGTTTCCTCTAAGTTAGCAACCACCAGTTCAACTGGTGGTTTGATATTAGCCCTAAAAAGGGGTGATTGCATACATGCCTGAAAGGCGGGTATCACAAGCTTTGTTACTGGTCCTCTATAAAGAGGTACTTCTGTTTTCTTCTTTCCTTGACTTTGGATATATTTCTTTATTGCATCTTCTGTAATATTACCAATTGTCGACACATAATATCCTCTTGCCCAAAATGCTTTATCCCACTTACTTTGCAGTTCGGATGCCTGTCATATAGCATTAGTGTACTTTTGCCCTCAAATATCCCATGAAGCTCGATATACTTATTTTAGGTGGTATTGCTACGCTTAAATGTATATGATCTTCACATACTGCTCCATCTATAATCTGTACATCCTTATACTTACACAGTATTGAGATTATTTCTCTTACATCATTTTTTAACTTAGCATACAATACCTTTTTCCGATATTTTGGAATGAAAACGATGTGATATTGGCATTTCCAGCGAACATGTAATAAACTTTGATTGTCCATTAAGGACCGTCTCCTTTGTTTTGAGATTGGCTTGCGATACCTTTCTCATTGTAACACAGGAGGCTTTTTATCGTTATCCTACACGCTACTGCTTACTCCATTCACCCAGCATGGCTGGGGATTAGGTTTTTCATTTATCACTCTGTCTAATTTAAACATAAACCAAGGTACTACAAATAAAATTCTTGATATAAGTTCCAGTAATTTTTCCGACCTTATAATGCGAGAACTGTTAATAACAATAGTATTTCCCATCACACATAGTTCAGACGCTAACGCAAATAAAAGACCAATATTAAAAAGGTCAATCAGTTTTTCCCTACATAATTTTCTGTATTTCCATATATTTCCTCACGCTTGTAGCTGAACTCTCGCCCTTTGCCCGCATTTGTACCTCTCCTTCTTACCTTAACTAAATT
>VOFE01001210.1_pt1 | contig 12001 bp, 19 predicted proteins | sample 5384071 | NCBI WGS metagenome assembly VOFE01 (sample SAMN12384724, study PRJNA508395) | human gut metagenome | isolation source: healthy gut D | host: Homo sapiens
GCTGATGCGCTTCTATGAGATCAACGGCGGCACGCTGCGGATTGACGGCCACCCTATTGACGATGTAACCCGCGACAGCCTGCGCACGAACCTCGGCATGGTGCTGCAGGAAACGTGGCTGAAGGCCGGTACGATCGCTGAGAATATCGCTTACGGCAAGCCGGACGCCACCCGCGAGGAGATCATCGACGCCGCCAAGCGTGCCCGCGCCCACAGCTTTATCTGCCGCCTGCCCAATGGGTACGACACGCAGGTAGCCGAGGACGGCGGCAACATCAGCCAGGGCCAGAAGCAGCTGCTTTGCATTGCCCGTGTTATGCTGCGCAAGCCGCCCATCCTGATTCTGGACGAAGCAACCTCCAGCATTGATACCCGTACCGAAGTGCTGGTTCAGGATGCCTTTGAGGAACTGATGAAAGGCCGAACCAGCTTTATTGTGGCGCACCGCCTTTCCACCATCAAAAACGCCGATCAGATTTTGGTGATGAAGGCAGGCAATATCATTGAGCGAGTGGACGGACAGGTTCAGGATCACCAGGTCGGTGAATCTTGTGTCGCCCTGTAGCCTTCCGGACTGAGCGAACTGTTATTGATCTCCAGAAGTACGTGATTGTCCATGGCGGCTTTAAAAAGCTTAAACGGATCGATGGGAAAACTTCTCGTCATCGCAGTGCCCGATGACGGATACATACGGATTCTTCATGGCTTTTATGTACGCTTCCGTATTCTCTTCTGTCGTGCCCGGCTTCAGCGTGGGTTTATGCATGCTGGCGATCACGAAATCCAGATCTTTCAGGATGTCGTCCTTCAGGTCAAGATTTCCCTTCATATTAATAATGTTTGTCTCCGCGCCGTAGAGCATCTCTGATTCCCAGGCGTTCCCGCTGGGCGTATTTCAGATTCCGGAAGTAGGAGATCCGTCCGCCGCCCAGTGTGGCGGGACCGTGGTCCGATATGCCGTGCATCTTGAGGCTGGCGGCTTTCGCGGCCTTGACCATATCCGTGATGGTGGTTCCAAGGAGGAGAAAAATGCAAAACGAATACGAGATTAAGAAAGAAATGTGTGAGATCGGCAGAAGAGTTTACAACCGTGGGATGGTTGCCGCAAATGATGGTAACTTCTCTGTAAAACTCAACGATAATGAATTTTTCTGCACACCGACAGGAGTCAGCAAAGGCTTCATGACACCGGAATATATCTGCAAGGTTGATGAGAACGGTAATGTCCTGCAGGCAAACAAGGGGTTCAGACCTTCTTCAGAGATAAAGATGCACATGCGTGTATATAAAGAAAGACCGGACGTAAACTCCGTAGTACATGCTCACCCTTTATACGCAACAACATTTGCTATCGCAGGGATTCCGCTGACACAGCCGATCATGCCAGAAGCAGTTATCGCTTTAGGATGTGTTCCGATCGCGAAATACGGTACACCGTCTACAATGGAGATTCCGGACGCTATCGAGCCATACCTTCAGCACTTTGATGCAGTTCTGCTTGAGAACCACGGAGCGCTTGCATACTCAGACAGCCTTCTGAGCGCATACCACAAGATGGAATCCCTTGAGTTCTACGCACGTCTGTTATGGCAGTCCATGCAGGTTGGCGGACCTCAGGAACTGAACGATGAGCAGGTTCAGAGACTGTACGAACTGAGAAGACAGATGGGACTTCCAGGAAAACACCCGGCAAACCTTTGCCCGAACGCATAAAGCTGGCTAAGCCAAGCTGCCATTCATGCGGTGGAAACTGTGGCGGATCTTCAGCAGCAGCTCCAGAAGGAACAGATGCTGATCTTGTAGCTTCTATCACAAAGAAAGTTATGGAACAGCTGGGAAGGTAATTTGACAGATTAGTAAAGGAGCAATGCTATGAATGAGCAGGAAATTACCAGTGCAGTTCAGGCTGTGCTGGATCAGATGAAGGAAGCAGCTCCACAACATACACACAAACATGTCTGTCAATGCAAAAAGCATCAGATGACATTGGAACTTGCCAATGCCTTGATTGAAAAAGTTAAGGCAGAAGCGGCACGTGTGGGTGTGAATGCGGTTGTAGCAGTTTCCGACAAGGCAGGTAGACCTGTAGCCGTCCAGTGTATGGATGACGCCTACATAGCGAGCTTTGACATTGCATTAAACAAGACATATACTTCCGCGAGCCTTAAGATGTCCACAGCAGAGTTGAGTCAGTTGAGTCAGCCGGGACAGCCATTATACGGAATTCAGTTTACGAATGATGGTAAGATCGTGATCTTCGGAGGCGGAGAGGTACTCGAAGCTGATGGTAAGATCGTCGGTGCACTTGGTGTCAGCGGCGGAACTGCTGAGCAGGACACAGCAATCGCAGCTTACGGAAAACAAGTCTTCAAGGAGGTATTAGAGTGTCTATAAATGAACAGATGGTTCAGGACATTGTACAGGAAGTTATGGCAAAAATGCAGATCGCTTCTGATGTACAGGGAGACCGCGGTGTATTCAAGGATATGAACGAGGCCATTGAGGCAGCGAAAGCGTCCAGAAGATCGTGGCTAAGATGTCCCTGGACCACAGAGAAAAAGTTATCTCCAACATCCGAAAAAAGATCATGGAGAACGCAGAGATCCTGGCGCGCATGGGCGTACAGGAGACCGGCATGGGAAATGTCGGACATAAGATTTTAAAACACCAGCTCGTAGCTGAGAAGACTCCCGGTACGGAGGATATCACTACACAGGCATGGTCGGGAGACAGAGGACTTACCCTCATCGAGATGGGACCGTTCGGAGTGATCGGCGCGATCACACCGTGTACGAACCCGAGCGAGACGGTTCTCTGCAACACGATCGGAATGTTCGCAGGTGGAAATACAGTAGTATTCAACCCACATCCGGCAGCAATCAAAACATCAATCTACGCAGTTAATCTTCTGAACGAAGCATCTGTTGAGGTTGGTGGACCGGACAACATTGCTTGTACAGTAGAGCATCCGACACTTGAGACAAGTAACATCATGATGAAACATCCTGCAATTCAGCTGATCGCTGCAACAGGAGGTCCGGGAGTTGTTACAGCAGTTCTTTCTTCAGGAAGAAGAGGAATCGGAGCTGGAGCAGGTAACCCACCGGCTCTTGTTGATGAGACAGCAGATATCCGCAAAGCAGCTGAGGATATTGTAAACGGATGTACGTTTGACAATAACCTTCCGTGTATCGCGGAGAAAGAGATCGTTGCAGTTGATTCTATCGTTGATGAACTGATGCACTACATGGTAAATGAGCAGGGATGCTACCTGGCTTCCAAGGAAGAGCAGGATGCACTGACAAATGTAGTTCTTGCAGGCGGAAAGCTGAACAGAAAATGTGTTGGACGTGATGCAAAGACACTGCTTGGAATGATCGGAGTTACAGTTCGGGACAATATCAGAGGTATCACATTTGAAGGACCAAAGGAGCACTCTCTGAGCACTAGTGAGCTGATGATGCCGATCCTCGGTGTTGTAAGAGCAAGAGATTTTGATGATGCAGTAGAGCAGGCTGTATGGCTTGAGCATGGTAACAGACATTCCGCTCACATTCATTCAAGAATGTAGATCGTATTACAAAATATGCAAAAGCAATTGACACAGCAATTCTTGTTAAGAACGGACCATCCTATGCGGCACTTGGATTCGGAGGCGAAGGCTTCTGTACATTTACAATTGCCAGCAGAACTGGTGAAGGACTTACAAGCGCAAGCAGCTTCACAAAGAGAAGACGTTGCGTAATGACAGACAGCTTATGTATAAGATAACGGAGGTATAGACAATGGAAATGAATTCTGCTAATGTAGAAGCTGTTGTAAAACAGGTACTTGAGAGCATGCTGGAAAAGAAAGTTCGTAAAAAGCAGCTCCGGCACAGAAAGCAGCAGGAAATGAAATTCCAAAGACAGCTCATGTAGCTATGCTTACAGCACTTGAGCATTTTGAAATCAAAGAGTATCCGATGCCGGAAGTTGGTGACGGAGATATTCTTGTTAAAGTTGAAGGATGTGGTGTTTGTGGAACAGACGCTCACGAATTCAAGAGAGACCCATTCAGCCTTATTCCTGTAGTACTCGGACATGAGGGAACAGGTGAGATTGTTAAGATGGGTAAAAACGTTAAAGTTGACAGCGCTGGAAAAGCTCTGAATCTTGGAGACAAAGTTGTTACATGTATGATCTTCAAGGATGATCCTGATATTACAATGTTTGACCTGAACAAGAAGAACGTAGGCGGAGCTGATGTATACGGACTTCTTCCTGACGATGATGTACATCTCAACGGATGGTTCTCTGATTACATCCTGATCCGTGAGGGATCTACAGTATTCAACGTAAGTGATCTGGATCTGAAATCCCGTGTACTGATCGAGCCATGCGCAGTACTTGTACATGCAGTAGAAAGAGCGAAGACAACAGGGATCTTACGGTTCAACAGCAGAGTTGTTGTACAGGGATGTGGACCGATCGGCCTGATCTGTATCGCAGTTTTTCGCACCATGGGTATTGAAAATATCGTAGCTGTAGACGGAGAGCAGAAGAGACTTGACTTTGCTAAGAGAATGGGAGCTGAGAAGTCAGTTAACTTCAAAGATTTCCAGGGAATCGATGCACTTGCACAGGGAGTAAAAGATGCATTCGGCGGACATGCTGCAGACTTTGCATTCCAGTGTACAGGATCTCCTGTAGCTCATGCAAACATTTATAAATTTATCCGCAATGGTGGTGGTCTTTGTGAACTTGGATTCTTCATCAATGGTGGAGATGCTACAATCAACCCACACTTTGATCTTTGTTCAAAAGAGATCACATTGGTAGGTTCCTGGGTATATACTCTGAGAGATTATGTAACAACCTTTGATTTCCTTAAGAGAGCAAAAGCAATCGGACTTCCGATGGCTGAACTGATCACAGATAAGTTCCCGTTAGAGCAGATCAATGAAGCTCTTCAGACAAACCTGGCTATGAAAGGTCTTAAGATTGCAATCATCAACAAATAAGGTGAGAGAGTATGGAAGCAGTAGGTATGCTGGAAGTATTCGGACTTGCAACGGCATTTGCAGCGGCTGACGCCGGATGTAAAGCAGGAAATGTAAGACTGGAGAACTTCGATAAAAATAAACCTGCGAATGCAGACGAGTTGCCTGTACCGTTGATCGTAATGGTCAAGTTCCGCGGACAGGTTGCAGATGTGGAGGCAGCACTTGAGGCTGCTACAGCGAAAGCAGAGTCAATGACAGGAATTGTCACAAAGTATAAGATCTCAAGACCGACTGAGGACACTGAGAAGATGCTTAAGCTTAACGCATTTGATAAAGGAACACCACACAAAGTAACAGACGAAGAAGTCGAAGAAATTTAGGAGGATATTACAATGGCAATGGCACAGCAGGCATTAGGAATGGTTGAAACAAGAGGACTTACAGCAGCAATCGAAGCTGCAGATGCAATGACAAAAGCAGCAGAGGTTACGCTGGTTGGAACAGAGAAGATCGGCAGCGGACTTGTAACAGTTATGGTTCGTGGAGATGTTGGAGCTGTTAAAGCAGCAGTTGAGACAGGTGCTGACGCAGCAGGAAGACTCGGCGAGCTCGTAGCTACACACGTGATCCCGAGACCGCACAACGATGTTGAGAAGATCCTTCCTACTGTATAGTTTGAAGTCAAACAGCTAGAAAAGGAGCAGTCTCATGGGAAAAGCGTATGGATTCTTTGAAATCCCAAGTGTTACGGCAGCAGTGGTAGCCGTGGATATCATGTGCAAGACTGCTGATGTGCAGTTCGTTACATGGGAGAAAAACTAGGTGGAAGACTTGTCACGATCATAATTCGTGGTGATGTATCCGCAGTTGCGCAGGCCATTGAAGCTGCCGAGCAGAATGGAATCAAAAACCAGTGAGCACAGTAGTGATTCCAAGTCCTCACGAGGAGATCTTGAGAATCATTAACACAAGTGTAAACAAGGTTGTATAGGAGGCAGCTACAGATGGCAGACGAAAAAGAAAAAGAAAACAACAACAGCCAAAGCGCCGGCCAAAACTGTACGCAGAGTAAGAAAGACGGCGCAAAAGGCAGAAACGGTTCAGAAGAAACCGGAAGTTCAGAAGGAGGAACGCAGAATGTCACAGGAAGCATTAGGAATGGTTGAAACAAGAGGACTTGTAGCATCTATCGAGGCAGCAGATTCAATGTTAAAGGCTGCTAACGTAGCACTCGTTGGAACAGAGAAGATCGGATCGGTCTTGTAACAGTTATGGTTCGTGGAGACGTTGGAGCAGTTAAATCAGCAGTTGAGTCCGGAGCAGAGTCAGCAGGAAGACTTGGAGAGCTTGTAGCTACACATGTAATCCCAAGACCACATACAGATGTTGAGAAGATTCTTCCACAGATCAAATAATAGTCAAAGGTAAATAAAGCCGGTACTTTCAGGGGATTAAGCGCCGGGCGCTGATCCCCTGAGAGTGCTTAAACAAGATAAGTGGAGCAATCCACTTTGCGAGGAGACACAAATATGGATAACAGTAATGTGGCATTAATTACGAAGCTGGTTTTAGAAGCAGTAGAAAAAAGAATGCTGCTCAGTCGGAGAAGGTTTTCTCGTTCCAATCGGAGTGTCCGCAAGACATATCCATCTCACACAGGAGCATGTCGAGATTCTGTTTGGAGAAGGCTACCATCTTACAAAGTTCAAAGAACTTATGGGTGGACAGTTTGCATCAAACGAAAAGGTTACAATTGTTGGTCTTAAATTAAGAGCAATTGAGAATGTAAGAGTTCTTGGACCAGTCAGAAAGAATACTCAGGTAGAAATTTCTGCAACAGATGCAATCAGCCTCGGTGTAAAAGCACCAATCAGAGAATCAGGAAATATTGCAGGAAGCGCACCAATCGCGATCATCGGACCAAAAGGTGCGGTGTATCTGAACGAGGGATGCATTGTTGCGAAGAGACATATTCACATGGCTCCGAAAGATGTGATGGCAGCAGGAGTTCATGATGGTGATATCGTATCTGTAAAAGCAGATAATGAGAGAGGAACCATCTTTAACAACGTACAGATCCGTGTAGATGATAGCTTTACACTTGAGATGCACATCGATACAGATGAAGCAAATGCAGCGCAGATTAAGAGCGGGGATACCGTGAGGATTGTATCATGTTAATGGGAAAAGTTGTTGGCAGTGTTGTATCAACACGCAAGAATGAAAACTTAGTCGGAAATAAATTCATGATTGTAGAAGTGGCAGACCATATGCGTCAGGGAGCAAAACAGATTATTGCAATCGATAAGATCGGTGCAGGAATCGGCGAATACGTTCTGGTTGTACAGGGAAGTGCTGCGAGAATCGGAAGTGGTATGCCGGAAGCACCAATCGATGCTGCAATCGTTGGAATTATTGACGAAGGATTAGGACTGGAGTAGTGAAATTATGGATATGAAAGAATTAAGCAGCATATTGCAGCAGAACGGTATCGTTGGTGCTGGTGGTGCAGGCTTTCCTACATATGCTAAATTAGATGAACGTGCAGAGACAATCATTCTGAACTGTGCAGAGTGTGAGCCACTGCTTCGACTTCACAGACAGCTCCTTGAGAAATATGCAAAGGAGATCATTGATACATTTCATATGATCGGCGAGACAGTCGGTGCGAAAGAAGTCATCATTGGTATTAAGAAAGCTTACACAGCAACGATCGAAGCTGTAAAGGCCGTTATGGGACAGTATCCGGAAGTAAGACTTGGACTGTTGGATGAAGTATATCCGGCAGGTGATGAGGTTGTTCTTATTTATGAGACAACAGGTAAAGTTGTAAGACCGGGCGGACTTCCAATCGAAAGCGGCGTAGCTGTATTCAACGTAGAGACAGTTTACAATGTATACAGAGCACTGAATGAGAAGACACCCGTTGAGGACAAGCTTGTATCAGTAGTAGCTGAGGTAGAGCACCCGATCACAGTTCGTGTTCCAATCGGAACACCACTGGAAGAAGTAGTAGCTCTTGCCGGCGGTGTAACTACAAAAGATGCAGTTTACTTCGTTGGTGGACCTATGATGGGTAATATCGGAACAGGAGCGCAGCCTGTTACAAAGACAACAAATGCAATCCTTGTTCTTCCGAAAGACCATCACATCATTCAGAAGAAATTAAAGAAAAACTCAATCGATATGAAGAGAGCAGCAGCTTGCTGTTGCCAGTGTACAATGTGTACGGATTTATGTCCAAGGCATTTGTTAGGGCATCCGATCGAACCGCATAAATTTATGCTGGCGGCTACATGCAAGGATGTACAGGAGCCGAATATTTTCATCAATACGATGTTCTGCTCATCCTGTGGTGTCTGTGAACTGTATTCCTGCTTCCAGGGACTTTCACCAAGAAGCCTGATGGCGGAGTACAAGGGAGGTCTTCGTGCAAACGGGATCCGTCCGCCTAAGGTAGAGGCAAAGCCTGTGGGACCGGAGAGAGAATTCCGTAAAGTTCCGATGGAGAGACTTATGGCGCGTCTTGATCTTACGAGATATAACCGTGAAGCACCGCTTGATGAATCAGCAGTGCCGGTTAAGACAGTACGTATTCTGTTAAGTCAGCATATTGGAGCACCTGCTTCTGCAATTGTGAAAGCAGGCGACATGGTAACTAAAGGACAGATGATTGCTGAACCAGGAAAGGGATTAAGCGTTGGAATCCACGCATCCGTGAATGGTTTAGTTACAGAAGTAAATGAGAAATATATTGTCATAGAAACGCAGGAAGGACGTGCAGGAAATGAGTAAGGCAATTGGAATGGTAGAATATAAGACTGTTTCAGCAGGTATTACGGCAACAGACGCCATGGTAAAGACCTCTGAAGTCAGCATAATCGAAGCACAGACAGTATGTCCGGGCAAATATATCGCGATCATTACAGGTGACTTAAGTGCCGTTAAAGCAGCAGTGGATAATGCAAAAGAGATGCATGGTCTTCACCTGATCGACAGTTTTGTGCTCGGTAATCCGCACGAGTCCATCTTCCCGGCAATCTACGGTGCTGCACATATTGAAGACGTATCCGCTCTTGGTATTATGGAGACATACGATGCATCTTCAATTATTGTAGCTGCTGATGAGGCTGCGAAGACGGCTATCGTTGATTTGATCGAGCTTCGTATCGCACGTGGTATGTGCGGAAAATCCTACATGCTGCTCACTGGTGAAGTGGCTGCTGTAGAAGCTGCAATCGAAAAAGCTAAGGAAGCAATCAAAGATAGAGGAATGTTCCTTGACTCTTCCGTTATTGCTCATCCGGATGCTCAGATTCGCGACGCAATCTTATAATGAACTCTGCTTTAATGTCTGAGGGAATTATAGTTCAATACCAGTAACATTATATTGGACTTAGGACAGGAGGCAGTTAGATGCTTGCGATAGAGAGAAGAAATGAAATATTAGAAAAACTGCAGAATGACAGAAGAGTCGTAGTAAGCGAACTGAGTCAGATTTACGAGGTTTCGAGGAGACAATCCGAAGAGACCTCGATAAACTGGTTCAGGACGGTTTCGCCATAAAAAGCTATGGCGGTGCCGTGATCAATGAAAATGTGAATATCGAGCTTCCGTTCAACATCAGAAAGAATCGCAATATTGTTGGTAAACAGCATATTGCGGAACTGGTGAGTGAACAGATCAAAGATGGGGACAGCATCATGCTTGATGCAAGTTCTACAGCAGTGTATGTTGCAAAGACGCTTCTCGAACAGGGAAAGAAGAATCTTACCGTGCTTACAAACTCTGTGGAGATTATCATAGAGCTTTTTGGGGCGCAAGATTGGAAGGTTCTCTCTACCGGAGGAGAGTCAAGAGAAGGATCCTTTGCACTGGTAGGTTATCAGACAGACCGGATGCTTCGATCTTATCATGTAGATAAGGCAATTATCTCTGCAAAGGGAATCGATATGAACGCTGGACTTACAGATTCAGATGATCTGCATGCGAATAATAAGCGAACAATGCTGACAAGAGCAAAAGAAAAAATTCTTGCTGTAGACAGCAGTAAGTTCGATCAAGTAGCATTTGCTGAGATAGGTTCATTAGATCAGATCACAACTATAGTTACGGATGCAAAGCCGGAAACAAGATGGCTTCAGCATTTTGATAAGATTGGTGTAAAATGTATCTATCCAAAGTAAGGAAGGGCAGTTATGAAAAGCTTTCAGATTAAAACTAGAGTAAATTTTGGAGATAATGCGCTGGATCGACTGGCAGAAGTGCCATATAAGAAGATCCTGATTGTTACAGACCCATTTATGGCGAAAAGCAAAAATCTGAACCTGATTCTCGATCCAATCAAAAAAGCAGGTAAGGAATATGATATCTTTCAGGATATTGTTCCGGATCCACCGATTGAGAAGATCAGTCTCGGTGTTAAGAAGATGCTTGAATATAAGCCGGATGCAATTGTTGCAGTTGGTGGCGGATCAGCAATTGACTCCTCCAAGTCAATCCGTGAATTTGCACTTCGCGTAGATCATTACGCAGAGGTAGGGCTGATTGCAATTCCAACAACAAGCGGTACAGGATCAGAGGTAACTTCATTTGCCGTTGTATCAGACCCGGCAGAACAGAGAAAATATCCACTTGTATCCTGGGAATTGACACCGGACGAGGCAATCCTCGATGCAGAACTTGTAAAGAGTGTGCCACCGGCGATTACAGCAGATACAGGAATGGACGTATTTACACACGCACTTGAAGCATGTGTAAGTACAGAGAGAAGCGATTTCTCAACAGCACTTGCAGAGAAATCAATCGAGTTGGTTGGAGTATTCCTTCTCAGAGCATATCCGGATGGAAATGATACTCATGCACGTCAGAAGATGCATTCCGCATCCTGTCCGGCAGGACTGGCATTCAACTCAGCATCTCTCGGACTGAACCATGGTATGGCTCATCAGTTAGGTGCAAAGTTCCACATCCCACACGGACGTGCGAACGCAATGCTTCTTCCACATATCATTGAATGCCAGACGCTTGTGACCCATATCCTGCAGGGCAATCACCTCGCGGCGGATTTCGTCCTGGGTGAGTTTGCGGCGCGGAATGGTTTTGTTTTTCTGGTGATACGGGCAATATACGCAGCCGTTGATGCAGTAGTTCGACAGATAGAGCGGCGCGAACATTACGATACGGTTGCCGTAGATTTTCTCCTTGATCTGTTTGGCCAGCGTGAACATGCGTTGGTTCAGGTCTTCGAGTTCGCACTCGAGCAGCACGGCCGCTTCGCGGTGCGTGACCCCTTTGCCTTCGGCCGCTTTTTGCAGGATCGCCTCGATCAGGGGGCGGTTCGCACGATTTTCGCGGGCGTAAGCCAGCGTTTCGACGATTTCTCCGTCATGGATGAACTCCTCCGCCTTGGAGGATGCGACTTGGTACATATCTTTGTGTTTTTATAAGCTATTCTTGATAATCTCCCCGGCTCCACGAGATGTGGCGGCCGATTTCGTTGAGTTCCCGCTCCAGAGCGGCCAATCCTTCGGCAGCTTCGGCACCGAAGGCGGCCTTGCCGTCGTAGAGGTTGTATTTCGACCGTTCGTCCGGCGGCGAAAGGTTGGGCATCACCACGTTGGCACCGGCCAAAATACCCCGCATCCGGCCGTCGCCCGAGAGGGTGGCGAGCGCGGTGGTCGAAGGGATCAGTGCTGCGGGACGCATCAGCCGCAGAATCGACAGCAGGGTGAGCGTTCGTTCGACGCTTCCGGCCGGTTCGTGGCCGAAGGGGGTGTCGCGGTGCGGGATGAAAGGTCCGATACCGATCATGGGGGGTTCGAACTCCCGGATGAAAAGCAGATCCCGGACCAGATCGTCCACCGTTTGTCCCGGGCTGCCGACCATGATGCCCGTACCGGTCTGGTAGCCGATCTTTTTGAGGGTGTGCAGGCATTCGATGCGGTGATCGAGGGACATCCGGACGGGATGGAGCCAACGATAGTGATCGGGAGTGATCGTTTCATGCCGCAGCAG
>VOFE01001271.1_pt1 | contig 12001 bp, 16 predicted proteins | sample 5384071 | NCBI WGS metagenome assembly VOFE01 (sample SAMN12384724, study PRJNA508395) | human gut metagenome | isolation source: healthy gut D | host: Homo sapiens
CCTTGCACTTACGGTCCATGATGACAACTTTGGAAGAACCGCTCACCGTCACGTATATATTTTCGAACCATACACACAAAGGTCTTGCCCCAAGTCGCCAAGCCCTTCACCATTGGCAGCCGCATAAAGGTCTTCACTCAACTCTCCGGTTTGGAAATCCAAGAACTGGATACCGGCATCGTTTCCACCCCAATTTCCGGTATTCAGCACATAAGCACCTAAACTAACAACCGGCTCTCCACCTGTATTGTCTCCACTACCACCAGTAGTATCGTCACCTCCTCCGGTTTCCGTACCCGGACCTTCACCGTTTGGTTCGTCATCTTCGCTACAAGCAGTGAAACACCCAACGCCAAAAGCCATAATGGCCAATTTACACCAATTCAATTTCATTTTCTCGTTTTTAAAAGTTTATAATGAATATGTTATCGCCACTTTGAAATTCCGTCCGGGCATGGGGGAGTAACATGTACCACCTCATAGTTCTCCCCAGATTCGCCGCATCGACCTGCAGGCGCAACTTATGCCCCTTGAACTGGAACACCCGGTACAAAGAGACGCTATGATCGGCATACGCGTCAATCAAGTTGCTTTCCTTGTTTTGGGGCAAGCGGTAACGCTCGCCAGACCACGCCACATTGTAGGCCGCGTTCACCCAAGGGGTCTCAAGCACCAAACCGCCAGCCCCTGAATGCTTCGGGTGTAGGCTATCTGATGACGCCACAACTTGCTACTGCGTTTCGTCACGTCTTCCGCCTGCATGAAGCTATAAGCAGCGGTCATCCCCAGATTCCAGGCTTTCGCCAAAGTCCATTCCGCAGCAAGGTTGACATCCACGCCATACGTCTCCACTTGCCGACATTGGACATCTTCCACACGAACATCGTAGGCACCGCCACTATCTTGTCGTCGACCTCGTTATAATAGCCGTCCACGGAAAGACTCACGTAATCCGCCACACGCCCCATACGTCCGGCCCAAGTTGTCCCTACGTTCCATTGGCGCGTCTTTTTTCCGGACGCAAGCGGCTGTTCCCAATGAGCAGATAATAGAGAGGTCATTGAAAGTCGGGACACGGAATATGTCTTTATAAGAAGCACGCAAACGCCAACTTGCTTTTTCACAGGCCGCCACGTCAGGCTCACCGCCGGGGAAAGCCGTTTACGGTCGTCGGCCGCCCGCCCTTAAAAGCCACCCGTTCGGTAATAGAATGTATTCAGCAGGAAGCCGTCACCTGAAAAAGCGGATGATGATATTGTGCAGAAAAGGCCGTCAGGCTGGTATAACGTTCGGGTATTGGCACTCCTCCAATGTCGTGGCCAAATCATTATAGACAAAATCCTGCGCCAACGAAAAAGAAAGGTTTTTCACCGGCGTCGCCCACAACGTGGCGGTCAGGTAGGTCTCCGTCTGCCTGAAACGGTCGTTTTCCGTCGGTCCGGCAGCCTTCTTGTCTGTATCTTTATTCCAACTATAATTGAACTTACCCGAAGCTTTCAGCTTCCACTTCTCCAAAAAACGGTTTTCATACCTCAACTGTCGAAAAATAGTTTCGGTCGTAAAGCCGCTCGGCCGCATGAGGTTGTCATACACCCACACTGCCGGGCAATCCGCGACGGGAATCGAACAATACCCTTTCACATCCAAATCTGGCGTTCCGTCAAACGGGCAAAAGATTCACCTCCACGGTATGCCCCTGATGTCGCTATTGTTACGTCGCCCTTCTATCGAAACGCTGGTCAGGTTCATCATCGTAAAATGATAATTCCCGTCGGCACGCAAATATTCTCCGTAAAGAGAACAAGACAAACGCGATGTGAACCGATGGGTCATAGAACAATGACGGGTTGGCCAAACCGTAAGACCCCGTCTTCACCTTCGCCGAAAGACTGAAATCCCGGTTTTTCAAAATCAGGCCGGCTCGTTTCGATGCTCAATGCACTTGCAGCAGCCGACATGCGTGCTGTCTGATAAATATTGTCGCTTTGCCCGATAGTCAACGTCAATGAAGAAACATTATCCAACGAGAAACGGGAGATGTCTACCTGTCCCGACTGGCAATCCCCTATGGCTACACCATCATAGAGCACGGCCGTATGCTGCGCACCCAGACTGCGTACGGAAACGGTTTTCAACCCTCCCACACCGCCATAATCCTTCAAGGTCACTCCCGAAAATGACGTACGGCATCCGACACGTCTAACACGCCCATACGCTCCAGTTCCGCCTTGCTTCTTGTTGGCGAGGTCTGCACAGGAGCACCCGAACGTACGGCGGCAGGCAAAACCTTCTCGGTCACCGTCAGGCCTTTCATCTGTTGTAGCCCCACATCCACGCTATCTGCACCATTTTGTGCGAGCACGAACACAGCCCCCATACAAAATGACACAAAGCAACCATCCTCTCATTTTATGAGATTCCTTGTATACGCCCATTTATATTCTTCATTCTTCACTCACGACACCTTCCTCCCATCCCACGGAGATTCCGGCATGACTACGTTTTGCAGGTCTTCTGACTTACTCCTGTTTACTTGCCTTCCCACCTTAATTATATATAAGGAAGTGGCTTGAGGTTTGAAACAAACCGCACAATGAGTTCACAGCAGCGGGACTGTCCGGGATTCGCACCCGATTCCCTTTTTTCATCCGCCGGCCTGAAAGGGCTTTCCCATAGGCCGGGCGGAACAAAACGTTGCAAAGTTATTAAAAAAAATCAGTATCCCGAGGCCTTTTCATTGATTTATATCAAGAAAAAGGGCATTTAAATGATAACAAATGACCTTTTACTTGTTTTGCAGGAGAATAGCCGTACCTTTGTAGTGTCATAAGGAAAAAAAGATATTTAGTTTTTAGGTATTTAGCTCCGTGAAGGAGCAATGTTTAGGTAAAGATTGTTAGATTAAAAAGAAAGGAAAAAAAGATTATGACAGGATTAATGATTATCGCAGCGGTCGTAGTAGCTATGGCAGTTGCAATGGGTTCAAAGAAGAACAACGGTAAAAGTTCTTGGGTTCAAGTACTTCAATGTTGTTCGGTAACAAAAACCTGAATGCCGGTGCAGCATGTTAAGTGTAATGCACCTTAGTTTGAAACCAATTTAAAAAGAAAATAAGATAGGAGGAAAGGCAAGCATGCTTTTCCTCCCTATTTTCGTATAGGTGCTCCGGCATCCACAAATCCGGTTCCCCACACACTCCCCAAGGTTTTGCAAAAAAGATCCTTCATCCTTCAGGTTATACGATAACAGATTGTGATATAATATATTACGGGATGAGGGATGTTTCAGGGATGTTTCAGGCATCTTTCAGCTTTCTTTCATTGCGGAAAGCGGTAAAAAGTTCTCAGCCGAATGATTTTTCAATCTCAGGCGAACGATTTTCCGTTCTGCGCCAAACGAAATGAAGCGTGGCTGAAAGATGCCTAAAATATCTTTCAGCTTATAACCACAAGGTAATGAAAGGATTGCCATACGGCCTGAAGGATGAAGGGCCTTTTTGCAAAACTCCGGGGTAGGTATGCGGAAAGTTCCAAACGATCCGGCAGGAGAAAACTTCTACCATAAAACCATAAAAGATTTGTTTGCAATTATAAGTAATGTTATGTACATTTGCTGACGAATATGGTCTTTAACCTTTTATCCCTTTTCGCCATGAACAAGAAACATCTGCTATTATTCGTTTTTTTCCTATATATCATTCGCATGCAACACCCATGCCGAAAGCTATGCTCACGATACGCTCGTCAACGTGTTGCGCAACGAAGTACAATTCTATTTTGACAAACTAAAGAACAAGGAGACTCCGGCATATTTCATATCGCTCAGGGTCGTCGACAATAAACGGCTTTTCCTAAGCAGTGATTTCGGGCTGTCTTCAATGGACGAGAACCATACGCGCATCCTCACGCCACAAGTAAGGGTAGGAAGCCCGGTCTTGGACAACTTTGCCTATCTGGCCCAAAACAGGCCCAGTAGCACGTTTACATACGAACGTCCGTCAACAAGCTTACCTTTGGACTGCGATGCCATACCGGTCATCAAAGAAGTGGTTTGGAACGGATATTGGAACGTTACGAAACAGCCGTGAAAACCTACCAACAAATGAAGGCAAGCCAAAGACAAACGTCACGGAACTGGATTCCGTGCCGACATTTGCCCCGGCGGCTGTGGAAACTTACTACGAAAGACCATACTCTGAGGCGGAAACCGACATAGACAAGGAAAGGTTTCAAAAATATATCAATGATGCCAGCCGGTTATTCAAAGACTACGAATTGACTTCGGGCAAAGTCTTTTTAGACTATTCCCTCCAACGTACCACCATCGTAAATACGGAAGGAACCGTGATAGCACAGAACCGTAAAGCCTATCGGCTGATGTTGGAAGCGGTTGCAGAAGCGGACGACGGACACCCTGTCCGCTGTATGAAAACATCTTTACCTATTCAGAAAAAAGACTTGCCGACTCCGACCGAATTGGAAGACAAGGTACGGGGCCTGGCCATACGTGCCGAAGCCCTGGGCAAGGCTCCCATGGCAGAAGCCTATACCGGCCCGGCCATTCTTTCCGGCAAAGCCAGTGCCGTATTCTTCCACGAAGTGCTCGGACATCGTCTGGAAGGCAAACGGCGGGAATCGGTCAACAACGAAATCAGCGGAATGCTGAACCAACGCATCTTGCCTGCTTCTTTCCAACTGTATCTGGATCCCACGTTGACCACATACCAAGGAAAAGCATTGAGCGGCCATTACCTTTACGACGACGAGGGAGTAAAAGGTCAGCGTGTGAACTGCGTGAAAGACGGTTATCTCCGGCAATACCTGATGAGCCGGACCCCCGTAAAAGAATTCGCAGGAAGCAACGGTCACGGTCGTGCGTCCAACGACCGTGACCCGAATCCCCGCCAATCCAATTTCATCGTAGAAACGACCGAACCTTATTCCGAAACACAACTGAGAAACCTACTGATAGAGGAGTTAAAACGTCAAGGCAAAGAATACGGCTATTACTTCCGTACGGTAAAAGGAGGATTTACGACCCGAGGAAAGGCCAATGCCATCAATGCGTTCAATGTCAGTCCGATTGAAGTCTACCGGGTGTTTGCCGACGGACGGGACGACCAACTGGTACGGGGCGTCTCGCTGATAGGCACCCCCTTGTCCATGTTCTCGCAGATCAAGGCGGCAGGAGGAGGAGAAAGCGAGCTGTTCACCGGGTTCTGCGGTTCCGAATCCGGCTCCATCCCCCGTCTCGGGCATCGCCCATGGTCTATGTGTCCCAAATCGAGACCCAAGGACAGAAAGCCATCATAAAAGCAAACAAGACCTTTATAAGCCGCCGAAGACGACAGAGGCTGAAAACACGGGAGCCATGGCTGACAGTTCCCTCATCTTCAAGGCCATGGAGGACGAGATGGCACATGTATGCCATGAACTGGCAACCCGACACAACACCGTCCCCCTGTTTGTCAACTATGTTTGGAACGAAAAACACATCCGGAACGGAATCGTCCGGAGGCGTATGCGTCAACAAAAGAAAAGGAAATGTCAAGAACAGTATCTCCGTACATATTTTTTTGGGCGATTCGCTTTGACAAACGACACTGGCGTAGAGCATCACCCGCAAACATTCCCGACGAAATCGGATATGACAGAATCCGCGATGCCTTTCGGTCAAAAAAGCGAAATAGCTTATCAGGGTGCCGTCCAAAGGCTTGACAACAAGAGGACGCACCTGAAACAAAACCCTAAACCGGCAGACAATGCGGCTGTGCCGGAGTTCAAGAGAATGCCTCCTGCCGTGTGGATAGGCCCTTCCGCACTCACGAATCCCTGTCCCGTGACGGATATGGAACAACTGTCCAACAGGTTGTCGAAGGTGTTTTCAGACTATCCGGAACTGTTCAACCATTGTGTCAAAGTTTACCAGAAGCGTGTGGACTATTACCGTTCACGTCGGAGGGGGCAAAAAATACTGCAACCCGACACCGCATTCCACATTACCGCGCGTGCCAGCATAAAAAACAGACGGCAATGAGGTAAAGACCGAGTATTACAGGTTGCACGTAGGTGGCATCAACGACCTTCCGTCCGGAAGACGCGCTCATAGGCGAGCTGCACCAGTTTGCCCAATACATGAGACAGAAAAGCCGGGCCAAGGCTGTGGAAGATTTATACATAGGCCCGGTCTTATACGAAGACGATGCCGCCATGGAACTGTTGGCGAGGAAGATTGCCGATCACTCCCATTCATACTGGATTTCTATCCGGAACCAATCAGACCGGAAACACCGCTATCTGGGTAAACAGGTCTTTCCCCCGGCCTTATCAGTATGCCAGTTGGGCAGCGATTCCGTTTATAACGGCGTGAAGCTGTTGGGCTACCGTCAAGTGGACGCGGACGGGACGAAACCGATGACTTTGCCCATCATAGAAAAAGGAATACTGAAGCACATGCTGACGGGCAGAACACCTTCCTTGGGCTGTCCGGCTTCAACCGGCAACGAACATTTCGACGGATTGCCGTAGCTTGAAACACGTTACATAGCCGGTGTTTTCATGTCACGTCCAACCGCCCCGTCCCCTATAGCAAACTTTACAAACGTTTTCTTTAAAGCGGCCAAAAAGCGGGCTTGGAACACACCTATATCATAAGGAAGAACAGAACCTCGCCCTACGCGTTGATTCTGAGTAGACTTGAGCACCGGCAAGGAAGAACTTGTAGAAGGAAACTACAACGCTCCTTCACGCGAACAATTAAGCGCATGCATGCCATTTCAAAAGAAGAGAACGTCTATAACCTTGATCCCGCAGGAGGAAAAAGGTCTTGGTATCATTTCGCCTAAAGCTATCCTTTTGAGGATATGGAGTTAGACATCACTCCCAGCCGCGCCCGTCACATAGACGAAGCTTTTATGAATTGCGCCATTAAACGGAAATATACAAGATGACATCTACTCAGGAAAGGAGAATTTTGTTTCGTCTCCTTTCCTTTTTATATAAATAGTTTTAGTAACTTTGCCTCGAATACATCCTGCAAACATGAAACCATCCCCCGAAATAGCCATAATAGACGCCAATACACTGACCTGCATGGGACTGCGGGGACTTATCGAACGGATGATGCCCATGGCTACCGTCCGTACGTTCAACAGCTTCGAGCAGTTGGTCCGCGACACACCGGACATGTATTTCCACTATTTTATCTCGGCCCAAACCCCTTTTGGAGCATAGTGCATTCTTTTATTGAGCGAAAAGAAAAGACCATCGTGCTGACCAACGGGACGGCCGGTACCCCTCAAACCTCGCATTTCCATACGTTGAATATCTATCAAAGCGAAGACAGCATGGTACGTGCTTTGCTACAACTGCAACAGCACGCGCACGCACATGGCCGACACCTCCCGCAAAATATGCCCCGCCCTTATATGACAAATACTTCTCCGGGCGACCCCAACGGCCTTTCCACCCGTGAAATCGAAGTACTTACGCTCATCGTGCGCGGATTGACCAACAAGGAAATTGCCGACCGCTTGTGCATCAGCACCACAACTGTCATTTCCCACCGCAAGAACATTATGGAGAAACTCAATGTCCGTTCCGTATCGGGTCTCACCATCTATGCGGTCATGAACGGGTACATCGAGGCGGACCGTATCTGAAAAGAGTGAAGCAAGAAGCTTATTTCAAAGGGATGTTATATCCCTTGTGGAAATCCTCGCTCTGATAAGCCTTTTATGCTCATCCCAATATACCAAAGAGCCTCCGCAAGAACCATACAGACGACCGCTCGCCGAGTCATAACCGACAGTATGGGAACCATTCACTTCGATGGCCTGCCCTGCTTTCTGCATATCTTCTTTTATGATCTGCACGCTGTTTTTAGCTTTGTCGTACACACACCACACAATCACTTTCACTTGGGCTTCGGGATAGTCCTTTGAATGGAACACGATTCCTTCAATCTTCCTGAAAGACAGATTTTCATCTATTTTCACGTAACTGCACGTATTCCACACGATCGTGGAATCTATTGGTGCAGGTAGCGCAAAAGTGAGCATTTCATCCACCCCTTCCTGCTTCCCGCAAACTTCCATCTTTTCACAGGCTTCCTCCAAACTTTCGTAAAGCCTGCGTTTCTGGTCTTTGGACAAGTCTTTTTGCAATACGGAATAATCCACTTGGTAATATCGGGATGCCTTTTTCCACAATTCGTATTCTTTTTGGGTTGTTTTCTCTTTTACCCAATCCGGTATCGAATCAAGGGGACAGAAAGAAGAACCCGTTTCTTTGTCCAATGCTGCACCCGATTTAGGAACGACTACACCTTGAGCCAAACAGATCTGCCCCCAAAAAGTGTCAGCAATAAGAAAAATATCTTTCTCATAATCATTATTCTTTGTTTAAGTTCTTTTACTTGTTTTGCATTCCGTACCGTCATAATATTACTTCAATACAATTTTACGCACCACTTTGCCAAAAGCTTCGGATTCCACCACCACGGCCAAAGGCCTTCCACCCCACTCCCTCGGGATTTCCATTGTCCACACAGGAGTTTCCAAACTGTGGGAAACATACAGCCTCTTACCGTCCGTGGCATAAACAGATATCACGGCAGTCCCATCCATTCCGTCCACACACAGCATATTACCCTTCATCGACACATGAATCCTGTCCTGTTGATGAGAAGCCACGCCGGAGCCACCCCTCACACAGTATTCAAGGCTTTTGTCCAAGCCATCTGGCAAGACGGCATACGCCGCCCCGTCGTCCGTTTGAAGATAAGCCATGGCCACATAATACCCGTCGGCAGCCTGAGGATGGCACACAAACGGTATTTCTACCTCGATGTTCGAGTAGACCGGCAAGTTTACCGCAACCGGCTCAGCCTGCAATGGTTCTTGTCTGCCCGAACTGCCGGAAACTGGCTTGGAGCACACCACCAGACGACCGTTCCGGTAGCTTGGCTCGTTGGAACAAACCCTCAGTTTGAGCGTCCCTTCTTTCCCGGCATCCAAATAACCCATATTGGAAAATTCCGCCGGGGCGGCAAGTTTCAGCCTGCGGTCCTCGCCGTTTTCCGCATAATAACCATATCCGTCACGCATCGCGGGGTGCAAGGCCAACTGGCCGACCTCGGAATATTCTTCATCGAAAACCGTCACGGAAATCTCCCGCTGTACTGATGTTTCCCTCCAAACCTCACCTTTCACGACCAAGTTCGTCGTCTCTCCGGCACGTAAATCCACGCGCACCATTCCGGAGGTCAGGAACTCCACCCATTTGTTACCATTGAAATAAGTGTCCTCCACCTTGATATACCCCCTTGAAATCACCCGTGGCAGAAAGGGGCAGCTCAATATCCACCGTACTGTACCGGCGGCACACCTTGCCCCCGTTGACACTTCTGGCCGTTCTGCCAAATAAGGGAATACCGTCTCCGCCGGAAGCAGGTGCACCCTTGCTTCATCATATCCTTCGCACATGCCTTCCGCTTTCCGCATCTCCGTCCCGTCGAAATATTTCAGGTACAAACGGTAATATCCTTCGGGAAGCACGGACAACAGGGGCGTTTGGGTATCAATGTTTACCGTTCCGGCATTAAAATCGGCCTTTCCGCCAAACAGGCGCATCTCCTGCGACGGGTCATCGCCCTCGCGCAAGGCGTATACATACAGCTCCGTGTCCGAGTTCCATTCCTTCCCGTCGGCCGACGGGATGCGCCTGCATTCGGCATTCAGTCCCACATGGACATCGGAAGCCTGCACAATCTCTTGCCCGGTCCACAAATCAGGGGAGATGTCAACTGGAACAGGGGTTCGTCCGGACGGGGCAGGACTTCGACGTAACAAGGAGACGCTTCTGGGCAGATAGTCCTCCGCCTCCTTGAAGCGCGCACCCGGTAACGCCCCGGCTGCTCCGGCACCTGCACGCTCATGCGGAACGTGCGGTTGGAACCGGCATAATATATGGAAGCCCCACCGGTCACCACGACACGGGAAACCGCCCCGGCATGCTTTTCCGAGCCATCGGCATCCGCACCCTCCGGAATGAGGCACAAGTCCACATCGCCCTCGTAGGCTGCGTTCCCCTGCATTATGTATGCAAGCCTCCACTTCCACAACATCCCAACCGGCATAACAGGTCATCGTCGGGCGGCAAAAGAAATCATTTCCAACCGATGGTATCCCTTCTCTGCCTGTCCCACCTCCAACGCCCCGTCGGCCGACACCTTCAACGTTCGCCGTCCGGCAGCTCCCCCGGTCTCGAAACCGTTCGAAAGTCTTCCCGTCACTAAAGGGTCGTTCTCCACCCTGAAATGGTAAGGCTCCAATCCCGAAAACGAAGCCCGACAGTCTGCCTCGGCAATATTTCTCCCGACATCAAATTCTTCACGCCACCGGTAGATTGGCTGACCGGAAATTTCTCCCGGCAAACGAAGGAACCGTCTGCATGATACAACACGATGGAGGGATTTACGCGCCGCATTTGATCCGTCGTGTTGATGATGCCCCGCAAGGCAAGGAAAAAGCCACCGTTCCGGATGCTGGCCGTAAAATCCTCGAGCACCATCCCCTCGTCAAGCGTGGCCGGATCGCCTTCGGCCATTGGCCGTATGCCCGTCACCATGGCGGCGCGGTAGACGTATCCGTCCGCGTCATGGCCTGTACCTTCGCCCTCAGGCTGCAAGATATCGATGTCGAAGTAGCCGTTGAAAGTTCCATCCCATCCCCAGTTGATGTGCAACAGCCCGTTCCCGTCCATGCCGTCGCAAACGAAAGAGTGCCCGTCTTCATCTCCGAACCCGCACCTTCCAGAATAGCGATAGGGCGACCTGGCCGACAATTCTTCACGAATCAACCGCATCCAAGTATCTTTGGTATACAACTTACGGTAACGAAACTTGGCCGTAGGGGCATAGCCGAAGTGACGGAAAAGCGCACCCAAGATGTGATGATGATAAGCCTCGCTCGCCGACAACCCATAACGCGTGCCCAACGCGCGACCGGCATCGGACATCAGGACTGCCACAGCCTTGCCTTCGCTTTCCGTAAAGTCGGCAGGGATGCGGGTTCCCGACCCGTCGGTAGTATAGGCATAACTGTCCTTTATATGTGCCCAATCATACACATGCGTGGACAGGTCCGTACCGTCCACCACCCCGCTCCCGCGTTCGGGCCAACGGTGGTAATTCATGATTTGCGCCATGGCCACCGCCACGCAGCCCGCCGCCGCGCGGTCGTTGCCGTAATCGGACAAAGCCCGTTGTAAGGGTAACCCTGCCCCCATTTCGTCGTGAGCAAAGGGCTTACGGCCTCGTACGCAGCAGCCGTCCCTCGTGCCTCGGGCACGGATACCCCGCCTTGGCGCGTGACATCCACATAAGCGGAATAAGCCGAAAGAAATCCTTCAAGCTGGGGTGGAAGCTCCTTTCCGGCCACTGGGGCATCCAAAGAATAGCCTACCACCGGAGGCAAGGCATCGTCACCCGAAACCACCACAAATCCCGAACCGGACCGAGGTGCGCAAATGTAATAAGGCGAACCGCCCGGCCGGGAACTTCGCAAGGCCACCGGCGAACGGCGTACATCCATGGATGTCCCGTCTTCCGCCCCGAGATTACGGAAGAAACGTTCCGCCACCTGCCTTGCCTCTTCCGGAGACACAGGGTTTGCCACCGACTTCCCAATCCCATGAAGCCAAGAACAATATCGCTAAAGTTTTCTTTTTTCATCGTGTACCGTATTTAGATGGACAAATATAACGAAAAAAAGGGGAAATGAAGATTTATTTATTTTTTTTCTTCATGTCCTGCAAGCCGTTTTCATCCGAGATTCGCGTATTTCCGCCCCAAACCCGGCACGGCGGAACCGGAGCTATTCTCACGCGCCGGACGCAAAACACATTGTATCCCTTTCGCTTCCGCACACCTGCAATCTGTACGGTCCGGGCAGATTTCGTCCGCAAGGCGTGTTGCCATGTGTCAGCCTGCGGCACGTTCT
>VOFE01001422.1_pt1 | contig 12001 bp, 12 predicted proteins | sample 5384071 | NCBI WGS metagenome assembly VOFE01 (sample SAMN12384724, study PRJNA508395) | human gut metagenome | isolation source: healthy gut D | host: Homo sapiens
GTGGCAACGGGTGTGTCTCAATGTAATCCACGGCATAAGTCTGGTAATCATGTGGACTGTATTTCATCAAGGATACCTCCGATCTGCTCCTCGGCATCCAGAACATATACCGGAAAACCGAGTCTGCGTAGTAATCTGTGCCGTGAAAGCTGAAGTGGGCGGGGCTTTTCGCCGGAGCCTTTACTTCCACAAAGGCGAAACAGCAGCCTGGCAGAAGAACGATTCGGTCGGGCATATCGATCATGTGCAGACTATTTATCTTTCAGCTATGTTTCAAAAGACAATGATGGTGTCAAAGAACAGTTGAATGAGGCGCAGAAAAAAAACAAAGGAGCTTCGTGAGTTATCTCGGGAGTTAACATCTGAACAGATAGCGGTGTTCCTTGCCTTGTTGGATGTTGGAGAATTTGATTATTATTCCGAACAATTTGATGCCATTTTAGACTATGAAAGAGAGCAACTTCGATAGAATGTGGTCAATTCGGAAAATAGCAAGCAACCGTGACTATATTGCAGCTGGACTTAAAAATGCGGACAGCCATATTTCTTTAGTCTTTTGACAGAAAAACTGCACCAATGCCGACAGCGCGAATAATGAAACGGTTCATCTATAGTGTAGTGAAACACAAAAGAAAGACACGCTTACGCGTGTCTTTTTTTTGGTGCGCAGCAGACTGCGGCGCCTGCGGGCGGAATTGAACGCGAAAGGAACCCCTGATGGATTCCTTTCACACTTACAGAGTTTCAGCTTGACAAAGGCGCGGCTGAAGCTTATATTAAATAAATAAGTTTGTTTATTTTGAGAGGAGGGGCAGCCTTGACTGAACCGTCTGATTTTGGCCGATTCCTGAAAGAAAGGCGAATGGCCGCGCACCTGACGCAAGATGAACTGGCCGCAGCAATCAACAAGTCGGGACAGTATATCAGCAACATCGAAAAAGGAAAGAACAACGCGCCTCCCAACCCTTCGGACATAGAAGCTCTGATCAAAAAGCTCGGGCTGTCTAATGACGAAGCGAACCTTTTCAAAGCAAAGGCTTCCGCGGATCGAGGCCGCCTGCCAAATGCCCAAATGGAGTATTTAATGAAGCATCGAAAGCTGCTCGAGCTCATCAATTACGGGCTGGAAAATAATATCAATGACAGACGCTGGGCAGAACTGTTGAGCGCAGTTTCAGGAGGAAAAGCAAATGACCTTGCATGAAGTATTAAAGAATACGGGCTATGATCTGTCGCTCTTTTCTGAGGAAGCGAGACGGTTCGTTGAGAATGGGATTTTTGTAAAAACGGTTCGCGGCAAGGATAAGCCGTTTATTACATGCCTGAAACGCAATAAGGAGATCGCCTTAAAGCCGGAGGAAACCGTGCGTCAGCTCTATCTCTACAAGCTGATTCACGAATACGGCTATCCCGCAAGCCAAATTGAAGTTGAATTCCCGATTCATTTTGGCCGGGAGGTCAAACGGGCCGATATTGCCATCATGGATAAGGACCGTCCGATGGTGCCCTACATCATCGTGGAGCTCAAGAAGCCCAGGCTCCGCGATGGGAAGGAGCAGCTGAAATCTTACTGCAACGCCACCGGTGCGCCGATCGGTGTATGGACGAATGGCGAACAGATTTCCTACTACAACAGAAAAGACCCAAATTATTTTGAACCGATCACGAACATCCCGAGCGCTTCCGAAAAGCTCACCGATATTATCAATGAGAAATTTACATATGACGACCTGAAACAGATTGACAGAATCAGCTGTCAGAAGCAATCGCTTCGCGCTTTGATTCAGGAAATGGAGGATGAGGTGCTTGCCAGCGCCGGCGTGGATTCTTTTGAAGAGATTTTCAAACTGATCTTCGCCAAGCTATATGACGAGCTGATCTGCGAACGTGACCCCAGCGCGTACTTAAAGTTCCGGAATTCCGGCGAAACAGATTATGAGCTGAAAAGAAAATTCAAGGCCTGTTTGATGATGCCAAGCGGAAATGGGAGGGTATTTTTACGGAGGAAAGCAAGATTTTGCTCTCGCCTTCGCATCTTGCCGTCTGTGTTGCCACGCTTCAGGATATCAAGCTGTTCAATAATAACCTGGATGTGGTTGACGATGCCTTTGAATACCTGATGAGCAAGGCACAAAAGGGCGAAAAGGGCCAGTATTTCACGCCGCGTTATGTGATTGATATGTGCGTGAAGATGATGAATCCGACCGTGGGCGACAAAATCATCGACACCGCCTGCGGCAGCTCCGGCTTTACCGTCCACAGCATTTTCAAGGTATGGAAAGACATTCGCCGCGAAAAAGGGCTCCCGGAGGGCGAAGGGTTCACGGCGGCGCAGCGCGTACCGGAAGAGACCAATTTTGTGCGGGACAATGTGTTTGCCATCGATTTCGATGAAAAAACCGTCCGCGTTGCCCGCACGCTGAACCTGATTGCCGGAGATGGGCAGACAAACGTCCTGCATCTGAATACGTTGGACTATTCCCGTTGGAATGAGATCACTAAGCAGGATGACTGGAACGATACCTACAACGAGGGCTTCAAAAAATTAAAGAAGCTGCAGCCGAAAAACAGCAGCGATTATAGCCGGTTCCAGTTCGATCTCGTCATGGCCAACCCTCCGTTTGCCGGGGATATCAAGGAAAATACAATTATCTCCCGATACGAGTTGGGCAGGAGCCCAATCGGAAAATGGCAGAACAAGGTCAGCAGGGATATCCTCTTCATTGAGCGCAACCTGAACTTCCTGAAGCCGGGCGGACGCATGGCTGTCGTTCTGCCGCAGGGCCGATTCAATAACAGCACCGATCGGGCGCTCCGGGAATATATTGCAGAGCGCTGCCGCATTCTCGCTGTCGTCGGCTTGCATGGAAATGTTTTCAAGCCGCATACAGGAACGAAAACCTCCGTCCTGTTTGTTCAGAAGTGGGACGATGTGCTGTGCCCGAAAAAAGAGGATTATCCGATTTTCTTCGCTACGATGCAGAAGCCAAGCAAGGACTCCTCCGGCGATAAGCTCTATTTGGCAGATCCCGAGACCGGACTGCCTGCCTTGGACCGGCACAATCATCTGATCGTCGACCACGATCTGTACCAGCTCTCCTATGTGAAGCAGGACGGGACGGAGGTAACGCTCGCGCCGGGGATCGCGGAAGCCTTTATAGAATTTGCAAAAAGAGAAGGCTTTAGTTTTTTTCGGTAAGCCCATCCGTTGAACCTTTCAATGAAGCCAGGTACAAGGCTTTGATGGATGGGCTGGACGTGGAAGAGATACAGCTTGCGAACCTTGAAAACGCATTCACCCTGGGGGCGGAATATTACGGAAAGGTCTATGTCCGTACCGCTGAAACGATAAAGAAATTAAACCATGTGACGCTGCAAGGCATGTCGAAGCTGATAACCGACGGGGACCACGGCTCGCCCGATTATCAGGAGTCCGGAATTCTTTATTTGCTGAGCGAAAGCGTTCAGGAGGGCTATATCGACACTTCAAAATGCCGTTTTATTACGCCGGAAAAGAATGCCGAGCTGAGGCGCTCCGAATTGCATCCGGGAGATATTGTCGTCACCAAAACCGGCGTATACTTCGGAAAGAGCGCAGTTATTCCCGAAAGCATTCGGAAAGCCAATATGATTGCGCACGTTGGAAAAATCAAGCTGAAAAGCGGGTATAATCCATATTATGTTTCGACCTTTCTCAACAGCAAATACGGATATTACCAGCTGAGACGGCGCGGGATCAAAGCCACCCGGCCGGAGATAAAGCTGGTGGAATTCCCAGAAATTATGGTGCCGGTTTTTTCGGATCGGTTGGACGAGAAAATCGAAGCAATCCTTGGCGACGCAAACAGGATATTGTCTTCATCCGTGGATGTGATGAAGGAATGTGAATCGGCGCTTTTAAAGGCAGTTGGGTTTCAAGCTGCCGTGTCTTCGGATTCAGGCTGTGCCATTCGGTCGTTAGCGGATTGCGAATGTCATTCCTTCCGCCTTGACGCGGAATACTATCAGCCGAAATATGAAGCGATTGCGCGGAGCCTGAACACGAGCGAAACCGTGCGGTCCCTGTGCAGGCTGCATGATGAGCCCTTTCTCCCAAAGAATCATGTAAAATATCCGTACATCGAGCTTGCCGATGTTGGTCAATCGGGCGATATATCCGGTGTGGATGTTCAATACGGTGCGGAGCTCCCCACAAGAGCCCGCCGCATGGTGAAATCAGGGCAGATCATTGTGGCGTCTGTGGAAGGCTCGCTGCAAAGCTGCGCGCTGATTACGGATGAATATGACGGCGCGCTATGCTCAACCGGATTCTATGTGCTTGATTCCGATAAAATGAACGCCGAAACCTTGCTGGTGCTTTTTAAATCAGAACCGATCCAGACGCTGATGAAGCAGCGCTGCTCCGGAACCATTCTTACTGCCATCAGCAAAGACGAGCTTTTGTCGATGCCGCTTCCCCTGGTCGATGCGCGCATTCAGGAGGGGATTGCAGCCAAGGTTCAAGAGGCCTTTGCGCTTCGCAAGCAAGCCAAACAGCTGCTGGAATATGCAAAGCAAGGCGTCGAAATGGCAATTGAGCAAGGGGAAGACGCGGCGCTGCGGTGGCTGAACGATCAGGTCGGCTAAAGGTACAGAAAGCAGGAAGCGAGGAATAGATGTGAATATTACGGTTTATCTTGGCGCAAAGGAAGGAACTGACCCGGAGTTTAAAAAAGCGGTGCAGAAATTGGGAGAGTGGATCGGAGCCAGCAGGGAACGCGCTTGTCTATGGCGGCTCAAAATCCGGCCTGATGGGCCAGACCAGCCGGCAAGTCCTTCGGAGTTTTTCACGGAGGATAAACGGCGGCTGGCCAGGCAGACGAGGCAGGCGGGCTGTCGCCCGCCAACGCGCACCGCGTCAAACGAAGCGGGGGGAGACGAAGGAGTAGGTGATGATCTCACTGTAGCCGAGGCTTCTGGCCGCGGCACCCGCCTGATTCTCCAACATCGCGGTCTCGGAGTAGCCGCCGCGCGTCGTCGTGCCGCGCATGAGCGTGGTTTCGATCTTATTGTATCCATAATACCGCGCGACTTCCTCGGCGATATCTGCCATGCAGCGAAGGTCGGGCCGCCACGACGGGACCTGAATCTGGCCGTCCACAACAGGCACTTCCTCGCGGCGCAGGTACTCGATCATGTCTGCCTCGGGAATGTCCGTTCCGAGCAGGGCGTTGATCTTTTCGGGTTCGAGCGGAAGGGTAACGGGCGCGGGAACATAGTTGATGATGTCGATCATGCCGTCCATGACCTCGCCCGCACCAAGAAGCTCTACCAGCTCGCACGCGCGGTTGACAGCCGGAACGGTCAGCATTGGGTCGATGTCCTTTTCAAACTTCGCGGACGCGTCCGTGCGCATGCCAAGCGCCAGCGCAGTCTTACGAATCGAGCTTCCAAGGAAGTTCGCGGACTCGAAGACCACGTCCACGGTGTCGGAGACGATCTCGCTGTTCTCGCCGCCCATGATACCGGCAAGACCCACGGGCTTTGTTTCATCGGCGATGACGAGCATGTCGGGCTGGAGATTGCGGACGTTTCCGTCAAGCGTTGTGAGCGTCTTGTCCTCGCCCGCGCGGCGGACGATGATCTTGCCGCCGGAGACGTAGCGATAGTCGAACGCGTGCATCGGCTGGCCATACTCGATCATGACGTAGTTCGTGATGTCGACGATATTGTTGATCGGGCGCACGCCTGCCGAGCGAAGACGCTGCCGCATCCACTTGGGACTGGGCGCAATTTTGACGTTTTTCACCATGCGGGCCGTGTACCGCAGGCAAAGATCGTCTGCCGGGACCTCGACATCGAGAAGGTCAGTCAGGCAGCCTTCCGCGCCGCCCTTCACAACGGGTTCGTGGTGGCGCATCGGGACGTTGAAGGCTGCCGCCGTCTCGCGAGCTAAGCCAAGAAGGGAATAGCAGTCCGGGCGGTTGTTCGTGATCTCGAATTCTACGATCGAGTCGTCGTTGCCGATGACTTTGTTCATATCCTCGCCGATCTCTACACCCTCGTCATTGAGAATCCAGATGCCGTCTTCATAGGCCGTCGGGCAGTCGTTGACGGTGAGGCCAAGCTCTTTGAACGAGCACAGCATGCCGTTCGACTCCACGCCGCGGAGCTTTCCCTTCGTGATGTGGACGCCGCCGGGAAGATAGGAATTGTGCTTGGCAACGGGGACAAGGTCGCCTTCCGTTACATTCTGCGCGCCGGTGACGATCTGGATGGGCTCGCCGTCTCCGACGTCTACCATGCAGACCCACATGTGGTCGGAGTTTTCGTGTTTGGCCATCGACAGAACCTTGCCGACGACGACATTTTGATGTCCTCGTCCATGCGTGTGGTCGTCTCGACCTTCTGACCGGCGATGGTCATGATCTCGTCGTATTCTTTATCGGTTGCGGTGATATCGACAAACTCTTTGAGCCATTTTCTCGAAATATTCATTGTTTCATCCTCCTTCTTAGAACTGCGACAGGAAGCGGATGTCGTTTTCAAAAATCATGCGCATGTCGCTGATCTTGAACCGGCGCATGGCCATACGCTCGAGGCCGATGCCGAACGCGAAGCCGGAGTAGATCTCGGGGTCAATGTCGCAGTTCTCGAGCACCTTCGGGTGCACCATGCCTGCGCCGAGCAGCTCAATCCAGCCCTCGCCCTTGCAGGTCGGGCAGCCCGCGCCGCGGCACTTGAAGCACTGCACGTCGACCTCGCAGCTCGGCTCGGTGAACGGGAAGTGGTGCGGGCGGAAGCGGATGACGGAGTCTTCGCCATACATGGCCTTAATTAACGTCTCGAGCGTGCCCTTGAGGTCTGCCATCGTCACGCCCTTGTCGATGACAAGGCCCTCGATCTGGTGGAACATCGGAGAGTGCGTCGCGTCGACCTCGTCCTTGCGGTAAACCCGGCCGGGGGCAAGAATGCGGATGGGGGGCTTTTTGATCTCGTCCATCGCGCGGATCTGCATGGGGCTCGTCTGCGTGCGAAGAAGGACCTTCTCGTCGTCCGTGATGTAGAACGTGTCGCTGCGGTCTCTCGAGGGATGGTTCTCTGCGATGTTCAGACGGGTGAAGTTATAGTCGGCAAGCTCTACCTCGGGGCCGTCGAGTACGCGGAAGCCCATGGAAATGAAGAGATCCTTCGCCTCGTCGAGCGCCTTGTTCATCGGGTGCCGGTGGCCAAGCTGGACGGGGTCTCCGGGAATGGTCACGTCGATGGCTTCGGCCTCTAACCTGGCCTCCAGCGCCTTGGCCTTGAGCGCGGTCTTCGCTTCCTCAAGCTTTTCTTCGATGGCCGCGCGGACATTGTTGGCTGCCTGACCCATGACGGGGCGCTCTTCTGCCGAGAGCTTGCCCATGGACTTTAAAACGCCGGTCAGCTCGCCCTTCTTGCCAAGAAAGCGCACGCGCAGCGCGTCCAGCTCATTGGTATCCGAAGCTTTGGAGAGCGCGTCCAGCGCTTCCTGCCGGATTTTTTCCAGTTGCTCTTTCATAAACAAAAACTCCTTCTTGTGATGATACATAGTCTGGCGCCGAAGGGCGTAAAAAATAGCCTTCCGCCCACAAAAGGGGACGAAAGACTGCTCTTCCGCGGTACCACCCGCATTCGCCTGACAGCGCACTCAACGCCCATAACGGAGCGACCCGGAGAGCCCTACTGATTTATTCAGGCCTCAGCTCACGGGAGAACGCCCAAACGCCCTGCAGCAGACGGCTTCCAGCGCCCCGTCCTCTCTGTCGCTGCATCCAAGCGCCGGACAACCCGGTCTCAGCTTTTTTCAATCTGTCACATATCCTAGCATAAAGTTCGGAATTTCGCAACTTAAAAATTGACTGTTTTTTCTCGATGCGGTATAATATTTACAAAAAAGGGGGATTCAGCCATGGCAAGACCTGTCTGGACGGCGGAGCGCACGACACGAGCGCTTGTAAGGCGGCTTCTTCCCGTGCGTTCGCGCTGGGCACACAAGGGAGATTTCGGAAAAGCCCTGCTTCTTTGCGGCTCGAAGGGGCTGGCCGGGGCTGCGATGCTGGCGGCGAAGGCTGCGCTCCGAACGGGGAGCGGACTTGTCTATCTCGGCGTGCCGGAAGCGATTTATCCGGTCGCGGCAGGCGCTTGCGCGAGCGCGGTTGTGTTTCCGCTTACGTGCGATGAAAGCGGGAAATTGTCGATGGACGCGGCGCGGGAGCTTGAAAAGAGGCTTCCTGGCATGGATGCGGTGCTTTTTGGCTGCGGCGTGGGGCAGTCGGAGGAGTTATACGGGCTTCTTCGCTGGCTGTGTGAGAACTGCCGCGTGCCGCTGGTTCTGGACGCGGACGGTATAAATCTTCTGGCGCAGCATATGGATGTACTGCGCGGAAGCAAATGCCCTGTGATCCTGACGCCGCACGACGGAGAATTTCGCAGGCTTGGCGGCGACCCCAAGGCAAACGACCGGGTAGGCGAGGCCATGCGCTTCGCCCTGGACACCGGGACCATCCTTCTTTTAAAGGGTCACCGCACGATCATCACCGATGGACAGAACGTCTACCGCAACACGACCGGAAACCCCGGCATGGCGACGGGCGGGAGCGGAGACGTCCTCTCTGGCGTGATCGTCTCGCTCCTCGGCCAGCATGTGATGCCGCTCGAGGCAGCGGCAGCGGGTGCGTGGCTCCACGGGGCGGCGGGTGATCTTGCCGCACGGGAGATCGGCGAGTACGGCATGATCCCGGAGGATATCATTGAGCGCCTTCCGCGACTTCTGAGATGAACAGGTGAGTCGCTTGCGAAAAAAACTGGCAGTCCTTGCGCTGATGCTCGGCGCGATGCTTTGCGCCTGCAATGGGCAGGAAAACACAGACCCGGCGCAGCAGGCGCTGGCGTTCCGGCAGGACGTGATGCTGAATACATGCAGCTTTGCGGCGGAAATTTCGGCGGACTTTGGAGATACCGTCTGCCGATTTACGCTTTCGTGCGTCCACACGCCGGGAAATGGTACACAGATGACCATCACTGCGCCCGAGACGCTTGCGGGTTTGACAGCAAGGGCTTCCGGCGAAGGGGCAAAGCTGGTGTTTGACGGAGTCGAGGCTGCGTTCGGGACACTCGAGGGCCTCGGACTTTCGCCCATGACCGCGCCGGAGCTTCTGGCGGAAGCTTGGGAGATGGGCTATATCCAGTACACGGGTCTGGAAGAAGGGTTTTTGCATGTAACGTATCTTTGTGGGTATGACGAAGACGAATACCGCGCCGATACATGGTTTCAAAATGGCGCGCCGGTGCGCGCAGAGCTTTCCTGCGACGGTCAGATGGCCGTGCAAATAGATGTTACAGATTTTAATTTACGAAAGGCAGAGACAAACAATGAAAGTACTCAAACGAACATGGGCTGATATCTCGCTGGACAATCTGGAGCATAACTACAAGACGCTGCGTGAGCACGTTGGAAAAGGGCCGAGATTCCTCGGCGTTGTGAAGGCCGACGCCTATGGACACGGCGCCGTACAGGTCAGCCGGACGCTCGAGGAGCTGGGCGCGGAGTATCTGGCCGTTTCAATCTGGAAGAGGCTGTGCAGCTGCGGCGCGGCGGCGTGAACCTGCCGGTCCTGATCCTTGGCTATACACCCCCGAGTTCGCGCCCGACGAAGCCGAGCTTTCCATCACGCAGGAGGTGCACGGCCTGCAATACGCAAAGGACCTGAACAAAGCGCTCGAGGGCACGGGCAAAAAACTGACCGTCCATCTGAAGATCGATACCGGCATGACACGTCTCGGCTTCTTCGCCGACCAGCCGGAAGCTACGCTTGCTGCGCTCGTCGAAGTCTCCCAGCTGCCGAATCTCTATATCGAGGGCGTTTTCATGCACTTCTGCGTCTCGGACTCCAAAAAGCCGGAGGACGTGGCGTTTACGAAGCTTCAGCATGAGCGCTTTGTGAATATGCTGGAGCTCATGAAGTCCAAGGGCATCGAGCCCGAGATCCGTCACTGCTGCAACTCCGGCGCGACGATTTTGCGCCCCGAGTACGCCATGGATATGATCCGTCCGGGTGTTGCAACCTACGGCTTCCATCCCTCGCCCGACACCGTGGGCGAAATCGACCTGCGGCCGATGATGAGCCTGCATACTTCCATTGCGCAGATCCGGACGATTGCCGCCGGCAAGTCCATCAGCTACGGCAGAACCTACACGACACCGGAGGACAAGCTCGTTGCCGTCCTTCCCATCGGCTACGCAGACGGCCTGAGCAGGCTTCTTTCCAACCGCGTCACCTTCCGCATCTGCGGCAAGGAGGCACCCGTCGTCGGCAGAATCTGCATGGATATGTGCATGGTCGATATTTCGGATATTCCCGAGGCCAAGGTCGGCACAACCGCGACGCTCTTCGGCTACGATGAGAACGGAACGCTCCTGCCCTGCGAGCGCATCGCGGACATGCTGGGCACAATCAACTACGAAATCGTCTGCGACGTCAATAAGCGCGTGCCGCGGTTCTTTTATAAGGACGGCAAGCAGGTCGGCATTTTGCAGTACATCGTCTGAGCACCGGGGCGCAAGCTGCATAGAATGGAAGGAGAGCTCTGCGAGCCGTATAATTTGCGCTTTCGCGTGGGAGAATAACAGCAGTCAGGCAATGTGACTTTTATTTTTCCGCGGAGTGTGAAGCGAATGGATACGAACGTAAAACGAGGCGATATTTTCTATGCGGATCTGAGCCCGGTTGTGGGAAGCGAGCAGGGCGGGACGCGGCCTGTGCTGATCGTGCAGAACGATACCGGAAACCGCCATTCTCCGACCGTGATCGCTGCAGCCATCACCAGCCAGACCGGAAAGGCGCGTCTTCCGACGCACATCAGCCTCTCCGGCCATGACGTGGGGCTGAGCCGGGATTCGATCGTGCTGTTAGAGCAAATCCGGACCATCGATAAGCGCCGCCTGCGTGAGCATATGGGACACGCGGACGAGAGCGTCATGAATCAGGTCGACTCGGCCATCGCGGTCAGCTTCGGACTTTCCAACAATACCATCTGAAATCGCGCAAAAACCTCCGCCCAGAGCTCTGGACGGAGGTTTTTCAATCATCCTGCGTTTGGCGCGCACTTCCATATATTGCGTAGGGGGCGATGCCCACATCGCCCCTTTGGAAAATTACGAATTCGCCGGAAATTACCGTATAATCGGATGACTTTGCCGGGGCGATGTGGGCATCGCCCCCTACGAGAAGAGAGGAAAACGATGCGGAATACTTACTTCCGCAGAAGCGCAATGCCTTTTTCAATTCTGGCGAGGGATTCCTCTTTGCCGAGAAGCGCGCACAGCTCGGTCGCGCCGCCGGGGGTCGAAGCTTTGCCGGATACGGCCACACGAAGCGGCCAGAGAATGACATGGTCGTCGATGACGTTGGCAAAGTTATACGTCGGCAGACCGTCGCGCTTGATGAGCACCTGATCGTCGAGCGTGTCGTTATCGACCGTGATGTCGCCGAAGATCTCATCATGGAACGTGGTCTTGCCCTCGCGCGGGATCTTCTGACGGATGACATAGGGCTTGCCGGCCGCGAGATTGGCCGCGATCTCTTCCTCGCTCAGGCGCGAGCAGCGGCCGTCATATTTGTGGATGACCGTGCCGTCGGAAACATTTTCTTCGGCGGCATCGTCCTTATCGCAGAAACAGCGGTAGGCGTGGCCGCGCGCGATGAGCAGCTCGGCATATTCTTTATAGAGTCCCCGCCGCTCGGTCTGGATATACGGGCCGACCGGGCCGCCGACATCCGGGCCTTCGTCATGCGTCAGGCCGCAGGCGCGCATGGTGCTGTAAATGACATCGACCGCGCCCTCGACATAGCGCCCCTGATCGGTGTCCTCAATGCGCAGGATGAACTTACCGCCGGCGTGCCGCGCGATCAGGTACGTATACAGCGCCGTGCGCAGATTGCCGACGTGCATATAGCCCGTCGGGCTCGGTGCAAAGCGGGTGCGCACCTCGCCGTGC
>VOFE01001456.1_pt1 | contig 12001 bp, 21 predicted proteins | sample 5384071 | NCBI WGS metagenome assembly VOFE01 (sample SAMN12384724, study PRJNA508395) | human gut metagenome | isolation source: healthy gut D | host: Homo sapiens
ATTCTGGTTGCACAGCTGCGCAGCGCGGACTTTTTGAAGTTCGATATGGGCAAGGTGTATATGATGCTCGTCAGGCTTGCGCGGATCTCGTCGTGCATCATCTGCGTCGTGTCCACCTCGGTGTAGGCTTCCTCCAGCATCCAGCCGTTTTCCTCGACGACCACGCGGTGCATCGGCAGATAGCTGGTCTTTCTGCGCGCCTCCACCATCGGCGCATCCTCGATAACCCCTTCGCGCACCGCCAGCGCGCCCATCGGCAGACAAAGCAGCGCCACCAGCGCGACCAAACCCTTCCTTTTCATGCCCAAACCCTTCCTTTCTCCGTCCTTTTGCCGTCCTTTCGCTGTCCCTTTCGTGCCTTTATGCTACCCGATTTCGCGTTTCCATGTCGTCACAGGGATGTATCAAACCTGTAACAAACGCGCGTGCCTTTGCCGATTTTGCTCTCGATGCGAACGTCGCCGCGATGCAGCCGCGCGATCTTCCGGCAGAGCGAGAGCCCCAGCCCCGCGCCGCCCGCGCCCGCGTGCGCGCCTTATCCGCCTTGTAAAACGGCTCGAACGCATGGGCAAGCTGTTCCTCCGTCATGCCGCATCCGCAGTCCGTCACGTCAAATCCATCTGGATGGAGCGTCACGCAGACCGGCGCTTCCCGCCCGCGCGCTGAGCGTTCACCACCAGATTGCGCAGCAGCAGGATGGTCAGCTCGCGTTCGCCGACGAACGCCGCGCCCTCTCCCTCAAGCCGAACGCCGTCAAACACGCGCAGCGCCTCCTCGGCCATCGCCCGCGAATCAAACGTCGTCCACCCGGCTGCTCGTGCCCGAGCCGCGTGAACAGCAGCAGCCGCTCGTCCATCGTCGAGAGCCGCGCCGCCTCCCGCGCCATCATATCCAGCAGCTCGCTTTGCTGGCCTTCGCTCAACTTGATTGCCCCAGCAGCCGCGCCCCGCCGAGAATCGCCGTCAGCGGTGTGCGCATCTCGTGCGCCAGCGCGTCAATGAGCGCCTGCCGTTCCTCCGCCTGCGCGCGAAGCGCCGCCTCCCGCTCGCCGATTGCCCCGCTCATGCCGGAAAACGCGCGAATCAGCGCGCCGATTTCGTCGTTTTGCGCCGTCGGCAGCGGCGCGTCGTATTCTCCCCTGGCCAGCCGCGCCGCCGCAGCGGAAAGCTGCCTGAGCGGTCGGGTCAGCAGGCCGGATATCCACGCCGCCAGCGCCACGGCCAGCGCCGATCCCAGCAGGACGATCAGCGCCGCGCCCCGCATCAGCGCCCGCCTGAGCGCATAGACGGGCGCAACGTCGAGCGCCGCCAGCAGCAGCACGCCGTCGCCCAGCGCGTGGGCGATCAGCAGCCGTTCGCTCGGCCGATCCAGCAGCGTGGCGCGCGCCGCCGTGTTCAGCAATTCGGGCAGCTTCTCCGCCTCCGGCAGCGCTTCCCCTGTAATCGGCTCCCCGTCCCGAAGCAGATAGACGGCCATTTCCTTTGAGCTGTAGCGCGTCTGCAAGGTCGAGGCCTCGTATCGGTCAAATCGGTTCGACGCGGTTTCCAGCGCCACCGCGCGCGCAATCGCCGCTTCCTCGCCGAGCGCCGCGCGCGCTCCCGCTCCATCGTCAAGCCGAAGCTCCGGGAGACCACCAGCGCCATGCCCGGCCCGAGCAGCGCCAGAACGAGCGCCGCCATGCACAGAGCGATGCGTTTTCTCACCGCCGCTCCACCTCTTTTCCGCAAAAGCGATAGCCGTATTTATAGACGGTTTCGATGTATTCCGCGCCGATTTTGCCGCGAAGGCGCTGGATGTGCACGTCCACCGTGCGCGTCTCCCCCTGATAGGCATAGCCCCATACACCCGCAAGCAGCGCTTCCCGGCTGAGCGCCACGTTGTTTCGGCGCACGAGCATCGCCAGCAGATCAAATTCCAACGCGGTCAGCGCCACCTCGCGCCCGTCCTTCGTCACCCGGCGAGACGGCAGATCGACCGTCAGCGCGTCAAAACAAAGCGCGTTCGCTCCTCTGCGTGCGGCGAAGGATGTTCTCCACGCGCGCCAGCAGCTCCTCCGGCTCAAACGGCTTTGAGCATATAGTCCTCCGCGCCCAGACGCAAGCCACGCACCCGGTCGTTCACCGCCGTCTTCGCCGTCAGAAACAACACGGGAATCTCCCGCTCGATCATCGTTTCCGCCAGCGAAAAGCCGTCCTCCCCGGCAGCATGATATCCAGAATCGCCAGGTCCGGCGCGCCGTCTGCCAGCAATGCCCGCGCCGCGGCCGCGTCCTCCGCCGCGCGAACGTCGTAGCCGACCAGCGAAAGCTGCAAGGTCACGAGCCGCCGAACGGAAGCGTCGTCTTCGACAAGCAAAAAGATTCGCCATACCATTTTCGCCTCCCCCGCCCTTATCATAACACAAAAACGCATATACAGTGTAACAGAGTTGTAAAAGCGAGCTGAGCCCGCCTGCACCTCCGCTCAAGTCCGCAAAGCGTCAGCCTCCCTGCTCACGCGGGCGATTTTGTGCAATTTCCTGCATGCCAGAAAAGAAAAAAACGCCGTTTCACTCCTTCCGTCACACCTACGGCGTGACACCTCCCTCAGGAGGGAGGCCCGGACTGTAGACAAAAAGCTATTCTCCCCCCCGAAGGGAGTGGAGAATAGCCCTTCCGCAAATGAAAGAATAGCTGAATTTCTTGATTTTGCGATTCAACCAAGTGTGCTTGTCAACAAGCTGCACCTCCCTCAGGGAGGGAGGCCTTGCGTTAAAGAGCAAAACAGACGCAGCAAAAATTTTTTCGCAGAAACAGCAGGCTTTTATTCAGGTCAGAACGCGATGCGCAAAACCGGTTCCCGCCCTGAGGCGCTCATCCAAACAGGATAGCCAGCGCCTCGGCCAGCGTCTCCACGCCGTAGACCCGCATGCCCTCCGGCGCGCGCAGATGCTTGGCGTTTTCGCGCGGGATGACGGCGGTTGTGAAGCCCAGCCGCGCGCACTCCGCAAGCCGCCGCTCCGCCTGCGAGACCGCGCGGATTTCGCCCGCCAGACCGACCTCGCCGATCACCGCCCAATCCCCCCGGGTCACGCCGCTGCTCTTGGCCAGCTGCATGAGCGCCATCGTGCAGTCCTTGACCTGTGAAATGCTGCCAGGGGCAGAGGTATTTTCCGGGCTGTAGAGCGTCTGGATGGAGTCGGCAATGAGAATATCCGGCTGCACCTCGTCAACGGCGCTCAAAATCTCGGAAAGATCCGTCTCCGAGAGGATATATAATTCGTCCGACGCGACCTGCAGCCGGTCGGCACGCATTTTGATCTGTTTTTCCGATTCCTCGCCGGAGACATAGAGGATGCGGAGCGTTTTTCCAAGATAGGCACAAATTTGCAGCACGTACAACCTGCAATGGCTGACCGAGACCCGAAACGCGCGCGCCAAGATGACCGACGCGGACGTGTACATCGCATTGACGCACGTGCCGCCCGCCGACGAGTGAGCTAGAGAGCGCGTACCCCGGCAGCCTGCGCGAGCGCGTGCATCTGGTGCTCTGCGGCCATTATCAGGGCGGGCTGATCCGCCTGCCGTTTGCCGGCGCGCTGTTCATCCCCTCTCAAAACCTGCCGCTTTACGGCCTTCTGCCGGGGGCGGACACGTATTTCGGCCTGACCCGAAAGGGACGAACCTATCTCTACGTCAGCCCCGGTCTGGGCGGCAACGACGGGCTGTACCCCCTTCCGTTCTTCCGTCTGTTCAACCCGCCGACGGTTTCGCTGATTTCGCTTCACCACGTCGAGCCTGTAAAAGGCGATTGGGTCTTGTGCCCAATCGCCTTTTGCTGCCCATATGAGATGACGCCGTCCATCCCCCGCGCGAATCGCTTAAATTTTCAGCGTGCCGCGGGTAATCAGCTTGCCGTTTTCGCGGCTGAACAGCAGGACGTTCTCGCCGGTGAAGGAAACCCTGACCTTCTGGCCGATCTTATAGGTGATGCCGCCGAAGACGACGCCGGTGAACAGGAACTCGCCCACGCGCACCTTGACGGTCGTTTCCATGCCGGTGGGCATCGCGCTGAAGATTTCGCCCTCGAGCGCGCCGTTTTCGCAGATGCTCACGCACTCCGGCCGAACGCCGATCACGAAATCCTCATGCGTCAGCGTCGCCTCATCCTCAAACTCGTCTTCCTCCACCTTCGCGATGTGGTATTTGAACAGCGAATCGGTTCGCTTTTCCACCGCGTGCGTATCCACGCTGGCCCGCGGCGTTCTTCTCCTCGCGGGCAAACCACTCGCGCAGGTTCGCCGGTTCGCCCGGCGTATACGCCGCTTTCACGCCGTCAAGCATCGTCAGCTCCACCGTACCGGGTCCTGCTTCTGCGCGCCCTGCGCCTCGACGAAGTTGATCGCGGATTGCCCGACGAAATCCGCGACAAACAGGTTGCTCGGCTTGCCGTAAACCGTCAGGGCTCGTCATACTGCTGAGCACGCCGTTTTCCATCAGGCAGATTCGGGTTGCCAGCGTCATGGCCTCCATCTGGTCGTGCGTGACGTAAACGAACGTCGATCCGGTCTGCAAATGCAGGCGCTGAAGCTCGGAGCGCATCTCCAGCCGGAGCTTCGCGTCGAGGTTGGAGAGCGGCTCATCCATGAACAGCACTTTCGGGTTTCGGCGCAAGCGTGCGGGCGATGGCGACGCTGCTGCTGGCCGCCCGAAAGCTCGCTGGGGTAGCGATCCATGAACATGCCGATCTTGACGATGCGGGCGACGCGGCGGACGATCAGGTCGATCTCTTCCTCCGCCGTCATCTTGCGCACAGCGCGCACCGGCTGGCCGCCCTTCATCAAAACGTAATCCGCGCCGGTACAGCCGTTCTTTTCTTAGGCCTTCGCCTTGGCGGCGGCGAGCTTGGCAGTCCTCCAGCTTTTTTTGTTTTGCGGCACTGGCCTTCGGGTCGCCCGCCTCGTGCAGCTTCATGCCCATCAGCGCCTTGGCCGTAAAGACAGGCTGATTTCATACAGATCAATCAGGCGGAGATACGCCTTATCCAATTCAGCTTCTTCTTTTTGTCACGCACTCGTTGATCGCGCGGACGACGTCCTGCGGCTTTTTGCAGAATTTCAATCGCGCCGCCGCGCGGGCATCGAAGTCGATCTCGTCCATTTCCTCCTTGATGTTGGTCAGGCCGAAGGAGATATTCTGATAGACGGTCATGTTCGGCCAGAGCGCGTAATTCTGAAACAGGAAACCGACCTTGCGCTTGTTGGCCGATACGTTGATGCCCCGCTGGGAATCGAACACCGGCACACCGTCGATGGTGATGCGGCCGCTGGTCGGCGTTTCCAGACCCGCGATCATGCGCAGTCGTGGTCGTTTTGCCGCAGCCGGACGGGCCGAGCAGCGTGACGAACGCATTGTCTTCAATGACCATACTGAGGTTATCCACCGCGTAAAACTGACCCCAGCGCTTGGTGACTTGGTCAATTCAATCCGAGACATTTACTCTCCTCCAATTCCTTTGTCAAGGCTTGCGCCGGTCAGCTTGTTAATCAGCGCGTTGCAGATCAGAATGAACACAATCAAAATCAGGTTGATGCCGCTGGAAAACGCATACAGACCCATCGTCGAAGTAATCCAGCATCGTGGTGATGATCTTCGTCTGCGAGCAGAGCAGCATGAACAGCGTCAGCTCGCGCACACAGGTGATAAACGGCAGCAGATAGCCGCTCATGATGGAGGATTTCTGAATCGGGATGATGATGTTGAGCATGCGCTTGTGCCACGGGATATCCTGAATGATGGCGGCCTCCTCAATTTCGCCGGAGAGCTGCATCATCGAGCTGAGCGCGCTGCGGCTGGCGAACGGGATATACTTCACCGTGCCGGCGAGCACGAGCAGCAGATAGGTGTTGAAAATGCCCATCGAGGAACCGAACACGAAGAACGCGACGCCGACGGCCAGCGACGGCATCAGATACGGCAGGAACGCCATGTTGTTGACGTAAGCCGCCCATCTTGCTCCGGCGGTTTTTGCTGACGCAGTAGCCGACCAACAGGCCGATTGTGCCCGCCAGCAGCGCGCAGCAGACCGCGACGATCAGCGTCCCCTTGAACGCGCCCCAAATCGCCTCGTTGAAGAGAATACCCTTTGGCCGTACATGCCGTTTTCGGTGATGTTTTCGCTCGTCATCCACCATTTGCTCGTCAGGTTGCCCGCAACGCCGTGGCGGATAAAGCTGTAATCGCCGGGGTTCGGCAGGAAAGTCTCGATGGCGAACAGAATGATCGGCAGAATACCGGTGAAGAACGTCGTCACGCAGAAGATCGCCGCGACCACGTGGCGGCCGGCCTTGCCGAGATTGACCAGCGAAATCTGGCCGGATTTGCCGGTGACGGTCGTGTAGCTCTGGCGGCCGGAGGTCGTCCTCTGGTTGACGATGAGAATCAGAACGCCGAAAGAACCATGATGACCGCCAGAATGCTCGCCTCGCCCGCGCGCTTTTCGCCCATCTGCACGTATTTGGTGCACAGGGTCGTCAGGTTCAGGTAATGCGGCACCGGGTAGGAGCCCATCGCGCTGGAAAAGACCAGCAGCACCGTGCTCAGCACGGCGGGCTTGACCAGCGGCAGCGTCACGCGGGCGAAAATCTTGAGGCGCGGCGTGCCCATGATGGTGGCAGCCTCCTCAAGGTTCGCGTCCATGTTGCGGAAGATGCCGCCGATGAGGATATACGCGAACGGCGCGTAGTGCAGCGAGAGCACCACGACGCTGGGGAACATGCCCTGGCACCACCACAGCGGCATGCGGATGCCGAAAAGCGCGGTCAGCAGGCCGTCAGACGTGCCGGTGACGAGGTTTGAATCGAACAGATTCTGCCAGATGACGGCCAGCGTCCACTGCGGCATGATGTAGGGAAAAATGAAAATCGAGCTGAGATACTTCTTGCAGCGCATGTTCGTGCGGGTGACGAGATACGCGAACAGCCCGCCGTAGAAGATGGCGCCGAAGCAGGAGAACACCGACAGCAGAACCGAATTGAGCAGCGGCGTCCACAGGTTCGTTTGGGCCAGCTTGCCGGTAAACAGATCCACCCAGTTATAAAGGGTGTAGCCCTCCCTTCAGCCCGGTATAATGGCTATCGACCGAGCCGATATGAACTTACGGTATCCAGCGCGATGGAGACCATCGGCGCGACGGTTGAAACGTGAGCAGGATGCCCAGCGCCAGCAGAATGGCATTCTGCGGCTTTGGAAAAGGTGGTTTTCAGCTTGTTGAGCCAAACCCGCGTCCTGCTCGCTTTGACAGTTTGCTGCATGATATTCCCCTGTACCATGCGAGGGGCATGAAACGCTTCATGCCCCTCACATGTATCAAGATTCTAGAGATTTTTGATTCCAAAGCGATTACTTGTTGCCGACGATCATGTCGATCCAGTCGCCGAGGTCGAAGGACACCTGCGCGCAGTACGCCGGGTCTTCCACGACGAGGCGGCCGCCGTCCGCGGACACCCACCACTCGTAGCCGCGATCGTTCTTCGCGTCATAGGTGTTCACGCCATCGACGTAGCCATCCTTAGGAGTGATCCTGCATGCAGACCGGGTTGGCGCTGTAGCCGCCCATGTCCTTGCCCCACGCGGCGAAGCCTTCGTTGGTGGTGGTCATGTAAGCGATGAACGCACAGCTCGTCCACGGCAGCGGGAGGTCTATGAGCACCTGGGGTAATGCTTGTAGGCATAGCCGCCGATGCCCTGATAGCCGTCCTGATACGCCGCGACGGCGATGTTGTTGACGGAGGTTTCAGCCGATTCCTCGACGGAACGCAGCTTGAGTACACCAGCAGGCCGCACTGATCGACGGCGGACTTGGTGACCAGCGTGTTGCAGATGGGCCGTCGTCCGTCTGCTCGTTGTACTGCTCGCAGAACAGCTTGATGTAGGCCAGCGCGTAAGGCGCGTTCTCCGCGTCAAGCATCAGCGCTTCGGCTTCCGGCTTCATCTCTTCGACTTCCGCCGCGATGCGATCCTTCGCCGCGCCGTCCGGTCATCGCGTCAAACGCGGCCTTAACAGGTAGTTGCGTAGGTCTCTTCGGTCAGCATGTACAGGAAGTTCTTGCCGACCAGCTCGGAGTTGACGCCCATGAACAGCGGCGCAACGCCTTCGGCGACGAAATCCCAGCAGTTGGTGAAGGTCTTGTCGCCCACGGTGTTATATGAACACCTTGTTGAGCGTTTGCAGGGCCAGCGGCTTGTCGTTGCCCTCGACGATCACGCCTTCGCCTCGGCCCACTCCTTCGGGATGAAGTTGAGCAGATTGCCGGTATCGAGCATCTTCGTCTGAATCTGGTTGCCGTCCTGAATGAGCGTCATGGAATAAATGTGAGTTGGCGCTCTTGATGTCGGCGTTCAGCGTGGTGAAGATGGAGTTGTTCTTCGGCTGCGACCATTCGATCGTGCCGGTGTAGCTCGGGTCGATCTTCTGGAGCATCTCGATGAAGCTCGCGCCGGCGGTCTTGCCGCGGCTGGAGTTGCCGATGCCGTAGAGCGTCTTGCCGTTGGATTCTTCAATCGCCTTGGCATACAGCTCCTCGTTGGTCATGGTCTGCGCCTGAGCGATCCTTCCTCCACGGTTTCAGCCATCGCGAGGCATGCCGTCATCATCATCGCGAGCGCGAGGACGGCGCATAACAGTTTCTTCATGTGCGTATCTCCCTTTCTGAGTCGGTGAGGTTGCGGCTTGTTCTGTGCCGCTTTGTTACTTTATATGATACGCACAATTCAGCAAAAAAACTGGACAATTCTGCGATTTCACCCGATGATTCTGACAACTTTGCACAGAATCGCTAGATGTTTTCTATTCATCACTCCACCTCCGACGGCGATAAGCCCGTCAGCTTCTTGAACGTCGCGGAAATAGGTAAACGTCATACCCCACCGCCGCGGCGGCCTCTGTAGACCTTCACATGGTCGCGGGAGAGCATCCGCATGGCCGCGTCGATGCGCGTCTTGGTCAGGTAATTGGTGACGGTCATGCCCGTCTGCTTTTGAACACGTGGGAAAGGTGCCTTCGCTTACGCGCAGATGCTCGGCGCTCACCGCGATGGAAATATCCGCGTCGGCGTAGTGCGCCGCGATGTAATCCATCGCCTGACGCACATAGCCGGTGGCTTCCGGCTCCTTCTCCTTCGGCGCGGGCGCGGCGGATACGGGCTGCATCCTGCGGCAGACCCGCGCGACGGCGTGCGTCAGCTCCTGATCGCGGAACGGCTTGAGCAGATAATCGTCCGCGCCGAAGAGCAGCGCGCCGCGCGCATACTCAAAATCGCTGTGCGCAGTCAGCACGATGCAGTGCGCCGCGCATCCCTCCTCGCGCAGCAGGTTCATCATCGTGATGCCGTCCATCTTCGGCATGCGGATGTCGGTGATAATCAATTCCGGCCTGAGCCTTCGCGCCAGCTCGATCCCTTCTTCCCACTCTGTGCCTCGCCGACGACCTCGCACCCCAGCGCCGCCCAATCGACGCCCGCGACAATGCCGCGGCGAACCAGCGGCTCGTCATCCACCATCAATACGCGAATCATGCCTTCTCCCTCCTCATCGGCAGACGTACCATCACCAGACAGCCCTCGCCCGGTCTGGAGCGCACGCTCAGGCCGTATGCGTCGCCGAAATGCAGGCGCAGAATGCTGTCCACGTTGAACATGCCCAAATGCTCGCCCGGTCGGCCGGATACGCCGAAGCCCAGCGGCCCATCCTGCGGCTTTTCCATGCCGCGTCCGTTATCCTGCACGAAGAGGCGCAGATCGCCCGCATCCGCCTCCGCCCAGATTTTGATATAGCCGTCGTCCATGTCGCGAACGCCGTGAATCACCGCGTTTTCCTTACTTTCGACAATCGGCTGAAGCACCAGCGGGCACCAGTGCAGCCCATCAGCGCGTCGTCCACCTCGATTTCGCAGGCAAGCGATCCTCAGCGGATGAGCTGAATGTCTATGTATCGCTCCAGCAGCTCAAGCTCCTGCCCGAGCGTCACAAACTCGTCGCCGGAGATGCTCGCGCGCGAATCTTCGCCAGATCCTCCGCCAGCGTCGCCACCTGGGCACGCCAGTGCGTCACGCCATCCATTTCATCGAATCCAGCGTGTTATAAGGAAATGCGGGTTGAGCTGCGACTGCATCATGCGGATGCGCGTAATCGTTCAAGCTCCTTTTCGCTCCACCGAGCGCGGAGGTTCAATTCACACTCCGCCACCATCTGGTTAAAGCCGACCGCCAGCTGCCCCAGCTCGCCCTCGCCGCGCGGCGACGCGCGCGCTGAGTTCGCCCAGCGCTGCACCCGCTTCATCGCCGCCGTCATCTCCCGAACCGGGCGCGTCACGCCTGCTGAGCACCAGCGCGCCCACAGGCACAGCAGCAGGCTGACCGCGCCGAGCGTACGCCGACGAGCACCATCAGGTGCGTCATCTCCCGGTTGAACACGCGCGGCTGGCTGAGCAGCAGCGTAAACCCGCTGATCGGCTCGGTCTGTGTCGTATAGGTCAGCACGCGTCGCCGTCGCTGAGCGCCTCGCCCGCCAGCATCCGCCTCGCGCAGCTCGTGCAGGCGGCTTTCCTGACCCAGATCGTTCGGGAATCGTCGATCAGCCGCCACTGTCTGCCCAGCAGCATCACGCCGTAGGCCTAGGGTTCAGCCCCCGGCTGAGCAGCTCGCTGAGGCTTTCCCCGCTAATCTCCGCCAGCAGATAGCCCCCGGCCGCGCGGCGAACGGCGGCCACGCGCCCGCCTCGCCGAAAAGACGGCGTTCTCCCCGTCGGCCATGCGCAAAACGCCCCAATCCGTATCGAAGGCCGTCTTCCTCCTGCCTGCGCGCAGGGCGCACAGGACACGCCGTCCGCGCGACGATCATGCTGGGTCATCTCCGGCACCTTCGCTGCTTTCGTCTGACCAGCCGCGCCTGCGGGTGTGCTGTGGGTCGCCTTCGAGCGCCGAACGCACCCATTCATCCCCGCCAGCGTGTCAAGCGCCCGCTCCATGCCGGAAAACGTCCGTGAAGCTGCCGGGTCATTCCGGCGAGCTGCGCCCGCGCCGTCCTCCTGCCGCTTTCGCGCATGGTGGAAACCATCATCGGAGCAGCAGCGCAAAGCACGAGGATGATCGGCACGAGCTTTGTCCACGCGAGATCACCGTCAGAAAATATGCGCGTCTGAAAGCGCATGTTCGTCTTTCCCTCACGGGCATCCTCCATGAGCGCCTGCCAGCGCTTAAGAATCCCCGCTGATGCGCCGCCGTCCCAGTCGATGTCGTAATCCACAGGCTCAAACGCGGGCGCGCCGTCTCCCGTTCCCAGCGCCGTCAGCATCGCTCTACGCGGGCATGCACCGTCTCCATCGCGCTGCTGCGTCGTCGCTCAGGGCCGAGCGAAAGGAACGCCTGGCAGGCAGCCTCAGTGTGCAAGGCAGTCTGCGATTAATCGTTGCCCTGTCCGGCATCGGCGCGCTCGTCCCTCCTTCGGGCTTTCAAACCACTGCGATGTGTTTCGCCTGCCAGTTATGGCTTTTTCGTTGTCCTTATAGCGTCACGCTTCCACGCGCATTTCGCCCGCCGCCACGGCGGAAACCACCTCGCCCGAACCGGAGAGCTCGTGGCCACGTTGTCGGCAAACCGGCCAAGCGCATCCTCGTCGCCAAGCGCCTGAATCAGCGTCGCCAGCACGGTGAAGCTCGACCCGGAAACGCCGGGGTTCGCGAACGCGATTCGGCCGCGCAGGCGGCTTTCCAGCAAATCCGCAAAGCCGGCGGGCGGGCTGCTCACCAGCCGCGGATTGTAGATAATCACCAGCGGCAGGCGCGAAAACGCCACAAAGCGATGGGTTTCAAACCGGCAGCTTTCCAGCATCGCCGCCCGCGGCGCGTCCACGGCGCAATAATCCTCATACGCCAGCAGGATTCCACGCCGCCGCCGAACATCACATCCGCCACGGGCGCTTCGCCTCCGCCGCGATGCGCTCCAGCAGCTCGGTCGTTCCGCCGGAAA
>VOFE01001477.1_pt1 | contig 12001 bp, 18 predicted proteins | sample 5384071 | NCBI WGS metagenome assembly VOFE01 (sample SAMN12384724, study PRJNA508395) | human gut metagenome | isolation source: healthy gut D | host: Homo sapiens
CAATGTTGACAACGCCGTTTACCAAGGTTTTCGATCTGATTTTGTCTGCACGCCTACAACCACTTCTTTGAGTTGGGGCGGCGAACGGTGAATTTACTGGGGCTATCCTTTAACCGATGAGGAGAATGAACTTCTCGCCGCAAAGAAAAAAAAGAGCTGGGCACTTCCTGTATGAAAGACTTTTTACCATACTGCCCATCTGAAATATACGATTTAAAAACACTGATTGACAAACTCGGTGAAGTCGGACAAAAGATCATTGACCGGGCTTTAAAAAGACTATGTAGATACATTTGGACAGGAATATCTGAATGTTCTTGATGGTGTCTATCCCGAGAACTAACGCGGAGGATCAATATGAAACAGCAATCTAGCATTTCCTCATGGCTGGCAGATCATGAATTGAACTGATACAACCGCCGATTATATCTTCCAACACCCGGAACTTGCCTACAAGAGGAATTATCCTCAAAATATTTAAAGCAATTATCTGGACAGCAAGGGTTCCACATTTCCAAAGAAACCGCAGGCGTCTCCACTGCATTTACCGCAGAATGGGGACACGGAAAGCCTGTTCTCGGTTTTCTGGCAGAATATGACGCCCTTGCAGAACTCGGACATGCCTGCGGACATAATCTTCTCGGCACCGGTGTTGCAGCCGCCGCATGCGCTCTAAAAGCAGACATGGAAGCAACTGGCGCATCCGGCACCATCCGCGTCTATGGATGTCCGGCAGAAGAGATTATGTCCGGCAAGATCGTAATGATGAAGCAAGGCGTATTTCAAGATCTGGATGTGGCAGTCACATGGCATCCATTGACCGAAACCGAATCAGCAATGATATCTGGCAGTCGCAGGATATTAAAAATTATACATTCCACGGTGTCAGCGCTCACGCTCCCGTAATCACGGAAAATGGACGCAGCGCCCTTGATGCCGCGGAACTTATGAACATCGGAGCATGGGAACTGCACAAGCTGACTCCTTAAAGCTCCTGTCATTGCATACTGTACACTTTATAAATATCTGCTCTAAAACATCTCATGACCAAACTAGGAGGAATTATTATGATCACAAAAAAAAGCGGAATTATCGGATGCGGCAATATGGGCGGTGCCATTCTCTATGGCGCACTCGACATCCGGTGAATTAAAAGACATGGTCACATCCCCTGGCGGAACAACCATCGAAGGCTGCGAGGCTCTTGAAAAAGCCGGCATGCGTGGTGCTGTAATCGAATGCATTAATGTAAGTACAGAAAAATCCCGTTCATTATAATCGTTGTCATTCTATGTCGATTCATGCATTGGAATTATCAGACAAAGAGGAGTTATCCACAGTTTCCCGTGGATAACTCCTCTTTTGTTGGGGATAAGTGGAATTACTTTGCAAAATTTGTCGTTACATTTTCATCCTCTTTATCACCTTCAACCGTGTAAATTCTTCTCTTTCCTTCTCCTCCAGCGCATTACTGATCGTATGCACCAGATTCGTATACATCGGTATCGTAATATTCTTAAGCGCATTCGCCCGCTTCTGTGTCTTCTTGATATTTGCGGCCAGACGGTACGCCGAGTTCTCCACCTCAGCCAGCTTGATCGTAAGTTCCTTCACTTCCCGGAAAGCTTCTCTTGCAATATCCACCGACTCATGTGTCGTGCTGAACGAATACGTCAGATCATTCTGCTTCGCATCATACTTGATGTGCGGGATCTCCGTTCCCATGATGCTTCTGGTCTGCATCTTCAGCGAATCCTCGATCGGAACAGTAAATGCCAGTTCCTGGACTTTACTGATCCCGTGTTCGATATTGGCACGCTGCAGGCAGGCATATGCTTTTGTAAAGGTTGCATCGATCTCTTCCTGAATGTCTTTCGCCTCATCGATCAGTCCCATCAGCTCTTTCAGAAGAATATTCCGCTTTTTATCCATCAAGTCATACCCCTTACGTGCAAGCATCAGAGAATTCTTTGCAAGCATCAGATTTCCTTTGGTAGGAAATTCTCTCGGATCCATATGCATCCCTCCTACTCTTCTGTCTCCAATGTCTCTTTCGTATCCTTCCAATACTTCTCAACCAGCTTCGTATCAATACGGTCCAGTTCTTCCTTCGGCAGAAGTCCAAGCAGTTCCCAGCCAAGATCCAGCGTCTCCATCATCGTCCGGTTCTCCGCCGGTCCCTGGCCAATATAGCGTCTCTCGAATTCTTCACCGAACTTCAGATACTGTTTATCGATTGGTGACAATTCATCTTCTCCGATAACCGAAGCCAGATTTCTCGCCTCTCCAACCTTTGCATAGGCAGAGAATAACTGGTTCGCAAGATCCTGATGATCTTCCCTGGTATATCCTTTTCCGATGCCGTCCTTCATCAGTCGTGACAGCGATGGCAGGATACTGATCGGCGGATAGACTGCCTGCCCGTGCAGATTACGGTCCAGTACGATCTGTCCTTCTGTGATATATCCGGTAAGGTCAGGGATCGGATGTGTAATATCATCATTCGGCATGGTCAGGATCGGAAGCTGTGTTACGGAACCATTTGCCCCGTCCACAATACCGGCACGTTCATAGATCGTTGCCAGTTCACTGTATAAATATCCCGGATATCCTTTTCTTGACGGAATCTCGCCACGGGAAGAAGACACTTCACGCATGGCTTCCGCAAAAGAAGTCATATCCGTCAGGATAACCAGAATGTGCATATTTTTCTCAAATGCTAGATACTCTGCAACGGTCAGTGCAACCTTCGGCGTGATCAAACGCTCTACAACCGGGTCATTTGCCAGATTCAGGAACATACACACATGATCTGCCACACCGCTTTCCTCAAATGTCTTACGGAAGAATTCTGCCACGTCATGCTTGACTCCCATCGCACCGAATACAACTGCAAACTGTTCATCCGAATTGTCTCCAAGTGAAGCCTGCTTTACGATCTGTGCCGCGAGCTGGTCATGCGGCAGTCCGTTTCCCGAGAATATCGGAAGTTTCTGTCCGCGGATCAGTGTGGTCAGTCCGTCAATCGCCGAGATTCCAGTACGGATATAATTTCGTGGATATTCCCGTCTGACAGGATTCAACGGAAGTCCGTTTACATCCCTTTTTTCTGCATCTGCAATCGGACCAAGTCCATCGATCGCTTCCCCGACTCCGTTAAATGTACGTCCCAGCATTTCCTCCGATACAGTAACTTCCATCGGATGTCCCGTAAGTCTTGTATGGGTATTATCCAGTGACATATTTTCTGTCCCTTCAAATACCTGGATCACAGCCTTGTCTTCATCCAGCTCCACGATACGCCCCATTTTCCTCGTATTATGATCTACAATAAATTCTACGATCTCATCGTAAAATGCATTTTCCACGCCTTCCAGCACGACGAGAGGGCCATTTATGCTGCTCAGTCCAAGATATTCTATTGCCATCTTACGTCCCTCCCTTTACGCATTCTTCTCGATGACGCGGTTATAGAAGTCATTAATGTCTAATTTATACAGATCCAGTAACTGCAGGTTGTCATTCGGCACATCATACTTGATCGCAATGACCTTTTCAAATATACCTTCCGCCTTCAGTACCGACATCGGCATTCCCATTGCCACCAGCTTCCTGCTGGTCTTATACAGATACAGGATCACGTCCATCATCTTGAACTGCTTCTCCAGCGATACGCACGTATCATCCTTATGAAATGCATTCTGCTGCAGGAATCCCAGACGGATCACCTTTGCGATCTCCAGGATCAGTTTCTGATCATCCGGAAGCACATCCCCGCCGATCAGTTTTACAATCTCCATCAGACTGCTCTCCTGGTTCAGGATCGCCATCAGACGGTTCCTGTAATCAACAAATTTCGGCGACACATGATCCGAATACCAGCCGCTTAAGTCATTCAGATATTCACTGTAACTCGTCAGCCAGTGGATCGCAGGGAAATGTCTCGCATACGCCAGGGATTTATCCAGTCCCCAGAAGCAGCGCACAAAACGCTTCGTATTCTGCGTAACCGGCTCGGAGAAATCTCCCCCCTGCGGAGACACCGCTCCGATGATAGAGACAGATCCGGTTGCACCATTTAATGTCTGCATCATGCCGGCTCTTTCATAGAATGCCGACAGTCTCGATGCCAGATATGCCGGGAACCCTTCCTCCGCCGGCATCTCTTCCAGTCGTCCGGACAGCTCACGCAGTGCCTCTGCCCATCGGGATGTTGAATCCGCCATGATCGCCACATCATAACCCATGTCACGGTAATATTCCGCCAGTGTAAGTCCGGTATAAATGGATGCCTCGCGGGCAGCCACCGGCATGTTCGATGTATTCGCGATCAGTGTCGTTCTGTCCATCAAAGGATTTCCTGATTTCGGATCGACCAGTTCTGAAAACTCTTCCAGAACCTGGGTCATCTCATTGCCGCGCTCTCCGCAGCCGATATAGATAATAATGTCGGCATCGGACCATTTTGCGATCTGATGCTGGGTCATCGTCTTACCCGTTCCGAATCCTCCCGGAATCGCAGCCGTTCCACCTTTTGCAATCGGGAACATCGTATCCAGAATTCGCTGTCCTGTTACCAGCGGCACACTTGCCGGGAATCTCCTGCTCACCGGTCTCGGTACACGGATCGGCCAGTGCTGTGTCATCGAAAGTTCTCGTTTTTCTCCATTGAACAGTTCAATCGTAACCAGCGTCTCATCAATCGTATATTCACCATCCGGAACCACAGATATAACAGTTCCTTCCACTCCCGGAGGAACCATACATTTGTGCACGATAGCCCGCGTCTCCGGCACTTCCGCAATGATCGTTCCACCCTGTACCATATCGCCTTCCGCCACTGTGATATGCGTCTCCCAGAGCTTCTGGCGGTCCAGTGCATCCACACTGACACCACGGGTGATAAATGCCCCGCCCTTGTCAGCAATCCGCTCCAGCGGTCTCTCAATACCGTCAAAGATATTATTCAGGATACCGGGTGCCAGCGTAACCGACACTGCCACTCCCGTACCTTCCACAAGTTCTCCCGGATGCAGTCCGGAAGTCTCCTCATACACCTGTACCGTCGTCCGGTCCTTATCCAGGGAAATAACTTCGCCAACCAGCTTTTCCTCTCCAACATGGACCATTTCCGACATCTTAAAATCCGTCTTCCCTTTCAGGTAAATGACCGGGCCGTTGATGCCATATATCTTTTCTGTCTTTCCGCTACTCACCCTTTACACCTCCCCGGAACCGGAATTTCTGGTATTCATTTTCCAGTGCCCCTTTGAATGCATAATCCACCAGAACATTCTTCTCAGGCACAACTGCACGCACACCGCCGATGAAATCCACTTTGCTGATCGTCAGCGTCATTCCCGTGCGCTCCTCCAGATATGTCTTCTTATCTGCATCGGACGGATTGATATAGATCGTCATCGCCATCCCGGATGCAAACTGTGCTGCTTTCTCTATATAACGGATCAGAACCTCTTTATACTCTTCTGTTCTCATAAATGCCAGAAGCTTTAACTGTACTTCTTCGAACAGTTCTGTCTTAAGTTCTGTCTGTATCTTACCCATCTCACGTTTTAATTCAAGCTGCGCCTTTGACATCGCCATATTCAGCTGCTGTTTTGCAGTCACACTCTCCGCACGCACTCTCGTCTCCGACTGCCGTCTGGCTTCGATCTGGTGCTGCTCGAACACACTTCTCAGCGCATCCTCATGCTGCTTTATGATCGCATTCGCCTCCGCTCTTGCCTCTTCCATCGCTGCCGTGCGGATATGCGTGATCTTTTCTTCGTTTGTCAAATGTGCCACCTTCTTCCTGTCTATAATTTCAACCCTATCGCTTCATTTACATAGGATGTGATAAAGTCTTTTCTACGTCCGGTTCCGTGTCTGTCAGGAATCTCGATCAGAAGCGGCATTGTCCGCTCCAGCTTGATCTCGTCAATCAGGTCCGGGAATTCTCTTCCGAATTTCTCTGTCAACAGAATCACACCTACATCTTTATCCTCCATGGCATTCTCGATCGCACACCGGAGTTCTTCTCTTTCATGTACCACGATTCCGTCTACCCCTGCGAGCCGCATTCCTGTCAGCGTATCCACATTATCACTGATCAGATACATCTTCATCTTACAATTTACCTAAGATCATGAAGGAGATGATCAGTCCGTACAGACATACACCTTCTGCAAGACCTACGAAGATCAGTGACTTACCAAGTGCACTGGAATCTTCACTGATAGCACCCAGAGCTGCACTTGCCGCACTTGCAACGGCGATACCACCACCGATACAGGAAAGTCCGGTTGCGAGTGCTGCTGCAAGGTATCCGAATCCTGTTGCGTTCGACGCCGTATTGCCGGCTGCTTCCGCTGCCTGTACCGGATCTCCCGCAAAAGCATGATCCCTGCGATCAGAACAGTGCTGAAGAAAAAGAATATATTTGTGCCGATAGCCCTCTTATAACGCTTCTTCGTCCTCTGTCCGATCAGAAAATATCCAAATGGAATTACAATACTCACAACAATGTTACAACGAATAATAAGTTTAGTTGCTAAGGTCATGATATTTTCCTCCTAAAATGTAAAATATCTTTGAATTTTTTTTTCTGTACCTGTGGAACGGCTTAAATTCCCGTCCGGTTGCCTTTATAGAAACGGCTGAACATCTCATAGTATTCAAGTCTCAGGACCTGGATTCCAACGATCAGTCCTTCGAATCCACATACAAACAGGTTGCCGAGTACGATCACGATCCAGTTAATATGCCCGCTTTCTGCACCGGCATAACATCAGTACAACCTCCATGATGGAAGCGTGGCTGACTGCGAATGCACCGATACGGATAAAGGAAAGCGTATTTGAAAAATAGCTGAGCAGGGTTTCAAATAATTCAAAGAATGCCTGGGTGACAAACATTGCTTTGCTTTGTTCCATCTTTTTCGGTTTTCTTTTTGATCTTGTTCGTCAGCGGTTCTTTCAGTGCGATCAGAAGAAGCGGAACCCCAGGAACATCACTGCAAGAACGATTCCACCCGGCAGAGAGTGACCTGTCATGAAAAGAACGATGCAGGTAACTGCTGCCCCGTAGAATATCAGCCCTGCCACGCCGTTTGCATCAAACCAGGTTCTTCGGTATCTTTGGCACGGATGCCGTTGATAATATGGAAGATCATAGAAATCAGGATGATTCCCATACCAAAAGCAATCGATACGATAAATACGGTATTCAGTTTTCCGATAAACGGTAAGGTGGTCATATGATTGATCGGTCGGATCCATTTGGCTTCTATAATGTCTTCAAATCCAAACACACTTCCAAACATAAATCCAAAGAAGGTGGAGAAGATTCCGGCAAGTGATACGATTCCGGCAAGGTTCATTTTCTTTGTGAAATACAGGATCGCACCGACGATAAAGAGCAGCAGCCCCTGACCGACATCCCCGAACATGGCGCCGAAGATAAAGCTGTACATGATACCTACAAAAATGGTCGGATCCATCTCACCGCTCTTGGGAAGTCCGTACATCTTGATGAACATTTCAAATGGTTTGAAAAGCTTTGGATTCTCAAGCTTGGTAGGAGGTTCTCCAAAATACTGTTCCCGGTCCTCTTCTACTACGATATAAACCTTGTCATCTCCCTGTGCCTCTTTGATAAATGCATTTGCATCTTCTTCGGACATCCAGCCGCAGAGGATGTAGTATTCTTCCTGCTCGTCTGTCTCGGTTCGTGCCGCAAATTTCCGGATATCAAAGTTATCGGAAAAACGTTCCAGCTGAATTTTGCACCGAGTAGTCTGGAAGCGTTCTTGCGGAACATCTCCTGACGTTTATCCTTCACTGCCTGGATTTCATCGGTCAGATTCTGGACTTCTTTATCCAGGCTCCGGTAAGCTTCCAGCGGGGTTCCGCCAAAGTCTTCCAGCAGATCGACTTTTTCAAAGTGGAGAGACCGCATGATCGAATCGACCTTTCCTGCATCAGCATCCGATACAAAATAAACGCCATAGACATAATTTTCATTCTCTTATGCCTTCGATAAATAATGCATCAATGTCTTCAAACGAATATTTTCCAGCCGTGTGATAATAATCTACATTGATTTTTCCAAATCTTGTGCGGATGTATTTGTACTGCATGATCTCATGCAGGTCAAAATCCAGAGAAGTAAAAGGTTCCAGGACTTTCATACGTGCCTGGATATTCTCTCTCTTTTTTTTCAGTTCTTCTTTTTGCTGCTGCAGATCCATGTAGTCATGATTGATAGAACGAATCATCTCAAGGATCTCGTCTTCGCTCTGATCAAAGGATGGCTCTGCTGGCATGTCTTTCATATATCCCGTTAAACTGTTCACTTTTGCGAGTGGATCACGGTAAGGGTTCATTTCCAGAAATGGCATCAGATTATCTACTGTCTTGAGCTCCGTGAGTGCATTTTCAAGCTGCATCTCATATTTGGAAAGATACCGGTTTGTCATGACACGGTCGATGTCGCGCGTGGTCCGCTGATGCTCAGGAACTTCATCTTAACAATCATTTGATTCACACCTCCTAAGTATCCTAATGTCTCTCCCTTTGTCAAACCGTAACGGATACACATCAAGGGCTGTCGTTAGTTTATAGATTTCTTCTTCTTTCAGAAAAGATACGTATTGATGATTGCGATCGAATACGGATCACTTCTTTTATCGGTCAGGTACAATTTCCGCAGACAGTCACGGTACATCTCCAGTGTCTTATTGCCTGCATATAATCATGACTTTCCCGCATAGTACGTTTTTTCCACGTTCGGTTTCGAACTGTAAAAATTGTCGACAGACGGTCTCTACCAGGCTCTTGAACTCTTCCACACGAACCCGGTAATGAATCGGGATCGTCATCGAATAAATGTCCGGCGGGAGCATATGATAATACTTCTTCGCACGGTAGATCCACTGTAGATTCAGAAGGTCGATCTTCGTTCCGTAATCTCTTTAAAAATATCTTCTGTTCATGTCCTTCAGAACCCTTTTTCGCTTCTTCCACATGGTGTAAAATAGTACAGATCCAGTGCCAGATCGTAATCAAAAAGGGTAGGGTTCTCCGCATTTTCCAGACGTTTTAACGGCGCATGCATATTCTGTGCCCTTTAAATTTTCCACCAGCTCACCGATATTCCCCGAAGTGATCAGTTTATCGATGGAGAGATCCGAATATTTGTCGAAGAATATTTTCTTATGATCCAGATCAAAAGGCTTCTGATAGTGGTTGAATACAATACGCAGACAATAGTTGATCAGATTCATCTCGTAGCGCTTCAGATAAAGCTCCAGGAATTTTTTCTGATCCATTCCGGAAAAACGGTACAGGCGTGTATAATCACTGTAAAGTGACTGCACAAGAAGCTTCTCAATCTCACCGCGGTGAAGACGGTTTTCGTCCATATCTGCAAGGACATTCCGATATCCGGGATGTTCTTTGAGATAAGCAGCAACTTCGGTTACTGTATGAAATGCGGCGATGTTCTGGAAATCTTCATCAGTGAGCAGTTTCGCCTGCATGGCGCGTACTTTTGTTACGATGCCACTGTATGCAAGTAAATTTCCCATATGCTATCCCTCTATGATACGTCTGACAATTTTCTCGGCATATGCCGTATGCTTCTCTTCAAAATCTTTTTTAAGTTCTTCGATCGCTGTCTGGTTCTTACGGTTCTGCCTTGCAAGAATCTCATCCATCTGACGGTTTAATCCTTTGTGGATATCGTTCAGCTCCTTTTGGGTGTGATCTTCAAGTTGTTTGTCGAACTGATTGCGTTCATTTTGAATGCGTTCTTCCAGTTCTGATTTTTCCAGTTCCGCGTGTTCCACAACAGCTTCGGCTGCGTGTTCGATTTCAGCAAATAATTGTTATTTTTTTAACAATATGATCCATTGTCCGACTCCTTTCTTAGAAATTATTTATACATTTTTAATAATGCATACATATTCTACTACTTTAAATTAGAAAAATCTACTAAATAATAAGAGAATATCATAAGAATATTTTATACAAAACTTATAAAATATATTTTTGGGTTTCCAAATATTTCAGAATAGTATAAAATAAATAAGGTTATACATATTTTCACTAAAGGAAGAGAAAGATATATGAGGTTAAGAAATGTACCGGGAGCAGATGCTTATCTGACAGCTCATCCCCTTGTAATTAAAAATGAGACCAGATATCGCGGCACCTGGAAAGAGACTTTTCAGAATCCGGAGAATCCGATCCATATTGAGATCGGTATGGGAAAAGGACAGTTTCTTCTGACCCTGGCGAAAGCCCGCCATGCAAAAAAACCCAAAATTCTTCAACTTTATACCATCGGCATGGAACGTTATTCCGACAAGCGTTAGATCTGGAAAAGAAATATCAGAAGAAATATTTCGGCAGCATCTGCTTTTTGAAGTAGAGACCTCTGAATCCGCACTTCTTGCTGCGCAATATCAGACCGCTCTTCTTCCGTCATTTCTCATTTTCAAAGACCGAGAACTGATTGCCACCATGCAGGGAATGATACCGCAAAAGGAGCTGGACTCACGCCTGCAGAAGTTGTTGACTGTGCAGATGCGGACGCAATCTACAGAAAATCTTTAGAAATAGTTAATTTATATTTTCTAGGAAAACACACTGTTTTATGTTATATTAAAAAAGTAACAGGGATAAAAATATTTAATAAAAAGGGGGCATGGTGAACACACCGCATTATGAAAAAATTAAAAGAGCATTACCAGTTGCCATGGCAATCGTACTTGGATCTACTGCGGCACCACTGGTTGTAAGAGCAGATTCATCCAAAGTTGTAACACTTGGCGCCAATCTGACTGATTCACAGAAGAATTCTATGTATAGTATTTCGGAACTTCATCTGACAAAGCAGAAGTCATCGAAGTTACCAATGCAGACGAAAGAAAATATCTGGAAGGAGTCGCTCCCGACGAACAAATCGGTACCCGTACCTACAGCTGTTCTTATGTAGAACCGACCACAAGCGGCGGAATCCAGGTAAAGGTTTCCAACTTAACTTATGTTACAAGCTCTATGATCTCCAGTACGCTTCTGACATCCGGTGTTGAAAACTGTAATGTCGTTGCCGCTTCTCCGATCGAAGTATCCGGAACCGGTGCACTGACAGGTATCATGATGGCTTATGAGAAAGCCACCGGAACAACTCTGAATGACGATCAGAAAGCAGCTGCGACCGATGAACTTGTCACCACAGGAGACCTGGCCAATAACATCGGCCAGGACAAAGCGGAAAGTGTCATGAACGATGTAAAAAAGATGTGATCGAGGGCGGATTAACGGATGCAGATGACATTCAGAATGCAGTTGAAAACGCTGCCAAGGATAACAACGTCACGCTGACACAGGAACAGATCGACAAGATCTCCGATCTGATGAAAAACATTTCCCAGTATGACTATGATGTCAAAGCTCTGCATCCGAATCATCACTTGTCCATCCCTGTGGTGCATAATACAGCATTCCCGGGTCAAATCTTCCGCCACCGCTGGCGCAGGATTCAAATAGTACTTCTGGAAACTCATTTGTCAAACGTTCATACAGATCATATACACCTAAAATATAACGATGGAACACTTCTCCCTGTCTGTCTGAAGGAAGTTTTCTGCTGTAGCATTCTGTAATGCTTCGGTTCATATCCCATTTAATATATGAGATTTTCGACTCCGATAATAACTTTGCCATCATTCCGTAAATATGATCTACTACTTCTTTTCTTGCAAAATCGAGTACATACTGGTATCTGCCGTGTGATGTATTTCTTCCCGGTGTCTGTAAGATCCAGTCTGGATGTGCTCGATAAAGATCAGAGTCTTTATTTACCATTTCCGGTTCAAACCAAAGACCGAATTTTAATCCTAGTGCTTCAATTCTTTCTGACAGGCCTTTGATGCCATTTGGCAGAAGCTCTTCATTTGCCACCCAATCACCAAGACCAGCTCTGTCATTTCTTCTTG